>Ga0193702_1000410_pt1 | contig 15000 bp, 16 predicted proteins | sample U3a1metaG_FD_143060 | JGI IMG/M metagenome (GOLD analysis project Ga0193702, IMG submission 143060) | Soil microbial communities from a riparian zone of the East river system, Colorado, United States - U3a1 | ecosystem: Environmental > Terrestrial > Soil > Riparian zone | place: USA: East River... | reverse complement strand
CAAAATAAAGAAAAAAAAAAAAAAATAATTCATGATTGCGAATCTGAGCACACAATTAAAATTCCTATGGAAAATTTTAGGATGATTGAAATGAAAGAAAATCAGGACGCACACGAGATAATGAGACCATGACCATGACTTGTTCACCTTCCCACAGCATAGTAGAACAAGCAAAATGGCAGTGAATGGAACCGATTGGATGTAGTTCGAGAGCGCCAAGTTCGCGACTCCATATCTGAGTTTGAAGCAAGGGATAGATAGAAAAAGGGTCAGACTGATTGTTGAGTCTTTTGAATCTTCGAACGGCAACCAGAGTATTCACGCCCGAGATATCATTGTTGGAGGCGAATTGAACAATGTGTTCAATTTGAGCAGGCACAGAAGTGGTCTTGGAAGGGAGGTTCAATAAAATGCAGCTGTTTCCGCTATGTTTTGAAGCTACAGAATACGTGATGCCGGCAACAGTGAGGAGAGAAAGGGTGGAAGCGCTGGTAGGTAAGTAGCCAAGGTGTTTCAGGATACAGTCTTTCAAGGACTCAGATAGATAGGATACGGATTTCACTGGCAATGCCATCGGTGGCAAATCTTCACCATCGCCGCTGTCTAATGCTCCACCCGAAAACCCCACAATGTCTGTAAGAAGAGTGTTTCGGATCTGAGGATCAATGAACTTCCTAAAAATTGGTTCACAATTTTGTATCACTTCCGGGCTTCCCGTTTTGAGTATGAGGTTCTTCAAAGCAGCCGATCGTATGAAAGAACGGGAGATGGTTTCCTCATATTCACCTGAAATTTTTTAAGGACTAAATCGATGAATAGAAAAAGTTAGAGAACCTACCAATCTTATAATTTGTAGAGATGCGTTGAAGTATACCAATGAGTCGCTCAAAGGGGAACGTCCACCAGGAATGGACGGGGCCATAAAGCAGAAGATAGTCACGAAGGTGGAGGGCCATATGATGATTTGGACGAAAGGAATACTCGGGAAAGAGCCCCTTTAAGCCGCTGAGATAGGAGTGCATGTTACTTGAGTAGAGTTCCGCATGCTTTTTGGATGTGACTCGAGAGCAAGCAATCGCTACAGCGGAGAGGAGCGACATGGTCACATCAAGGATCTGGCGACACCTCTCAGAACGGGGATTCCCTACTTCAACAACTGACCAGAGACGAACCAAAGAAACTGGAAGGAATGTGGTACCTAAGACACGCCACTGGTCTGCTTTCAGCTTGCCATAGCTTGCCGATCCAAATTCAGGCGGTACGGAGGTTAGCCAAGATGGCCGTAGCGTGTTGACAATATCGCCCCGAATCCCATCCATTTCGGCCTTGGTAAGAACATGCCCGCATTTCGTGGAGCTCGCAGCGTGTCCATTTGGATCGATATCCATCTCAGTCTGAGATCGACGCTAGAAAGCTCATCAAGGGTGATATTGGTATATGATAAAAGACGACATACCCAAGACAAAAGACCTCGAGCATAATCGATTCGGCACAAGGTCACCTTACGGTCATCAGAGGGTTGTGCTCGGCATCCTAACTCGTCACAGGCAAGCCGCAGGACCGCCAGACGGAGGCGAGAGAACTTCTTCAACCAGTCATCTTGACCTTCCATTGTGTTTAGTGGCATTCTTAACCATCCTAAAAGTTTTTCTCTATCCTTCTTCTCAAGATCCGTCTGATTTTCCCATCGCTGGTCGGTAAAGTGGACATTTATAGCGGGACCACTTAGTTCTTTATCTTTATCGAGTCGAATACCTAATATATTTTGGAAATGTTCATTGATGAGACCAAGGAATAGATTGTGCATGGCATCAATGACGACAAAGCGAGTTGGATCAAAATATGGAAGACGAAGCAGTTCCGACCATTTGACACCGCTAGAAGCAAATGCTGCGTCCTGCTCTGATTTGGTCTCGGCTTCGTTGAAAGTCTTCGCAGATGCAAGACATTCCTCCTTCGTGCGTCTGCGCCACGAGTCGCAATTAATATCACCATAACCATGGCTCTGACGGGTGCAATGACAGATGGCACAAAAATGGGAGTGACTGGAAGGTCCAAAACCAGATGTTTTACGAGCTGCTGGGAGATCGCAGACAACGCAGACAATGGCACAACGAACTAGTCTGCCATGCTTGTAACCATCGGTTCGGCTAAATCGCACGCCGGGATGCCAAAAGTCGAGAAAGTCGTCAACAAGCGGGGTGAGGTAGTGGTTTAATGTCGTGAGCGGTGGTTCATGAGGGCCAGGTATGATGCCTACAAGGCACATGTGCTCGGGCTTGTAACGTATGTCGGGTGGTAAATTGAGACAGACCAGTGAGATAATGCCCACAGAGACCTTTTTCCCAGATTGCTTGTTCGATAGAGGGTTAAAGAAGTCAATGCTGAGCGAAAAGACATAACGCCCTTCATCTTCCTCGTGGCCAAAGTGTTTACCGTCAGGCCCCTTGAAGTTTTGAAGCATTTCGCCATCGAAGATATCCCGCATGGTGTCAGACCGTTTAGACTTTGTAGTTTGGGACCACGCGGCATCCATTTTGGCTTCTAAACCAGGCTCTGATAACTGACTACCCAACCAGTCTTTTACATCGAAGTATACGAAAGATTTGATGGGAAGGAACACCGTATTTCCTTGAATTTGTTTAGGGCGAAGTAATTCTTCCTTGCAGGGTTTGCCAAAGTGACGACCCACACAATATTTTGGATAAATAGGGATGGGTGAGTCAGGGCTGAATGTGGGCTTATGACTTTGGTGACATGAATCCTTGGGGCAGATAGCAAATATAATTGATTGACGATCTAAGCGAAGCGCTTTCTCAGCTGGACGGGGATCGCCTGGGAAGTCGGATAGCAGAAGCCGATCGTGTGGAGATAACCCCTCAGTATCTCGCATAAGACAAAGCTGGACAAGGTATTGGAGCATGGAGAACATGAATAAACAACCGCGGCGACTCTGTCCCAATATGACCTGGCAGGCAATGACGAGGAAAATGGATAATTGATGTATTGGATCCACTCCTACTAATATGGGTTCAAAGAAACGATCTATGATATCACGATATAAGCAAGAGATAACACCGCAGAAGTAATAGGCCCTATCCTTACCAGTTGAGTGTTTCACCCCAGTGTGTTCTTTCCTCCTGCTCGACCACAACTTTTCCCGTTTTTCCTTCCAAGTCAATTTGGACAAACGAAGCTTCTTGCTGATTGTATCCAATTGAACTTTGATAGATGTCTTCATGGTGGTGACTGATGCAATCTTAGATTTGACTTTATCAAGGTCAGCATTGAGATGATGGCATTCGAGGAATAAATGATGCAGAGGGAAGGAAGAGGAGTTGACAGATAATGGCGCATCCAAGTGTTGAAGCTCTGAATTAACTGTATGGGACAGTGCATTTACAGAAGATTCGATTTCACTCAATCGACTGAGGAGATTACGGACGAGGTCTCGACGGGAAGGTGAATAAGTTGCCGAGATACTGATTTTGTCGGGAAGAGACCCTTGTGGTGGAGAAGTCCACATCCTTCCACCTGGAACAGCAGTTAATGGAGATGAAGATACATCGTCCGCGAGAGTGGAAGAAGCAAGATGGAGCCTGATTGCTTCAAGTTGATCTTCAATAGCATCTTCAGCCGCGTTGCTGGCCACCTCAATATGTCGAGCTTTATCCTTGTGAGCATGCGATTTTTGGGTGCGAGGATCAAGTTGCCTTCCCCCCATCTCTCCACATCCTTGCGAAGTACAGTGACAGGTAACAGTCATGTCGGAGTATTGTATACTAGGACAACCAGTACACAAAGAAAGCGAGGAATTGCTTTAGGAGATCGAATGATGGTGAGAGGTCGGAGTATTGTATACTAGGACAACCAGTACACAAAGAAAGAGAAAGAGCGAGGAATTGCTTTAGGAGAGGTCGGAGTATTGTATACTAGGACAACCAGTACACAAAGAAAGAGAAAGAGCGAGGAATTGCTTTAGGAGATCGAATGATGGTGAGAGGGTGGGTGAGAGGAGGACAGGTGGTTGGATGACTGGGAGGTGAATGATATAAATAAGGATTCCGTTTCCATGCCGTCCTTGTCTTCATGTTTCTGAATACAATGTGCTTGTTCAGATGGATAAGGAATTACAGGGCAACCGTAATTCCTAGCAACCACTGAGAAGATGAGGAATACAAGGTACTCTGGGGCAACCAAAGCACCTTCAAGTTTAACCGTGATTTCATGTCACATGCAGTGATAGTGAGCGTCAAAGTTTGTACGTGTATTTGGCGCTTGGTTTAATACCCTCATCAAGGTGCTCTGGTTGCCCCAGAGTACCATCGCTTGGCTCACCTCGTCTTCTCGTGTTTGAAGGTGCTCTGGTTGCCCAGAGTACCATCACAACATACCCATCATGACGCCCTGTCACTTGGCTAAATTTTTGAAGGTGCTTTGGTTGCACCAGAGTACCAGTATTCGTACAAAGTTCAATGGGTATCTGGTTGCCTCAGAGATTCAAAACTTTAGACAGAGTTTGATGGCTTCAAGCCTGTAAGTAAATATATATTTATATCCAGAATACTAATCATATGCGACAAGAGCAGGCATACGCAAAACAGCCTTTGGTCTCAACAACGCCCTATCCCGATGACTTAAACCGGCATACCAGGTTTTGTCGTAGAAATTCAATGGAAGATCTGGTATCGCCTTTCGCTCGCTGTTAGAAGCTGTTGAAATCCTTTGGCGTTCTCGAGGTGGTTTACCTGGCCTGTTATTTCCGTAAGCGTTGATTCGCGGCTTGTCTCGATCTATCATCTGAAGATACGGTATTAGATCCCTGTTTCGCCACTCCCTCGGTTTGATATAGTATGGGGGCCCCGAACCCTCTTGCCCGCTTTCATCAGAGCTCATACCCTCGCTACGTAGGAGTCTGGTAGTTTTGTACAGAAAGTCCCAAACAGGGTCTACTGTTTCATTGTCGCCTGCTACTCTATTGTCTAGAGCGATCTGCGAGCGATCTGCAAAAAGCTGTATCGAAGATGTGAGACTCTTATTCCTAGGTATTGAAACTTAACTCACATTATTTCGTCTAGTGTCTCTCCTCCGCATTCTTCGTTCCTCTTTGTGCACATCTCTTACACGTTGTGCGCGCTGCACAGTGTCTTCCCCCCTCTTCAACTGCCACTCCTTGTATCGCCGTTTCAAGGTAGAAAAACGAACCGTGAATAATTCATAGACGAGCGCTTCTTCGTCTTTTTCGATTTTACGGTATATCATAAAATGCTCAACGAACTGCTCGGCCAATTCGATGTTCCAGGCATGTTTTGCTGTAACATCAAAGCATAAACGCATGGGGTTCAGATCGGGTCCCGGGCCCATTTCTTCAGCAAAGGCCTCGACCTCTTCATTGGATGGCGGTATCTTCAGGACAATGTCCTTGTCTCTAGCAATCCTGAGGACGCTATTCATATCTTTGCGACATAAGGCCTAATACAATTTATCAGCTGTTGGTGTTACGAAGATTAACAATTTGCCTTACCCCCAATTCTTTCCGTCTGGTCTTACTTGCTCGGATGGTCGGCTGTTTAATCTTTTGTGATGTGATCCTCCTCCTCTTCATTCGACTCGCCAATAAGTCATCCCTTTGTCCAATCACCCCCAAGACTGTATTTGTGAGTGCTACCAAAGCATCATGGGGCAAATTCAAAGGATTGGGGATTGTGTTCAAGGGTTGTGCTGGATCGTCGGATTCGGAGTTACTATCTGTAGAGCCATCATCTGATGGTATCTGTGAAGGATGTGCCCTTAGATGAGGGACTGCGCCTCCCCTTGGTTTTGAGAATCTATGGGGATGTGGCACCGATGAAGGTTCTACCCTTAGACGAGGGCCTGCGCCTCCCCTTGGCTTTGAGAATTTATAGGGATGAGGCACCTGCCAAGAGCTAGGACCCTTTGAGAGGCTCAACAGCAGTTCGGATCAGGTGTAATATAAGGACGCACCACTTCTGCTTCGATAACCTCGTCATCCTTATCAAAGTTGACGTCGCCATTGATATCGCTCAAGTTCCCATCATCTAAATTGTTCTCGTTCTCATCACTCTCCTCATCCTCTAACTGCTCCGCCACGTCCGATTCACTGTCGTGACTACTCTCCATTCCCTCATCCTCATCCTCTACCTGCCGGGCCTTCCCCTTCCTCTTTCGCATATCCTCCTTAATTCTTCTCTCTTCCCTCCATTCATTTTCCTCACTATCACCCATATATATATCCTCATCATCCTCTACCTGCCGGGCCTTCCACTTTCGCATATCCTTCTTAATTCCTCTATCTTCCCTCAATTTATTTGCCTCACTATCAGCGAGAGGAGCAGGCGCTTTTTGAGCTCTCATATATACATCGTCATCCTTGTACATGGTCGGGGGTGGAGAACTACTAGGAGGTGGGAGGTATTCAGTCTCAGGAGAAAGATGGTTTTCCTGTGTGAGGGTTGGTGGTTGCCTGCTCGAGTCTCGGGATAATTGCTCTGTCCGTACTTCGGACTCTGCAAGAAGTAGATCCTTCGCTTTCAACTCCTCGGTCAAATTATTCATCCTCTGCATTAACGATTCCATGTTTTTCCTATTATCTGCCAACTACAAGGCACAACACATCAATTTCTCTCTATATCACAAATATTAATCACTCACTTCATTTTCGAGTAACTGAATCACACGGTCCTTCTCTTGGATAGCCACCCTTGTTGTTAGAACGTCTTGTGGAACGAGTCTTGCCTTATCCCCTGTGTCTCCGCTGTGCTGTCGTTTTGCTCTATTCGTTCGGGGTGTGGAACTCCGGCTCGAATTATTTTGGGCCATCGAGTTGAAACCCAATTGATGGTCTTGAGGTGGAAAGCCATTACTTATTGCGCCTGTATGATTTAATTTGATTCGTGGTGTGGGGCGCCGGCTTGAATTACTTTGGACTGCTGAGGTAGAAAGGTCTTGACGTGGTGAAAAGGCATTACTCATTGCGTCTGCAAGATTTGATTCCAAGCTTTCGGGTGGGCCAGTTCTGGGTAAAAGAGAGGCGGGAGCTGGTTTGATAGCAGCGTCGGGTTCCTGATCAGGTGTGCCTATGCTAACTACGAGAGTGTCGGGAGCTGGTCTGGCAGCAACCTGGTTTTCGGATGGGCCAGCGCTGAGTACGAAAGCTTTGGGAGATTGACTGGCAGCAGTGTCGCATTCATGGTATTTGGATGGGCATGGGCTAACTGCGGGATTGTCGGCAGCTGGTCTGGCAGCAACATGGTTTTCGGATGGGCCAGCGCTGAGTACGAGAGGGCTAACTACGAGATTGTCGGGAGCTGGACTGGCACCAACGTCGTAATGGTACTCTGGGGCAACCAGAGCACTGTCCGTTTCAAAATTGAGCATTGGCTTTGGAACCTCCAAATTGTCAGTTTGGCATTGCCGATGAATCGTCTAATACTCACTTTTGGTCGCTTTCGGATGTCATCAGGATGGCCATCTACTGAATGTGCAGCAGGCCGGGTGGGATATGGTGCCATACGAGCTCGTCGAGACTTCGCCGTATAGGTCGCATATTTGACAGGCCGCGTTTCGTCTCGAGTAGTTGACCAGAATTTAAAATTTGGGAGCATAAGGGTAGTTTACCTCAATCATCCGAGTAACCAATATAGTTATACCTCTGAGAATTAACAATTACTTATTGTCCCCAGTGTTAGTCATCATTAATGCATCATTTGACAATCATCATTGGCAGGTGGATTAACTATCAATCTAAGCGTTTTTTTTGTGTCAACACCCTGCACCCGCTGTACATAACGTACTGACTTGAACGGGTTGTAATTTTTTTTAATTGTTCTGAAAAACCATGTAACATTATAAACTGTATGACGCTCAAATTTTACTTCATTTCTACGGAACACCATGGATGCCCAAATAGATAGACACCAACCTCTCATAACAGCAAGACTTGTTTTCGCACCAAAAGTCTCCCCCCCACCTCCAATTATCTCAGCACGGATGGAATTTCCTTCCATCAGTATCCCTCAGCAATATGAGCGTTCGCCAACACCCGAGGTCAGACCTCCCAGGACAACATCCAGGCATGCCGCTACCCCAGCAAGACGTCCTACGCCAACACCCGAGGTCAGACCTCCCAGGACAACATCCAGGCGTGCCGCTACCCCAGCAAGACGTCCTACGCCAATAAATACTCAAAGAGCCGAGAACCCTGAAGAGGATATAGATTTAGATTTAGGGAGCCCTCTGACGCCTACACCAGGTGATAGTGAAGAACTTGACTCTGAGGAAGATGGAGAGTCTAGCACGAAGGTCCCAAAACCATCGGGAATGGCTGGTCGTCCACAGTCCGGTGGGTACAACTTGCAGGATAAGTTGGGTTGGAATGATACGACCTATCAAAGAATCCTTGTAAGTTTGTTAATGCGTCGTTGCGAAGCATTCTGAAAAAAAACTTGCAGGGTCTCGTGCATAAACTGGCAAAGACGAGGTTAGACACCTTAAAAAGTTTCCGTGGACAGGATATGAGAAAAATTAAGCAAATCTGTGACGTGGTCAGTTTTCCAGTCATTTGTCTTTAATGTAAAAACTTACCCTCATTAAGGTCCGTAAAGAATATCCCATTTTGAAGGATTACATACGAGACTGGCCTACGCGTGACATGCTAAAACTCCACTTGAAGTACACCTCCGAAGCTGCGCGTCGTTCAGCGGTAGCGTCTACAGCTAAAGAAATTGAGAAGGTATGTTAATTGACCACTCAAATTAAACTCGAAATTCACTATACCAGATTGCAACGAGGGCTATAACTAAGACAAACTAGATACCGCATGTATAACGCCTAGATAGATAGACGCGATCAAATCTTGAGAATCATAACCATAGTCTTCGGCGTGAACTGGGGCAACTAGCTCATAAGAAGTAGGGTCTGATAATTGATATACAAAGGAGGTAGGTAGTGATCGTCGTGAACTGGGGCAACCAGCCCACAAAGTGGGGGGGGGGGGAGATAAAAGACGATGAGCGACACCTTTGTCGCTACAGGCAACCATGTCAGCTCAGCTCACAAAGTGGTGGGAAAGACAAAAGACGATGAGCGACACCCAGGCAACCATGTCAACCGATGTCAACTGTGAGAATGTTTAGTACACAATTAAAATGACAACAATTAAATTTGATTGACGACGACGTACAATTAGACACCGAAAGATAAATATTGGAGCATACGACTATACAACTGCATAAACATGTTCACTAACTTGCTGATTGAGATCCTAAAGTTTCTTACGAGCTTCAGCTCCAGAGGAGAGGTATGTTAACATATTTCACAATAACCATATCACGATACTCAAATTCGGACCTAGAACTATACAAGGTATACCAAGTTCAATGGGACAAAGGGTCCCATAAACTGCGTATCATTCAACCATAACGGGGAGCTCCTAGCGAGTGGTGGCGACGATGAGACCGTCCGAATTTGGGATATACCAAGAAGAAAGTGTAGGCAGATTATTGAGGATCACAGCAAAAGATGGGGCCAGATAACCTGTCTCGCGTGGCTTAAGGGACGAGCCAATGACGATCTTCAACCAATTGCTTTCGGAACCGGTCGCGGCCTAGTTATCATATATCGGCATTCTAGAAGAGATGTGAGCTAACTAATCATGGATAGAAACCACAATTTACCTGATTACTCGACTTTGATAGACCCCAATGCTCGAATTAGCCAACACCCGAGCATTCGAACCAAGTGATCCAGTTGAATCCATAACTTTCGACTCCGTCCATTCACGTCTGGCGGTTTCTAGTCACCACGGCCATATCACACTCTACGAGTTGGGAAAACATGGTAAGTAATTGTCATCTTTGGAACATCATAAACTTATCTCGAAACCTAGGAACAATGATGAAGTTATGGACAGACACAGTAAATGCCGATAAAAAAGTCTCCATCGCACGTGCCATCGAATTCTACCAGGACTATAAAAAAATGTTAATTTTTGTGTTAGAAACAGGAGAGATGTAAGTCTTACCGCACCATGGATTGATAAATTGATATATAATTGATATAACTTAGGATATGTCGCGATACTGAATCTGGAAAAGAAGACTGGAGAAAGTTGTTGAAGTCTGGAATGTAAGTCGTTCATAAACTACTAAACTGGTCATTTACGACCAACCATAATCAGTGGCCATGCAAGCATCTGTCCTCAGGAGAAGCAGTTATTGATTGAAAATCTTTCTAAAGGATTTGATCTCTATGACTTACCACGATCGTCGCCGTCTTATACATTTGCAATCCCGACAACGAAACGATGCATCAAGGCCGGGGTTTTTGCTGAAGATTCTTCCATAGTTGTGTGTGGAAGTGATCACGGAAGATTGTACATTTTTTCGACGGCATCGCCAACCCCCCTGCAGAGCGTAAGACAAGCAGGTAGATCGACTGCTATACAGGCACTTGATGTGAGATTTGGTTAATATTGATAAATGTCAGCGGGCTGACCATGGCGACAGGCTGTGACTACAACAGACACCCACTTCATCGCAAGTGGAAGTTCAGCTGCATCATCAGATATTACTATTTGGGAGAAAAAGGTGAGGGGTCTAATGTAAGTGTAAGCTGGAGATAATGACTAACCTGACTAACTGATATAGATTAAGAAAGACATTACTTCTGTGGAAGAAAGTCAAACCTTGAAAAGAATTGGGTTATCGGTAAACATCCTCATCTTGCTTGTATTGTTGGCATCGACCTGCCATTTATGGATGCCATTCATATTGCGCGTACGTGTTTCCATTGTAGCTTGAAATTATGATATAACATTTGGAAACAGACGACTAGCCAAAACCTGAAGATGATGAGTCGAGCTCTGGAAGACAGGTTGCCCCCGACTGAAAGTGGGCTGGAATACGCGCCCCGGAACACATTTCGAGATGAAGATTGGGTGGAAGATGACAAAGGAGAGCTTGGGACAGTCATACGTCGTCAGGCGCGAAGGGCTACACCATACATCCGACCCCGGGGAGACGTTCCAGCCACTGTCCATCGCGCTGACTCGCCACTAACTGATATAACGTACTCGGACAACTCGGACACTGACGGATGGGAGTTTGAAGAATTGACAGCATCTTCGCACAAGACTCCGAAGCCTAAAGGTGAGGCAGGAAAAAGTAACAGGGGTTGGAAAGACGAAGAATTTGCTACGTCAGATTCGGAGAGGGGCAATCGAAAGATAGAGGCCAGACTGAAGGGGGCTCCAAAACCTGAAGATTATGACGAGTTGAACTCGCTCCAAAACCTGAAGATGATGAGTCCAGCTCTGAATGACAGGTTTCCCCCCTGAAAGTGAGCAGGAATACGAAAGTAAGAGGCCAAAGAGAAGGCGAGAATGGGTTTGGGTTTGAAGTCTGTAGATCGGATAGCTATAGACATTGAAAATCATAACCATAGGGCAACCATGATATGACATGCAACGTAGGCCAAAGACAGGTAGTAATCGGCGTGCACCATGGGCATGATATGACATGGAAGTTATGTGAACTGGGGCAACCAGCTCACAAAGACCATATAATCGCTGTGTGGAGAACTTGAAGAGATGAGCGACACGCTTTGTTTGATGTCGCTTTGCCAAACATGACACACCAAACCCTTTTTGTTGACTATCAACAACTCCCTCATCTTATCAAAACGCGTACAGTGGTTGCCCCATTGCACGTCGTCTAGCAGACTCCAGACTCCTTACTTCTCAAACACGTACTGTGGTTGCCCCACTGCACGTCGTCTAGCAAACTCCTTACAGCACCCTCAAAATTTCTAGTCATTCAATGGGCGATTCAAAAGGCTTCGCTTTTTTACATGAAGGCACTATCTACTACTCCCCCAACTCCAATCGTCGCGTTTTCGTTCCTACTCGGACTGATACCTCGATATATCAATTTACGCGAAAAAATGCTCAACTTGACCGTTTTCAACAACCTCAGTGGTGGACAGAGGCATATGGTTTCTTGGCGTTTGTCCCATTAATTCCAAAATTCGATGGAGCTGCTTTTCGCTGTCTTCATGAAATTTTGGCATATATTTGTCCGTCTAACGAACACTGGGGAAAGTTCGTCCTCAGTTCTGAAAAGATTGCAGAGTGGACAGACCTAGAGGATTTAATGCTCCTCGTCAGTTCCTTACTGAACAACAGTAATAAATTCCTGCTTGGTGCTTCATTGACTCCCATTCCCCCATCATACCTTGGCTACCGCCTACCTTTCGACACTGCTCGCGCTGCCCGTCTTCGAGCTATAAAGGCACGAGACTGGTTCGTAATTCTGATGGGTCATCTGTCTTTCCTCCTTGGACATTTCGAGCTGGACAGTAATTTGGGCATCAGTAATGGTTTGAACTTCGACGTTCCCAGATGGTTCACCTTTCTCGAATCTCATGGAATTCCACAGTCCTGGCTCAGTAGCTTGCAATCATCAACAGTATGCGATTTTTCGAGCCGTTGTCCCCGTGTAGGATTGTTTCTCGACTTCCTTGAGGATCACAAGGGCCGCCAACACCAAGTGAAGTGGTATACATATTTGAACGTTCCCGTCTGGTATCCTTGGACAGCTAGTCATGAAAAAGCAGTCAAAGAGAGACGGCAATTGGAGTACCTTCAGCCTCCCGCAGAAGTGTTACAAGTGGCTGCCACATTCATAATCCAAACGCCAACCGCCATTTTACCTTCAGCCCTTCTTCCGTCTTCTTCTGCTCCCCCGCCTTCTCCAGCCCAGCCGCCCCCCCAGTCATACGAACCACACTCGCCACAACCAGTTTTTAATGAGCCGCAGCCATGCCATGATAATACGTCCGGAACTGACCTTCAGGCAATTCGAAAGGCCTGCATTGCCACGAAACCGTGGCTAAAATTCTTTAAAGCTCGTGAAGAGCTCGACCGGAAGAAATTGGCAAAGGAAACGGCAACGCAACAACAGACTCGTCTCAACCGGGAAAGGAAGCCGCCCATTAAAAAAGTTGACGTCTTTGTTTGGGATTGGAGCGACGAAGACCCTCAACAGCTTGTGCGGACTAAGGTCACCAGACGAGAGGGGGAAGATATTCTTTCCTCATACCCCGATTCGCAACTGGTCTATAATTCGTTCAGCAATGTATGGGATGTTTGCGACTACATGGGCGAGCCAGATAGCGATTCTGATGATGATGAGTTCAGGATGGGCCCGGCCTCTGCTGGTGCCACAGTCTCTCAGATTCCGGTCCCTGCTGCTGTCGCCGATGATAATGGCACTTCAGAACGACTCGAGCATGAAGCATTCTTTCGAGACCGAATTCACCAACTCCATGCATTGCCACCTTCTGAGCGGTTTAAAAAGCTGTTTCTATCATATTCCCTTGATACCCATTCCAAGCTCGACCTCACCCAAGATACCTTCGATATATTAGGTTACTTGGCTTTCCATTACGGACTCGTCCCTCCTTTGCCCTTACAATCTCATTCACCTGTGGACCTCAAAGACTGGCAGGAAAGTATCAAGAATGTTGGCCTCGACGTCAGCAAAAATCCTCCATCAGCTGACTATTCCAGAATGATTGTAAATTTCATCAAGGGGTTTCTGTCGACAGCTGGTCCAAGTGAGGAGTTGTGGGATCTTCGTCCTGGTAATCGTAGGCGCGTAGACAGACAGTGTCTGAATCAGATTATCACGAAAAAAAACGACAATCTCTTTTTCTTGGGGTCTCCCAGTCTTCGTGATGAACCTCACTGCTCTTGGACAATTGCTTTGACGACCGCTGCCGATGCCCTCTTTGTCTACCGCCTCTTGATCGAAAAAGATTTTTCTGCCATGTCGCTAGCTTATGTTCTCGTTGATGAAGGCATCCGCTTCCTCACCCTGCAGCCCTTGTTGCCCCTTTCCGTCCCGTCAAGCATCGGGACTGTTCGTACCGTAATTCCCATCCGTGTCAAGGATTACGGATTCAATGAGTCCGACTATCACTCTTATGTCCAAGAACGAGCAAGGCTTCTCTCGTCTCCTCGAGGACGCGCGGCATTGCTAGCAGGCGGAATTATCGGTCGTATTGCGAAAGAACATCTTGGCCATGATTGTGCTGCATTTGGACCATCTTCTGCGGTCACCGTCCATCGTCAAGGGTTTTCTTTTGCGGATTCAGCGGGTACCACATATTGGGATGATAAGCTCACGGACGACGAGATCCGTAATATATGCGGTTCCTATCGCTGCTACACAGGTAAAAAAAAAGTTTCATTCTACGTCTATTCATCTTTTATTGATACTGTTACAGGCAATGGCTCTCAGATGGCGGATGTTTCATGGTGGCCCACTCCTATACATTGGGATAACCACCACGCCAATGGCTTCAATTGGGGGCACTGGACTGAGTGGGATGAAGTTTGGTACCAACAACGAGTGAAGGATATACTGTCGGGCAATAAGGCGGGCGTTCCTTTGACACAAAGTAACTGGCGGTCTAAATTGAAAGGGGCAAAGGCATGGAGAGAAGTTACGAAGCGTGTCGAGAATGAGTCCAAAGCTTTATTTTAGCAATTGTGACCCACCGACACTTACATGCTGTACATATTTGGTGAGTATGCCATATGTGTGAAATAACTTAGTTTTAATGTTACTCTAATGTTGCCTAGCCAACCCCCATGTCGCCATCACGCCCAGTTTCCCCACCATCGCTCGCAGCCCCCTTTGGCATTTGCAGCCTGTCTCGTTTTATCCCGGCGTCAAGTCCTTCCCGTGCCCAGCTTGTGGGTTTTTGTACTCTTATTAACTTTGCCCTGCTCGTTACGTCTTGAGCTCGAAGGTCGCGAACTCGGTTAAACTACATCTAGTCAATGCTATTCAGTACCCACTTGCCATTGTGGAAACTCGTGGTCATGGTCTTACTGTGCGTCCTCATTTTCTCTTTTTTCAATGCTCACTAAAAATCTCCATAGGAATTCTTATGTAGTGCTAGATTCGCAACTTT
>Ga0193702_1000409_pt1 | contig 15004 bp, 13 predicted proteins | sample U3a1metaG_FD_143060 | JGI IMG/M metagenome (GOLD analysis project Ga0193702, IMG submission 143060) | Soil microbial communities from a riparian zone of the East river system, Colorado, United States - U3a1 | ecosystem: Environmental > Terrestrial > Soil > Riparian zone | place: USA: East River... | reverse complement strand
CCTCCCTACGTTCCATAACCACCCAACGTTCCACCACCACCACTCGACTCCACCACCACCGAGTGTCAACATCGCTACCACCACTCCTACCACCACCTCTCGACTTCGCCACCACACCACGACCACTCTTCCACACCATGTCTATTGTACCATTCCGACTGCTTACCTTTTCCAAAGCCGGCCGCATCAAGAACGCGGAATTCGCTCGTTTGTGTGTGGGCAATGCGATTAGGCGACTACCCCCAGACATTGGAGAAACCCACAAATGGGTTATATTGTAAGTTTTTCTTTATTCTTTTTAGATTTACTAAGATACGTTTCAGCGGTGACCGCCATCGGAGTCGGTCCGACAGGCGACCACATTTCCTTGTCCGAGGGTTTCTCGAAGACGGGCACGCCTACCACAGCGCCCACTGCTACTGCGAGAACCAATTTAAATGGTTTACGAATGGTGGAAGGAAATATGGGGGGAATTCCGGGACATTGGTTTCCGACGATTGTGAAGAACTGTAAGTCCCAATGTTCCTTAAAATCGCATCATACTAATGTTTTATCAAGGTAAAATAGAATTTCTATGTAGAAGATTAATTGTGAATAGATAGTGCGCGCGGGTGTGGCATGTCAATCTTGATACGCTCACCACGAAATGGTGATGCGCTCATTTTTAATTTATTTCCGCCCTACTTACTTTATCTTAGACGCCTTACTCCAGAGACGACAAAAAACCGGGAACTGGGAGCCATCTTATTTCTTTCTAACTTTTTAACTCTCTAACTCATTTGTTTCTTAATTTCGTTTAGGTACATTGATTGCGTCTGAACAAGAGACGACCGGCGAAATGACAGACGAGTATTTTTTCTAACATTATGACATAACTTATATCTTTCTCTTATAGGTATGTTGAATGCGTCTCAACAACAGGCGAAATAACGGACGAAGACCCGTTTTATTCTATAGGTATCCAACGAAAACATGTAATTAGATATTCTGATAATAAAATATCTTATAATAGACCTAATGTAGCATACTTACCTTGAGGACGATATGTCTATAGTTTTTAAGTGATCTAATCACCTGTTATATTAGTAAGCGTTTAGATTTTTCAAATCACTTAGTCAGCTGATCATGTACCGATCATCATATCCATCAACGTCTATTCCCCCATCTCTTACACACTCTCACACGTGTCGAATCCCCCTATTAACAACCTTACGCAATATCTTCCCACTTACACCCTCCGATGGGTAAAAGTAAGTTCTAAATTTAGTCTTTAGGATTTATATACATTGTCCCTCAGGACGCGCGGAAACTATGGACCCAAGGCAATCAAAAAAAGGTATTTCAGTTTTTCAAACTACCTAATATTATTTGAGCACTAACACGCGTTAAAGCCAAACATAAAAATACAGAAAGCGAAGAAAAAGATGATATCGAGGATAGGAAGAACCGGTTAAGGACGCTGTGCAAAGACGGCAACTTTGAAGAATTGAGAAAGGAGCTTTCTATGAAAGGAATTGGTGAGCTTAGGAACAATCTAACCAAATCGGTTTATCTTTTATAATAAATTAGTGAACTTTAATTGGGAGAAATCCAATCCCGAGTTTTCGGAACTTCCGGAGGGGTGGCTGGATGACGATATGAAACCCGGTTTGGATGGTAGATATTTATACCCAGATAGTGAGTAACTTTTCTTTACTGAACATAAACCTGACCCATTTTTATCGTTCAGTTTATCGAAAAGAATTGTTAAAGCAGAGGGATTGTTATGGTTTCTTGAAAGAGGGTACTTAAATAATTAAACTGGGAGTGGAATAAATGGAGAATTAAGGGTAATTTACAGGTATATTCGACTGTCCAGTGGACGACCAGGTAAGAATTCAAACACCTCACTTGGAAAATCCAGTGGACGACCAGGCAAGAATCCAAACACCTCATGTGGAAAACCCAGTGGACGACGCTGTAAGAATTCAAACACCTCAGGTGGAAAACCCAGGTTTTTTTTTTCGCAACTTTAATTTATTTTCAATGCTAAAAAGAATATTTAGTCAATGCAACCCCTGTTATAAAAAACCGTAAAATGGTTATTTCAGGGTTTACAATATACGTTCCTCAAGAGTCTTCTAGTAAGCTTGTGATTCCACTACCAATTGGCTTTTAATTTTAAGTTTACGGTGTGAAGGTGTGTTGGCGCATCCTAGAGATGACCCTTTCGATGGGAATAACATTGCACCTTCATCGGATGTGGAAGGAACAACAGGTAATTTTTATTTTTTCCATATGGTCCAGGTTTAATAAATGAAGGAAAAGAAGACTGGTTGCCATACCCAAGTGAAGACCCGTTTATAGAGAGGTCTTCTGGGCCAGGTGAGTTTATATACTTGATAACCAATATGTAATAATAAAAGGACCAGAGGATGATCATTGCCTTCCTCCGTCATCTCCTCCTAGATACACTCCTCTGTCATCACCTCCTTCGTCGCAACCATTCCTACCAGACTTTCTTCGAAAAGAAAGAGATAAAAGGCATGCAATGACCCCACTCACACCTACCACTCAGAAACGATCTATGGCCATGGGAGGATGGTCGCCTATGCCTCAAATTGAAAAGAAAAAGCCACGTAAAAGAGAAGTTGAAAGGATTATTAGCCCAATGAAACCCCTTTCGCTCTCCAAGAAAGGCCTTTTTTTCGATTCAGAAAGTGGATATGAGCCTTCAAGCTCAACTACTTCGGGGACCGGTACTCCTAAAGATTTTTTTACAGAGTTCCTCAAGGTGCTGCCCTACCTTAAAGAAAAAAACATTCAAGTTAAAAAGGTCAACAATAAACTTAAAACTCTGTCGAAATATAAAAGCATCCCAGGACCTGAAGGCCTGGAAAAGATTACAGATCCAAAGGTTACCCAAACTCTAGTTTTTTCTGGTCTATGGCTTATTAACCTTCATTTCCAGATTAAAAAGAAAATTGGAAGAGGCCTAAAGGTCGTTCCAATTTACATAAAAAGTCGAGAAGAATTGACTCTATTAGAAGGGTTTTGTTCTCAGCTAGAAGAGCTGGCTATATGTTACGAGTCACATTAAACTATCATACTACTAAGCAAGTTATCAATTAATTATATGATCAACTCGACAATCAGACAATCATTCTATCAATGAAAAGATTAAACTAAGGGTATAGGGTTATTACACACCCCTTGAATCGGAACCACATCTCCAACATGCCTAACAAAGCCTCTACTAGTCGCCCAAGACGATCTGCTCGTAGAGCAGCACAAGTTGGTGCCCAAGACTCTGACTCTGACTCTACTCCAACTCTGTCTGAAGTCCTAAAAATGACAGAGTTTTCCGCTCTGGAGATTGCCTCATCCAATGGGTCCGTTCAATTGGTACTCGAGGAGGGAAATTGGTGTGTTTAGACCATGGCTTTGGTTTTATTATTTATTTTGATGTCAATTAGTATATTTGTCGTTCATCAAGATATGGACATGGAAAAGGAAAGGTGGGATGCGCATGAATATTGGAAGATGAAGATCGATTCAATGCACAAGGATGTTTCTTCTGGTAAAAGATGGGTGGTGGGAACCTGGTTTTATACACCATCCCAACTGGAAGACATACAATTACGAAAATGTGATAGGTATTTTCTTTTTCCTTTCGCAATTTTCCTTCCTGAGCATGATATTTATGTAGAAATATTATTCCTCAGATGGGAAACACAGAGCTGATCCTGTCGACTCATAGAGATGTGATCAATCCATCCTGCATTGAGTGTAAATTTTTTTTCTCCTGGGATCGCCAGTCATCACTGAAGATCGATCTGCTAGATACTGTCAAGATCCATCAGTTTGATGACCGCGAACCCGGTCAAACTCATATTACACCTTCTTCATGGTTTTACCGGTTTACTCTTACATGGCAAGGATCGGTAGGAAGATTACAAGTAAGTTTTTAAATCAAATTTCCATTTTTTTCACAGTCATTTATAGTCGCAAAACATAGGGTGTAAACCTTCATTGCATTTGCGAAACTGTGTACAGTCCCGTCTTCGATGAGCAGAGATACTGTGGAGCATGTTCGAGGTGGTTCCATGCGACCTGCCTGGGTGAGCCCAAGGGCGAGAGGGATACCCTAGGACCTCTTGGATATCGACTGAAGACATCTCCTATTGTCAGAGGCTGGAATGGTGTTGATAAAGACCTGGCAAAGGACTGGATGACCGTTGGGACTTATAAACGGGTGGAGACTGTGAAAAGGAATTACGATAACAACCTCAATCAAAACTGGGAGGATGTCCTGGGGATAGACTTTATCAATTATTCCACTACCACTCCTTCTTTACTTTCGCAATATTCTTGCCCTGATTGTAAACAAATTATTTAAGTACCGAATACATCATAACTTAGTTATCATAAGTATAGTAGATACACCACCTAAAACTAAATTTGTGATCTTTGAAAAGAAAAGAAAGATTCCGTCACATGACTCAGCTTTGTAATCAAATTGCATTTCGTTTTGGATTACCAAGAAATATCATGTGACCTTGATCATCAGATAACAACGGTATCTTTTCTGATTGTCATATCTACTTCCATTATCAAACCCAACCTAGTAACCTGCCATGAGTATTGGTATTCGCACTTGTGGCCACAATTGCCACAAACCAGATACTGACAAGTCGCGGGTCAAACCACCCGTTCGCAACATTTTCATTTTTAACTCGTTTGTCTTATCTTGAATCTTATCCACCTACTTTCATAGCTTACTTTTCATATAGTTCTGCCGGGGGTACCAATATGCACAACAAGAAACACATGTGTGCCGAGGACGCTTCACATCCCCGATGCGTTTTCAATGATGGCAAAGAAGTCTGGGCCACCACCGACGAAGAATTCGTCAAGTTTGGGGCTAGATTAATATTTCAAAGAACCGGTGAGACAAGAACGAAAATTATACAGAGGTACAAGGAGTCTTGGGCAAGGTTACACCCTGATGAACAAGTACCGCTTACCTCTACGGGCGAACCCATAGACTTGTTATGGGAGTCGATACACCCCTGTCAACACATTCCGTGGATGGGAGGAATCCCTCCATCAGATAGTCTCACAGGTAGGATTACAATCCAATATTAAATTTTTCTTCTTCACATGAATCTGTTTTTTTTATCCAGAGCCGCCGCCTTTCAGAGCAACCCCCTCAGACCGCTCAACTACCCCTACGCAAGCGCACCCTTCTGTGACCGAGCGTTCAGGCTCCCCAAACAATTCTAACCAACCCTCTTCGTCCTCAGACTCACCCTCCTCAGTTGAACCTTCAAATGACGAGCTCGAATATCTCAAAAGGATTGGCTTTTCTGTCAGCCTCGATGAATTTCCCAAAATTCACAAACTATTCCCGATGCTGGGTGAATATCTGAGGGATGATAAGCCAACCCTCCATGCATGTTTCGTATTGGGACCAGAATACCGGTATGATCCTGAGTTAATTGACAAAGGAGATTGCTATGGCGGCACTTTTGAAGTAGACGCTGAAGACTTCAAAGCCATCTATGACATCTCTACCCAACACATTAAAAAACTAGGTAAGTCTAAGAATGGCAAGTTAAAATGTTATTACAATGCTTGGGTATGTTTCAGACCTTTTTTTTCAGATAACATTTTAATTTTATATTTATTTATAAAAATCTAGCTAAACCTAGGGATCGATATGAAAGGGTTAGGGTGGGAGGTGGAGTTTGTGACCTGGGACAATTACAAGGAAGCGCTTTTGGAAGGTGGCGGCGAAATGTGGACCAAATTTGAGAAGGCCGATCTGGTCTTCGGTGGAATGGATTTTTCATGCGACTTCCTGTGATTTTTCAACTTATACTATTGAGGTTTAATTCTAATTTTTCATAGGAATACCGCGATGGGTTACAAAGTAACCCCTGAAGAAGCGTGTCTTCTCTTTACAAACCTTATGATTTTGTCGGAAACTATTATGGTCTGGCCCAATCCAGCAGAGCTACTTATGGGAGGGTCGAAAATCCAATGCTACGAAACACTCCGGGTCGCTTCGCTCATGCAAGGGACGTCTACACCTCTTTGCGCGTTAGTGGATAAAGAGATAGGTAAACCTTCATTTCTCAAGAGATTTTCCGAAGGTCGCTGCCAAGGGGTTTTGAAGAGGGATTTCAGTATGAAGGCCCAACATGTCTTCCTCCCTACGACGCCAAATCTTACTTCGAAAATAAAGAAATCTTTAAGTGAGGAGGAGGAAACGTGGAAGAGGGTGGATGGTTTATTTGGGAGGCCCAGGTGGTTTGTCCAACCCTACATTCCTCATCTTCTCTATGTAGGAGAGATTAGGTGTTTCTTCGCCGGATGTCGTCTTGTTTATACAATCACCACCACACCTGGCGGGGAACTTGATAGACCATGCCAAGTAACAAGCGAAGGACTCATACGTCCAATTCATACGCATTCGTGAGTTTCGAGTTAATTAACACCTATTATAAGCTAAAAGGCTGTTAACTAGTTATGACCCTACTAAAAAACAACCCTATACCTATTATCCAATGGATCCAGACATCGATTTGTCTGAGATGGATGGGGTCAAATATTCGAACCTGAATTCCATTGCCGTCCGATTACTAGCCTATGTAATTGCATTGGAGGAAAGGCGGACGGAAAGCTTGTCGGGGTTGAGAGTGTTCTGTCGTCTGGATATGTCAATTTATCGGCACAGGGAGACCGAACAACACCATTATTTCGCCAATGAAATAACCCGGACCCACGGTGCTGGCCTATTCCCTGATTGGGATTCGAACCATAGGCTGAATTATATATTCGCCCACATGTCTAATATTCTCCATTACCTATCTTCCCAGAAACTTTACAAAAAGGCTCCCATCCCACCATTCTACTCTAAACCGTAAACATACCATGTCGAATATTCTCCATTACCTATCTTCCCAGAAACTTTACAAAAAGGCTCCCATCCTACTCTAAACCGTAAACATACTTTACATAATTTATGTTTCTTTTTGGGGCTATGGATGTGTTTTCCACATTAGGCATAGTTCATTTGTTTCAAACCCTTAACAATCTACTACGATCATGGACTCTGAGAAATATTCCTCTGAGAGTGGATCTATGGATGAGATGCTGAATAACATAAACAATAATATTCATCAGCCACCAGAATCTACCAGCTCGGAAATCGATTCATCCCATGACGGTTTTACAGATCAGTTGTTGATGAACATTGCCAGTAGTATGCTGCAACCACCACCTTCTCCTGTATCAAGCCAATCTACGGGGGATCTGATTCAAAACATTCTAAAAACTGCTAGGGATCCACCGTCACTCGCCTCATCCTCTCCCTCCGACATTAGCTTCAATATACCTCAACCCAATGTGAAACATCATCGTTATTTTCTGGAAACTCAGTCGACTGAAGATGATGATGATGACGAGGAAGATGACGAATACTGTCCTCGTCCTCCATTAATAGCATTTGATGAAGAGGATGGAATTGATTCGGGTATGGTATTGGAAAATGGAGACGGGGTGCTTTTAGAAGCAAGGATTGTTAAAGACACTATGGGTAAACTTCCTGACTAACATCCTCCAATCATATCTGAAAACCATTCATACCCTATAGAATTTTACTTTATGGACCCAATGGTTCTGTCAAGGGCCCAGGATGAGCTCCCTACGCTGGCAAACAAGACATGGATCACCGACCCTTGTATTGATGTTTGGCTTTTAAACATGTGGAACACGATGATTGGTCCCAAGTTTAAATATATTCCGACATTCCTTATCCCTCCCTTTGCAACAACACAAGAGATACAGCTTGATGAGGTTCAAAGATTTCGAACACTCTATGGTCTGCCTGAACCTGGCCAGATGTGTCCCTTAGAGGATGTGGTGTATGTTCTTAACACAGGGGGTAGCCAGACCGCAACGGGGAATCACTTTTGCACCATTGCGTTTATGCCATCGCGACGACTCATTTATATCTTGGGCCGGAAGATTACTAGGGAACATCAAATATACCCTTACAAAAACTGGCTAGACTGGGATGGAAAACGAATCTGGACAAGAGTTTGTGATCTATTTGGATGGAGTGAAGGGGAAATCGGGCAAATTACGTTGGGATCTGTGAACTGGCTGCAGAATGGATATGATTGTGGCCCTATATCATGTCAGGTTGTTCAGCATCTGATGACGAAAGGATTTAGCCAAAATGGAAACCAACAGTGGAAGAAACCAAACCTGCCATGTTGCCACCCTTTGAGGAAAACCATGGTGCAGACGATCAATGAATTGGTGGTGGAAGGGGTTGAAAAATATGGCAGGATGGGGGCAGAAGAGCTTAAGGCGATAAGTGGTGACGATGCGGAGTACAATAATTGGATTCACCTCGTCAATAGGTTGAAAGGTAACTTGGAAGTCGACCCAGCTTCTGTGCCGAAGGACGTTGTTGGAGGTATTGATAAAGCCATGGTTGCATGCCCACAATGCCAACGCCTGTTACAAGAACACGACAGAGGGACCTTTCCTATTTCCACGTCGGGTCCAAGCAAACCTTACGAAGTTGGTAAGAAGGATAGGGAGAGAAAACTTTTGAAGGGAGCAAGATCAATGGTGGAATATACTGTTCGAAATTCTACGGATGTTAGTGAAGGTGTGGAGTCGAAAGAGGGGGAAGAGGGAGTGGGAGGGGAAGGGGAACCCAGTTCGGAAGAAGCAGAAGGAGAGGGAGAGGGAGAGGGAGAAGAAGGGGAACCCAGTTTCAAAAATGTTATCAAGGGTAAACGGAAAGGAACAGGAAAAGGACTCGGCGATTTCGGGGAGGTTGACTGGACACAGGCCAGGATTGGTAGGTTCAAAAGACCGAAGATGGGACCAGAGCTACCTAAGCAGACCTCCTTGAGAGGTCTCAACATTCCATTCGATATTCGTTTTGACGAATACTACAATGGCCCAACGATGGACACTCTGCTTACGTTGCCTCCCGAGATAATGGGCTATGATGCATCTTTGGTATACCTGGCAAATCGAATACTTATAAACCCTTGGTCGACTTTCAAGGACTATGGATATAGACTACTACCCAACTACGCTCAAAATTTCAATCTGGGAGACCCGGTCATGTTCAAGGAACATCTGTGTCCTGTTGGCCTCCCTAATCCACCACACTCGATCACAGACTACCACCAGAAGAGATATCTTAGAGATGGAAAACTGGTCGAACCCAAGGACCAAATTGTGTTCGGTGCCAGAGAGCTGCTTGAAGAGGCAACTGCAAGAGACGACGATACCGTAATACTGACTGGAAAATTTTGGGAGGGCGGATATGACCAGTACATTGTACTCGACCTACAAAGAGACGAGATTAAGCCCCAGGAAATAGTCTATTCTTGCGATATCGACAGCTTGATCTGGGTCACCAGGAGGCCCAAATTTTATGGGCCATTCGGTGTCTACATTTCTCCAATGATACGAAACAAAGCCCCCATCTGGAAAAACAACCATGTTCGTGTTGAGCTTCTTTTTCCTCAGTCTGAGGCTGAGATGGAGGGGAGTGGTCCTAGAGAGGAATGGTTGACCAAACCATGGTCTCTCAGCAACATTCCACATTTATATTTCGGAACTGTTAGTCCTGGGACATCTGCCGCGGACATCCTGTTGTTCTTTCCTAGAATGACGCATCAAGATCCACATCGTCACTATTGGGCAAACCAAGTACCCAAGTATATCCAAAACATTCTCTGGGACCGTGTTATTGTGCCTGCGGTGCGGTCAGTTCAAGAGGTTACTGAGATATCCTACTTTCCCATTGACCGGGAACACTGGAGGTTAAAGGAGTCTCTTGGGAAGGGGAAGGCAGTCAAGGCGGCCATGCAGTACCCTATGCACGGCGCAAAGATGGTGGAGGTTGAGAAAGAAATGAGAAGAATAGTGAGCAACGATTTATTTTATTGAAAAGGTTACAGAACAAATTTAATAAATCGACCTGGAACAGATAAAGGAGGGAGGAGATTCTATGATGCACTATGGATCGTTCTTCTTTGTGGTACAGGTGAAAGGGAGTAAACGATTGGCCCACTCTCAGAAAAGCTCCTCCCTTAAAGAAAGCACCAAGGAAGCGCTGGAAAAATTCAGAAGGACATTTAATGGGCTTGATTGGGATTACATGTTAGATCGAAAGGAGGGAGAACTTATCTGCGATGTAGGGATCACCGTGCAACCAGGAGACGACGAGGAGGAGCCGCTAGTGGGGTTATGGCGACTCGATTGCTTAGAGGCCTCATATGGAGCTGGGGGTTACCTCAGTGGAAATGTTCACACCATCAACACTTTATCGATGTATGGAGGGCTTCAGGCAGAGAGCCCCGCCTGGCGTCGAAGAAGAACGCATGTTTCCTTTAGACAATCTTACAACCTAGCCTACGAAGCTACCAGGCAACGAGACAACAGCCGTAACCTCTTTGAAGAGAGGGAGGTATTCAACCGATCTCCATGGTTTTACATTCAGATGGAAAGCGTATTGAAAATATATGATACCAAAGCATCCAAACAGTCCTACGGAGTGCGAGACGAGTTTCGGATAAGTGGGGATGCGATTTACGACCTGATGGAATGTGTTGACGCCAGCGTATGTTTCTATTTCAATTTATTATAAAAAGACTGACTTTCCAACAGGTGACAGGTTTACAAGAGTCGAATTCGGTGTTGTGGATACCTTCTGAATTATGGTTCTCCTTCCTTAGCCGAAGGCTGAACATTCTGAACAATGTGCACGAGAAAATATATCGCCTACAGCCTCCAAACTATGGGGTTATTAGTGGATTGTTTTCATATCTTATGCAGTCCGTAATCTTTACACCACCGATGGTCAACACCTATATCCGGGAATCTCTGGCAGCTTTACAGTATCAGAGAAACTGCGATGTGTTTGGCATGTTTTTCTTGGACAGTCTGGATCTGGATAACCAGTCATGCATGATTGAAGGAATCCTAGAAGAGGATGACGGGTTGGTGAAGAGCATTCTTGGACACTTGGTTCGGAAACCGAGGTTATACTTTATTAGACCAGAGGAAGATGACGACATTGAAGATAGCCACTTTCCGATCGGTCGAAGGCCCACTTGGCAGGAGATAAGCGCTAGCATCGAGTCGAACCCCATGATCCTTATGCGCCGATGGGAAGGGATCCCGGACGGTATTAGCCATTATGCTGAGGATAATTGTGATAATGGGTCTATGGAAAGCAGGGCTGGTTTGATTTTTCGGAAATTCACTAGACAGCTATGGATGTCATTGCATGACCACTGGAGGGTTAATCCGAGGTTCCCCATTTCCCCACAGACTGTTGAAGAGGCAATCAAAAGCTGGTCGCTCGAATTTGTTGTCGAACATTGTCAAGATCCAACATTTCGAGCATGCACTATGCCTGGGATTCAACATGTTTCTGGAAGGCGCGTTCCAACATTTGGAGAGAGGAGAATAATCTATTTCCCATCTGAAGAGGTATCTACCAAGAAATCGAATTTCTGGACAACTTTTTGTCAGGATCCTGGATACCTGTACGACTACTGGAAATCGACCGAGGAATTAAACCAAGAGGAGTGCACAGAGCTAGAGCAGTGCCTGGAAGAACTACTAGAGAACTGCCAATGCCTTCCAGATAGCGCTCGAAGCAAGTCAACAAATCGGGGATGGCATGTGAAACACAAACGAGTTCTAATTCTGACTAACCCCAAATACTACCGCATCCTTGGGGTTGGAGAGAGATCGAAGAAAAAGAGGTCGCACAAGAATCAAATACGGTCAGCACCAGCACATCGAAGTGTGAAGGAAACTGTCATTCAGATGATGGAAGATGGGGGGCATACACGCGAAGCTACTCTAAGGGCGCTTAACATTAAAAAGGGGATTGAAAAAAGAAGAAAAAAGCAAGTTGTGAGGTCGAAAAGAGCAAAGAACAAACGAGTCCCTCCAAGTAAGGCGAATCGTAGGAGGGAATTAGGGAGTAAAGAAGATATGGGCGATTCAAGCGGTGAAGAAAGGACTAAGGAAGAAGAGGACCGTATTGGAGAAGATGAAACTGGTTTTGATGAAGAAACATCGGAGAGCGATGGAACAGGAGGGTCAGAAGACGAAGGAATTGCAACAGATGAAACAGATGATGGTAAAGAAACTGATGACGATGGTGGCACATCAGATGCGGATGAAAGTAGAGGGTCAGAATGAAATTTTGATGAGGAAGGACTTATTTCTGATATGTCTGAGGCAATGTTAGGGTGAACATACAGTAGGAAACGAAAACAAATATTATTTCACAACTTTCTTGCTCAGTAAGAAGACATGGGTTTCGTTATCTAAATACATCCTTGTTTATTGGGATTTAAATTATTAACTAACAGAACACTGTCATGGGGTTTAATCTTACAAAGCAAATTGTTTTTCCAAATGGCTGACAAAGATAGATCACGTGGTTAAATCTTACAAAGCAAAATGTTTTTTCAAATGGCTTACAAAGATGGGTCACATGACATTTCTGATAACGCATTGCAATGTTAAAGAACTTAGATAAATGGCCTATGTTAGACAATGGATAGAGTTTTTAGTCGTCATTCTTTCTTTCTTGTCTCTCAATAGCGCTTTTATGTTTCAATACTCTCAAAGTGGATTTTCTCCTATTTTACAGGGTATACAAAATCGTTACCAACTTCAAGTTCTGTCTCTTTCTTCATTTCCTCAGATTCGCAGGTTGGTGATCAATAGACTAGCATAGTTTATAGGGTGATGATCATGATTTTTAAATATGTAAGATAGCCCTAAGAGATAAAAATGAGAAGAAAATAGTGGGAAACGCCAGCTGAAATACTCAGAGGCTCGAAGAACGTCGACGCGAAGATATGAGCCATTGGTGAGACCCTTGTGACCTGTAAGGTGGCAGTGTTTGGCATATAACAGGTGAAATTGGCAGTAGTAGATAACTTTCAATCATTATCCTTATTCAGTGCATCGAGCCCAACTATGAATAATCCTAAATTTATCACTATAAAATCATGTATCTATCAAATTACTAGTATGTACTATCTACGATATTTCCCCAATACGTCTATGTTCAAACTATGTGACAGTGGGGTAGTATCTCTTATTACAGGAGTGACTAGGAGCGGGCTACTGTGTAATAAGGCACCGTAGGCTCAAAGAATAAAAGTGACGTAACAATCATGTGGCGTTGATTGCTTCCCAAAATGAGGAATAGGATTTGCTAGTGACTGTGACATTTAGCTTTTATCTATCTTTTTATCGACCATCATCTCTGCAACATTTCAGGCAAGTTATTTCTTCTTATGCCGTTTTTTTTCTGGGTTTACCGATGTCACCAATAGATCCAAAAATGAGTAATTCAGAAATCACGGCATCGCATGTTTCATTTCAAAGGCTCAAATCGCCTATTATATTATATTTCCCATGGCAGACACCAATTCTGCAACTTCCCGAATTGCAAAAAGTGTTCGAAGATTCTTTTTTTAAAGTATTTACATACTCTTTTCAGTCTTTTATTAGTTTAATAATTGCCTCCCACAGACATTAGCGACGAACATTGTTGGGTTTGAAGACCTGATCTCGTCGTCTACCCAAGGAGACTTGTTGGTCCTTCAACAATTCCTAGGATTTCAACGGGTTTACGCTAATCTGGGACACCTCCCACCCCCTCCTCCACCGATGGAAAGGGCATTCATTCCAACGCTCAATCTAGCCAATAAAACAAATTTGAGCCATTTGATGTTAGCATATAGGGTTATTGACATTGTAACGTGGTTGGGACACCCAATGGAGGGTGCGATAATCCGGAAAAAATGGCAGCATATTGGGGATGTCTTCGAGGTAAAGCCCATCCCTTCCTCGGAATCGTAAATACTTAACTATACGTTCACAGTTTTATGACTGGCTGCCGAAATGGCCAGAATATCTGTCAGACTTTAACACCTCTATTCGCGCTCGGACTGGATGGGTGGAGGGCACTGGTTTAGAGTCCAATTCCAACGATTTCAGCACGTCCGAAATTAAATCTCTTAGATATAACCGACAAGTAAGGGTCCTCAAAAATCTCGTCGGTGCAAAGGGCGCAGCGTCTGCCCTAATAAACGTGCAGTTGGCCGTAATCAGTCTCCAACGAATACTAACTGAAGTAAGTTTGTTTAAACACATTAGAATTTCATCGAGTGACTAATGAACTTCAGACCTTAGAAGACCGACCAGTGTGAGTTAACCTCTAAATAAGTTTACGCTTTAATTTTATTTACTTCATATCTTACAGAATCCAAGGAGGAAGCTTATACAGCCGCGAAGACATGGAGTACATCACCAAGTTTTCTCAAGAAAAAAATGAGATTCCCATTCGTCTCGCTTTTTTCATCTCGCCTCTTATGCTATTTATTCCGAAATGCCTTCACAAGGCCCGAAAAAAAATCGAATTGCCTCAGATTTTACTTGTGAGTTTTTTGGTGTTATATATTTCTATGTATCCTAAATTTATGAAAAGGTGACGAATAACTTGGGCAACCAGAGGCCAGCAATACTCGAAGAAGTGGAGAAATTGATTTTTCAGTCTTTGTTTCGACTAGCGACTATGGAACTCGACCTGGTCACTGAAATCACGGAATGTCTAGGCAGGATATCTTGGGATAAGGTTGTATCATCCAAAAATGACTGGGCGTCTTCCTGGTTCAACCTTTTACTACTGAGGCAACCCATAGAAGGTATCGATACGGGGTTTCAGCGGTTGTCCAAGTATCAGTCCAATTACGTGGATCCCACAGCGGCAGCATCCCTGACCAGTCCCACCAATACAATGGACATTGACCAACCGACCACCCATTCTACGGTCCCCAGTAATACTCTTGAGTCATCGAATCGCACGGCCGACGACCTAAACCTGCAGAAAACCCCTCCTCCGTTGGACCCTTGTCAGTCTGACCAATCCGATCCTCCTCCCTAC
>Ga0193702_1000408_pt1 | contig 15022 bp, 13 predicted proteins | sample U3a1metaG_FD_143060 | JGI IMG/M metagenome (GOLD analysis project Ga0193702, IMG submission 143060) | Soil microbial communities from a riparian zone of the East river system, Colorado, United States - U3a1 | ecosystem: Environmental > Terrestrial > Soil > Riparian zone | place: USA: East River... | reverse complement strand
ACCTGGTTTTCAAACCGGGATTTGAACGGTGCAGGTTTTTCAGGCAGCCCAATTCCCAGCTCATCAAAATAAGGTTTGAACAATTGCTGCGCCTGTTTAAACTGCCCGTCAGAAACGGTGCCATCCACAGCATCGGTATCCGAAACCCACAGGTTAATATTGTAAGGCTTATTGGTGGCCCCTTTAATCTGCTCATCAACCTCAATAATCTCCTGCGGACTTAAGGTATAGGCCCCGTAGCCGCCAAGTCCCCCGGCGTTTGATACTGTTGATACCAATTTAACAGATGACAGGTTGCCACCGAACGGCCCCTGCAGGATGGGGTATTCGATTCCCAGTATTTCGGATGCTTTTGTTTTGTACCACATGATTTTAAAATTTATTCGGCTACATCACTGATCATTTTATTAACGATCAGCCAGCGGTTATCAATTTTATGGAACGACAGGAACTCATCATAATTAAAGTCGTACATTTTAACATGCACGCTGGCAACTGCTATAGAGTTAACCACATTAATAGAAATGATAGTTCCTTTAAAAGGTTTGCCCGAATCTTTCGGACTTTGGCGGTTAGCAACACCGTCAAGATATTGTTCAAGGGTTTTGGCATAGGGCTGCCCCTTTACATCCCCGAACAATAAAGTGCCGGGATGAAAAATGTTTCCAAGGGTACCTATATTACCTTCGTAGATCCCTTTGAAATAGTAATTCTCCAATGCCTGGGTAATTGCTAATGAATCTTGCTGATTATTTTCCATTTTCTTAAAGTTTTGTGCTTTTGATAACAGCATTGTACACACCAAAAAAGCAGTTAATAAAAGCGTTTTCATATTAATTGAGGTTATGCCCTGCTCCTATACCACCGTCTACATTGATGATAGCGCCGGTAATAAAGTTACTTTTTGCAACTGTAAAAACCATTTCTGCGATGTCTTCTACTTCGCCAACACGTTTCAGGAGGTGCAATCCCGCAGTTTGATCTGCATTATCACCATGCATCGGGGTACGAATTGTACCGGGCCCTATTGTATTTACGCGGATGTTATCTTTTCCAAACTCACCGGCCAGCTGGATAGTAAGCGCTTGTATCGCCCCTTTTGATGCCATTTGTGCAGTAATGGGAACTCCTGCAAGGGAGTGGTTAACCAAAGGTGTACCGATATTGATCACTACGCCATCATGCTGCTTAAGCATTTGCGGGATAACGGCCTGCGTGGTAAAGAAAGTACCCTTCAGGTTGGTATCCAGAAAGCGGTCGAGGTAAGCTTCGTCTACTTCGAGGAAAGGCCTGGTTTCAAAGATACCGGCATTGTTTACCAATACATCTGCCGAGCCAAATTTTGCTATGGCAGTTGCTACAAGCAGTTCGCCTGTTTTTTTATCGCTTACGTCGCCGGCTACCATCGCCAGGTTTTCGCCTGCGCCCAGTTCCTGGTAAACTTGTTCTAATTTTTCTGCAGTTGATGAATTGATCACTACATTATCGCCATTTGCTAAAAAGTGGCGGGCTACTTCTTTTCCTATTCCCGATGATGCACCGGTAACTATTATTGTTTGTGTTTTCATTTTATTTCTTTCTTTCGGCAGTTATACCTTTTTCTCTTAATACAGACACTTGTTCGCCGGCATGGCCCCAGTCATCCAGGTCATATTCCTGGATCACTACGAAGGTTAATTGAGGGTCTTTATTCAATACGTCACTCAGCAGGTCTGTTACCCCTTTAATCAGTTTTTGCTTTTGCTCTCTTGTAACACCTTCACGGGTTACTTCTATTTTTACGTATGGCATGGCTTTAACTTTTAGGCTAAAACTGCTTTTTAAGCAGCTTTAGCAGTTACACTTACATTCAGTTCAAAATCATTATAGATCAGGGTATCGCCTAAATCCTTAAAGAAATTACCTGAACGGAATTTCATTTCGTACTTGGTACGGTCAATTACCAGTTTGCCGGTTGCAGTTAATACATCGTTGCTTACGGTGATAGCTACGTCAAAACTAACAGGATGTGTAATGCCTTTGATGGTCAGGTTGCCTTCAACATGGTTGCCTGAAACGGAGGTTATCTCCAAAGTAGCTTCCGGATGTTTTTCGATTGAGAAAAAATCATCAGAAGCAAGGTGACCGGCGAATTGTGCGTTTGTGGCAGGATCGGTTACATCCAGGATTTTGATAGATGCAGTATCTATAATGAATTTACCGCCGGTAAGTTTACCGTCATTCAAAATAATCTCACCTTCTTTAACAGCTATAGTGCCGTTGTGGGCGCCTGTTACTTTTTTACCTACCCAATCAATATTGCTTTGGGCGCTTACGATTTCAAATTTTTGAGTTTCCATTTCTTTGTGTTTTTAAATTACACAACAAAGTACGGCAGGATTCCTCGGGTGACCGTGTGACCTGGGTCACATTTAAAACAGGCTATAATTTATGTGATCTGGATCACACCTTAAGCAGTGTACAGGCGGCTTAATGTTTCTCTTGAAACACCTAAATAAGCCGCAATCAGGTTTTTAGGGACTATGTTATAGAGTTCGGGGTACAGTTTCAAAAGTTCTTCGTACCTGTATTTTACATTATTATTCATAAAGGATAACAGCCTTTTTTGAGTTGCAACATATCCTTTATTGGTTCTCCACCTAAAAAAATGCTCCACATTGTGTAGTTCATTACAGAGCTTTTCCCGGTCGCTGTTGGTTATGCAAAGCACCTCTGCATCGGTAATACAGTCTAAATTGATGGTAGCCTTGGTATGATTATATAATGCATTGAAATCAGAGGCCCACCAGGTAGGCATGGCAAACTGCAGGATGAACATTTTCAGGTCATCATTAATAAAAAAGGACTTTAAACAGCCTGAAAGCACGAAGTATTCGCAATCAACCGGATCGCCTTCGGTAATAATCGCTTGTCCTTTTTTAAAGCTCTGCTTCTTAAAATGCGAAAAAAAATAGTCAAACTGCTCATCGGTTAGTGCAGCTAATTTAGCAACATGAGATTTTAGAATTTCTTTAGCTTCCATAGGTAGTTTCAACTAATATCACCAACAATATTGAAATTAAAAAGTTCTTACAACAAAAACATGAATATTCGAGGCAGACTTTGCTGTATTAACTAAGCTATCTGCCTAATTAGCCTTGTGTAAGGCTTTTTTGTTTGGCGATTATAACAAATAGACTACATTTGTTTAATTGTTGCACGGGGTGCTTTTAATTATTTTGATTAAAGGCTGAGATAATACCCGGGAACCTGACACGGATAATACCGGCGTAGGGATGCACAGGCTCAGAATTAGTTTCAGCCCCCGGCTGTTTAAATAATTGAAGCCTTGTTTCTTATCCGGTAAAACCCGGAAACAGGAAACAAGGCTTTTTAAATTTAAACAAATGGAGTTAGAAAAGAAGAGTTTTAGCCTGATGACAAATACCCTAGCCAACTGGCAGGGGCGAAAAGAATGGTTTTTTAACCGGGAACACACCGATACTTACGAACAGTGGTACGAAGGCCGTTACAAACGCGCCGAAGTATGGCAAAAAAAGGTAATGGCCCACCTAGTTGGAAAAGACCACCGGGTAAAAGAATTGCTTGAATTTGGCTGCGGAACCACACGCTTTACCCGTTGGTGGCACGAGATAGGTATTGAAGCTACCGGCGGCGATCTGTCGCCCTTCATGCTGGGGCAAGCGGTGCATTTATTCAAGGGCGACTTGGTAAATGCCGACTCGCACCACATGCCTTTTAAAGATCACACCTTTGATGCGGTAGCCTTTATTACCACTTTTGAATATTATCACGATCCGGTACAGGTGATTCGGGAAGCGGCCAGAGTTGGTAAAAGCGGAATTGCTTTTGGTATGATGAACCGTAACTCGCCCAAGGTATTGCGCAGGCGGGTGCAGCAAATGTTTGGCAAAAACCCCTTTTACGTTACAGCTACATTTTATACGCCACAGCATTTGATAGCTAAAATTGACGAGGCATTAAAAGGGCGTGAATACAGCATTGAATGGACCTGCACCGGCTTGCCCGAATGGTTCCCGGTGCAGCAATGGGGTGTGCCTGTTGGTGATTTTTTTGGCCTGTATGTAAAACTATCAGATTAACCGGCACTGCCATGAGTTCAGGAAAAATAAGCAGCAATGGTTTTGAGGATATTATTTTGCCGCGTTGCGGTCGGCAGCGCAGTGAGGTACATTGCGGCCCGGCATTTGGTGTGGATGTTTCGGTAGTTAACCTTCCCGGTGGCATGGCTTTAGCTTTAACCAGCGACCCTTTATCGTTAATTCCATCCCTGGGTTTACAAGAGTCGGCGTGGCTGTCAGTACATCTGATGGCGAATGATATGGGCACAACAGGCTTTGCGCCAATGTACGCGCAGATGGTGCTTAATCTGCCAACCTCTTTAAGTCAGGCTGATTTTACCGTTTACTGGGGCTTCGTTCATCAGTATTGCGACGAGATAGGCGTAGCCATTACCGGCGGGCATACAGGGAGCATTGAGGGGCAAAACTCAACTATCGCCGGCGGGGGCACTATGCTGCTTACTGCTCCGGCAAAAGACATATTGCTTAGCAGAAATGCAGAAGAAGGCAACGTTATTATTGTTACCAAAGAGTGTGCTATTTCCTCATCGGCAATATTGGCTGTGAGCTTCCCCAAAACGGTGAGCAATAAATTGGGTACAGAAGTTTATCAAAATGGGTGTGCGCTTTTTTATCAAACATCATCCCTAACAGATGCCCTTACCGCAGCAGGTACTGCAGAAGAACATAATGCGGTAACAGCCATGCACGATGTAACCGAGGGCGGCATACTTGGTGCCGTTTACGAAATGGCCATAGCATCAGGCAATGGGGTTATAATTGATAACTCAGCAATTCCTGTGAGCCAAACAGGGAAACAGATCTGCGGTTTGTTCGGCATCGATCCGCGTTATTGTATTGGTGCAGGTAGTACGGTAATAGCTGTAAAAAAGCAACATAGCGATTTGATTTTGCAGCGCCTCCGCAGTAAAAACATTAACGCAGCCATAATTGGAAAATTCACAAATAAGCAACAAGGTTATAAACTGGTTGAAAATGGTATAGAAACCGATCTGCCGTATCACCCTAACGATGCTTATTGGAATGCTTTTTTTACAGCATATAAAAACGGATGGAAATGATAACAGAGAATAGTGCACCGTTCACCATATCGGGCGGAGTTTACCTGGTTCTTGATCCGGCTATGCGGCAGGAGCTTTTGCTGGATAAACTTAAAGCTGCCCTCCGGGGTGGTGTACAAGTGATACAGATCTGGAACAATTGGCTACCCGGAGCTGATAAGTTGCTGCTGATAGCCGAAATAAGCAAGCTATGTAAGCCATCAGGCATACCCTTGTTAATTAACGAGGACTGGACATTAATGCAACAGATAGCAACTATAGATGGCGTTCATTTTGATAAAATACCTGGTGACTTTGAGTCGATTAAAGCTGCCATCGGCAGGCGGTTTATCGCAGGGATCACCTGTTCGGGTAATTTGGATACAGTTGCGTGGGCGCACCAGCAACCGCTAGACTATGTCTCCTTTTGCTCCATGTTCCCATCAGCTTCAGCCGGGAGTTGCGACATCGTAATGCCTGATACCGTACGTCAAGCCAGCGAGATGACCGGTCTCCCCATTTTTGTCTCGGGAGGCATTACGCCTGAAAATACACGGATTTTAAAAAAACAAATCCCATTTAATGGAGTAGCGGTTATTTCGGGCATATTAAGCGCAGAACATCCCGACCAAAAAGTGTTACAATATCATAATGCCTTAGATTTTAAATTATAACTAGATGAGACTAAAAACGATTGAAAAATTACGCTGCCCGTTTGATAAACAAAACCTTGAGCTGCAGGTGTTGGTAAAAGATACCGAACAAAATGTGTTAGAAGGTATTTTAACCTGCAATACCTGCAAACGCAAATATCCCATTGTATATGGCGTGCCCATTATGTCGCCGGATGATTACCGCCAGATAGATCTGGAGCAACCCATAATGGAGCAATGGAAATTGGAACATGGTATTACAGATACGCTGTTATTGCCCGCGAAGTAAATTGTATATACCTTTAACATCTGTCTTTAAATATATAACACACAGAAAACCAGCGTGCCCATAGCATCATATCTCTAAAATGCCTGCTATTTAACGGCTTTGTTTTTAGCCAGCCACTCCGTGTACTTCTGCTTTAAAAACTGGTTGCCATCTTTTACATACTCAGGTGTTGATAGCGTAAAATGATCACCGGGATAATAAGCAAACTGGAACGTTGAGTTTAGCTTTTTCATCTCTGCTTCCAGCAGAGTCACCGCATAATTTAAAAGAAAGTTATCCTGCTTACCTACCGAGATGCGGAGTTTTCCTTCCAGGTCGGGCTTTATTTGCTCCCAATTGGTTCTTAAATATAAAGAGATGTCATACTTTTTCCAATTAGAAAAAACAGCGGTGTCAATATCGCCGGTGGCACTGTTGCAAATGCTTAGTGGCAGGCCATCCGCTCCTTTTTTGCTAAATACAGCGTTAAAAGAATGCATCTGTTCGCCGCGATAAACAACCTGCTCGGCCTGGTAAACATTTTTCATGGTGGCCCACGGAAAAAAACCGGCTACGGTTGCTACCAGGTTTAAAGTACTGTCTTTGCCATAAAACATATTTCTATCGGCATACATATTAATTCTTTGAAAGCTCCTGAAATCTACAGGATCTGGCGAGCTCGACCAGCAGCCGTCAAAAACCTTTGGATAATGTGTTTGCAGCCAGGCCACGGTCCATCCGCCGCTGCTGTGCCCTGTTAAAAGCTTTGCGCCATTGCACCTGTATTGTTTTTCAAGCAAGGGGATAAACTCTGTTGTTAACGCATCGCCCCAGGGGCCATTATTATCACTGTTTGCATAAACAGAATGTCCTAACGGACAATTACCATCCAGGTAAACCACTATCACCGGCTCGGTATCAATCGGGGTGCTTGGAGTGGCTGATCCTGAATAACGGTGATAATCGCCTCCGTAACCTGAAACCCTGAACAGAACCGGAAATTTCCTGTTGGGCTCGGTATTATATTCCTTTGGAAGTATAACGGCGGCATCAACTGTTATTGGCTTACCCTGAAACTTACTGAGCAGCGCTGACGGCGCCTTTAGCTCTTTAACAAACTCGGTTTCTTTAAATACAGGAAGATCCGGAACAACCTTATCTGCGTACAGGTGATATGTTGTTTTGGTATTTTTATTTATGTCTGCATTTACCGCATCGCAGTACAAATTTCCGGGGCTTTGGGCTATGGTTCTGCCACCCATATTTTTGTCCCATACAACCTGGGCATAGTATTGCCCGCGTTCAATGTCTGATAAAACAACGGGAAAACTTGCTGCCTTATCATCAATTTTAACTGTGGTACCGGGTTTCACATTTTTAACATATACAGAAAAACAAGGATCAGAGCCAAAACCTACCATGCCGCTTTTAGGTGTTTTATTTTCTTTGGATAGATAAAGTACCACATATCCGGTAAAAGGTTGAGCCGAGGCTGATGAAGTATAACTTACCTCAAACTGTTGTGCAAATCCCTTAAAAATAATTAACGAAACAAGTGCGATACTGAATAAGATCCTCTTCATTGTGATGATATTTGATTTTTACAAATATATCATAGAAAACAACACAAAGAACGGCAAGAGAATTTTCAGTAAGCTTTTTTAACCAATATGAAATTTTAATGAAAAAAGCTATTTGAAATAAGTTATTTTATATGTAACTTGGTATAACCAATTTGCTAAACCTATTTATTTCGAGGACGTTATCATGAAGAAGAAAACTACCATAGTTAATCAGCCTGATAAGACTGAAACTAGCAAACCTGAATCGCCTGTTCATCCAAGTCTGTTCCAAAAACTGTACTACAATCACTCGTATTGTGATCATTCGCATGGCAGGGTTAATAAATTTCCTTTTGGCAGCCTTCACGGCCCGGGGGCTTTTTAAAAAACGGGTTAAGACACGCTTAAAAGAGTTTTTGTTGTTTTAACCAGCTAAAGCTATATTCAGATATGGCAATCCCATATCTGAAGCTAACTTTATAGCGACCGGCTTCACTGTAAAAACCTGCTTTCTTCAAAGCAGAGGGTAAGCTTCTCTCCCACCAAAACCGAACAATTCACCGTCCGAAAACGATACATTTAACCAGATAAACAATCACATAAAAACCTCATTAACAATATGTTATAAACATGGCATGAAATTTTAACAGCGTTACTTATTAAACGCGTAATGTCATGATCAAAAACTATCTCAAAACAGCCTGGCGTAATCTTATTAAAAACAAAGTGCACTCCTTTATTAACATTGCGGGGCTCTCGGTTGGTATGGCCGTTGCTATATTGATCGGTCTTTGGATCTGGGACGAGCTGTCGTTTGATAAAGTCCACCAAAATTATGACAGTATTGCCAAGGTTATCCAAAATGTGACCAACAACGGCGAAGTCCAAACCTGGGAATCAGTGCCTTACCCCCTGGCCGCCGAACTGCGTAAAAACTATGGAAATGACTTTAAGAGCGTCGTGATGACAGCTGGCATGGGCGATCATATATTGGCGCTTGATAACAAGAAGCTAACCCGCAACGGCGGCTACATGGAATGGCAGGGTCCTGAGATGTTTACTCTGGAAATGCTGAAAGGCACCAGAAACGCGCTCAAAGATCCCTCCTCTATTTTAATCTCGGCCTCAACTGCCAAAGCCTACTTTGATAATGCCGACCCGATGGGCAAAATCCTGAAAATTGATAACCAAATAACAGCTAAGGTAGCCGGCGTTTATAAAGACCTGCCGCAAAATGCAACATTTGCCAACCTGGGCTTTATTGGCTCGTGGGAGATGTTTTATAATGCCAACGATATAAAATCGATGCGGGAGCCGTGGAGACCTAATTTTTGCACCTTATATGTCCAAATGGCAAACAATGCTGATCTGGCATCGGTGTCACTAAAAATAAGAGATGTAAAGCTGCGTAACGTAAATGCGGTGCTGGCTAAAAAGAAACCTGCACTTTTTCTGCAGCCTATGAGCAACTGGCATTTATATGATGAATTTAAAGACGGCAAAAACACTGGAGGCCGCATCCAGTATGTTTGGATGTTTGGGATAATAGGTGTGTTTGTGCTGTTGCTGGCCTGCATCAATTTTATGAATTTAAGTACCGCGCGGTCTGAAAAACGGGCAAAAGAGGTGGGTATCCGCAAAGCAATAGGCTCGTTGCGCGGACAGCTGATCTACCAGTTCTTCAGTGAATCGCTGCTGTGTGTGGCGCTCGCCTTTTTACTGGCAATATTGTTTGTACAATTAAGCCTGCCGTTTTTTAACGAGGTGTCAGATAAAAAGATGGGGATCCTTTGGGGTTCGCCATTATTTTGGGTACTAAGCGTAGGCTTTAGCTTGCTCACCGGGCTAATAGCAGGCAGCTATCCGGCGTTTTATCTTTCTTCTTTCCAGCCTGTTAAAGTGCTGAAAGGCTCATTCAAGGTTGGCCGGTTTGCAGCTATCCCGCGTAAAGTGCTGGTCGTGGTTCAGTTTACGGTATCTATTACACTTATCATTGGCACAGTAGTAGTTTTCCGCCAGATAAAGTTTGCCGAAAACAGGCCCGTAGGCTATAGCCGCGACGGATTGGTATCAATCCCTATCGGTACACAGGATATCCACAAAAACTATGAGGCCGTAAAAGACGAGTTGCTTAAAACAGGCACAATTGTGGCCATGGCCGAAGGCGATGTAGCGCCTACCCAGTCGGCAGGAAGCACCAGCGCTATTGAATGGAAAGATAAAGACCCTAACCTGAGTGTAGATTTCCAACAAACGGCAGTATCGCCAGAGTATGGTAAAACAGCCGGCTGGCAATTCAAAGGTGGCCGTGATTTTTCACGGGAGTTCCTTTCTGACTCTTCAGCCGTGGTAATAAACGAAGCTGCCGTAAAATTTATGGGACTCAAAAACCCGGTGAATGATTATGTGATCTATTACGGAAACCAATTCAAAATAGTAGGTGTAATAAAAGATATTATTGTTGATTCGCCCTATGGGCAGGTAAAGCCATCTGTGTTTTTCCTAAATAAAGGGCCCGGAGGTACGGTATTGCTTAAAATAAATCCTAAAATAAGTGCAAGCCACGCATTGGAAAATATTGAACCGGTATTTAAACGCTTTAACCCGCAGCAACCATTTCAGTATAGCTTTGTTGATGAGTTATATGCTCAAAAATTTGGCAATGAGCAGCGGATTGGTAAGCTGGCGGCCTTTTTTGCCAGTTTGGCTATATTGATCAGCTGCCTGGGTTTATTCGGGATGGCATCGTTTATGGCCGAGCAGCGCGTAAAAGAAATTGGGGTACGCAAGGTGTTGGGCGCTTCGGTGTTTAACTTGTGGCGCATGCTGTCGACGGATTTTATCGGGCTGGTTATTGTTTCTATGCTGATAGCAACGCCGCTTGGCTGGTACCTGATGCACAACTGGCTGCAGCATTTTGATTATAGGTCGGCCATATCAGGCTGGATCTTTGTATTAACCGGTTTTGGAGCTATAGCCATTACCTTAATTACGGTAAGCTTTCAATCTATAAAAGCTGCGCTGGCTAACCCCATAAAAAGCTTAAAAACAGAATAGCAATTTTGGACAGAACAGTTTAATTATAAATTTCGCACACGTGTAAATATGCGAAAATCACCATTTATTAATTTATTGTAATTATTTTTAATATTTGTCGTCATATAAGCTAAACCAATCCACACATGAAAGCTTTAATATTTATCACAGTAACAGGTGGCCTGCTTGCACATTCGTTAGTTGAATGTACCCAGCTGGCAAAATATGATCTTTTTTTTCATGCTGATCATAAAAAAGTAGTGGTAAAAAAATGCTGCTGCAAGCAGAATAAAATGGCCAAAACCGGTTGTATTAAAAAGCTTTCCAAAGCTTAGGCAGGTTGGTCATTGGTCACCAGGCATTAGCCATTGGTGATGTTTGCCTTTCGCATTGGTGATGCTGCCTTTCTGTTTCATCGGCCTAATAGAATTTATTGTAATATATACACTAAAAAAGTCACCCACCTCGCGTGGCTGACTTTTTTTATTAACTATTAACTGACCAAATGTTTAACGACAAACTATCTGGTGGTACTGCAAACATAAATTATTGACAATTAGTTCAATATGTGAAAATCACCCAATAAAAACCGATCCAAAATACAGGATCCAAAACAAACAAAGCAGGCTGATAATCAGCCTGCTCCGTCAGCCTGGCTATTAACTTTTAATAGCCTGGGTTTTGTTTTGTGTTTGCATTGGCGTCAATTTCAGCCTGCGGAATTGGCAGGATCCGTTTGTTGTTACCAACCGGCACAAGTGCTATTGATGGTGCCGAATCATCCTGCTGCGGGCGCACTATATCCAAATTCAGCCTTGTAAAATCAAAGAACCTAAGGCCTTCAAAAGCAAGTTCTTTTCTTCTTTCATTCAGGATATCAGATATCAGCTGCGCCCCAGTTGAAGTATAGCCGGCAAATGATGGATCGCGCTTTTTGGCAAGCTCGTTCAGATAAGTTAAGGCATTGGTGTTCTCGCCGGTGCGAGCATAGCTTTCAGCAAGTGTTAGCAACACTTCGGCATAACGGATAATCTTTATATCATCCTTATCGCTGGGGTTAGTAACGTTACTGTACTTATTGTTTACCAACGCAGGGTCGCCCAAGTGATCACCTTCAATTATTAGCCCTTTGCGGGCATCCGTTTCAGCGTATTTGCTATACAGATCCTGCGTAACCAGCGCATCGCCATAACCATCCTGCGAGTAAAAATAATCGAGACCATCAAAATTGTTATTATTTGCGGTTGTTAAGGCCAGTTCAAATATGGTCTCCAGGCCGTTTGATACGCCGCTTGGGTTTGCCCAATAAGCAGCCAAATTATCGGCAGTGGTTAATGTATAGCCGCCATTGTTAACAACATCAAGGGCTGCGGTTTTTGCATTGGCATAATCGCCTTTGTACAAATATACGCGGGCTTCAATAGCTTTAACCGCATGCTTGGCTATGTAATAAGAGTTGGTATTATGCAGCGATGTGCCGCCTTCAGGCATCAGCATAAATGCGCTGTCCAAATCACTTATTATTTTGGCGTATACCTCAGATACCTTTGCCCGGGCAGGTTTGGTAAACGCAGTTGTCGGGCTGGTTGGCGCTGTTATAATTGGTACACCATCCGCATTCGGATCTACCGTATATGGTTTGGCAAAAAAGTTAACCAGCTCAAGGTAACAAAGGGCTCTTGCAGCATAAGCTTCGCCTTTAAGCTGTTTCACATCGTCACTTGTGGCCACATTTGCTGCAATAATGCGGTTGGCCTGCAATATGGAATAATACCCCGACGAGTAAATGTCATTAGCCTCGCCGTTGGTAGCAGTAAACGTGTAATTATTTTCGGCCTGGTACCGGCCCGAGTTGTTATAACTGATGTAAATATTATCGGGCAGCAAATCGCCCAATATTGGAATATCACGCCCAAAGAAGTTAGTACGGCTCATAGCGGCATACATGCCATTTACAGCCTCATTTAAATCAGTTGCTGTTTTTATGGCGCCACTTACCGGGATAGCCGCCGGCGGACTTTGGTTCAGGAATTCTTTTTTGCAGGATGCCAGCGCAGTTAAGGCCGCGAGTGACAAACAGATATATAATTTTTTCATTTTGTTATTTTTTATAGTCCAACATTTAAACCTATTGTGAATGTTCTAACCTGCGGAACTTCCAGGTTGCTTATACCGGTTACACCTACTTCAGGGTCAAATGGTAAATGCTTGTCATAGGTTTTTGTAAACAGGTTGGTTCCCCGCCCGTACAGGTACAGCCTGGTTATCCCTGCACTTTTTAGGAAATCAATGTTCTTAAAATCATACCCGATGGTTAGGTTTTTAAGGCGGATATAATCGCCCTTATATAAAAACCTGGATGAGATATCTGACGATTCGCCGTCATTTGTACCGCCGACCACAACTTTCGGAACATCGGTGACCTGGCCCGGGGTTGTCCACCTGCGGGTATAAGTATACTGGTACCGGTTATTTGGCAGATAAGTACCATCGGCCAGGTAATAGGAGAAACTATCAAAAATATAGTTACCAAAATTGTAATACACATCTGCTGATAAGGTGATGCCTTTATAAGTAAACGTGTTGTTAAAACCTCCAAATCCTTTCGGGTCTGCCTGTTTGGCTTCTACACGTGCAGCAGCACTGTAATCGTTAGTGGTAGTTTTTTTAGATGCATCGGTATACCATAGTGCGTCACCATTAGCAGGATCGACCCCGGCATACTGACGCATGTAATAGGTATAAAAATCCCGGCCTTCATTTACCCTGAACACGCTATTGATATATGGTGCGTGGTCTGATAGCTGGGTAACCGTATTTTTATTAAGGGCGATGTTAAAGCTGGTGGTCCAGGTAAAATCTTTGGTTTTAACGGGCACCCCTTTAATTTCAAATTCAAACCCCTTGTTAACCATGGCACCAACGTTTGATGTAATTGTTGGAAAACCTGTAGTTAACGAGATTGGAACCGCCTGGATCAGCTTATTAATATTGTTGTGGTAATAATCCAGGTCGAAGCTTAAACGATCGTTAAAAAAGCCAAAATCAATCCCCACATCAAACTTATGCGCCGATTCCCAGGTTAAATTAGGGTTCCCTATATTATTAAAGTTTTGGCCGTTTGCCCCGCCATAGTTAGCGCCATAAGCGGCCGTTGTTTGGGTAAAATAATAATTATTGTTACCAAAGTTCGCATTACCGGTAGTACCGTATGAGCTGCGGATCTTGGTGGATGAAAATATGCTCTGTTTTCTAAAGAAATCTTCTTCATCCAAATTCCAGGTACCGCCTATGGAGTAAAAATCGCCATAGCGGCTGCTGCTGCCAAATACCGACGAGCCATCACGCCTGTAAGTTGCGCTAAGCACATACTTGTTTTTAAAGTTTATGCTTGCCCTTGAATAAATAGCATCAAAAGTATAGTTACCAAAACTTGCCTGCGCCTGGATTGGAACGGAGGCGTTTATTGAAGTGATAAGCGTGGGCTGCGAAACAGGAAAGCCATTGGCGTTGGTTACCAAAAAGTAAGCCTGGTTTTTCTGCGCCTCATAACCTACTGTTGCATTAATGGTAAAATCTTCGCTGCCGCCAATTTTATATTTATAATCGAGCTGGTTGCGGGTAATGAAATTAAAATAACGCGTATAGTTATCGTATGCGCTGCCACCACTTGATACGCCATCACCCTGGATCGGGTTGTTATAGATATTTTCTTCTAAAGCATCATAATCAATACTGGCAAACGAGGTAAAGTTAAGTTCGTCCCAAATGTTCCATTTTACTGATCCAGTGCTTAAAATCCTGGTGATATTGGCCTGGTTCTTATCATTAGCTGCCAGCCACAACGGGTTAAACGTGCTGGAAAAATTTGTTGCACCTGAGCTTTTTGAATTAATAGTGCCATCATCATTATAAGCCAATTGGAATGGCCGTAAAAAATAGGCCGCCAAAACAGGGTTTGCATACGCTCCGCCATTAGTTGGTGTGTTCTGGATAATGTTTGATGCGTTTATGTTCAGATTAAGCGTAATGCGTTTGCTGATATTATGGTCAATATTCAGTAAACCGTTGATCCTTTTAAGCCTCGACCCTATTGTAGTGGCCTCCTGCTTAAAATATCCGCCCAATGCAAAAACGCGGGTGCTGCTGCTGCCGCCTGATATGGATAAATTATACTGTTGCTGGCTGCCGTTCCGGGTAACCAGGTCATACCAGTTATTATAGCGGCCATCCAGGCCATAGCTTTTTGATATGGAAGCAATTGTAGCATCTCCGTAACCGGCGTTTTTTAAACCTTCAATAAATATTTCTTTAAACTGCGGGCCTGTTAGCGGCTTGCCGTCTTCAGGTTGTGGCAGGT
>Ga0193702_1000407_pt1 | contig 15083 bp, 11 predicted proteins | sample U3a1metaG_FD_143060 | JGI IMG/M metagenome (GOLD analysis project Ga0193702, IMG submission 143060) | Soil microbial communities from a riparian zone of the East river system, Colorado, United States - U3a1 | ecosystem: Environmental > Terrestrial > Soil > Riparian zone | place: USA: East River... | reverse complement strand
CACCAGGGTGCGCCGGTACGCGTCCTTGCGCACCACCGCCGCACGCGGGTTGTAGACATTGGTGAACACCATGCTGGGGCCGCAGAACACCTCGTCCTCGATGGTGACGGCGTCGTACACCGACACGTTGTTCTGGATCTTGACCTTGTCGCCGATCAGCACGTCGTTACCGACAAACACGTTCTGCCCAAGCGAGCAGGCGGCGCCGATACGCGCGCCGGTGCACACGTGGGCGAAGTGCCAGACCCGGGTGCCGGCGCCGAGCCGCGCGCCGTCGTCGACGATGGCCGAGGGATGGATCGCCTGGTCCATGCTCAATACTCCAGCGGCAGCGCCACGCGCTTGCCGTCGCGCGCCGACATGTAGGCCGCGATCAGCACCTCGAGCGACTTCAGGCCTTCGCGGCCGTCGGTCTCGGCTTCGGCCTCGCCGCGCAAGACCTTGATCACGTTGTCGTAGTAGAGCGGATGGCCGAAGCCGTACACCGAAGTGGTCTGGTAGCTGGCGTCCTTGACCTTCAGGTCGTCGTCGTCCGGGCTGGCGAATTCCCATTGCTGCACTTCGTTGACGGCCACCCCGCCGATGCGCACGGTGCCGGTCTCGCCGAGGATGGTGATGCTGCCCTCGAGGTTGCGCGGATAGGTCAGCATCGTCACGTTCATCGAACCGAGCGCGCCGTTGCGCCAGCGCAGGCTGATGACGCCGGTGTCTTCCACCTCGATGTCGCGCGCCAGGGTGGCGGTGTAGGCCTGCAGGCTCTCGACCGGGCCGACGATCCAGTCGATCAGGTCGACGTAGTGGCTGGCCTGGTTCATGAAGGCGCCGCCGTCGTACTCCCAGGTGCCGCGCCACTTGGCGCTGTTGTAGTAGTCGGCCGGGCGGGTCCAGAACACGTTCAGGTTGACCATGTAGATGCGGCCAAAGCGCTTCTTGTCGACCGCGCTCTTGAGCAGCTGCAGGGTGGCGTTGCGGCGGTTCTGCTTGACCACGAACATGCGTACCCCGGCGGTGTCGCAGGCGCCGACCATGCGCTTGCCGTCTTCCCAGCGGGTGGCCATCGGCTTTTCGGTGATCACGTGGCGGCCGGCGCGCGCGATCTGCACCGCGTGCTCGGGATGCAGGCCGGAGGGCGTGGCGACGATCACGGCGTCGGCGTCGCAGCCGGCCAGCATCTCGGTGAGGCTGGCGTAGGGCGTGGCGCCGGTGTTGCCGGCCGCCTCGGCCAGCGCGCGCGGATCGATGTCGCAGACGCCGACCAGTTCGCAGCGCTCGGCGTGCTGGCGGATGGCGCCGAAATGGTTGCCGGCGATGCGGCCGCAGCCGACCAGGGCGAAGCGGATGCGGCGTCCGGTCACGGCGGGGGCGAAGTTGCGCATGATGGTTCCTCGGTAAGGTCAGGCTTTGACGACATTCGGCAAGCGGTCCAGGTAGACCCCGCGGGTATCGACGATCAGGCTGGCGTGCTGCTGGATCAGCGCGTAGTCGAAGGCGCTGTGGCTGGTGGCCAGCAGCACCACGTCGTAAGAGGCGAGCGTGGCGGGAGTCAGCTCCACGCTGCGCAAGTCGAAGCTGTGCTCGCGCATGACGGGGAAGGCCGGCACGTGCGGGTCGGAGTAGTCGACCAGCGCGCCCTTGCCGCGCAAGATCTCCATCAGTTCGACCGAGGGCGATTCGCGCATGTCTTCCACGTTCTTCTTGTAGGCGATGCCGAGCACCAGCACGCGGCTGCCCTTGACCGAGCGCGCACGCTGGTTCAGGGCCTCGGCCAGCTTGCCGACCACCCACTGCGGCATGTCGCTGTTGATCTCGCCGGCCAGTTCGATGAAGCGGGTATGCAGGCCGTACTGGCGCGCCTTCCAGGTCAGGTAGAACGGGTCGATCGGGATGCAATGCCCGCCGAGCCCCGGTCCGGGATAGTAGGGGGTGAAGCCGAACGGCTTGGTGGCGGCGGCGCGGATCACTTCATGGATGTCGATGTCCATCTTGTCGGCGATGATCTTCATCTCGTTGACCAGGCCGATGTTGACCGCGCGGTGGATGTTTTCGAGCAGCTTGGTCAGTTCGGCCGCGCGGGTCGAGCTGACCGGCACCACCTGGTCGATCGCCGGGCTGTACAGGGCGATGCCGGCGCGCAGGCAGGCCGCGGTGGCGCCGCCGCAGACCTTGGGAATGGTGCGGGTGTCGAAGTCCGGGTTGCCCGGGTCTTCGCGTTCGGGCGAGAACACCAGGAACATGTCGTGCCCGACGGTGAAGCCGCGCGCCTCCAGCCGCGGCCGCAGCTCTTCCTCGGTGGTGCCGGGGTAGGTGGTGCTCTCGAGCGACATCAACTGGCCCGCGCGCATGTGCGGCAGCAGGGCCTCGGCGGTGTCGAGCACGAAGCTGAGGTCCGGTTCGCGGTAGACGTTGAGCGGCGTCGGCACGCAGATGATCAGGGCGTCGGCCTCGGCCGCGCGGCTGAAATCGCTGGTGGCCTCGAAACCGTGGGCGCGCGCCGCCGCGATCCGGGCCGCGGGAATATGCTCGATGTAACTGGCGCCGCGATTCAGCTTGCCGACCTTGGCGGCGTCGATGTCGATCCCCAGCACCCGGAAGCCGACCGCCGCGTAGCGCAGGCTCAGCGGCAGCCCGACATAGCCGAGCCCGATAATGCCGATCACCGCGCTGCGATCCTCGAATTTCGCGACCAACTGGTCCAGCAAAGCGATTTTATTTTCGTCGCGCATGTTTTTACCCCTGCGTATGGAATTAAATGCGAAATGGCACGATTTTTTTGGTAATGGCCGGCCTGTGCGCGCCGGTAATCGGCGCTGCCGGCGGCGCCGGGTGCAATTGCGGCGTATATTCGCTGACGATGGCTTTGACCATCGATTCGATCATGCCCCGGTCATTGGTATCGCAGGCCATCATCAGGCAGGTGATATAGGTTTCCAATACCCCGGGACGGAGCGCGCTTTCTTTCATCCGCATAATGCGCGGATGTTCACTTGGAAATACCTTCCCATCGGTTAATAATTCCTCGTGGAGTTTCTCGCCCGGGAATAAACCGACGAATTTAATATCGATATCGCCGTCCGGATGGTGGACCGTCCTTTCAGTTAATCCGGACATCACGATCATGGTGCGCGCCAGGTCGACGATCTTGATCGGCTCGCCCATGTCCAGCACAAACACGTCGCCGCCCTTGGCCATGGCGCCGGCCTGGATCACCAGCTGGGCCGCCTCCGGGATCAGCATGAAATAGCGCGACACCTCGGGATGGGTGATGGTCAGCGGCCCGCCGTGGGCGATCTGGCGCTGGAACAGGGGGATCACCGAGCCCGACGAGCCCAGGACGTTACCGAAGCGCACCATGCAGAAGGTGGTGCGCTCGCCCGAGGTGGTGGCCGCGGCCTGGAAGATCAGCTCGGCGATGCGCTTGCTGGCGCCCATGATGTTGGTCGGCCGCACCGCCTTGTCGCTGGAAATGAGCACGCAGGTGGCGACCCCGAACTTGGCCGCCGCCGCGGCGATCACTTGGGAGCCCAGCACGTTGTTGCGCAGGCCCTCGACGATGTTGGCTTCTACCAGCGGCACATGCTTGTAGGCGGCCGCGTGGTAGATGGTGTCGACCTGGTCTTCCTGCAGGATGCGCTCGACCAGCGCCGCATTGCAGACCGAGCCCAGGTGGGCTTCGATCGGGATCTGGGGGAAGCGGCTGAGCAGTTCCTGCTTGATGGTGTAGAGCGCGAATTCGGAGTGATCGAGCAGGCGCAGGCGCGCTGGCGCGAGAGTGACGATCTGGCGACACAACTCGCTGCCGATCGAGCCGCCGGCGCCGGTCACCAGCACCGTCTTGCCGCGCACGCAGCGGGCGAACAGTTCGGTGCGCGGCGGGACCGGCGCGCGCCCCAGCAAGTCTTCGAACTTGAGTTCGCGGATCGCCTCCTTGGGCATGGTCTTGTCGTCGGCCAGGTCGAGCAGGCGGCTCAGGATCTTGGTGGTGACCCCGGCCGCGGCCATGCGCTGCATGATGTTGCGCAGCCGCGCCGGCGACACCGAGGGGATCGCGATGATGATCGAGCGGATGTTCATGGCGTTGACCATTTCCACCAGCCGGTCGGTGTGGAACACGCGCAGCCCGGCGATGGTGCGTTCGTTGAGCAGGTGCTTTTCGTCGAAGAAGCAGACCGGCCGGTACTCGTTGCTGGTGCGCATGGTCAGCGCCAGCTGGGCGCCCGGTTCGCCGGCGCCATAGATCGCCACCGCATGGTCGCTCGCGGGCCGCTTGCCGATGTGGTTGCGCAGGAAATTGCGCACCGTGATGCGCGAGGTGACCACGTAGGAAAACACGATGAACCAGTAGATCGCCAGCGCGCTGCGCGGGAAGCGCTCCTCGTTGACGGCCAGCAGCACGACGTACACGCACAGCACCGCCGCGCCCAGCGCCATGCCGGTGGCGGTCAGCAGGCGCTGGTCGATGAAGCGGATCACCGCGCGGTACAGGTCGGACAAGGAAAACGCGGCGATCGTCACCAGCGCCACCACCAGGTAGGACGAGGGGCCGTAGTGCATGGCCAGGCCGAGGTCGCCGACCCGCAGCAGCATCGCGATCAAGAAGCAACAGGGCAGCGCCAGCAGGTCGACCCCCACCATCAGCGCGATCTTGGTGGTCCGGCGCATGGACACCATGTCGGTGCAAAACTGGCTTACGAGATTGATGTTTGGCATGGACATGGCAAGGAATAGATTCGATTGGTTATTATTTCCGCGAGCCGATTATTGCCGCACATTAGAGTCTTAATTGAATTGTAAGTTTATTATCATGCGAGTACTGTGCAGCCGATTTGAGAATGCTCAATGGCTGACCGACGGCGATTAATTTCCAATCGGATTGAATTTAAATTGGAAATTAAAAAGATAATGCGAGAAATAAATTAAATTGCGCGCCAAACCAGCGCGGCTTTGCAAGTCACGCCAGAACCGGCTTGATTATCAGGATCCGGCGCACATATTCATGGTCTCGGTGCTGGTTCAATGAAAACGGCCCGCGGCGCGCGGGTTCGCGCGGCTTGAATTTGAAGAGGAGGAAGCAATGAGCAAGATTATCGGGATCGACCTCGGCACCACCAATTCCTGCGTCGCCGTGATGGAGGGCGGGCAAGCCAAGGTCATCGAAAATTCGGAAGGCGCGCGCACCACGCCATCGGTGGTCGCCTACATGGACAGCGGCGAAATCCTGGTCGGCTCGCCGGCCAAGCGGCAGGCGGTGACCAATCCGCAAAACACGATCTACGCCGTCAAGCGGCTCATCGGCCGCAAGTTCGACGAGAAAGAGGTGCAGAAGGATATCCACCTGATGCCCTACCAGATCATCCGCGCCGACAACGGCGACGCCTGGATCGAGGTGCGCGGCAAGAAGCTGGCCCCTCAGCAAATTTCGGCCGAAGTGCTGCGCAAGATGAAAAAGACCGCCGAGGATTACCTCGGCGAAACCGTTAGCGACGCCGTGATCACGGTGCCGGCCTATTTCAACGACTCCCAGCGCCAGGCCACCAAGGACGCCGGCCGCATCGCGGGCCTCGAGGTCAAGCGCATCATCAACGAGCCGACCGCGGCCGCGCTGGCCTTCGGGCTCGACAAGGCCACCAAGGGCGACCGCAAGATCGCGGTCTACGACCTGGGCGGCGGCACCTTCGACATCTCGATCATCGAGATCGCCGACGTCGAGGGCGAGAAGCAGTTCGAGGTGCTGTCGACCAATGGCGACACCTTCCTCGGCGGCGAGGACTTCGACCAGCGCGTGATCGACCACATCATCGGCGAGTTCAAGCAGCAGGCCGGGATCGACCTCGGCAAGGATCCGATTGCCCTGCAGCGCATCAAGAGCGCGGCCGAGCGCGCCAAGATCGAACTGTCCTCGACCCAGCAGACCGAGATCAACGAGCCCTACATCGCGATGGCCAACGGCGCCCCGGCCCACATGAATTTGCGGCTGACGCGCGCCAAGCTCGAGTCGCTGGTCGAAGAGCTGATCGAGCGCACCATCGAACCTTGCCGCGTCGCGCTGAAGGACGCCGGCCTGAGCGCCGGGCAGATCGTCGACGTGATCCTGGTGGGCGGCCAGACCCGCATGCCGAAGGTGCAGGACAAGGTCAAGGAATTCTTCGGCAAGGACGCGCGCAAGGACGTCAATCCGGACGAGGCGGTGGCGGTGGGCGCGGCGATCCAGGGCTCGGTGCTGTCGGGCGAGCGCACCGACGTGCTGCTGATGGACGTCACCCCGCTGTCGCTGGGCATCGAAACCATGGGCGGCGTGATGACCAGGATGATCCCCAAGAACACCACCATTCCGACCAGGCACAGCCAGGTGTTCTCGACCGCCGAGGACAACCAGCCGGCGGTGACCATCAAGGTCTACCAGGGCGAGCGCGAGATCGTCGGCGGCAACAAGCTACTGGGCGAATTCAACCTGATGGGCATCCCGCCGGCGCCGCGCGGCATGCCGCAGATCGACGTGGCCTTCGACATCGACGCCAACGGCATCCTGCACGTGACCGCGCGTGACAAGGCCAGCGGCAAGGAAAACAAGATCACGATCAAGGCCAATTCCGGCCTGACCGAAGCCGAGATCCAGAAGATGGTGCAGGATGCGGCCGCCCACGCCGACGAAGACCGCCGCGCGCGCGAACTGGCCGAGGCGCGCAATGCCGGCGATGCGCTGGTGCACTCGACCCGCAAGACGCTGAACGAATACGGCGCCAAACTCGACAGCGGTGAGCGCGAACGCATCGACAGTGCGATCGCAGCCCTCGAGACCGCGCTGAAGGGCGATGACAAGGCCGAGATCGACGCCAGGATCGCCACGCTGTCGGGCGCGGCCCAGAAACTCGGCGAAAAAATGTATGCCGAGCAGCAGGCCGGCACCGCGGATCCCGAGGCCCAACCGGCCGGCGGCGCGCGCGAAGCCCGCCAGGAAGACGACGTGGTGGACGCCGACTTCAAGGAGGTCAAGGGCGGCTGAGTTGCCCCATGGCGTCTAGCGGCAGTTACCGAACTGGAAGGCGGCGATCCGCGTGTGCCAATTGAAGCGGCCGGTGGTGGCGATGTACTGCTGGGTGTACCAGAAGCTGCAGTCGGCGACCGGGTCCACTGCCATCGCGCTGTAGTCGCCCCAGCGGTTGAAGGTGTTGATCTGCACGCCGCTGCCGTTGACGATGACGGCTTCGGCCTCGAGCCGGCCCAAGGGCTCGCTGCGCAGGCGGCCGCTGTAGCGAATGCCGGGCGGCGTGCTGTCGCCCGAGATGCTGTAGCCGAGCGCGATGTTGCCCATCCTGTCCATCGCGATGCTGCCCATCCAGCGGCTGTCATGGTCCGGCGCGTAGGTGCCTTGCTGGTAGACCGCGACCGCGCCGCCCGGATTGCGGATCTCGTACCAGCGCACGCCGACCGGGCCGTCGGTCGCCGCGCCCGGCTGCTGTACCGAGTGGTTGACCACCAGCGCCTCGCGGTTGCCGAAGTTGCGGTAGGCCAGGCGGTACATCAGGCGGTCGCCCAGCGTATCGAGCAGCTCGCCGGGGGCCGGCTGGTGGATGCAGGGGCCGCCGAAGGTGCTGGGGCAGGCGATCACGAACGGGGCGACCGGCACCGGGATCGCGCCGCTGATGCTGCTGCTGGTGAACGAGAAGCGCCACAGGAACAGGTGGTCGCCGCTGCCGTCGTCCCCAAAATCAAGCGACATCAGGTAGTTCGGGCTGCCGGCGGGCGGAGCGGTGGTGCCGTCGAGGTCGGATGGCAGGACCACGCCGAACGCGGTGCCGAAATCGTAGCAGCGCACCGCGGTGGCGGCGCCGGCCAGCATTGCGGCGCGGTCGAAGCCGCAGGCGCGCGGCCCGCGGAAGCCGCCCAGCGCGGTGTCGAACAGCACCCAGGTGAAGTAGTAGGCGTCCGGCCACACGCCGACTTTCGGATAGTCGGGGAAGATGATGCCGCCGCTCGCGCTGCGCGTCTCGAGTACGTAGCGGTAGTAGCTGCCGGTCGCATCGGACGAGGTCGAGACCGCGATGCATTGGAAGTAGGGGCCGGTCTCGGTGGCGCCGGGCGCCCAGGCGAACTGGGTCAGGATCCAGCGCTTGGCCAGTTTGTCGTATTGGGCGATCGGGTCGCCGTTGTTACTCAGGCGGCAGGCATCGGCGCCGGCGCTGCCGGTCATGCCGGCGAACACCGCATTGCCCGGGATCGGACCGAGCTGCAGCACGCCGTCGCTCTTGCGGTAGACCGCCAGGCTGGTGTTCACCCATTGCACATATTGGGTTTCGCCGACCGCGCCGTTGGCGTCCGACGGCGCGCTGTTGGTGGCGCCGACGCCTTCAAAGTTGAGCCGCGTGCCGCCGGTATTCACCTGCGGCATGGGCGGCGTGGCGCTGCCCGTTTGCAGCGCGCTGTAGGGGGCGCCGGCCGGTTGCTCGATGCCGAAGGGATTGTGGGCGTTCGCTTGCGGCGCCGCCCTGAGGCGCGGCAGGTGCGCCCGCGCCGCAGGTGCGATCCCGCGCGCCAGTTCTTGCGCCATCGCCGTCAGCGCGGGGCTGGTGTCGGCGGCGGGCAAGGTCAGCTCGATCTGTTGGGCGCTTTGCGCGAGGGCCGCGCCGGCGCTCAGCATCAGCGGCGCCAGCAACAGGCGGGGCGCGGCGCGGCGCCGCAGCCAGGCCAGCACGCCGATGCCGGCCAATAGCATCGCGGCTTCGCCAGGCTCGGGTACGGCGGTGATCTGGAACGCGTGTTCGTTGAAGTTCGAGGTCCAGGTCGGCGGGATGTCGAAGGCTTCGACGCCGCGGTAGCTGCCGTTGTTGGCCGCGGTCTCCCACAGGAATTCATTGGGGTCGCCAAGGTTGCTGAAGCTGCCGTTATGCAGCACCAGCCAGTAGCGGCCCGCAGCAAGCGCCAGCGGCAGATTGAGGTCGAAGTCGTTGCGGTATTCGGTCAGCCCGAGGACCGTGCCGAGACTGGTGCGGCTCACCGTGCTTTGGGTGCCGGAGGCGAGCGTGGTCGCGCCCGGCGCGCCGGCCGCATCGCTCAGGATCGCCCACGAGATGCTGCCGCGGTAGCTGCTGTCCGCTTCCAGGCTCCAGAAATGCACGTCGGTGACGGTGGTCGCGCTGCACAGCGTGAAGTCTTCGGCCTGACGCGCGAACCCCAGGTTGTTGCCGCTGAGGTGGTTGGGCGCGCCGTTGTCATACACCACCGGACTGCCGCAGGCGGCGGCCGAGGTGCTGCCGAGGAGCGTGGCCGCGCAAGTGAGAAGGCAACAGAATTGCTGTTTCAGGTTTTTCATACGGGTTCTCCAAAGTCATGGTCCAGGCCGAAACGGCCGCCCCGCCTTACCGCGCGCGACAAGCAAGGCAAACGCAGGAACCATGCCCAGCGCTTTGCCGGGCGGGCAGGGACCAGTTGTGAAATTCATCGACATGTAGGCGCGAACTGACAACGCGACGCGCTCTTGGGGTAGCAAAAGTGTGCGGCACCGTACAGTTGGGCGGGGGCTGCTCGCCTATGATGAAGCCGTGTGAGTGAAGCGCTGCCGGCGAGTTCGGGCAGTAGCGGATATCTCAGCAGGTGAGCCGGTCGCCTCAAGGACCGGCACCAGAATTGCGTACGGAAGCGGAGGCCTTATGCCAACCTTTACCCAGCCACCCAAGCAAGTGGTGCGCGCGTATCTCGAACGCCGCGCGCGCGATCCGAAACCACCGCCGTCGCCGGAAGAAATTCGGCGCCAGCTGGGATGGGGATTGACGCTTCCGGAAATGAAATTGGCCAACAGCCGGTCTTGACTGACATCGTCAAAAAGACCGACAGGAGATTCACGCATGACCAAACGCATCGGCAACAAGGATGAAGCCCAGCAGCGCAGCAAGGCAGAAAAGAAAGCCACCAAGAAAACCAATCTCGCACGCGAAGCGATCAAACAAGCGATCGCCAAGACCAAGTACCGCAACCAGGTGAAGAGCCAGGTCGTGCGCGACCCTTTCCTGCCGCCCGCATAACGCCCGCCCCGTCGTTTCCGAACAGAGGAAACGACGGCGTCCTCATTTGCGCGTCCGTTTCGCGCGCGCCTGCAGCAAGCTTGCGCGGGCCGCGGCCAGCACTTGCGCGCTCAGTCGCTCGAGCTTGGGCGACTGCACTTGCCAGCGGTGCCAGTACAAGGCCACATCGCTGGTCTTGCCGGGCGCGAGATCGACCAGGACGCCGCGCTCGACCAGCTTGCCGTACTGCTGCTCGGGCAGCATCCCATAACCGGAGTCCCAGGCGGATCGCTTGCATGAAGGCGTCGCTGGCGGGCAGGTAGTGGCAGGGATAACTGCCAGCCGTCAGCCCCAGCTCGCGCTGCAGGAAGGCCGATTGCAGCGTGTCCTTGCGGTCGAACACCATCAACGGCGCCACGCGCGCCGCCTCGCGTTCAAATCCCTTCGGAAACCAGCGCCGCACGAAGGCGGGCGTCGCCAGCATCCGGTAGCGCATCACGCCCAAGGGCTCGGCCACGCAGCCGCGCATCGGCGCCGCCGTGCTCGACACGCCGGCCAGCGCCAGGCCCTGCGACAGCAAGCTGTAGGTATGGTCCTGGTCGTCGAGCGCGATGTCGAGCAGGATGTGCTCCTTGATCAGGAAGGCGGCCAGGCCCGGCAGCAGCCAAGTCGCCAGCGTGTCGTTGTTGACCGCGAGCGCGATGCTGACCGGGCCGGCCTGCTCGCCATGCTCGGCCAGGAATTCATCTTCCAGCAGGCGGCTGCGGCGCAAATATTGCACCAGCTTCTGGCCGGCCGGCGTGGCGCGGCAGGGCTTGGCGCGCACGATCAGCGGCATGCCCAGTTCGGATTCGATCGCGCTGACCCGCTGCGAGACCGCGGACGGCGTCAGATGCAGGCGCAACGCGGCCTGTTCGAAGCTCCCGGTGTCGATGACGGCGAGCAGGGCTGCGCCTTTTCTGGTGTCGAGCATGGTGTGGGCCGGATTAGAAAAATTTAATTATATTGAATAAATTTAAATTGGCTGTTGTTTAGTTGGACCGCCCGGCACAATGCTTCCCATCCCCTTGATGGAGGCAGCATGCTTTTCCCTTCCACTTTTCTGAGCGGCCTCGGCCTTGGCTGCGGCCTGATCATGGCGATCGGCGCGCAGAACGCGCATGTGCTGCGCACCGGCCTGCGCCGCAGCCATGTCGCGCTGACCGTGTTCACTTGCATCGCGATCGACGCGGCCCTGATCTGCGCCGGCGTGGCCGGCATGGGCGCCATGGTGCAGGCATCGCCCGTGCTGCTCGCGCTGGCGCGCTGGGGCGGCGCGGCCTTCCTGTTGTGGTACGGCTTGCGCAGCTGGGGCGCGGTGTTCGCCAAGTCGGCGCTGATCACCGACGTCGCGCTCGCTACGGTGGGCGCGCGCCAGGCGCTGGTCAGCGTGCTGGCGCTGTCGCTGCTTAATCCCCACGTCTATCTCGATACCGTGGTGCTGCTGGGGGCGGTGGGCGGCGGCTTTCCGGCGCCCGAGCGGCCCAGTTTCGCGCTTGGGGCGATGGCCGCCTCGACCTTGTGGTTTTGCACGCTGGGCTTCGGCGCGACCCGCCTGTCGCACTGGTTTGCCCGCCCGGCCGCCTGGAAATGCATCGACGCGCTGACCGGCGCCACCATGTTGGCGCTCTCGGCCTCGGTCGCCTTTGCGCATTGAGGTGTAGTGAAACTACGTATTGATATGAGCGTTCCGGTTGACATTGGATATCCGTAGGCGCAGTATCAGACTGCTAAATGTTGAGATTGCCCGCCAGAGGCGAGTGGATTTGGTAGTGAAAATACATGTTGTGACCTTCGGAAGACATAACAACAGGAGACTCAGCAATGCTCATTCGTCGCATCTTTTCCACGGCGCTGTTAGGCTGCGCCTTGCTTGCCGCACCCGCCTGCCAGGCGGCCATCAACCCCGGTGCACTCGGCGCGCGCTACGACGCCGGCCAGGCCAACGTGACCTTCAAGGTGTACTCCGGGCGCGCCACCCGCATCGAACTGTTCGTCTACAGCGCAGCCAGCGGCGCGGCCGAAAAAGCCCGCCTGCCGCTGACGCTGGGCAGCGGCGGGGTCTGGAGCCTGACCGTGCCGGTCGCCACCCTCAACAGCTACGGCGTGACCGGCACCATTTACTACGGCTACCGCGCGTGGGGACCGAACTGGCCCTACAACGCCGGCTGGACCAAGGGCAGCGCGCTCGGCTTCATCACCGATGTCGACGCCAACGGCAACCGCTTCAATCCCAACAAGCTGCTGACCGATCCGTATGCGCTGGAGTTGAGCCACGACCCGACCACCGTCACCATGAGCAACAGTACCGTGTACGGCAGCGGCGCGCTGTACCGCAACCAGGACACCGGCTCGGTCGCCCCCAAGAGCATCGTGCTGGCGGCCGATACCCAATCGATCGGCGTCAAGCCGACCCGCGCCTTCAAGGACGACATCGTGTACGAGGTCCACGTGCGCGGCTTGAGCATGAACGACGCCAGCGTCACCGCGGCTTACCGCGGCACCTACAAGGGCGCGGGCCTGAAGGCAGGCTACCTCGCTGGCCTCGGCGTGACCGCGATCGAATTCCTGCCGGTGCAGGAGACCCAGAACGACACCAACGATGCCGATCCGAATTCCGATGCCGGCGACAACTACTGGGGCTACATGACGCTCGGCTACTTCGCGCCGGACCGCCGCTACGCCTACGACAAGACCCCGGGCGGCCCGACCAAGGAGTTCAAGGCGATGGTCAAGGCCTTCCACGATGCCGGCATCAAGGTGCTGATCGACGTGGTCTACAACCACACGGGCGAGGGCGGCGCCTGGTCGTCGACCGACAAGACCACCTACAACATCTACGGCATGCGCGGCCTCGACAACCCGACCTACTACAGCCTGAGCGCCGACATGCAGAACTCGTGGGACAACACTGGCGTGGGCGGCAACTACAACACGCACAACCCGATCGCCCAGAACCTGATCGTCGATTCGCTGGCGTACTGGCGCGACACGCTGGGGGTGGACGGCTACCGCTTCGACCTGGCCTCGGTGCTGGGCAACACCTGCCAGCACGGCTGCTACAACTTCGACAAAACGGATAGCGCCAACGCGCTGAACCGCATCGTGGCCGAACTGCCGCCGCGCCCCGCGGCCGGCGGCAGCGGCGTCGACCTGATCGCCGAACCGTGGGCGATCGGCGGCAACAGCTACCAGGTGGGCGGCTTCCCGGCCGGCTGGGCCGAGTGGAACGGCATCTACCGCGACACCATCCGCCAGCTGCAGAACAAGCTCGGCTCGGTTGCGGTGACGCCGAGCCAGTTGGCGACCAGGGTGGCCGGCTCGAGCGACCTGTACGGCGACGACGGCCGCAAGCCATGGAACTCGGTCAATTTCCTCACCGCGCATGACGGCTTCACGCTCAAGGACCTGTACAGCTGCAACGCCAAGAGCAACAGCCAGGCCTGGCCTTACGGTCCGAGCGACGGCGGCGAGGACAATAACAACAGCTGGGACCAGTCCGGCGTCGCAGCCGACCAGCGCAAGGCCGCGCGCAATGGCCTGGCGCTGATGCTGTTGTCGGGTGGCGTGCCGATGATGGTCGGCGGCGACGAGGCGCTGCGCACCATCAACTGCAACAACAATCCCTACAACCTCGATTCGAGCGCGAACTGGATCAACTGGAGCTGGAGTGCCGACCAGACCAATTTCCAGTCCTTCGCCAAGGGCATGATCGCGTTCCGCAAGGCGCATCCGGCGCTGCGTCCGGCCAACTTCTATGCCAGCACCGACACCAACGGCAATGTGATGGAGCAGATGCGCTGGTTCAAGCCGGATGGCACGGTGGCCGATGCGACCTACTTCAACGATGCCAACAGCCACGCGCTGGCCTGGCGCATCGACGGCAGCGAATTCGGCGACAGCGCCTCGGCCATCTACGTTGCGCATAACGCCTGGAGCGCGCAGGTCAACTTCAGCTTGCCGTGGCCGGGATCGGGCAAGAGCTGGTACCGCGTGACCGACACCTGCGGCTGGGCCGAAGGCGCCGGCCAGGTGCGCACGCCGGGCGCGGAAGATGTGATCGGCGGCGAGTTCACGGTGTACGGCGTGTGCGGCCGCGGCACGCTGCTCCTGATCGCCAAATAACGTCGTTCCCGCGAAAGCGGGAATCCATGCTGAGCATGCGCGCTATGGATTCCCGCCTTCGCGGGAAGTCGTTTTCCCCAATGGGGAGAACGACGCGCGCCACTCGCCGAATAATTCGCCATTCGCCGAGCACCAGCCGCCATTCGCCGATTTCCGGTTTCCCTTGCCGGCCATCCCCGGTACATTCACATTGTTCTTTCAACAGGAGGCAATGTGAGTACTGATAATTCCTACCAATGGCGCAAGCAGCTGGTGTGGGGACTGGTCCTGGTCGGCCTCGGCGCGGCCGTCTACCTCGACAGCGTCGATCTCGTGGAGATCGACGAGCTGTGGCACTATTGGCCGCTGCTGCTGGTCGCGGTCGGCGTCAACAAGATGATCGGCTACCCGACCGCACGCGATTTCACCAGCGGCTTGTGGACCATGTTCATCGGCCTCTGGCTGTTCGCCATCTTCGAGGGCCTGTACGGGCTGACCTTCGGCAATGGCTGGCCGTTCCTGATCATCGCCTGGGGCGTGCGGATGATCCTCGAACCATTTATCCAACAAGGTTTTGCATCGAATACGGAGTCGCGCCATGAATAACGAGCCATCCACCAAGCGCATTCCCGGCCAGGTGATCCTGGGCGTCGTCGTCATCGCCATGGGCGTGCTGTTCCTGCTCGATAACCTCGGAATCTGGGACTTCCACGGCGTGATCCGGTTCTGGCCGATGATGTTCGTCCTGGTCGGCGCGATCAAGATGGCCGACACCGGCTCGCCCAACGGCCGCTTCCTTGGCGCGGTCCTTATCCTGGTCGGCGCGACCATGACGCTGAATCGATTCGGTTTTTTCTACCTTAGCTGGCGCACCGTGTGGCCATTGCTGCTGATCCTGCTCGGCGGCATGGTGGTGTTCAAGGCGATTGCCGGCCGCCGCATGAT
>Ga0193702_1000406_pt1 | contig 15086 bp, 14 predicted proteins | sample U3a1metaG_FD_143060 | JGI IMG/M metagenome (GOLD analysis project Ga0193702, IMG submission 143060) | Soil microbial communities from a riparian zone of the East river system, Colorado, United States - U3a1 | ecosystem: Environmental > Terrestrial > Soil > Riparian zone | place: USA: East River... | reverse complement strand
GGATCCAATTATTGCAGCTGACCAGCCTTTTAGCCAATACTTTGATGCTTCATTGGTTTGGGGGCCGGTGAGTGGAAGATTAATTTATACAGGGTTGAGGTATAAATTGAAATAATCATACAGGATCAGGAAAAGAACTCCGGCAGAATTCTTGTAGCTTGGAGAAAATTCTGGTAAGTCATTAGATAATATTTGGAATATGAGATCATCAATCATAATAATTTCTATTGCATTCATTTTCTTATGTAGTTGTAAAAATGAAAATGGCAATCCGGTTATTGCTGTAGGGCAAATGCCAAATCTTGTAAAAGATAATTCCGATAATATTCATCTTGTATATGGAAATGGCGATAGCATATTATATTCTTATTCTTCTGATCGTGGGAGTACATTCTCTGCACCTTCATTAATTTCCATTCTTCCCAAACTGGCAGCTTCACATACAAGAGGACCTCAGATCGCATCAACTTCAAAAGGCTTGACAGTTACAGCGTGTAATGAGATGGGTGATATTTTCTCGTTCGCAAAAGATGGATCAGGTAAATGGTCGCAAGGAGCAAGAGTTAATGATATGGATACAGTAGCCAAAGAAAACCTGATGGCTTTAGCTGCTGATGGTGATAATGCTTTTGCTGTATGGCTTGATCTTCGTGATAAACACAATAAGATATTTGGCGCAAAGTCAACAGATGGCGGTAAGTCCTGGTCAAAAAACATTATGATCTATGCTTCACCCGATACAACAGTATGTGAATGCTGTAAACCATCTGTTGCAGTGAAAGAAAACAATGTTTATGTAATGTTCCGGAACTGGCTGAATGGAAACAGGGATTTGTATTTAATTCAATCTTCTGACAGTGGAGATACTTTTGGGCAAGCGAAGAAGTTAGGTAGAGGTAGCTGGGCATTGAATGGATGTCCAATGGATGGCGGTGGAATTGCTATCAGCAATAGAGGAAATCCTGAAACGGTTTGGAATAGAAAAGGTGTAATATATGCTTGTGAGCCTGGTAAAGAAGAAGAAGAGTTAGGAAAGGGCAAAAATTGCACAATCGAATCTGTAAATGGTAAAAATGTTTATGCGTGGGTAGAAAATGGCGAAATAATTATTTTAAAACCGCAGGGCATGAAAAAAAATTTAGGCAAAGGGCATCTACCGGTAATAAAAGCTGTCAATAATGAACATATTCTCTGCGTGTGGGAGGACGGCAAGCAGATCCATAGAGCCATCGTTGAATTATAGCTGCAAAATTCTATAAATCAAATTAAATTAAAAATGAAAAAATCAATCTTAGTGATCGCATTGTTAGCAACAATATTTGTTCAAAGGACTTTTGCCCAGGATAGTACTCAACAACATCAGTTATCGCAACTACTCACTCAATACTATAATATAAAAGATGCCTTAGTAGCAGGAAATGGATATCTTGCTTCGATTAAAGCTGAGGAGTTTATTAAAACAGCCAACAGTATTGACTATAAGGTGATCTCCGAAGGCAACATCAATGCCCTTTTAAAGGATGCCACTCCAGTTTCGGAAACTAAGGACATTAAAGTTCAGCGGGAGCATTTCTCTAATCTCTCAAACAACATGGCGTCATTAGCTAAATCTGTTAAGCTAACCACAGAGCCAATTTACCAGGCATATTGCCCTATGAAGAAAGCAAACTGGCTTAGCAATGATAAGGCGATCAAAAATCCTTATTACGGAAGTGCAATGCTTACTTGTGGTAAAGTTGTAGAAACAATAAATCAATAATCATAAATAAGAGCGAAGTACAGGAATAATTTCGGCTTTGCTCATATTGTCAGGAAAGGTAAGGCGTTGCTCATTAATTGGGCCGCAAGAATAAAAGACTGTCTTTGGTTGAATGGCTAAAAAGGAGAAAAATGAAAAAGATATTTCTCGGCTTGTTATTTATAAGTGCATGCTCCTTTGTGATTGCTCAAACGACGAAAGTGATATGGACTTGTCCGATGCATGCGCAAATAAAAAAGGATAAGCCTGGTACATGTCCTATTTGCGGAATGACACTGGTGAAAAAAACAGTAAAGGTTGCTCCATCTAAAGTAATTCCTAAAGAACCAGAGAAAAAGCAGGAGCAAAATGAGGTGAAGGATATGGACATGAAGAAGGATACCACGAAGAAGATGGATAAACCGATGGATAATGACAAAATGATAATGGACAGCGTTGAAACCGATATGGCTGATCAAATTCAAAGCAAGGTGTATGTTCTTCCGGGAAAAATAATTCGGTATGACCTGTATGTGAAAGACACCATTGTAAATTTTACAGGTAAATCAAAGAGAGCAATTGCAATTAATGGATCCATTCCAGGGCCTGCTTTAATTTTTACAGAAGGAGATACTGCAGAAATTTATCTGCACAATATGCTTAAAGAGGAAACCTCTTTGCACTGGCATGGTGTGATCTTACTAAACCAGGCTGATGGTGTTCCTTATTTAACTACAGCCAAAATTAGGCCAGGCGAAACTCACTTATATAAATTCAAAATTGTTCAAAACGGAACATATTGGTATCACTCTCACAGTGGCTTACAGGAACAGTCAGGTATGTACGGTGCATTGATATTTAAGACAAGGGAAGAAGCTCAAATGGAACTTACCACAGTGAGCCATTCTTCCAAGCCAAAGAATAAATTGTTTAATAAGGAATATACTGTTGTATTAAGCGAGTGGACAGATGATAATCCCATGCAAGTACAGCGCCGTCTTCGTACAGCTAACGACTGGTTTGCTATTAAGAAAGGAAGTGTACAGAGCTATGCGGAAGCAATAAAGGAAGGACATTTTACAACAAAACTAACCAACGAATGGAAACGAATGAAAGCAATGGACGTAAGCGATGTTTATTATAACCGCTTTCTCACCAATGGTAAGTCAGAAAATACAATAACAGAATTTAAAGCTGGTGATAAAATAAAACTAAAAGTAGTTAATGCCGGAGCTTCAAGTTATTTCTGGCTTGGTTATGCCGGCGGAAAAATAACCGTCATAGGAAATGATGGAAATGTCATGGTTCCTGTTGAAGTAGACAGGCTGATCATAGCACCATCAGAAACTTATGATCTTATTGTAACTATTCCTGAAAATATGAGCTATGAATTCAGAGCCACTGCGGAAGACAGAACAGGCTATTCATCTCTATGGTTAGGTGTGGGTCATAAAATGCCTGCACCCACTCTTCCAAGGTTAAAATATTTTGAAGGCATGAAGATGATGAACGACATGATGAATATGAATGGGACAATGAATGACATGGGGATGAAGATGAGTAATCAAATGATGGATATGAATTCAGTAATGTATCCTGAGATTACCGGCGAGCCTGCTGAAACTGATACAATGCAGATGGATCATTCACAGAATATGAGTATGAAAGCCAGCTCAGACATTGTAACTCTTAGTTATGATATGCTTCGTTCACCCGTTAAAACAACACTTCCGGATGGTCCTGTTAGAGCCTTGAATTTCTCTCTTACAGGAAATATGAATCGGTATGTATGGACATTGGACAATAAGACAGTAAAGGAAGCTGACAGGATCTTAATTAATAAAGGGGAAGTATTACGAGTTGTTATTACTAATAATTCAATGATGAGGCATCCCATGCATTTGCATGGCCATGATTTCAGAGTTCTAAACAGCCAGGGTGAATACTCGCCATTGAAAAATGTGATAGACATAATGCCTATGGAAACAGATACTATTGAGTTTGCGGCGAATCAAAGTGGAAATTGGTTTTTCCATTGCCATATCCTCTTTCATATGATGGCTGGAATGGGCAGAGTGTTTACTTATACTGATTCACCTGTTAATCCTGAGTTACCAGATGCTGAAAAAGCTTATAAAATGTTCAGGAAGCATAAAGATCAAAACATGTATCACCTGATGGTCCGTGCAGGCATTGAATACAATGGCAGTGATGGTGAAGCTATGGTCTCCACAAATCGTTCAGCACTAAAAGAAATGTGGCATCTTGGTTATCATGATATGCACGGTTACGAAAGCGAAACAATCCTGGGAAGATATTTGGGCGTCAACCAGTGGTGGTTTCCTTACATCGGATTCGATTATCACTACAAAAAAGTGGAAGGAGACATAACGAAATCATCCGATTATAAAAACATGTTTGGACAGGTCAGTAACAAAAATGATCGCCAAACATTTGTAGTGGGTGTTGAATATACATTGCCATGGTTAGTTATAGCAGACGCAAGAATAGATGGAGATGGGAAGCTAAGATTTCAATTAAGCCGTGAAGATGTTCCTGTCACCAAACATTTGCGATTCAATGTTATGGGAAATACGGATAAAGAATATACAGTTGGATTCAGGTACATCGTTTCTAAATGGTTTGCTCTTTCAACACATTATGACAGTGACATGGGATTAGGCGCGGGGATAACTATTACTTATTAAATACTATTTGTTAAAAAACATCTGTACTAAACTTATTAAATGGATCATTCGCACCATCACCGTCAAAATACTGAAGCAGCCCCTGTAAAGAAGCAAACAGCTGCTATTTCACATTCACATCATGACATGAACCCTCCAATGGGTCATGAAGGGCACGATCATCACGCTATGATGATCAACGATTTCAAAAAACGATTTTGGATCTCATTGATTCTTACAGTACCCATTTTATTGCTATCAGAAATGATACAGCACTGGTTGGGATTTGAAATAAAATTCCCCGGCGATAAATATGTGCTATTGATCTTGTCCAGTTTTATTTTCTTTTACGGAGGCTGGCCTTTTTTGAAAGGGTTCGTTAGTGAAATAAAAGTAAAGTCGCCCGGCATGATGACATTAATTGCATTGGCAATTTCAGTGGCATATGTTTTTAGTGTGGCAATAATATTTGGCTTTAAAGGGATGGATTTCTTTTGGGAATTAGCCACATTGATTGTTATTATGCTTTTAGGTCACTGGTTGGAAATGAAATCTGTGCTTGGTGCTTCAAAAGCTTTGCAACTTCTGGTAAGTATGATGCCCGCTGAAGCACATAAGATTCATGTTGATCATGTGATGGATGTTAAACTTGAAGAATTACAAAAGGATGATATTATTCTTATCAAACCAGGAGAAAAAGTTCCGGCTGATGGAACTGTAGCAGAAGGTGAAAGTTATTTAAATGAAAGTATGCTGACGGGTGAAAGTAAACCTGTAAAGAAAGAAAGGGGAGATAAAGTGATTGGCGGTTCATTAAATGGGAATGGTTCACTCAAAGTAAAAGTTTTACATACTGGAAAAGATAGTTATCTGAACAAGGTGATCACTCTTGTGCAGGAAGCACAAAAAACAAAATCAAGAACACAGCATTTGGCCGACCGGGCTGCAAAATGGCTTACCTATATCGCATTGGCAGTCGGCATTATTACTTTGATCGTTTGGCTTTCACTTGGGTATGGAACGAACTACGCAATTGAAAGAATGGTAACAGTAATGGTGATCTCTTGTCCACATGCTTTGGGGTTAGCTATACCACTAGTTGTTGCAATTTCCACTGCTGTGTCTGCGCAACATGGTTTATTGATTCGTAACAGAACGGCTTTTGAAAACTCAAGAAAGATTACAACAATAGTTTTTGATAAGACAGGAACATTGACAAAAGGTGAGTTTGGCGTAACAAGGATTGAAACAATCGGGGCCATTATAAAAAACGAATTATTACAATATGCTGCGGCGCTTGAGCAATCATCAGAGCATCCAATTGGTGTTGGCATCATACAGAAAGTAAAAGAAGAAAAACTTGAAATATTTAAAGCAGAGAATTTTAGCGCAATTACAGGAAAAGGAGTGGAAGCAAATGTCAATGGCAAAAATGTAAAAGTGGTAAGCCCGGGTTATTTAAAGGAAAAACAAATAGGAATTCCAACGAACAGTATTTCGAGTGAAGCAGAAACCATTGTCTTTGTATTGATCGAAGAACAATTAATCGGTTTTATTGCACTAGCAGATGAGGTCCGTCCGGAGTCGAGATCTGCGATCCAAACTTTTAAGAAAAACGGAATTAAAGTTATGATGGCAACAGGTGATAACGAAAAAGTAGCAAAAGCAGTTGCTGATGAATTAGGCCTTGATGGATATTATGCTGAAGTGTTACCGCATCAGAAAGTAGAAATTATAAAGGAGTTGCAGAATAAAAATGAATTTGTCGCAATGACAGGTGACGGAGTAAATGATGCACCAGCATTAGCACAAGCAGATGTAGGTATTGCTGTTGGTTCAGGAACAGATGTGGCAGCAGAAACAGCTGATATTATTTTAGTAAACAGTAATCCAAAAGATATTTTGAATCTGATCCTATTTGGAAAAGCAACCTATAAAAAGATGGTGCAAAATCTGATCTGGGCTACCGGCTACAATGCAATTGCAATTCCTTTAGCAGCCGGTGTTTTATATTCAACTGGATTTGTTCTTGATCCTGCTATTGGCGCAGTTTTTATGAGTTTAAGTACAATTGTTGTAGCAATAAATGCGCAGTTGCTGCGAGGTGAGTTGAAATAAAATTATTTTTTCTTGCTTGTATTAAATCGGAACGAAAAGCCTATGGCACTGTACCAATAATCGTCTGACAAACTAAAACCTGAAGAAATATCGATCTTTGTGTTATCAGAAAAAAAATAGGCTAAACCCCCATCGACGGCATGATGTGGTTCTTCATTCCTTTTTACTGCTCCGAACATTTCAATATAACTGTACCAATTCTTTCCAATATTAAACCCGGGAGCTATGGTGTAAACCCAGGATGGACTGCCACTTTCACCATCGAATTCCAAACCAAGATTATAACCCAGGCCAATATTTTCTGATAGCGTATGTTGCATCGTAAACACACAATTGGGAGCCCATTGGCTGGTGTAGAATTTCTTACTGCCAATATTTGAAGGAGCTATATGAAAAATAAAGCTTGTCTTTGGTAATAATCCTTTTTCTTCCCATAAAGATCAGCAGTGGTGTTTCTACAGAAACTAATTCGGTGATCAATCTAAACTCAAATCGTTTGCAGGCTCCGTACTTCCAAAGAACAGTAGGATGCACTAAACTATGTAGGTCTCCATTTTTTTCATAATTGAATCCAACCTCAGCTTGTATATATTTTTTTTTTGTAAGATAGGGGGACTCGGTCTGATCGGGCCGATCTGTTTCCATTCTGCCTTCTTCCTGTGCCACACAAAACAATGACCCCATGACCGAATTCAATATGAATAAAGCTTTTTTCATATAAGCACTAAGATGATGAATTAAAATCCTTCTCCGTCAAAGTTATTTAGCTTTCTTACTTTTTACTCTTCTTCCTATCAGCAATTTAAAGATACGTTGATTAGAATTTTTTGTAAGACCAAATAAAAAGCCGCTATTTACTTCCCACATTGGATGAAGATAAAGATCGATCATCGGGCCGAGCAAATGTTCCTGCATTTTTCCCGGTAAAAAATTTCCGAACTCTCCAAGACTGCCATAGTATTCAATTCCAACTCCAACTTTTTGTCGTATGGTATAAACCGTTTTGAATTGCGGAGAAAATTCTACGCCTTTATTATCACCACTTACAGCAAAGGCTAAGTTCGGATTAAAAGAGAAATACCAGTTACTAAAAGTCTTATCAACGATGGGGCGAAGCTCTCCTTCCCATACATAGTCTGAAGTGTCTGTTAAACGGATAAAACCAAATTCTAATGATAAGCTTGCACCAAATGACCATTTCCATTCTTCCGGCACCGTTACTCTTGGTCGGATGTGATTACCGAGGTAAGTATATCCTCCACCAGGTTGAAACCCTGTGAAAATATAAAATCCCAGTTCAAAGTTTTTCCCGAACCCATGCGTTATTTCAAGTGAAGTATTATACCAATGCGCAGAATTCTTGTCGGTTAAATATTTACTACCGGAAAATGTATAATTGTTATGCAATTCAAATATTGTCCAGCGGGGCAGGGTAGTAGGCGAGGCGTACACCTGTATCTCATTTTCTGCCTGGGAAAAAATATTTGTTGAATAAAAGAATAGAAGCAGAACGGTCAGCTTTCTCATTGTGTTGGTTTACGATTTATAATCTTCTCTTGCGGGTGCAAAAGCGTCAATTACTTTACAGTCTGTTGCAGCGACAGCAGAATGCAAAACATTTGACGGGATTATATGATACATTCCTGCGGTAAGGGAACACGCAACGCCATCGATCACCATATCCAGTTGTCCTTCTATGATGTAGGTGATCTGTTCATTGAGATGTGAGTGAAGCGGAACATTGCTGCCTTTTATCAGTTCAATATACCCGAATGTTTCTTTCTCACCATGTGCATAATAACCGGTAATACCGGAGGCTAATTGTTTTGGGTTGATATTTTTTATCAGGTTCATCTTTATTTCCTCCTAATCCTGTCTGCCGACAGGCAGGCTTTTTAGTCATGTTAATCCTGGTTCTCGAATAGGCAAAAACTTCCACCCACCCATTCCTTATCCTTATTATATCTTACACCGATCATCTTTCCTTTACTCAATCTTGCAAGGTTGTTGGTTGCAACAGGCCGTGCTTCGCCATCTTTCCAGAAATAAAAAATTCTAATCTCTGCTTTGGCTGGTATATCTGGAGTTTCAATTACATCGGCATATTTTACTTTGCGCTGTAGTATCCAGTTCTCCGGATCTTTTACTTTTTCAATGTCGGCGGGAGTTACATCAATAACAACACCTTGCCCTGCAAATGAAAACAATGGTTTTAGAACATAGTTTTCCAGGTCAACAGGCATTTGTTTTATTTCATTTAAAAAATAAGTTGTCGGTACATAAGGATGATGAATAAAAGGCAGCGTGTACTTGCTTATTCTGTAAAACCAATTTGGATGCGGCACCCATTCAACATCGAGATCTTCAAATAAGATATTTCCTTTTGCCTGCACTTCCGCTGATTGTTGTTGAAGGTCATCAAAGATCACCCGGTTATAAATTCTTTTTATTTCTGTTTTCTTTCCGTCATTCATGTAATACAACTTTCTTCCTTCCTGTATCAATTCTGTAAGACAAACTGATTTGATGCCGAGATAATCCTGTGTGCAATAAAAATCAATTCTTGTTTTTTGTTTATGTGGAAATACTTCAAGCAATATTACATTCTCCGGTTTCTCATTCCCAACAATAATCTCCTTTAATAGTTTCAGATATGATCCTTTCTCATATTTACCCAGGTAGCTGCTATAATTAGCAGGTACAGGGAAATGTTTCTTAAAAACATCATCCAGTAAAACTTCATAGCCAAAAAGGGTAGGGAAGCCCTGCATTTCTATTAGCTGTGGTTCATATTCACCGGCTTCGTTTATACAAATACCGAAATCAAAAGCTATAAAATGCGAATGATGATTTTCTCCCGGCACCTGCAAATGTTTTGGAATAGCGTTTTTCGTAAGTTCCTTAAATTTCGGATTAGCGACTATGTCAACAATGCTTTCACAGGCATCAAGCATTTTTTTTGTAAAATCTTTTGGAATAAACACCGGTGTTTCTGCTACTCTGAATTCTATAGCTCCTTCATGAACAGAATTCAAATCTTTTAGAAATGCCTCGTATTTTTCTTTGGTAAAATTTTTATTGAAATCCTTTCTTATAGATGGAACCATAAAATAGATTGATAAGGGAAGTTAAAGATAAATTGGAGAAATATTTCATGCGAAGGCTCAAAGAATAATACATCAGAAGCAAAGCTGCCTTTGCGTCTTTGCGAACCTTGGCGCCTTTGCGTGAAATAATGCTGAATAGAATTACTTAACGTACAAGTGAGTGACACAAGGGACGATGAACAGAATAACCTAAGCTGGTATCAACATCAAACTAATTCCGGACTTAATTGCTCAATAGATTGATTCAAAAAATTTGGAAGTACGTGAGTGTATGTCCACATTATTTTATCCGGATCATTTAAATGGGTAAGCATGCTATGCCACTTTTCTTCACCATGTTCTTCAATCACTGTTTTTTTCTTGTCTTCGGTTTGCAGGTGCATGCTCATGCCTACAGCATCAGCTTCAGGATGAAACTGTGTGCCGATCATATAATCATTAAAACGAATTCCCATGATGGCTCTTTCATACGGCACATGCGGACGATTTTTTTCTATGCAAAGAATTTTGGCGCCCATTTCTTCCAGCACATTATGATTTGGTTGAACGACCTGGTAGTCGCGGCTGTCAACACTATAGAATGGATCTTTCAACCCTGCAAATACAGGTTCCTCCAGGCCATCACTCAGCATATGAACAGGAAAAACTCCAAAGGCAGTGGAACGACGCTTGCAAACTATTCCAACATTATAATGGCGACAGGCTAATTGAAATGAGTGACAAATAAACAATACATATTTCTTTTGCTCATTAGCGGGGTTATTATTCCAGCGTTCCACTTCACTTAGCCAGCGAAAATATGATTCATCCCATTCGGTGTACCTGCTTTCCAAAGGCGAACCCGGCCCACCGCTCGAAATAAAAATATCATAACTCATGTCCGGAACTTCATTCTTTAGCCGCACATCAAACTCGTCCCACGCAATATCAAGATCATGAACTTCGCTGTAAGTATTCAGTATTTCACGGATACAACGCATGCCCTGGTTGGCTTTGCCTTCATAAAGGTCCAGGATCGCTACTTTTATCTTCTTCGAATCATTAACCATGGCTACAAACATAATAAATTTATAACATTGACATCTGCCGGTTTGTTTGTCACTTACTAACAAATGTGGATACCCCTGTCCTCTAAAGGGGAACTTAGATTTGACGCTGTGTCTATTAGTGTAGATTTACTAAATAAGAAATTTTTTTGTTATGGTGTCAGCTATATTGCTACTATTTAGCTTCTGTTGCGTCGCACTCTTGTGCAAAGTCAATTTTTTCACCTTTTTATTACCACAGAAGCACATAGTGCACAAAGATTCACATAGAATGCCCTATGTGTAACTATGATCCTATGTTTCTATATTGTGAAAAAACAACAAATAAGATTTATTGCAAGAATTTTTCTGGATGCTTCTTATTGTGATCCGTTTTATCCTGGTATGCTTTCGCTGCCGCAACCACGGGATTTCCCGTAAGATTTGTAATAGATAATTGTCTTCCTGCAAAACTCGGAACGATCACCACATCATAATCTTTCATAAAATCATTTACTGTTTTGCAAAGATTATAGCGATAACGATTGGCGTTGATGTATTCCACAGCCGGTATCAATCTGGCAGCACGAAAACTATTTGGCCAAAAATTTTTGTCCTGTCTTTCGATCAGATCATCACGATTTGTTCTTGTCAATTCGTCAAAGGCTGCGGCGCTTTCTGCATTTAAAATAATGCTAATAAGATTTATTGGATAAACGGATGAATCAGGAAAATCAACAGCTTTAATATCCGCCCCTAAAGATTTGTAAACTTCCAATACTTTTCTTTCGGGTGCATCTGCCGCTAATCGTTTAAAATAATTTTCTGCATAAGCCACTCTTAATTTTTTAAAATCAACTACACCATCATAATTAAAATTTTTATCAACAGAGCCATAATCTTTACCGTCTGTTCCATGTATGTAATTAAAAACAACAGCACAATCTTCGGCGCTCCGGCAGATAGGACCGGCTTTATCCAAACTCCAGCAAAGAACCATGGCTCCAGAGCGACTGATCGAACCAAATGTTGGTCGCAAACCAGTAGCGCCACATCTTGTAGATGGAGAAACAATTGAGCCCAATGTTTCAGTTCCGATCGTGAATGGAAGTAATCCTGCAACAACAGATGCGGCCGAGCCAGCTGATGAACCACTTGATCCTTGTTTTAAGTTCCATGGATTTTTTGTTTCCCCGCCAAACCATTTGTTATTGAAGGCAAGTGCTCCAAGAGATAATTTAGCACAAAGCACTGCGCCGGCAGCTCTTAATCTTTTATATACATAAGCATCCTCATCAACGTATTGATCTTTGTATGGTGTGCTGCCCCATGTTGTTTTATATCCTTTCACAGCAAACAGATCTTTTAGACCATAAGGAATGCCATGCAATAAACCACGATACTTTCCATTTTTAATTTCTTCATCTGCACGTCTTGCTTGTGCCATTGCAGTGTCCTCAGTAAGTGAGATAACACACTCCAATGTGTCGCCCCATTTTTTTAACCGGTCAATAAAAAATTTAGTTAGCTCAACTGATGTTATTTGTTTTGACTTTATCAATCCTGCTAATTCAGGAATTGAATAGAAAGCCAGGTCATTTTTATTTTTTGGCATTCTTATATCTGCCCGAATAGGAAGCGAAACCGTTTGATTCATTCGTTGCTTTAAAATACCATAAGGAACAGGGTTAAAAGCGAAGGGGTAGGGGATATCATTTGTCGGTAAAGTTTTGTGCATCCCTTTTATTAACTGTGTATAGTTATTCAGGTTGTCAAGTAAAGAATCCGCTTCAGCATTACTGAATTCAAGATCATAAAGACTAGCGGTTTTTTGAATTAACGTAAGCGAATCGCTTTTAGTTTGAGCAATTGTTGCCAATGGCAATAGAAGTAGTAGTGATAGAAATCTCATAGCAGTTTTTTTCGTAAGGTAAATTACATAAATAAAATCATTACCTTTTCGATTCAAAAACTAATACATGAGAAAGCTTTTCTTTTTTATCGCTGTATCCGCTATTATTTTTTCTTGCGATCAACAAACCAGCAATACAACAAGTGCTGCCAGTCCAGGTGGTGCAGATATACATTTATATGAGTATTTCAATTATGGGGATACGGGAGTGCAAATGGCAGGCATAAAAATGATCCCGGTAAAAACTCCGGCCGGTGAATTTAAAGTATGGACAAAAAGGATCGGCAATAACCCACGCATAAAAGTTTTATTACTTCATGGTGGCCCGGCATCTACTCACCAATACATGGAATGTTTTGAAAGTTTTTTTCCTAAAGAAGGGATCGAGTTTTATGAATATGATCAACTCGGTTGTGGTAATTCTGATAAGCCAGCCGACACGAGTTTATGGGTACTTGATCGCTTTGTAGAAGAAGTGGAACAAGTTCGCCAGGCTATCGGCGCAGACTCAACTAATTTTTACATACTGGGCAATTCATGGGGCGGTATTCTAGGAATGCAGTATGCTTTGAAGTATCAAAATAATATGAAGAGCCTTATAGTTGCGAATATGATGGCAAGTTGTCCTGAATATGGAAAATATGCGGAAGAAGTTTTAGCAAAACAAATGGACCCGAAAGTGCTTGCAGAGATTAAAGCAATTGAAGCAAAAGGAGATTTTAATAATCCAAGATATATGGAACTATTAGGTCCGAATTTTTATAATGAACACTTATGTAGACTAAATCCATGGCCTGAACCTGTTACCCGGTCTTTTGCAAGTACTAATCAAACAATTTATGTAATGATGCAAGGTCCTTCTGAGTTTGGTATCGGTGGTAATCTTGCAAATTGGGATGTAAAGGGTCGGTTAAAAGAAATTAGAATTCCAACTTTGATGATCGGTGCAAAGCATGACACTATGGATCCAAAAGCAATGGAAGAGCAAAGCAAGCTTGTACAAAAAGGTCGCTACTTATATTGTCCAAATGGAAGTCATCTTGCCATGTACGACGATCAGAAAGTGTTTATGAATGGAGTGATAGGATTTATCCACGATGTAGACAGCGGCGAATTCAAATAGATCTTTATCTCAATGTTTTAACGGCTGTAACGTTATTCTTCTTTTGCATATTTTGAATAAACCACATAATCGTAAAGCTGGGAATAAAATCAGTACCCGGTAATATCTCTTCTATAAAATTACCAAAACCACCAATAGCACCTTTCCATCCGCCAAATGTTGCCATAAAGATGATAGAAGAAATTGGCGCCCATAAAATATCGGCAAACTCACCCAATCCCGGGATCGCATAGGTGGCATAACCAACAATATCCATCAGGATACAGAAAATAAGTGAAGGTCGCTTTTTCATTTTTACTGATAATTATTTTCCTTAATTATCAAATTTGTTGCCGATTTTAAAAATGTGGAGGAGAGAAGGAAAAAATAACAAAACAGTTGCATCAATGGCTAAACCAAAACTCTTCGTTGGTGTACTTCAGTTCTTACTTCTGTAAAGCCGGCCTTTTTATATGTTCCTAAAGCGTTTGGATGATCGAGAGTGCAGGTATTTAATTGTACCCATTCCGGTTTATAGCTCCATGCTTTCGCAATTACCCATTGTAAAAAATATTTGCCATAGCCCTTGCCAATGAAAGCAGGCATCAATCCAAAGTAGAGGATCTCCACATATTTTTCATCTTTCACAAATTCAATATATCCTGCCATTTCTTTATTTACATAGAAAAGAAAAATATCAACATTGCTTGCATTTATTTTGTCAAACAATTCGTCATCAGGCATTACCATTCTGTCCAGCCAGGAATGGTTTTCTCCAACGCCATAATAAAATTTCCTGTATTCATTAACAGGAATTGGGTTGAGCAATAATCCGAAATGTGTACCGGGTAGAGAAATGGGCAGTTCTTTGGGATCATGCATTTCCAGGAAGGTAACGGTGACAGGCTGCATGATTATTTTTGAAGTATCTATTGAAAATGACATGTAGCAAAAATAAAGGCAGATGTTGAAATTACATCTGCCTTGTTAAATATCGGAGCCTATGAACATTTAATACGGTCAGCGCCTTATCCTTCTAAAAATATAAATAGTTCCGGGGTCTATATTCATATACAATTTATCATTTCGAACATTATAGGTAACTCCGTTCTTAAATGCTTTAAGGATCTTTTTCTCAAATCCTTTATCCTTGCAGACTTCTTTTGTGAATTGCAGGCTGTCAAAAACTAATTTCCCCTTTACTTCACTTAGTTTACCATTCACACCATTACAACCAGTATGCCCGGAAAAAGTTTTTTTATCAAGATTAAAATCAAAATAGGGAGTGCCATGTTTAAAATAGCTTGAATCCAGCCCTTTATTGTTTATGCTATCGAGCACCCAAATATCCTGGATGCTACTTGAAGGCGTAGGATTGGGGCTAATAGAAACAGAAC
>Ga0193702_1000405_pt1 | contig 15121 bp, 18 predicted proteins | sample U3a1metaG_FD_143060 | JGI IMG/M metagenome (GOLD analysis project Ga0193702, IMG submission 143060) | Soil microbial communities from a riparian zone of the East river system, Colorado, United States - U3a1 | ecosystem: Environmental > Terrestrial > Soil > Riparian zone | place: USA: East River... | reverse complement strand
ACTGAACTACCCTGTGACTGTGACCAAAAGACCGACACATGTGTCGGTGTTTCAGTCACAGCTTGTTACAAGACCACAAATTTGCATCTTTCCTTCATCTGGAAAAGCACTTTTGCTCACAGGCCAACCTAGGTAATTTCAAATTTTACAAAGCAACTTTGGTACCTTAGGTTTCTCTGGGGTTGCTTTGGATGTCTTTGCAATTATTGGATATCTCTAGGTGTCTTTGGGTGTCTTTGGGTGTCTTTGAAATTATTGGATATCTTTGGGTGTCTTTGGGTGTCTTTGAAATTATTGGATATCTTTAGGTGTCTTTGGGTGTCTTTGGGTGTCTTTGGGTGTCTTTGGGTGTCTTTGGGTGTCCTTAAAATTCTTGGATATTTTTGAGGGTATTTCTAATTTGAGTACTTCTGAAAACATGAAGTTTTATATTTCAGGTTATACAGTCAATAAGATTCTCTATCTACCAAATACTCTGATAACTGTATTTACTAAGCCAATTATTCACCAAAAATGATGATGCATGGTCCAGAACATTGGTTGTACTCCAATGAACAGGAACAACTGCAGGAAATGTTGGGAATAACATACAACTCTGGCGAATTCTCCCTAATGGAAGAATAACACCTTGTACTCTGGCTGGGTTGGATGTAGTGCATGCTTTCTTAATATGATACATCAATCCATGCTTGGCATCAGCTGCTCCATCCAGTTTTGAATACCATTCAATATAAGCCAGGGGTTCATTGGGCCAGGTTTTAGGTGCTGGTTGAGCTCCCAAATGTGTTTCAACTTGCTTTGGAAGAGTGAAAATGACACGAACTCGTCCTACTCTTGTACCTAAGGTAGTATTTATTTAGTAAACTGGATAAATGACTGATGACAATTTGGTACTAACCAGCCAGACCTGTTGACTCTGCCTCATTGCTTACAATCACAATAACAGTATCGAAATGGCCATCTGGGTTTTGTACAGATCGTGGAAGGGCTTTTACAAGATCATTCTCCTCTTCAGCATCCTGTATACCTTCAGGGTGGAATCTGAACATGTTGTAGACATCAACATGTTTGAAAGGAAGGTCAATTTCATCCAGGCTTCGATGTTGGATTTTTTTGTTGGTAAAGGCCATGAGGAATACCTTGAGGTAGTACGTAAAATCTGGTGCTTGATGCCGGTCCTCTATGAGTGATAGTTGGCGATTGGGATAATTAGGGTATTTGGCAATTGAAATGAGCGATCTCTTCTTTGCTGCTGAACTTTGTGAAATGATTTCAGAAACACTGACTGGGTGCTGAAGTCTGTTCTTCTGATAAGTTTCATAACTCATGATCTTTTCTTGTCGGGAAAGCCATCTTATCATCTGTGGGAATTCGTCGCGCTGATTGGAGGCCCTCCATCCATGTTTGGCAAAGTCAATGTGGAGACGTTCAAACATCTCCGTATTGTAGTTGTCAGTTGTCCCAAATTTTTCGATAGATTCAACATAGTGGAGGAGAGAATGGAATTTAGGAATGTTGAAGTCTTCTCTGACAAGAGTTGTGATGAAATATTCCCGGTTTTCTTGAAATCGATCCAAAGCATCTTGTAGGTAGCCAAGAGTGATTGAATCATGGGTAGAGTACTGAGCAATGTAAATGAAATCGAGGAGGGCAGTGACCGCTGCTATTCCCTTCAAAGGCATACAGCCAACGAGGCAGCCGAGTAGGACCTTTGCCATGTTTTTGCGCTCTGGACCAGATATTTGGGACAGAGCAAAAATTCCATTCTTGAATTGTCGGAGACCAAAGGCCGGTGGAAGTGTTCTGATGCGACGATCCAATTCCTGGGGAGTAAGAATGTTCTGGCACCAAGTAACCAAATGCTTGAACACTCCTTGGTACAGCTGATGCAGAACATCAGGAGTAATGGAAGAATGGATGTCACAGAGGGGAAAGCCTTCCCAGAATGGTCTATAGACGTTTCCAGCAACATCAAAGGACATACAATATTTGTGAAGTTTTTGGGGATTTCCATTTGCTTGTTTCTTTCCTTCATTTATGATTGCTTCAGTCCATTGCTGAGTCCTTTTTTCTGTAGGAAGCGGATCTTCAAGCTGTTTGGAAGAAGCCTTACACTTAGGACAGGTGCCATATTTTGTGCAAGTAACAAGGCATTGTTCTGGGTAGTCGGCAACATAACAGGTGAGAATGGGGTGAACACGTCGAACCGCGCCATCTGAACTGATCATTTCTATCCCATTAATTCCTGCATCTATGAGAGGCTCAAGAACAATTCGCATTGACTCATGGAAAAGGCGTTGCACATGAGAACGATGTTCCTGATCATTCATCCTTGAACGATCAATTTTATCCACAGAAAGATAAGCGATAAGGACGCATGCATGTTTGGAAGGTTTTCGTCGAGTGGCTTTTGGAATATTTCCAACAGTCAGGTATACGGGATAAGCGGCTTTGTTGCCAGAAAATTGTGTGAGTTGTGTTTTGTCGGTTGCAATAATTACGGGAGCCAGTGTAGCTCCTTTGGGAAGGGAAGACTATTGAATATATTAGTAGAGAAATGGCAAAATGACTAGTAGAGTCTCACCTGAAGTGCATGCCACCATTTCCCTGTCCACATCTCAGAAAATATTCTATTCTTCTGCGTCTCATCAGAAAAAACTTTGCAGCCAGCAAAGACCATTTCGGGGGAAAGCTGAATATCCTTCCAAAGACTTTTGATGGCAGCAACAGGATCTCGATACCGAATGGTAAACACATCCTCTGTGTCATTGAACCTAAGCTTTCTAACCTTCCATTCACCAGCCTTTTCAGGCATGCAGTCCAATTTTTGATGGAGACTTCGAGTGTTGTTATAGGAAAGGCCAAGTTTCTCAATCACCTATATTATATTAATACAAGACCGCATGATACTTCATTCTAGTTACTTACCCCAGGAATTTCCAAAAACCGATTAAAAGCATTGTGCCCTGGTCCATCCTTCACTGCCCAATGTGCTATTCTCCAGTCTAATTCAGAGGAAAAAGGCTCAAATGGGTTGGGTTCTCCACCTTCCTCCATTAACGTATCACCCTCTCTGTCCACCTGAGTATACCTTGGAGGAGCTTCTTTACGGAAAATCCTGCCTGCATCCGCATCCACTATCACAATGCGCTTATCATCATCATCATCAAGAACGGTATGTCTTGAAGTGTTATTATCTGCTATTTGAGGTGGATGTTCTGCTTCAATCTCTTCCGGTTCATTCGGGAGAAACCGTAATTCATCTCCATAAGGTCCAAATTCCATGGCAACATCTGGATCTTGCTGTGGGTCAAGCTCATTCCATCCTTCCCCTTCCACATGCAGATCTGGTGTAACTGATGTTGATAAAGAGACCCCTGGATTGGTGCTTTTGATCCCCAAATCCCTCAGCATCGCTTTGGTATACCAGGAGCATGATTGTGCAGAGGTGAGATGTGAATTCATTGACTTGATACTGGTAAAGAATCGGCCACATTTAGCTTCGCAAGGATGGCTCATTGCTGTTATGCGGAGCCCAGATGTCCGAGTCATGTAATTGCAACCTCGACTTGTGTGACCATTCATCACGTGAAAAATGACTCGACAACAATGCCAAAGCAAAAACATGTGCATTGCGGACGTGCTCACGTGAATATTTCCTTTTTTATCCAAACAACGGACGGTTAGGGACCGCAATAACAGACCCTATGGGAACGATAAGCACTATAATTTTGCCTCTTGCCTCTTGTTTGCATTCAAGTTGTCCCAAAGTAGTTTTGTTACTGTTGAAAAGAAATACATTGTGTGACTAAATACAATTTTAAAAGACCAAAAACGAATGCATTTATGTGTATTCAACAAAGGCATCACCCCCATTGATATATTTGAAAAGGAGGGCTCGCATTCCATGTCGGACAAATGTCATGTTAGAGTTTTTCAATCCCCATGCAACCATTCCATTGGCCATAGAAGAAAATGGAGTCTGGGCAATAGGAATTAGCAAAGATCAGTATAAGAAATCTATGAGACAACCTTAATAAGAGCCATTGTCGATTCAGGGTTGGAAAAAAACTTGTGGGCAAAATATATCATAAAGCACCCACAGTCCGTGCTGTTCAATTGGCGGGGCACCTGAGTAATCCAATGAATAAATAATGGTAGAAAACAAGAGAAATTAAATTACCTCAGCAAAATTGGTGGTAATGCGATCCTCCTCAAAGGATACATCTTCAAAATGTTTCAGCAGTATTTTTTGAAGCCGCTCTGCTTCTCTCTTGCCCTGGAAACCATTCGGAAGAGAATCTAGAATGTGAAAAACTCTAACGTGTTTGATTAGACTCAAAACCATCATTTTGAATAAGTTCCTTACGTATCGCCATTCAAAAACTTGCAAGGTTTCTCAATGATTCCGAGCCTCCAATGATTCCTAATCGCAAAATTTTAAATAACAGGTTTTATCAAAAAAAATCAACAAACTTACGCTTTAAACATAGGCATGACAACAAAATCATATTCCAACAGATTCACCTTGGTTCTGAATCGCTCACTATACCTATCTGGATCTTTAGATAACTGTGTCCAAAATATTGTGTCCAAAAGCTGGATCTTCAGATTTCCCCATATATTTTTCTGCTCGCAATCTCGAAAACAATCCCTGTTTCATTCAGATGGAGACAAAGCAATAGGGAAATGAACATACTGAAGACTGAAGGTAACATGTGAATCTGAGAGCCATTCGTTGTTGTTTTTCAAACGCGTCAAATCAGACGTTGAAAAGCTTTGGAAATTGGGGAGGCGAAAATTAACGCATTTGACAATAAGGGTTGATCTGCATTCAATATGAGGGAAATGGAAAACTAATGGTTTTTGCGTTACTGACACGGGAGTGCATCTCTTATTCCAGAGTATGAGAGCTTCGGACTTTCTGCAAAAAGAAAGACGAACGGTTAGTAAACATGATTTAACAAATAAAAATAAGACCTTCTCTAAACTGTGGCACTGCAATTCAGACAGTATCAAGCGAAGACCACGGGTGAAACCTTCATAGTTCGACTTTGAGTCTTTTAATTTCATTGTGGCGAAAATATTGTGAACACATCCATTTGTTGCTGTAGAATATGGTATCATCCAGCTAGGAATAGACGGGAACGTCATCGTAAAGTCCAAGATTGGAGTCACATCTGTCTCTGCGACCCATTTGCTGTACTGAAAAACAGTCATTGCGACAGCCAATGATAAAGAAATAAAATTCAAGTTACATTGAATTCTGCAAGCGATTTTTCGATATCAAGTTCTAGACAAATGTCACTGGTTAGGGCAACTGCAAGCAAATGGCTATGAATTGTTATATAATGATTTTAAAGAATTTAAAAAAAAACCTTTCCTTCCACTCACCGACCCCGCTGTTGAAAAATACCACATTCATTGATAGCTCCTTCCGAGCTATCATCAGGGAGTTGGCCGTTGATGCATAGGTCTGTGAAACCAATTTTGTGGAAAACGACCATTGTAGTAAAGGGGTAAGTTGTGTTTGCACGTGATCGTTTCCACTTCTGGTGAAAAAGGCAGTCACAATAGAGGGTCACATCTGTCCAAGCCAAGTGTGACACGGACTTAGTGAAATTTCGTTGATTCTCTGCGACAGAAAACTCAAATTTAAGTCATGATAGTGTCAAAGTAGTGTATAAAATGAAAGGAGGAACTATATATGACTGAATTATAGTTAAGTTACTCCTCCCTGTCGCTCTCTGCCAAGTCAGAACCATTTTCTGATGTGCTACTGGAAAGATCCTCGTCTGCCTCATCTTCACCGTCTAAGATATCAAAAATGTTGGGGGAGTAGCCTCCAGCATCGTCGGCATCCATGTCAAAAGATACATCAGCATGATTCTCAAGGCCAAGAGTTGGTTCCCGAAGCTCATCCTCAGCAAATGCTGCCACCATTGTTACTGGACAGAACACGACCTGGGTCATTCGAGAAGCCTCGTCGCATGCATGGAAACTGTGGACAAGCTCAATGAGTGGCGGCGAACAATCAAGCAGCGCGACTTCACCTCAACCATGGTCACTCCGGCTGCCATCCTATCTGACGAAATTGTCGAGAAAATTTCATGTGCCGGTCCTATCACAACACGCCAACATCCATATGATATAATCATATCATATTATCTAATCATGTAGGATGACTCAGAGCGCAGCGAACTGACTGTGGTCGCGAGTCTACCACAATACCTCATTTATCTCTAGACCTTTTCAAGTTGTGAGCAATAATTTGATGATAGATTAATATTATGTAAAATAGAAATTGTAATATTAGACAGGATGGATTATGGTTCTGGTGTCCGATCAAAACCATATACAAAAATGAAGAATAAAACAAATACAGGTCAAAATAAAAAGAACCCCATTTCAAGCCCAATGTTTGCGCTTCTTGGGCGGTTTGTCTACGGGGTCCGTATCGTCCTGACGACAACGGCGCTTTCCAGCCTGGTGTATGGTGGTGGGGGGTCCAGGGTCCAGATCTACTGTATAAATCACATGGGTGGGAAGGTCCAGTAGTTGGCCCCATGTCGTGAGGGAGAAAACGGACATAAGCTCCTCTGAACGAGGAAGTATTTGAATCCGGGGACCAGTCCATACGAAATCCTTATGACAGCGATCCACGCAGCGTGAGTAGTAAGGAACTACTTTTGAATAGGACTCTTGGAGAATGCCTTCAATATGTTCGGTGAACATGGAGAAGGTGGTCTCATCCCCTCCTTCGTCGTCATTGTTGGCTTTATGAATGGCCTTTGCAAAAACTACGGCAGCAGCGGCGAACTCGGCAAGCATCCGGTCGACAACATAGGAATGCGACACAGCCACTCCATCAAGAAGAATGAAAAATCGTAGGGAGAAAACATGGAGGAGCGAGTGGAAGTGGCGAACAGCATATGCTACCTCATCGATGAGGGTGGCGGGAGGTTTTGTGGTGAGGTAAAAACGGGTATCGAATGCAGGGGAGAGAATGACAAATATTCCTAGATATATTATATCTAAAAGTCCCTCCTCAGAGGACATGACCGGTATATGTGCCCCTGCAACAGCACCAAATTAGAACTAGAATGCAACTTTTAACAATTGAACCTACCATCAACATCAGTCTTGTCTAGTCGCATTGACCAGAAAACAAGTAACTGATATAGAAGCGTTCGAGTTTCTTGGTAATCCTCATTTGTGACCGAACCGCCGAGGAGAAAGGTGTGCGCAATTGTTATGACTGAAGACCGAATCGTCGACGCGCCATAAAAGTGTCGGCCTACACATATGGAGTTGGATGTGCCCAGAACCCAATGGGGTACACCAGCAGGCATGACGCTTGAAGAACTTTCATTAAATGTTTAGATGAGATTCAAGAAAATACCTACAGCATATCCCCCTTCTGCAGATGCACTGCCTCAAACCTATAACGACTGGCATTATCCCCATCGTTTATGAAATAAGGGGACCAATTGGGCCCAAGGGAGTTGATAGAGCAGATCTTTTCGCTATCTCCTAACCTCGTCACTATGATCCAATACTTACTTCCATCAAGAACAACGATAACAGTCCCAAGGCCTTCGGAGTCTACATGGAAGGGGCTGATCGCACCCCTCCCCCCAATTAGAGACCACTCCATGTATGATTTTGTATCCTCCACCTTGAATTTGGTTTCATAGTCAACGGGAAGACGGGACTGCGCTACTTCATGCGATGCTATGCTTCCGAACTGACAGGGAATATAGAGGTTCCTTCGGTGCGCTGGTAATGAGATAGCATTTAGGGGAGGACAGTCCTCGTTTGATAGTGCGGTGGTCATCGCATGAAATTCACGCAATGACCCTTTGTGATGGCGAAGTTCGGGTTTCATGGGATGAACGTGCGTAGAAACTGAATGCAGTTCTGAGCAAGCCATGTTTCGCAAAAGAATTCTCAATCTCACCATGTATTGTTGTCTTCTTATCAACATCATGCAGCCGGCCGAAACTTTCAAGGTCCCACCCGTAGTTGTAATCGAAGGAATTACCGTGTACTAAGATAAGGCGGTCACGAAGAATCTTTTGAACATCCGTGGCATGCAGGCTCGAGAATTCTGAATTCGAAGCTACGAAAATGCGAGACTGGTCAGAACCAGGCACGTATTCCATGCTTTTGGCATTTGATTGAAGGTGGGGTGGTAGGCCATTTTTAAACTCAGCTTGGATGAGAGCCTCGACTTTCCTCAAAGTTTCAGTATCATCTCCTGTCTTAATGATATTGAGATGGGTAACAAAAAAAAAAAATTCCACCTACTGAAGAGACATTTCCAGGTGGGATGATCTGAACAGGCACATGTCGGTACGGCTTAGGGCCAGCATCAACAGTTGATCCCCATCCTGCAACTTCTGCATAAAGTGTTGGGTGGTACTATCTGGAGATGTTATTATAAAATCAGACAGTTAAGAAGAGGAAAAATAACCGTGGGCTTCCCAACGTTAGAGAGTTTTGGTCTTTCGTCATCAGAGTCACACTAAATAACACATATCAATCTTTCGCTGTTGGATTAATTTATTTATTCGAAGCACTCACTTGAAGGAGAACCACATCATTTTCACAAGCCGGTTTCTTCTTGCCACTCAATAATTTGGATGGTGCGGCAACCTTTAGTCGAGGCTTGCTTTTCAGCCCAGCATTGCGAGAGCTCCTGCGAGGCTCGGAAGGTGCTCCAAGGTTGTCGGATAAATGTGTATCCAATAACATTTCGTTCGACTCCACGCCGGTCATGGGGCTCACTGTCTCCATGTCAATAACAGGGTCAGCCTCACCCAACGTAGAATCCGACAACTTATTTGGGTGGACCCTAGTCTTCGGGTCACCTTCATCATCCAAAGGCGCCTCTGCCTCAATGCCAATTATTGGGCGACCTTTTTCTCCATTGTTCCCTAAACTTGTCACGGTCAAGGACTCCTTTGACCCAACGCCAATCATAGGGTCATCATTCTCTACATCTTCCCCTAAACCTGGGGGCGACTCCTTTGACCCAACGCCAATCATAGGCTCCTCATTCTCTACATCTTCCCCTAAACCTGAGGGCGACTCCTTTGACTCGACGCTAATTTTGGGGATGCCTTCATCTGACTTGGGAACCGAATCAGCCTCCTGCTCTGTCAAGTTCTCGCGGCGTATGGTGCAATCGAGATTGTCAAAGTATTCTGGCAAGTCATGTAGATCTCTGGGGTTGATACAGAGAGGAGATAGATGTCCAATTTTCAATGCGGAGGATGATCCGATGGCGGCGAGGGGAGAATTATTGTGCGACCCTGGAGGTGAGGCTAGCCCTCCTGTTAAGTGGAAAATATTTAGATCACTATTCAGTTATTTGTATACACCACTAACCTAGGAACTTGTTCTTACGAACGCCATCTGGTACTGCATTGTCATTAGAAAAAGGATAACAATGAATTAGTAAATTTGCACACCTGCCAAAGGAGCGGAAGGAATTTCTGATGGTTCGGGTGTAGGGGGAATGACAGCCGTACATAGATTAAACCAGTTTAGAGCATCGTCGTTATTGTCGAGATCTTTCTCCAGGGCCAGTATTTGTGAATAAAGGGAATCCATGGCGTCTTCACGCGACTTCCCTTCTGAAATACCAATGATTGCCTGGAGGACGTGGTCTTCGAGCTGGACAAGGATTTGAGGGCGGTCGTTACCAAGAGCAAGGAAAATCTTATTTTTTATTAATAAGTGCAAAGAAAGAAATCGAAACATCGCTCACCCTAAGGAGATATGTGCTATGATAATGGCTTGAACTCCATCCCCGTGTTGATAGCGCCAGGAGTGGAGAAGTTGCAAAAACGATTTCGATCATATTTTTCATTGGTTTATGCAACAATTGTATCTCGTTTGAGATCTCCTCAAACTGCTGCGGACCCATCCGATCTGACCAGATTCTTAAAAAACATTTAATAATCTGCGCAAAAACAATCAAGGACATTTGAACCTTCTTAGGACATTTTTGACGTCCATAGCCATTTCCGGGAACATCCCTTCATTCTAATGTAGAAAAAATAAACCAGTATATTTTAAAAAGGTTAACAACACATACCTCAGAGGATATTGCCATTGCCAACGCTATCATCTCCAACCCTGCCTCAATATGATGAATGCTCTTCACATTAACTACCGTGATCAATCGTTTTGAAAGCGCCAATGCGATACCGGCGGCGTCCTGCCCATCAATAGATGACGCGACTGCTGTCTGAGAATATTCGGCCCTTGTACTTTGGCGATTTCCCCAAGTTTTTAAGAAATTTCGTATGATTTTTGTAGGTGGGTTGAGCTGGTCTAGAATCTAGAAGGCGATTAAGCAGTGTCGGTAAATAAGGAGGAAAATACTCACCTTGGTACCTGTACCAAAATAATCCTGCGGACACATCTTTCTGGCCATAGGAATTCCAGGATAAACCACTGCAGCTCCCAATGTTTTAGTAAACCGGTCAAGCATTACAAATTTCGATATGAAACCCCAAATGCGACCAGCATTCCTTCGCCCTACTGCATTCAAAGCATCCGAAAGTATCATCTCTTCTTCACGCAAAATGACGTCCACTGCCGTGTTGTCGGAGTAAGGGTGAACGTCATCAAGACCCTTTCCAAATTTCTGTGGAAAGTATTAAAAGTTAAATAGGCCGAAAACAAAAACAGATCTTACGACCAATAAAGAAATATAACTTCTATCCTGATTGACGTTAACAAGAGCTTTTTCCAGCGGCCCAGCGATTTCGACCATTCGAAAAATATTTGTATAGAAAGGTAGGTCATGGAAGAACTGGTGGTCATTCCTCCAAAGTTTCCCGGTCAATATTTGGCCACTAGAATGCAATGAAGTATTCATAAGAGGCATTTCAATGCAATTCGATGCAGTAACAAAGACGTTGATAAAATATTTCTATCACGTGCGGTATTGAACTTTTGTGTTATAGCACGTGATAAAACATTATATAGCAGTTGCCTCCTCATAAAGTCGTACTAAATATAACACCTATCATAATTGATTCTGATTGGAAGCAAACAGGCATGCGCAAAGATCCTAAGAGTCTCCTATAGAAATAATAGATTCGTGCAAAAATGGTTCCACATAACAACATGTTCTTTATAAAATCAGAATGCATGTCATCCATTGCATCGGCATCGGAGGAGGTGCGAACCCCATATAGTCGCATTCCGAATTTCTGTATGAAATATTAAAATAGAAAAGTGCAGGAAACAAAATCAAATCTAACGATTAATAACTAAATATAACACCCCTTCGTTTTTGCAACACTCCAATAATTTTGTCCACTCTAGAAATATTCGAATAAAAAGATAGGTTATTGAAGCACTAGCAGTCATTCCTTCATAGTTTCCCAGTCAATATTTTACCAGCATCACGCAAGGATGAGCAGCGATGTAGTCTCGTTGTTCAAATATTTTATCACGTGCAGTATTGAACTTTTGTGTTACAGCACGTGATAAAACATAAATTTCTACTCGCGGAAGTAATATGTGAGTTGTTTAACATCGCTCTTTCAAGTGGGAAACAGCATTAGATTGCAGAGAAAATAGATATAGCATTTTACATTAAATATCATATTCAAAGTTACTGGCATATCGGAATTATATGACCCTGAATTGTTGGTTCATTTCCTTAAAAGGAAACGAGGTCCCCCTCCGGACCTGCCTTTGGATATCTAAACTTCAATCTCGATGCCCCATCTCCTGGAACTCGAAGACGAAGATCTTAAATGGATTATTTTTGAATATTGACCACAGGTCGGAAGATATGTCGGGTTCGGATTGTTTGATTCGACTGTTTGGACTGAATACCTTAGAAAACACGGTGTGATCCATGAAACTCCAGCTCCGTATTCCTCATCTCAGAATGGGTTAGCAGAGAGAGCAATCCGGACAACTATGGAAGACGTGCGCACCTTACTACGTGACTCTGGCCTCGGACACTCCTACTGGGCAGAAGCGGCAGCATATTCCATTGATACTCGAAACTTTATTCCCTCCCAACGACACCCTGATAAAGTCCCACTCGAATCCTTCTCTGGAAAAAGGCAAGGTGTTGCTCACCTGAGAGTTTTTGGAGCGAAGTGTTGGGCCAAGATACCCAGGGTTAATGGCGTGCAAGTCACAGGTGGCTCCAAGCTTGACCCGCGGAGTGTGGAATGCCGACTACTAGGGTACGCCTCGGGACATGGGAATTACAAGGTCCAAGACTGGTCCACTCGACGCATTTATATCTCTAGAGACGTTGTCTTCGAAGAGGGACAACCGCATCGTACTTCGGCGAGTGTGGGGGAGCAGATACAACTGTTCGATACATTGATAAATGATACACCCGCCGCCCTTGATCCGAACCCTGAGATATCTAAAGATAACCACATCTCAGACCCTGATCGAAGAAGACCCGGCCATCACACCCCTGACCTTGAACCCGAAAATCTAAACATTGTCCACGTTCCTACTATCCATGACGAACCACGAAGATCTACCAGGATAATCCAACCGTCCCAGGCGGTACTTCAATCCAGTGAGTATAGGGAGCGAGAAATTGCTGTAAAGGGCGAGGGAGAAGACTGGGCGACTAATCGAAGGAATCCAAGGGCCGATTCTGCTATCGATTCCACGGTCGACCGCGAAAACATGATCGCTTGCCTTAGCAAAACCAGAGCCTCTCACAACATACCACACTCTTATAAACATGCGATGGCGACCGACCCGGACAGGTGGATGATTCCAATGAAGACCGAGATAGAAACGTTGAAGTCGAAACATACCTGGGATCTGGTAAGATCTCCTCCAGGAGCGAACATCATGGGATCAATGTGGGTGTATGACATAAAGTGGGATGGGGAAGGAAAACGGATTAAGGATAAGGCTAGGTTGGTGGCAAAGGGATCATATACCCAACAGCTCGGGGTGGATTACAACGAGACGTGGGCCGGTGTAACAAGGCTCGAATCCGTTCGAATGACCGCCGCCGTGGCAGCCAGACTCAATCTCAAATCTGGAGGATCGACTTTGTCGGCGCGTACCTCAATAGCCTCACCAAGGAAGACATATACATGCAGCAGCCTGAAGGCTTTGTCGAATCCGGATTCGAGGACTACGTAGCGAAACGGATACATACTATCTACGGGACCATGCAAGGGGGACACGACTGGTGGGAAACTTTAGATACCACCTACGACGAGCTCAAGTACATTAAATCACGCGCGGATCCTTGCGTACGGTTCAAGAAAACGGACGATACTTACACTATTACCACCACTTATACCGACGATGTTTTTGGAGCGTCAAACGATGATGAGGAGGCTGAGAAGATGAAGGATGAGATAGGAAAAAAATGGGAGACTAGAGATATAGGAGAGACCGAGAATTTTCTTGGGATGAGAGTCCAACAAGAACTCAAAGCAGGGACCATCCGTCTTAGCCAACGGCCATATTGGGAGCTGGTTCTCGCTCGATATCAACTGGAGAATATAATTCCACGAAATACTCCGCTACCAGTCGGAATCGTACTCGATAGCGAAATGTCTCCCAAGACCGACTCCGAAAAGGAGGAGATGAAAGATAAACCATATCGTTCCCTTCTCGGGTCTGTAATGTGTGGACAACTCGCAACCCGACCAGATCTATCATTCTCCGTCTCACTTCTCGCGCGATTCCAAGCAGACCCTGGTCTCACACACTGGAAGGCCCTACTCCACGTAATCGGATACATAAAGAATACACTAGACTACGGTATCACCTGCTCCCGGGATTCTGATCTCTCGCCAACCGCCTACGTAGATGCCGACTATGGAGGTTGCAAGGACACCCGTCGATCGACATCGGGGTATGTATTTACTATGTCTGGGGGAGCAGTGAGTTGGAGCAGCAAGCGCCAGGCTACGGTGGCATTATCTACGGTGGAAGCTGAATATGTCGTTATGTCGAGATGTGCCCAACAAATGGTGTGGATGAACAGCTGGTTGGACGAAGTGGGGATAGAACATACTCTCCCAGGGTTAATTAAAGGGGACAACCGCGGGGCGATAGCGCTTACCAAAAACACAAAAGACCATGGGAAGGTGAAGCACATCGATATCCGCCACCACTACCTACGCGATATCGTAAAGTCAGGAGAAATAACTATTGAACAGGTCGCCTCGGCAGAGAACTTAGCGGATCTCTTCACAAAACCTCTCCCTCGCGACCTTCATCACCGATTACTCATCGCCTTGAATATTAAATAGGCCCGTCCGTTCATGGGGGAGTGTTGAATATTGACCGGAGCGGGCTCCTGTCTCCCTCATTCAAGTTACCGGTGTCTTTGTATTTTTCATTTTACATTTTTCTCTTTTCATTTTCTTCTTGACTACTATCACTGCCTCACCGGTTTCCATCTACCTTTTTATTTATGATTACGAATCTCCTTTTATTTATTTACAGTTCTCCTATATATTCTCTCATACATTGTACCGATCACTCTCAGTCGTCACCTTCGTACCTGACTGAGAGTGAGTACTATATACCTTTATCCATCTCTATGTTTACTTACTATTTATTCTCGTAGTTGTTTCATTGTAAAAGGTTTGTACTGCAATATTCAGTCGTCACCTTCTTACCTGACTGAGATTGTTTCATCGTAAAAATTATTGCCTGCTGTCGTCCTCATGGAAATCGTCCTCATGGAAGTCAACAGACCATCCTTCATAGTTTCCCAGTCAATATTTTACCAGCATCACGCAAGGATGAGCACAGTGACGTAGTCTCGTTATTCAAATATTTTATCACGTGCAGTATTGAACTTTTGTGTTACAGCACGTGATAAAACATAAATTTCTAATCGCGGAAGTAATATGTGAGTTGTTTAACATCGCTCTTTCAAGTGGGAAACAGCATTAGATTGCAGAGAAAATAGAAATAGCATTATATCATTTTCAAAGCCACTGGCATATCGGAATTTTATGCCCTGAATTGTTGGTTCATTTCCTTAAAAGGAAACGAGGTCCCCCTCCGGACCTGCCTTTGGATATCTAAACTTCAATCTCGATGCCCCATCTCCTGGAACTCGAAGATGAAGATCTTC
>Ga0193702_1000404_pt1 | contig 15135 bp, 15 predicted proteins | sample U3a1metaG_FD_143060 | JGI IMG/M metagenome (GOLD analysis project Ga0193702, IMG submission 143060) | Soil microbial communities from a riparian zone of the East river system, Colorado, United States - U3a1 | ecosystem: Environmental > Terrestrial > Soil > Riparian zone | place: USA: East River... | reverse complement strand
GAAAACGCATTGGATCTTGCTTTGTTGACCGCCTATAAAAACATCATAAATACTTCGAAAGATTCTTTCGTAACAGACCCTGCAAAATGGTACCTGGCCCCGCTCGAAGCTAAACTGCATCATTTTGAATTGAATACAACGAGGTTAAAAACCTACATAGGAAACTATAGCGGGCGGCTTATCACTTTAAAAAATGGCCTGCTATATTTTACTGATGCAAATGGGTATCATGTTGGCTTACTCCCAATTTCGGCAACAACATTTACATTCACAAATAACGACAGGCATATAGAATTCACCGCGGCAGCCAACGGAAAGATTATTGGACTGGCCTTTACTTACCCGGATGGAAAGGTTGAGAACTTTAAACGGCAATAGATTGGCTATGTTTTTCAATAAGGCGACGGGCTGGTAGCAGTCCACCCCCCATCAACAACCAGGCTTTGCCCTGTAATGTGCCTGGAAGCCGGTGATACAAAAAACAGCGCCGCATTGGCAATATCCTCAACAGTGGCTGGTTTGCCCAAAGGGGTAATCCTCGACCAGGTTTCCATATATTCTTTATCCATCAATGTCCGCTCGGTTAATGTAGCCCCAGGGGCAATGGTGTTAATGGTAATATTATAGTCTGAAAGCTCAACCACCAGGCTCTTGGCCAGCATTTCAAGCCCGGCCTTGGTCATGCCGTAAGCCGCCAGGTTTTTATGCGCCTGGTGCCCCGTTACTGACGACATTAGCAAGATACTGCCACCTGATTCCTGTTTTTTTATTTGAAGTGATGCCTTTTGCGTTAAAAAGAAAGTGCCATATAGGTTTAGGTCCATTACCTGTTTTAATGATTCGGGCTGATAATCCAAAAACTCGCCAAAGGTAGTGATCCCTGCATTTGCTATCGCGATGGTAAGCTTACCGAATTTACTAACCGCTTCATCAACCAGGTGCTGGATAAATTCAACGTCAGAAACATCGCCTGCTGTAGCCTGGCAAATACCTCCCCGTTTTTGAATCTCTGTTGATGCCTTTATGGATAAGGCTTCATCAATATCATTAAGAATTACCGAAGCACCTTCCAAAGCCAGCTGCCTGGCAATCTCAAAACCGATCCCCTGCCCCGCACCCGTTACAATTGCTACCTGGTCTGCAAATTTTTTATTTGTCATTATAAATAAACATTAACCTCCATTTATTCTAACTCTTGATTCCTGACTCTTCCTTTTAGTGCGAATCCCTTAAAACCTCGCTGCCACTGCCACCTTTTAAAAAGCCAAAGTCGGCGCCTAAATGTGCCTGCTCAACATTTTGCTGGTATAGCCAGGTATAGCCACGGTTTGCTAAAGGCCCGGCTGGCTGTAGCTGCTCTTTCCTTTCCGCAATTTCCGCATCTGATAATTCTATATGCAAGGTTTTATTCAACACATTAAGGCTGATCAGGTCGCCATCCTGCACAATAGCAATGGTTCCTCCTGCAGCAGCCTCCGGCGAAACATGGAGAACAACCGTACCAAAGCCGGTGCCGCTCATCCGCCCGTCCGAGATCCGGACCATATCAGTCACCCCTTTTTCAAGCAGCTTTTTAGGGATAGCCATATTACCAACTTCAGGCATTCCGGGATAGCCTTTTGGCCCAACATTTTTCAGTACCAGTACGCTGTTCTCATCAACATCAAGTAGAGGGTCATCTATCCTCGCCTTGTAATCTTCTATATTTTCAAATACTATGGCTTTCCCGGTATGCTGCATCAATGCTGTGTTTGCTGCGGATGGCTTTATTACTGCGCCATTTTCGCACAAGTTTCCTTTTAAAACTGTGATGCCTGCTGCCGGGTTAAAAGGTTCCTTTACAGTAGCAATCACATCCCGGTTAAAACATTCGCTGTTTTGATAGTTTTCAGCTATTGGCTTACCACTCACCGCAATAGTTTCCCGGTTTAAAAAACTATCCAGCTCCTTCATTACGGCAGGAATCCCCCCGGCATAATATAGATCCTCCATAAAATATTTGCCCGATGGCTGCAAATTAGCAAGCAGTGGGATCCCTTTTGCTGCCGTATCAAAATCGTCAATCGTAAGGTTAACCCCTATCCGGCCTGCTATTGCCAGCAAATGAATAATAAAATTGGTTGAGCCGCCAATAGCTGCATTGGTAAGGATCGCATTTTCAAATGCCTGCAAGGTAAGTATGTCCGACAATTTCAGGTCTTCCTTAACCATATCAACAATCCGCATTCCCGACAGATGTGCTAACACCTTCCTGCGGGAATCAGCTGCCGGGATAGCGGCATTTTCAGGCAGCGAAAGCCCCAAAGCCTCTGTCATCACTGCCATAGTGGAGGCGGTACCCATTACAGCACAATGCCCCCTGCTGCGCGACATACAGGCCTCCGCAACATTCATCTCCTCTTCGGACATCCTACCTGACCGCTGTGCTTCCGAAAACCGCCATACATCAGAGGTACCAATATCCCTGCCCTGGTATTTACCCGTAAGCATGGCCCCGCCCGAAACAACAATAGTTGGGATATTTACACTGCAAGCACCCATAATTAACGAGGGCGTGGTTTTATCACAACCGCAAAGCAACACCACCCCATCCAGCGGGTTGGCCCTGATTGATTCTTCCACATCCATACTCACCAAATTTCGGTAAAGCATAGCAGTTGGCTTGATAAGCGTTTCGCCAAGCGACATTACGGGGAACTCAACCGGGAAACCACCAGCTTCATAAATACCATGCTTCACAGATTCGGCCAACTCCCTGAAATGGGCATTGCAGGGCGTTAATTCCGACCATGTATTACAGATACCGATAACAGGCTTACCTTTAAACTCATGCGCCGGGATCCCCTGGTTCTTCATCCACGAACGATAGATAAAGCCATCCTTACCCGTTCTGCCAAACCAGTCGCTGCTTCTCAGCTTTTTTTCAGTCATCTTTTGTTTTTGCGGTTTATGAATCTCAAAGTTATATTTTTAATTGTAGAATAGACAAGATATCAAGGCTACGAGATTTATAAAATTTCGATCTCTATTTAATTCTTTGTATTTTTATTCCGAATGAATACCCGGAAACACAACTATCAAAACTTATTTTCAAAATGGCTGCTTGCTGCTGTTTTGTTGCTGAGTTTTTTTAATTTTTCAGGACTTGTTATTCAAACCCAACAAAAGCCCGGTGCTCCGCAAACCACATGGGTGCAAAACACCCGCGGTCACATTGTAAAAAGCATTAGTTATCAACGGGCCTTAATACATACACAAAACAGGCTCAATCCCATTTCTCTTTTTGTTTTATCATCCGTTAACTTAAGCGAGATACATAGCAGGCAGATAAAATCGCAAATAACCGATTGTAGCAGCTTAAATATGCTTTGTGCACAAGCCTGCTTTTTTTATCAGCATAAAACCATCCCTCAAAACACAAGCGACGATCCTGCAATCGCTTTAACTTAACCCCCCTTTTTTAACCGCCTTAGCGGTAAAATCAATTTTATTAAGCTGCTGAAGAATATTCAGCAATATCATTTATTTTTTTAATAAACATATGAAACAGCTCAAAAAGGCATTAAGGCTTTGCGCCCTGGCCCTTTTTATGGTGCTTGCTGTAGCAGGCATCGGCATATTGGGGGTAGCTCCAATATTAAGTAAAGACAGGAAATTATTTGCAGATACAGAATTAATGGCAGAACAAAACGAAAAAGCAAACAAAGAAAACACAGGCAAGGAAGAAATTTTTCGAATGTAGAGACGTCCCGATAAATCGGGGCGTCTCCTGAATACATATTTGAAGACAAGGCAAATGAGCAGATAAATAAAAAATCAATTTTAATCTACATATTAGTAAATGAAAAAATACTATATCCTTATTATCCTTTTCTTCGCCACATTATTAGGTTCAGCAATTAACCCGCACGACTATTTTACCTGGATCCTGGAAGTTTTCCCGGCTATGATCGGTTTTATAATTTTGCTGATAACATTCAGGCGGTTTAGATTTACATATTTAACCTACTGCATGATATTGATACACTGTTGTATCCTGTTTGTGGGCGGGCATTATACTTATGCAATGGTTCCATTGTTCGACTGGATAAAAGAACTATTCCATCAAAGCCGCAATAATTACGATAAGCTGGGCCATTTCGCCCAGGGATTTATTCCGGCTATGATTGTACGGGAGATCTACATCCGTCAAAACATCATTCAGAAGAAAACATGGATCCCATTTTTAACCGTAGTTGTTTGCATGAGCATCAGCATGTGTTATGAATTCCTTGAATGGTTTGTTTCCATTGCCTCGGGTTCATCCGGCGATTCATTTTTAGGTACGCAAGGTGATGTATGGGATACACAATCGGATATGCTTTTTGCAACTATCGGCGCTATTTGCATGGTTGTTTTTTTCTCGAAATTACAGGACAGAAAGATCAGGGAGTTTAGTGCATAATCGAAATTCGTACTTCGTGTGTAACATTTTTCAGCAAGTTTGTTCTAAAATTAGCCGCTCCAAATAAAGTTGTGGTTGTAAAGGCAAACTCCTAGTTTTAAATATAATTAACTGACCTAATATTAATAAAAACAAAAATGAAGCAATTTTACTTTAAACCAGTTTTTGCCGCGCTGATGCTGGCCAGCGCAAGCCTGTATGCACAACAGGAAGTTGTTGATACAGCAGCATTCAGCAAGATCAGAAAGGCTGAAATGACAAATTCACACATTCCTTCAATTGCACATTACATTACTGATGTTTCGGGGCCAAGGCTTACTAACTCTCCAGGTTATAAAAGAGCCGGCATGTGGGCGGTTGAAACCATGAAAAAATGGGGAATGGTAAATACAGCGATGGAACCATGGGGCGATTTTGGAAAAGGATGGGAAATTGAAGATTTCAACATTTCATTAAAAGCGCCTTATTCGCAATCAATTACAGCATATCCTGAACCATGGAGCGGAAATACCAAAGGCGAAATTAGTGGCGAGGTAGTTATATTGCCACAGGCCCATGCAATGGACACAGCCTATATAAATAAGCATGCTGCTGAATTTAAAGGAAAATTTGTTTTGGTAGTAGCAAATGCACCTGCTTATGAGCCTGATTTTAAACCATCAGCAGAGCGTTTAGCAGATACGGCACTGGCAAACATGAAAGATACCTACATGCTTAGCCGCGAAGTATTAGAGGGCTACCTTAAATATTTTAATATCATTAATCTTGTTCCGCAATTAATTCAAAAATCAGGCGCTTTGGCAATCATAACGTCAGGCGGTGAAAACAGGAACGGAACCGTATTTGTGCAAGGCTTGATGGGCTATAAAACCAATACTGAAGAGAGCGTTGTGAAAGTTGCAATTGCATCTGAAGATGCACAGCGTATAAAAAGATTGATCACATCGGGCCACAAAGTTGAGCTTAACCTAAATGTGAAGGCTAAATTTAACGACGCTGATATAAAAGGATACAACGTTGTCGGCGAAATACCGGGGACAGACCCTAAACTGAAAGCACAACTGGTAATGCTTGGCGGCCATATGGACGCATGGGCTTCATCAACAGGCGCTACTGATAACGGAGCAGGCTGTATTGTAATGCTTGAAGCCGTACGCCTGCTTGATTCACTGGGCTTAAAACCAAAACGCACCATCCGCATAGCTTTATGGGGCGGTGAAGAACAAGGCCTTTTAGGATCATACGGGTATGTAAAAAACCACTTCAGGGGAGTTGACCTTGCTATAAAACCTGAGCAGGCCAAAGTATCAGCCTACTTTAATCTTGATAACGGAACAGGGAAGATCCGCGGCATCTTTGCCCAGGGGAATACGGCTATAAAACCAATATTTGAAGAATGGTTCAAACCATTCGCCGATCTTGGTGCAAGCACAGTAACCCTTAAGAACACCGGCTCAACAGATCACCTTTCATTTGATTGGGCTGGCATCCCGGGTTTCCAGTTTATCCAGGATCCTATTGATTATGAAACCCGCACCCACCACAGCAATATGGACAACTATGATCACCTTAAAATTGAGGACCTGAAACAGGCCGCTATTATTGTGGCATCATTTGTTTACCAGGCCAGCAACCGCGCTGATATGCTGCCACGCAAAGCGGTGGAAAAAGGCACGTTTGTATTTGACGGGCTATAAGAATTAACATCAGTAAATGAAAGAAGCCGCCCATGAATTAACATAGGCGGCTTCTCCGTTTAGTTTAGTTTATTCTGTTGCTGCGGCTTCATTCACCATGCTTTCAGCGGCCTGGGTTAAAGCAACGTCAGTTGCTTTTTCATTATCAAGGGTTTGCTGCAACAATTCAGCAACATCGGTGTGTCCCATTGTTTCGGCAAAAGTTCGCAATGAGCCATAAGTGGCTATTTCATAATGCTCAACTTTTTGCGCGGCAAGTATTAAACCGGCATCCCGTGTATGCGTGCCTTTTTCAGTGTCTTCAAGAATGCTGCTGGCTTCGGCAAGCAGGCCTTCCATCGCGTCACATTTTTTTGCCACAGCTTTTTCATCAAGCAAAGAAAATACCTGTTCAAGCCTGTCAATGTGCGTTTGGGTCTCGGCTGCGTGTTTTTGAAATGCTGCAGCAAGGTCGCTGCTCGTTGCAGCCTTCTGCATTTTCGGTAAAGCTTTTACCAGGTGTTTTTCGGCCCAATAAATGTCTTTCAACTCATCAACAAAGAATTTGTGAAATTCTGAGTCTTCCATTTTGCCAGTTACTCCGGCAGGTTTTGTGTTTGATGTTTTAGTTGCCATATTATTTAGTTTTAAATGGATATTTGCATAATGAAATAACCATTAATACTTTAACTTGTTTTAACTTTTAATATATAAATTATCTAATTAAAATATAATAACAGAAAATAAATAATTATATTAACTGCAGGTAAGTACCATTTAGAAAATTTTATCTTTTTTTAAACACAGCTGTAGCGTTAGCTGTTTCTCAACCGTAATGTATATTATAAATTCTAGAGGAATATAGATTATGAAAAACTTCAAAACCATTTCAAAAAATTTAGTAGCAGGAATCAGTGCCGTTTGCGTACTATCTTTTATGCTGTCGTCTTGTTTAAAAGGCACCAGTTCTAACACGCCTACCCCACCAGTAGCGTTATTGTCTGTCATCCAGGATGCTCCCGGGCAACCGGCTTTGGATTTTTCAATTAACGGCAACAGGGTGAATACAGCTGCAATCAACTATGGAGATGTTCTTGATTATTTCCAGGCATATACCGGCCAAAGAACATTTATGTTTAGCAAAAATGGAGCGGGCACAACTGTTAAAAGTGATACTGCAACGCTAAAACAAAACGTAGCTTATACCTTATGCCTGGTTAACCTGCCGGCCACACCACAGTTTTTATTGCTTACCGATACTATTTCACAGCCAGCTTCCGGGAATGCCGCTTTACGTTTTGTAAATTTAAGTCCCGATGCTACCGCTGTTGATTTTGCCGTAAAAGATGGCGATGTATTTGTGGCAAACAAAACCTTTAAGGGGTTCTCAACTTTTAAACCAATTATAGGAAAATCTTATACATTTGAGATTCGGAAAGCCGGAACTGCCACAGTGCTGGTAACACTAAGTAACGTTACTTTAAGACCCGGCTATGTGTACACTGTTTATTTACGCGGCCTTGCTGCTGCAACAGATGCAACGAAACTAACTGCCGATTTAATTACTAACGCACATCCTTCTTACAATTAATTTAGGGTAATTACCCATTTTGTTGAAACCCGCCGTAAAAGCGGGTTTCTTTTGTTTTAGCTGTCACGTTTAACCTATACTGTAACTTTTTCGCTTCAATTTCACTAAACAGGCAAAAATTTAGCATATTTAGTTGTCTGAGAAAAAAATCAGGAATTTAGAAATAAGAAGAAAGAAAATTCATCTAACAAATCTTCATTCTTGACATCTTGGTTCTTGCGTCTTTCTTGATTCTTGTATCTTTTCTAATCACCTATGAAGAAAATTTTACTGCCTGTATTTATTTTACTCTCCATTTATAATGTTTCGGCTCAAAAACTCAAAAAGAAGCCGCTTGACCAGTCTGTTTATGACGGCTGGCAAAGCATTGACAATGAACACATCAGCAATAACGGTAAATGGGTATTATACGTAGTTAAACCCCAGGAAGGCGATGCTGAACTTGTTGTAGCAGATTCCAAAACCAGCAGCAAATTCAGGATCCCGAGGGCTGACACCGCCCGCATCACCTTTGATTCAAAGTATGCAGTGATGCTGATAAAACCATTTTTTAAAGACATCCGCCAGGCAAAGATCAAAAAGAAAAAACCTGTCGAATTTCCGAAGGATACGTTAGGGATCATCACCCTGGGTAAAGCAAGTGTTGAAAAAATTCCGGCTATCCGGTCGTTCAAAATTGCGGAGAAAGCTCCGGTAGTTGCCTATTTGTCTCCTGCGGATACCGTAAAAAAACCTGCGGCTTCTGATACTTCAAAAAAGGCAATTGCTGCTACCATCGCTCCTCCCATCCGTGAGGGCGCTGAGCTTTCAGTAAAACAACTATTGACAGGCAAAACCCACTCATTTGAATACGTTACCGAATACCAGCTTACAAAAAATGGCAGGCTCTTAGCCTTTGCCGTTATCGCACCCAAAAAATCAAAGGACATAAAATCAGGGCTCTACATTTATGATATTGATAAGGATACTTTAAAAATGATCAGCACAGGCCGCGGAAATTACCGCAACCTTGTTTTTGATGATGTCGGGAAACAACTCGCCTTTACTGCCGAAAAAAATGCGGAGAAAGCGCAAGTAAAACCATTTAAGCTTTATTATTACAACAGCCTGAAAGATAGCGCCGACATTATTGCAGCGCCAAGCTCCCTGGGTATGCCTGATAAATGGGCAGTAAGCGGCGATGGTAAAGTTTATTTCAGCAAAGGCGGCGGAAGCCTGTTTTTCGGAACGGCGCCCATCCCAATCCCAATTGATACTACCATAGTTGATTTTGAGGTGGCAAAGCTGGATATCTGGAATTATAAGGATGATTATTTACAACCCCAGCAGTTAAAAAGCTTGCAGCGCGAATTAAGGCGCAGTTACCTTTCTCTTATCAGGCCGGCATCAGGCAATAAAAAGCTGATCCAGTTGGGCGACCTGGATATGAGGGATATTTTAGTCCCCGATAATAACGATGCTGGTTTTGTTTTAGGCTTAACGGATACAGGCGCAAGGGTGCAAAGCCAGTGGGAAGGCGGATCGGGCCAGGAAGCTTATTTAATAAACACCCGCACCGGCGGCAGGGTGCGCATTAATGACAGGTTAAAGGCTCGCTACAGCATTTCGCCGGACGGGAAATATGTTGTTTGGTTTGACATGAAAGATCAAAACTGGCACAGCTATTCAATAGCTACCGGTAAAAAAATAAATTTAACGGCCGGAACCGGCGTTAAAATGGGCGAAGAGGACAACGATGTCCCAGATACCCCTTCGCCTTACGGCCTTTCGGCTTGGGAGCAACATGATAAAAATGTATTGATCTATGACCGGTACGACATCTGGAGCATTGACCCTGCAACCGGTAATGCCGTTAATTTAACAAATGGTATTGGCAGAAAAAATAAGATCATCTTCCGTTATAACTATACCGATGCTGAACAAAAATTTATCCCTGCCAAATCAATGTTCTGGATAATTGCCCAGAACGAAGGCAACAAGCAATGGGGATATTACAAAAAAGAGCTGGGAAGTGCTGAAAAACCTGAGAAGGTTATAATGGCAGCCTGTGGTTACAGCAGTCTGCAAAAAGCCAAAAACACGAGGGATTTTATCTATACTAAATACAGCTACCAGCAATCGCCCGACGTGTTCACATCGCCCGATCTTAAAAAAGAAATCCGATTAAGCGCTATCAATCCTCAGCAGGCACAATACAACTGGGGCACTGCTGAACTGTTTGAATGGACCACACCGAAAGGGTATCACTCCAAAGGTATCTTATATAAGCCGGAAGATTTTGATCCGGCAAAAAAATACCCGATGATCGCCTATTTTTATGAAAAGCTTTCGGACGGGCTCTTTAATTATATCCCCCCTGCCCCTACGCCCTCAAGATTGCCGATCTCCTTCTTTGTAAGCAATGGTTATTTGGTGTTTGCACCTGATATCAGCTACCAAACCGGGCATCCGGGTGCATCGGCAGTTGAGTTTGTTAACTCTGGGGTTGAGGCTTTGAAAAAGAATGCATGGGTTGATGCTGACCACATAGGCATCCAGGGCCAAAGCTGGGGTGGTTACCAGGTAGCATACCTGATTACCCAAACCAATATGTATGCGGCAGCGTGGGCTGGGGCGCCGGTTGCCAACATGACCTCCGCCTATGGCGGTATCCGCTGGGAAACCGGGGTTAACAGGCAATTTCAGTACGAAAAAACACAAAGCCGTATTGGCGCTACCCTTTGGGAAAAGCCGGAGCTTTACATAGAAAACTCGCCATTGTTCCAGCTTCCGAAGGTAAAAACCCCGGTAATGATCATGTCGAACGATGCTGACGGCGCCGTGCCCTGGTACCAGGGGATTGAGATGTTTACCGCCCTGCGCAGGTTAGGCAAACCTGTTTGGCTGCTGCAGTATAACGGCGAGGCTCATAATCTTGTCCAACGGCAAAACCGTAAAGACATTTCCATTCGTGAGCAGCAGTTTTTCGATCACTTTTTAAAAGGCGCTTCAATGCCTGTCTGGCTTGATAAGGGTGTGCCTGCAATTAACAAAGGCAAGGATTGGGGATTTGAGCTGGAAAAATAGTTGATGGACCATGGTCGATAGTCCATGGATAATAAAATTATAGTTGATAGTAAAACGGACAATAAAAACTATAGTCCATGGACTATCGACCATCGACTTCCTTACTTATTTTCTTTGACTATTTGAAGCCCCTTTGTCCAGCGTAATAGCTGATCGAGCATTAAGGTTGCAGCTTTGTTCAATTTTTCATCGGCAACAAACTCGTTTTCTTCGTTAATAAACTGGTGCAGTATTGGGATGTTTATCATTTCGTGAAGCGAAATTGTCTTTAACGAAAGCAGGTCAGATTTAAGGCTCATAACTGCCCTTACACCGGCAAATGATCCGGCGCTGTAGCTCACAATTCCTGCTGGCTTGTAAGCCCACTCATGTACCAGGTATTCCAGGGCATTTTTTAATGAGGCAGGGTAGCTGTAATCATATTCGGCGGTAACAAAAATAAAAGCATCAGCTTCTTCAATTTTTGCGCTCCATTTTTTGGTGTGCTCATGTTCGTACTGGCGCATAGTGGGGTGAATGGCCTCGTTCATTAAAGGCAGGTTAATTTCACCAAGGTCAAGCAATTCTACTTCAAAGCCGTGATCCTTTGCAACTTCGGTTATCCATTTGGCAACTATTGGTCCTTTGCGGCCCGGCCTTACGGTTGATGATATTACTTTAAGTTTATACATTATCTTTTTTATAAGCGCAAATATATTACATGTTTAAACATCTACTATCTTGCCAAAGTAAATTTTGTGCTATTTAAGGATTACACGATCAAGTATTTGATGATCCTGTAAATCTTTATAATCCTTCAATCGTGTTCTAACGGTTAAACTCAAACAGCCTGGCATTTACATTTTTTTTGTCCTGGATCAGGTCCTGAAGAATTTCTGCAGCAATAACGCTGAAGGTTATGCCATTGCCGCCAAAGCCAAGCGCAAAGTAAGTATTGGGTCTTTCGGGGATACAGCCTATGTAGGGCAAACCGTCCTTGGTAATGGCAAAGGCTCCGGCCCAGCTAAAATCAGGCTTCAGGGGGATGTGAGGCATTTTTTTGCGAAAGGCATTTGTTAACTGCCCGGTCTTTTTTCCAATAAGGGATGGCTTGATATGCGGAGAATGATTAGGATCATCCCTTCCGCCTACCAGGATGCGATTTTCACTAACCACGCGAAAATACATGTAAGGCGTTGCCGTCTCCCATACCAGGCTGTTGCGATGCCAAAAATACTTTTCGTCCAAAGGCTCAGAAACCAGTGCATAGGTGGAATGGATCTCTGCTATTTTTTTAGGCACATATTTCAAGCTTTCATACCCGCAAGCTATCACCAGTTTTTTGGCTTTTATTTTTAACCCGCTATGAGTTTGTAGCGTAACACCCTGTTTAGTATTTTCTATTTGGGCGATTTGTGTGTTATTATAAACCCTGTTACCTTTTGCCTGGAAATCTTTTAGCAAAGCGTGGGTAAGCAGGTAAGCATCCACCTCGCCTCCATCTTCGCTGAATATGGCTGCGGGAGCTTCAAAACCAAAGGTCTTTTTAACATCAGCCTTTTCCAGCCAATCGACTTTAAAACCATGTTTTTTGCGCAGTTGATATTCTTGCTGTAGTTTTCCGGTATGGTTTTTAAAGCTGGCATATTGCAGGCTTGGCACCAGATGAAAATCGAACTTAGGTTTCAGCGTTTTGCAGATGTCGCCGATATCATAAATGGCTTTACGGCACAGTTCATAGCTTTTAACGGCATTCTTTTCGCCCACATAATTGCTAAGCTCTGTTAATGGTGTATCAATTTCATATTGTAAAAAAGCCGTGCTTGCCGCAGTACTGCCCATCCCAACATGCCGCCTGTCAAACACCGCCACTTTCAAACCTGTATTGCGCAGGTACCAGGCTGTTAAAGCCGCGCTGATGCCAGCTCCCATAATTGCAACATCAACGTCGAGGTCCTTATCCAGCGATGGATATGTGGCAACGATACCATCTTTCATTAACCAGTAGGGGTTTTGCTCGTAAAGATTCATTGCCATATATACTTTCTGTAATTTGTTTTACTAATACCTCCAATTGAAATGATTTGTTTGTTTTAATTAGATGAAGAAGATTAAGCGATTAATTAGAAAGGCAATAAAATGATAAAGGCGACCTTCCGGTCGCCCCCTGTTTATTAAAAAATAAGGATAGTTAAATAGCTATCAGACGGTTGTTGACGGATTTCTGATGATCCCAATCAGGAACGCTATTATAGCGATAACCAGCAAGGCATGAATTAAACCTGTAGCAGAGTAAGCAAATACTCCTATCGCCCATCCAATTATCATGATGACTGCGATGATATAAAGTAGTGATCTCATGGTGTTTGTTTTTTATTAGTTAAATATATTAATGACTAAGTAAAAACCATGCCAAATTTCATTTATATTAAATTCATCTCCTCTAATTAGAAATTGTATAGAAAAGGATACAATGGATTGTTCAAAGCCATAGCATGGAAAGAACTTCTTCTTACCCCGGCACGGGATCACAAATAGTCTTGACTTTCCAGCTTCCACTGTTTAATCGCTAACCGGCTCAATAAAAATCTGTTTTATTCGCGGGAAATCTTTTTGGATGGTTTTGGTGATGCGTTCAATCGCATCTGTTATTTGCCTGGTAGTCAGGTTATCTTTAAAAACAGTATTTAGCTGCAACAACACTTCTTCGGGCGACATATAGGTGCTGAAATGCTTTTTCACTTTTACTACAGCTTCATCAGCCTGGGCGAGCAAGATTACTTTTTTTAGCGTTTTGCGGCTGGTAGATTCTCCAAGCAACAGGCTTTTACTTTCGCGTACTAATACACCGGATATAGCAATCAGTATAATACCTATCAATATAGACGCAATGCTATCACAGTAGGCATTGTGATAGTAATGCCCTAAAAACACCCCGGCAAAAGCAACTATCAACCCTAATATATCGCCAACATCCCCCAAAAGTACAATGATGGTAGAAGGGTCTTTGGTTTGATTTACTGCCTTCCAAAATGATAACCTGCCCCGTTGCTTATTAAACGCCTTAAATGCCGAATACAGGGATATAGATGTAAAAATAAACGCGATGCCCAAAACGCTGTAGTCCCATGCCTCGTTGCCATCAAGCACCGGATGCTGAATGCGCACGATGCCCTGGTAAACAGAAACGCATCCGCCTAAAACAAAGATCATTAACGATACTATGAACGACCAGAAATACAGTTCCTTACCATAACCAAAGGGCCGGCTGAGATCAGCTTTGCGGGAGCTGGTTTTTATTCCCCAGATCAACAACAGCTGACTGATGGCATCAATGACCGAATGGATGCCCTCCGAGATCATGGATGAGCTGCCGGTAAACGCCGCTGCAGTAAACTTTGATACTGCAATAAGCAGGTCGACTGCTAAAGAAATGTAAATAAATACTTTTGATTTCATCCTTGTGGGTAATGCTTAAAGCGAAGGATGATTTGTTTACGACTAAGCTTCTCCCGCTAATCTCAAAACTTCCTCAACTACTGCTTTATTAAATCTGAATGAATGTTTTTGCAATTCAGTGATTAGTTGTTTAACCGAATGGATAACTCCTTTGTTTTTAGCAATAAGCAATACTTTTAAAGTTCCAATAATAACTACGTTTAAATCGCGGGCTACTTTTCTGCCTTTTTTCTCATCAATAATTAAAATCGAATTTTCTGTTTCAAGGGCTAAGGTGATTGCACTTGCTTCTCCTGCATCTAAAATTAGTTGAAGTTTTTCAACCATGTTGGTATTACTAACCTCTTTAATTAAGATCCATATAGGAAGATGTTCTTCAAACTCTTCTGCAACAGTTTGCGTGGTGTAGATGGTTGTGAATGTTTTTTGTAACAGATCAAGATGACCTATTCTTTCTAAAGCGATAAGGCAACTGGTATCAGAAATAATTATTTTAGTCATTAAACAGATCGGTGTTCAAATCATCAATTGTTTCACCAAAAACCGAAGCACCGTATTTACCTGCGTTCAATACAAATTCCTTTTTTGAAACCCCTGCAAATTCAGCAGCCTGGCCTGCTGATAGTAAACCCCTATCAAATAGTATAGCAGCCATTGTTAGCTTTAATTCTAATTCATTGGCTTCTTCGGGTACGTTTACGCTTAATATTTTCATCGCTACAACTTTGTTTAAAGTTACAAATAATTCCCTAATCTCCCATGATTTATGAGTTGGCTACTATGAACTAATAACTTATTCATCCTCTCCCTTTACAAAAAACTGCTTATTAAAATTCACCAAATATAATTCAGTTACCGCACGGGTGCAGGCGGTGTAAAACCAGCGCAGAAAATCAGTATTTACCATTTCTTCTGTCAGA
>Ga0193702_1000403_pt1 | contig 15244 bp, 13 predicted proteins | sample U3a1metaG_FD_143060 | JGI IMG/M metagenome (GOLD analysis project Ga0193702, IMG submission 143060) | Soil microbial communities from a riparian zone of the East river system, Colorado, United States - U3a1 | ecosystem: Environmental > Terrestrial > Soil > Riparian zone | place: USA: East River... | reverse complement strand
CCGGCCCGGTACGTTTTGCTGAAATTTATAACGGCGCTACTATCGACAATCGTCTGCTGCAACCCGGTTGGTCGAGCGCGAAATTTGATGATAAGGCATGGAGCGGCGTAAAAGTGCGCGATTTTGATAAAAGCATATTGGTTGCTACTATTAATGAGCCGGTGCGCAAGCACGAAACTTTTAAACCGGTAAAAATATTCATTACACCTAAAGGAGAGAAAGTGATAGACTTTGGGCAGAACCTGGTGGGTTGGGTACAGTTTAAAGTGATTGGCAAGGCAGGGGACAAGATCACCATATCGCATGCCGAAGTGCTGGATAAGCCGGGTAATTTTTATACCGATAATTTACGCTCGGCAAGGTCACAGGATGTTTATATCCTAAAAGGCGGTGGGGAAGAAACGTTCGAGCCGCAGTTTACCTGGCAGGGGTTTCGTTATATTAAGGTAGAGGGTTACCAGGCTGACCTGAAAGAAGAGAACTTTACCGCAATAGCTTTATACTCGGATATGGCCCCGATGGGGACATTTTCCTGCTCAAACACATTGATAAACCAACTGCAGCATAATATTCAATGGGGACAAAAAGGGAATTTTTTAGATGTGCCGACCGATTGCCCGCAACGGGATGAACGTTTAGGCTGGACGGGCGATGCGCAGGTGTTTTCGCGCACGGCATCCTATAACATGAACGTGCATAACTTTTTCACCAAATGGTTGAAGGATGTTGCTGCCGACCAATATCCCAGCGGGAGCGTGCCTTATGTAATACCTAATGTGCTGGGGATTGGTGCTACTTCGGGCAATGCGGGCAGTACCGGCTGGGCTGATGTGGCTACGATCATTCCGTGGAATATGTATTTGGCCTATGGCGATAAACGTATACTCGAGAATCAATATAGCAGCATGAAGGCATGGGTTAACTACATGCAGCAGCAAAGCAAAAACGACCTGTGGAATACCGGCACCCACTTTGGCGACTGGCTTTTTTATAGCCAGAATGACGACAATGGCGGTAACTCGGCTATTACCAACAAATACTTAATAGCACAATGCTTTTATGCCTATTCCACCCAATTGCTTATTAACGCGGCAAATGTGTTGGGCAAAACGGAAGATGTAAATTATTATACAGCCCTGCTTGCTAAATTAAAGGCCGCCTATTTGCAGGAATATGTAACGCCAAACGGGCTGATATCCTCTGATACCCAAACCGCTTATGTGCTTGCCTTAGAGTTTGATATGCTGCCCGAAAACTTGAGGCAGCAAGCCGCTGCAAGATTGGTAAACAATATTACCCGGTTATATAATAACCATTTAACCACCGGCTTTTTGGGCACGCCCTATTTATGCCATGTGCTTACCCGTTTTGGATATGATTATGTAGCTTACCGGCTCTTGCTACAGGAAACCTATCCATCATGGCTGTACCCTGTAAAAATGGGCGCCACAACGGTTTGGGAACGCTGGGATGGTATCAAACCTGATGGTACATTGGAAACACCTACCATGAACTCCTATAACCATTATGCTTATGGCGCCATAGGCGATTGGATGTACCGCACGGTAGCGGGTATCGATACTAAAACAGAAGCGCCGGGTTATAAGCAAATAGTGATCAAACCAACCATCGGCGGAAATTTGAAATATGCCAATGCCGATTACGAAACCAATTATGGCAAGGTAAGTTCGCACTGGAAATTGGATGACCGAAATGTTTCGCTGGATGTGGAGATACCTGCCAATACCACCGCAACTATTTATATTCCCTCAAAAGACGGCAATAACCTAACAGAAAACGGTAAACCAATCGCCTCAGAACCGGATATTAAAGTGGCCGCACCCGAAGCAGGATATGTGGTGGTAAATGTTGGTTCGGGGGTTTATCATTTTGGGTCACAACGATAGGTAATTAAATAAAAAGGCTTTCACTATTTGGTGAAAGCCTTTAAATCTAATAGGAAATAATTTAAACCATTTTACTATCAACCAAAACCTGGTTCATAGCGCGTACGGCATCGGCGCTTTTGTTAAAGGCCGCCTGCTCATCGGCAGTTAATTTAAAGTCTAATATTTTTTCAACTCCGTTTTTGCCAATAACAACAGGCACAACTAACGAAATATCCTTTTGCCCGTATTCGCCCTCTAAATAAACGCCTGAAGAGATCAAACGTTTCTCATCACGAACAATACTTTCAACCATCGACAATACACCAGCGCCCGGTGCATACCAGGCAGATGTACCGATCAAACGGGTTAGGGTTGCGCCGCCTACCATGGTATCGGCAACTATTTTATCCTGTTGTTCCTTGCTTAAAAACTGGGTTACCGGTATGCTGTTCCAGGTAGCATGGTTAATTAACGGGATCATGGTGGTATCGCCATGGCCGCCAATAACTACCGCGTTAAGGTCGGCAGGAGAGCAGCCCAGTTCCTGGCTTAAGTAATATTTAAAACGTGATGAATCCAGCGCGCCGCCCATACCTAAAATACGGTTCTTAGGCAAGCCTGATGTTTTCATGGTCAAATAGTTCATCGTATCCATCGGGTTAGATACTACGATGATGATGGTATTTGGAGAGTATTTTAAAATGCTTTCAGTTACACTTTTTACAATATTGGCGTTGGTGCCAATCAACTCCTCGCGGGTCATGCCCGGCTTGCGGGGCAAACCGGAGGTGATAACCACCACTTCCGAATCGGCAGTAGCAGCATAATCATTGGTTACACCCTTGATTTTGGTATCGAAACCAAGCAGCGCAGCCGTTTGCATCATATCGATAGCCTTGCCCTCGGCAAAACCTTCGCGGATGTCCAATAAAATAAGTTCTTCGGCCAATTCTTTCCTGGCGATATTATCGGCACAGGTAGCGCCTACAGCCCCGGCGCCAACTACTGTTATTTTCATAGTGTTTAATTTGTTTTTTATTTGTTATGAAGCTATCATGGGCCCGTTTGTTTTTACTGAAGCCCATGATGGTTTCATGGTATTTAATTTGTTTATTGATAGCTTTTTAATTGCCCGCAATTTTAAGAAAAATTTATAAAATTATCAGTCAACTGATTGAAATGTTGCAAGCTAATTATATTAGAAGAGCAATGAAATGAGAGACCGCATTTTATTAAATGACCTCAAACAAAAAAAGCCGAATTTTGATTAAAAATGCTCTATTTTACCGGCAGGGTATTTTTTATTTTAGAAATTCGCAATTATTGACCATTCTTTTGAACTAATTTTTAAATAAATCTATTAAGAGGGTGTGTATTTTGTGAAATAGATAGATAAATGCCCTTTTTAAGTAATTAAAATTGCAGATTTGTTATATTTTTAATTTTTTCAGCTTTTTTATGATAAAATTTGTAAAAAAAAGAAATAATAATATAAATTTGCTCTTATTATATTAATTAACCTGTAAATATTTATTATTCGCACCCAACATTATTAAATAATTAAAAAATGGCAGCAAAACTCGAATACATCTGGCTCGACGGTTACAAACCAACACAAAGCTTACGTAGCAAAACCAAAATTGAAAAAGATTTTAGTGGTAAATTAGAAGATTGTCCGCTTTGGAGCTTTGACGGTTCATCAACTGAGCAGGCACCAGGTGGTTCATCTGATTGTGTTTTAAAACCGGTGTTTATTTGTCCAGATCCGCAAAGAAAAGAAGGTTACTTAGTAATGTGCGAAGTATTGGATTCGAAAGGTAAAGCGCATGAGTCAAATGGCCGCGCACATATTGAGGATGATGATAATGATTTCTGGTTCGGTTTTGAGCAGGAATATTTTTTATGGGATCCTGAAACTAACAAGCCTTTGGGTTTCCCGGCAGGTGGTTATCCAGGTCCGCAGGGCCCATACTATTGTTCTGTAGGTGCTAACAATGCATTTGGAAGAGATATTGTAGAAGAACATTTGGATGTTTGCTTAGAGGCAGGCTTAAACGTTGAGGGTATAAATGCAGAGGTTGCAGCCGGACAATGGGAATTCCAGATATTTGCCAAAGGGGCTAAAGAAGCTGGTGACCAGATTTGGGTTGCCCGTTATTTGTTAGAAAGAATTGGCGAAAGCTATGGTGTTGCCATCAACTGGCATTGTAAACCGTTGGGCGCTTTAGACTGGAATGGTTCAGGCATGCACGCTAACTTCTCAAATAGTATATTAAGAACTGCAAATAGTAAAGCAACATTTGAAGCTATATGCGAAGCTTTCCGCCCTGCGGTTGCTGAGTGTGTGGCTGTTTATGGCGCTCATAACGAATTGCGTTTAACAGGCAAACACGAAACTGCTTCTATAAATGATTTCAGCTATGGTGTTTCAGACCGTGGCGCTTCTATCCGTATCCCATTGTATACGGTTGATCATAACTGGAGCGGTTATTTGGAAGATCGCCGTCCAAATTCAGCTGCCGATCCATACAAGGTTGCTGCGGTTATTATTAAAACAGTAAAATCAGCTAAATTATAATTTAGCTAAACATAAAATATGAAAATCTCCCGGCTTAAATACCGGGAGATTTTTTTTGCCCTTTTTTATAGCTTACGTAATCGCCGGAAGTGATTTGATGAAGACCATCAATAGGTAAGTTATACAAATACACCCAGCATTTAACCAAGCCCGTTTCGGTTTCAATGGCTATCCGTTTCCTTATAAACAAATCAGGCTGCGGTTCTTTCGGGCCATATCCCTCATACCTGTCCAGGTTTTTGAGTACTGAATTATCATTTAATAAAACGATATGGCCATGTACATAGCCTTTTGCATCACCTGTTAAAATAGCGCCTGGATATTCGCCGGTATCATATAATATGCCTTTAAATTTACCTTTGCCATGCGGCGCTGAGTTTTTTTGGAGATACAAGGCAAATTCATTATCCGATTGTAAGAGTGTGCCGTAAATAAAAAGGAGTTGAGTTGCCACGTTTAAAGATAATTATTTCTCCTTGTTATCTGCGCTTTCTCCGGTTGTGGGTGCCTTCACCAGGAACCATCAGGAAGATTGCCTGTGAGGACACAGGCAATGGGATAAGTTTTCTTGACATATCTTCTCTTTATGTATTATCTTGCTTAATATTGACCGGTTTTTGTATTTACCAATATGAACGAACAACAAATTACTGCTTACCTGCAGGAAAATAATATACAAAAAATAAAATTTGCCTTTGCCGATATTGATGGTGTTTTACGGGGAAAAGTAATCCATCATAAAAAATTTATCGATGGGCTGCAAAGTGGTTATGGCTTTTGTGATGTGGTTTTTGGCTGGGATAGCAGCGATGATTTATATGATAAAGTAGCCGTAACCGGCTGGCAAACAGGTTACCCTGACAGGCCCTGTCGTATTGACCTTTCCACATTCCGCAATGTACCCTGGCAGGAAAACATCCCATTTTTTTTAGGCGATTTTAGTCGGCCGGATGGTAACGACCTGCCTGCTTGCCCACGCAGCTTATTAAAGCGCATTGCCAGCCAGTGCGAAGCAATGGGTTATCACCCCGAATTTGCGCAGGAATTTGAATGGTTCAATTTTAAGGAAACGTCACAAACCTTGCAGGATAAAGAATTTACCAAACTCACCCCATTAACACCGGGTATGTTTGGCTATTCTATTTTGCGGACATCAGAGAACACTGCCTTTTTTAACGACCTGTATAATTTGCTGATGCAATTTAATATCCCGTTGGAAGGCCTGCATACCGAAACCGGGCCGGGGGTATATGAAGGCGCTATCCTGCATTCGCATATTATTGAAGCTGCCGATAGGGCTGTTTTGTTTAAAACAGCCGTTAAGGAAATTGCCTACAAACATGGTATAATAGCCACCTTTATGGCTAAATGGAACGCAGACTTGCCGGGTTGCGGCGGCCATGTTCACCAAAGTTTGTGGAACAAGGATCAGTCGGAAAATTTGTTTTTCGATGAGGGCGATCCTAATAAAATGAGCGAGCTGCATAAACAATATTTAGCCGGGCAGTTGTTTTGCCTGCCGCACATCCTGCCAATGTTTGCCCCGACTATTAACAGCTATAAACGGTTAATTGAAGGCGCATGGGCGCCAACAACCATTACCTGGGCTGTTGAGAACCGTACAACCGCGTTACGTGTTTTAAATTCATCCAAAGCATATACCCGTTTAGAAACAAGGATACCCGGAGCTGATACTAATCCTTATTTAGCTATGGCCGCGGCATTGGCATCCGGGCTCTATGGTATTAAAAATAAATTAAAGCTGGATATTCCGCAAACCGTCGGTAATGGCTACGAGGATAAAACAAATGGCACTATCGCATCTAATTTATACGATGCGTCAATGGCCATGAAAAATTCGGCCATTGCAAAAGAATTATTTGGTGAGCCTTTTGTAGCCCATTTTACACAAACACGTTTATGGGAATGTAAACAGTTTGCAAAAAGTGTTACCGATTGGGAATTGAAGCGGTATTTTGAGATAATTTAAGGGAAGATAATATTGTGAGTAAAATAATTATGAATTCTTTGGCTCCGAAAGAGCCGTTAATGGAAGTAAGGACGGCTATTATAAAAAAAGCCTGGGAAGGATATGATACTTCAAAGCAGATAAAAGATATTGAAGACATCAGCGCGATGGTTTCAACCAACCGGGTATTTAAAGTAACTTTTGATGATGGCGATATTGTAATAGCCAAGCTATCCTACTTTGGTAAGTACGAGTATTTTAAGGAAGATCACCGTATAATCCATAGCTTATCCAACAATTTGCTGTATCCTTTTGAGAACCTGCTGTCGAAATCATTATTAAAAAATAACCGTGTTTATACCTATCGCTACAAGCATGGTAAGGTAGATGCCTGGGTGGTTTTTTATAACCCGACGCGTATATTTGAGCGTATGCCACGCAGGCTGGATGAGCATCATATCCGTAAACTTGGCCAGCAAATAGGTAAATTTCATAAAGCATGTGCACGGGCAAAAAATGTATTGCCAAAAGCTTCAAAAACATTGCGTACAGATATTTATGCGCTGCAGCAACAACTGGAAATTAACGAAAAGCAGTTTGGCTCCGCCATGCAGTCCGACTTTTTAAAATATCACTGCGAACTATTCCTGAAAAACCGGTCGAAGTATAATGTGCAATCGTTCGAGATCATACCGGTTTTTATCGATTGGAACATCGGTAATTTCTCTGTCTATCCAAACCTGGAACTTTATTCCCGCTGGGATTATGATTGGTTCAGGATGAGTTACCGTATACTCGATTTTTATTTCCTAAGCCGTGTGGTATCAGATATAGGTGATAAAACAGTGTTCAGCTACCTGATAGACCCAATGATGGAAGACCGTTTTATTATTTTCCTGGAGGAATATCATAAAATTTACCCGCTAACTGCTAATGAAATTCGTTTCCTTAAAGAAGCCTATCGTTTTTTTATATTAAATTACGTTATCCGCAACGGCAAGTATTTTTTTAGTTCGCAATACGCTAAAAAATTACAAGCCGAAGCGTTTGAGATATATCTGCCATCTGTCGACAGGGATTTTAACCCGGAAAAAATAATTGAAGCGCTGAAGTTGAGTTAGCAGTTTACGGTGGGCAGTTTGCAGAATGAGAACATAAGATCATAATAACTTATAAAGAGTAAAAATTCAATAATTCACTAACTCAATAATTCATTACATAACTCAATGCGCCGTATCGATAACTTTAAATCCATAATAGATCAATACAATGTTATATTTTTTGACGCGTTTGGGGTTATAAAAAACTATCAGGGCCTTGTTCCCGGCATTGAGAAAACCTTCGCTTACCTGGAGCAGCAAAACAAGGAATACTATATAGTCACCAATGATGCTTCGCGCAGCCCGGCGCAACTGGCAAGTAGTTACCATAAGCTGGGTTTAAATGTAATAACACCCGACCGCATCGTTTCATCGGGTATGTTGACCAAAGAGTACCTCGACCTGAAAGTGCAGGGCGGGATAGTGGCTTATTTAGGTACAGAAAATTCGGCGCATTATATTGAAAGTTCGGGCCTGCATACCATGCCTATAAGCGAGGTAAATGAAAGCAATATAGATAAAGTGAATGCCTTGATATTTTTGGATGATGAAGGTTTCAACTGGTTTGAAGACCTGAATAAGGCAGTTAATTTATTACGTAAACGCACCATTCCTGCAATTGTGGCTAATACGGATCATGCTTATCCGGTAACCGTAAATAGTGTATCCATCGCTATCGGCGGCCTTGCCACTATGATAGAAAAGATAGTTGGTAAAGAGTTTATCCGCTTTGGCAAACCCGACTCACAGATGTTTATGTTTGCTTATGACCTTATACGCGATCATCGCCCTGTCAGCAAAAAAGAAATTGTAATGGTGGGGGATACCCTGCATACCGATATTTTGGGTGGAAATAAATTTGGTTTGGATACCGTCCTGGTACTATCCGGCAATACACAACCCACTGATGTAGAGACAAGAATAACCGTCACCGGCATCGTGCCAACCTATATTTGCGACTCGGCAGTTGTTGACCTGGGCGGATTTAATTTTTAATTGTACTTTTTACAGTTTTTTTTATCATTTTTGAAATAACCAAATTTCTATAGCGTTTAGCAGCCATCTGCAGCGTTGTATGAAGCCTATACTATTTGTTTATGAGATTTAAAAATCAATTATTAATTACCGTTTTTGCGCTTTTGCCGTTAACCCGGATATGTGCGCAAACTGTCGCCAATAAATGGTCTGTTGAAAAAGCGAATGCCTGGTATGCGCAGCATAAGTGGATAAACGGAGCCAACTTTACCCCAAGCACTGCCATTAACCAGTTAGAAATGTGGCAGGCAGATACTTTTGATCCGGCTACCATTGATAAAGAATTGGGTTGGGCGCAAAATATTGGGTTTAATACCATGCGTGTTTTTTTACATAGTGTGGCATGGAAGGAAGACCCGGCAGGATTTAAAAAACGAGTAGATCAATATTTAAGCATTGCCGATAAGCACCATATACAAACGCTGTTTGTGTTTTTTGACGATTGCTGGAACGCGCACCCCGCACCGGGTAAACAACCCGAACCGAAGGTTGGCATTCATAATTCGGGCTGGGTACAAGATCCAGGCGGTGTGGTAACCGATCCGGCACAGTTTGTCTTTTTAAAATCGTATGTTGACGATATTCTCAACACCTTTAAACATGATAAGCGTATTTTGTTATGGGACTTATATAACGAACCGGGCAATTCGGACAAGAAAGATAAATCAACTGAATTGTTGAAAAATGTTTTCGCCTGGGCACATGCGGTTAATCCAGATCAGCCTGTTAGCGCAGGTTTATGGAACTGGAGTTTTGAAAAATTAAATGCTATACAAATTGCCAACTCTGATGTAATTACCTATCACAACTATGACCCAACCGAATCGCATTTACGTGTGGTACAGTTGTTAAAAACAAATGGCTTACCAGTAATTTGTACCGAATATATGGCACGCCCCCGTAACAGCACATTTGGAACCATTATGCCTATGCTTAAAAAAGAAAACGTTGGCGCAATTAATTGGGGCTTTGTATCCGGTAAAACCAATACCATTTACGCATGGGATACCCCAATGCCAGGTGGAGATGAACCTAAGCTATGGTTCCATGATATATTCAGGAAAGACGGGCAGCCTTATAAAAAAGAGGAAACAGATCTTATTAAACAACTAAATTCCAATTAAACCTATACTAAAACTAAAAAACGATGCAACTAACAATTAAAAATTTACCGGCGCTTATATTGCCGGCCTGCCTATTATCTTTGATGGCTTGTAATCAACCAGCAAAAACAACAGAAACAACTATGACGGATAGCACCACAGTAGCCTTACCCGCCGATACCGGGTTTAAAAAAACAGTAGACGGTAAAACAACAGAATATTATGTATTGAAAAGCAAAGGCGGTATGCAGGTATCCGTTACCACCTATGGCGCACACCTGGTAAGCGTATTGGTGCCCGATAAAACAGGCAAACTGGTAAGCGTAGCATTAGGATTTAATAGTATAGACGGCTACAAAAAGGCTCTGGGCAATTATTATGGCGCTACTATTGGCCGTTACGGTAACCGTATCGCTAAAGGCAAATTCAAATTAGATGGTAAAGAATATACATTGGCTACCAACAACGCGCCCAACTCATTACATGGCGGTAAAAAAGGATTTAACGATGTAGTGTGGGACGGTAAGCAAATTGATTCAACTACCGTAGAATTGACTTATGTGTCAAAAGATATGGAAGAAGGATACCCCGGTACCCTTACCTCAAAAGTTACTTATCATGTAACTGATGACAACGCTATTGAGATAAGTTATTTAGCTACTACCGATAAAGCAACCGTTGTTAACTTAACCAACCACTCTTATTTTAACCTGAATGGCGAAGGCAGCGGAACAATTTTAGATCACACAGCGATGATAGCTGCGGATAACTTTACTCCGGTTGATAAAACATTAATCCCAACAGGAAAAATTGTTCCGGTTAAAGGCACGCCATTTGATTTTACAACCGCTAAAACAATAGGCAAGGACATTGACGCTAAGGACGAGCAAATTTCATACGGCCCGGGTTATGACCATAATTTCGCTTTAAATAAACATGATATTACTACTCCAATAGCTAAAGTTGTAGGCGATAAAAGTGGTATAGAAATGGATATTTATACCGAAGAGCCGGGCTTACAGTTTTATGCCGGTAACTTTATGGACGGTTCGCACATTTTGCGTAACGGCAAAAAAGATGACCACCGCACCGCGTTCGCCATGGAAACCCAACATTTCCCTGATGCACCAAACCAGCCGAACTTTGCGTCAACCACATTGAAACCAGGCCAGACCTATAAAACAAAAACTATTTATAAGTTTTCGGTAATTAAATAACTACCCGTTAATATTTACTTAAAGGCCTGCGGAGTTTGGTAACTTCGCGGGTCTTTTATTTTAAATACATGCCAAATCTATATATCATAGCAGGTTGTAATGGCGCAGGTAAAACAACTGCGAGCTATACAATTTTACCTGAGATATTAGATTGCCGAGAATTTGTTAATGCCGATAGTATAGCAGCAGGCCTTTCTCCATTTAACCCCGAAAGCGTGGCTTTAGAAGCCGGAAGAATAATGCTGAAACGGATAAATGAACTATTGGAAGAGCGGCTCGATTTTGCTTTTGAAACCACGCTTTCTACCAGGAGTTCTGTTTCATTTGTGAAGAAAGCGCAATTGGCAGGTTATAAAGTCACTTTGCTTTATTTTTGGTTAAACTCTCCGGAGATGGCACATGAACGAGTAGCGAAACGTGTAAGTGAAGGCGGGCATAACATACCAGTAGCCGTAATTGACCGTAGATATTATAGGGGTATCAAGAATTTGTTGAATTTATACATACCTGTTTGTGATGAGTGGCTTGTAATGGATAATGTAGAAGTTCCTTCGAAAATAATAGCACGAGGTGCTGTTCAATTTGGAGAAGTAGTGATTAATACTGATATTTGGGATATAATAATAGCACAAGGCAATGATAGCTCACGCTAAAAATACTGATTTTGACAAATTTGCTGAAAAAATCCTTAGCGGGGTAAATAAGGCTGTTCGCAAATTAGTAGAAACTTCTGCCGCAAACGATAAAAATCTTATTGTCGGTGATAATAATGGTGGTTTCAAAGAAGTACCTGCAAAAGAACTGTTAAAAAGATTTCCTAAATAATTTAGAACTCATTCCCCAACCGTTCATAGTCCCCAACCGTATCAATATCAATAGCGCCTAACAAAAAGGGAATAGTAGCTAAGTCCTCGGCATATTTTATCAATAATTTTTTTGCGCCATCGCTGCCGATCAATTGCAGCAATTCGGTAAAATGTGACTGGTCAAACAGGGCGGGGGAGCCAATGGTACCATCAAAGGCGCTTGCAACTATCGACTTGCCTGTAGCTATTTTTTTTTGAATGAGCTGATTAAGTATAGCCGCATCAGCAAAGGGCTGGTCGCAAAGCATTAATACGGCTGATGTTATATTGGGTAAGGCCTTTTGTAATTCGGTTATCCCTAAACGGATAGAAGAAGCCATGCCTTCCTGCCAATCGGGGTTATATACAACAGGGACGGGTTGACCGGTCAATGTGGATTGTACTGCTTCTGCGTTTCCGCCCAATATAACCACCACATTTTCGCAAACCGATGCCAGCGCATTTTGAATAGCTCTCTGTAAAAGTGTCTGCCCCTGGAAAATTAGGTTTTGCTTTGGCTTCCCCAGTCTGCTGGATGAGCCGGCGGCTAATATAATTGCCCCCGTCATGAATTAACCGGCTTTAACTGTGTATCGGGGTTTTCCTGTTGGATAATTTGTCCCGCATTGCGATTATGGATCACCGCTTTTTCGCGCAATGGCGCACCATTTCTTTGCTTTAATACGGCTTGCATTTCTGCCAAAATAGAGAGCGCTATTTCATCAGAATTCTCTGATCCAATGTCCAGCCCTGCCGGGCCGTAAATGCTTTTTAATTGGGCGGTAGTTATATTTTGCCCCTCTTCCTTTAACTCGTCCAGCATACGCTCCAATCGCTTTTTGGGGCCTAAGGCAGCCACATAAGTAAGATGAAGTGGTAAAAGCTGTTTTAACATGGCCATATCATAATTATAGTTATGGGTCATCAACACAATTACGGTACGACTGTCTAATACAACCTGTTCAAGAGCCTGCCCGGGTTTGGCTATTATAATTCTTTTGGCCAACGGAAAACGCGCAGCAACCGCATAATTGGCCCGTCCGTCAATCAAGGTAATACGCCACCCCAAAACGTGCGCAAGTTGTACCAACGGAATAGCATCATTGCCCGCCCCAAAAATTATCAGCGAAACGGTGGGTTGCAGCAGTTCGATAAAGCAGGTAAACTTATCACCATACAAATAGGTCTTGGTTACCGAATTGCCGTTTTTTAATACATCTTTTGCATTAGCTAATAATGCATCTTTTATTATCAGATCGGGAAATGAGCCCCTCAGTTCTTCATTATCTGTTAATATCAAACAAGTACCCGGTTGTGCTGCCTGCTTGTCGTTTAAGGAGAATAAGGTAACCAGAACCACGGGTTGCCTTTTGCTCAAAAATAACTTGAACAGGTTGATTGGATTATTCTGTTTGCCAGTAAAAATCGGCTCTATCAATATATGTATGATCCCATTGCAACCTAACCCAACACCAAATTTAGCATCGTCATCGTCTGTGGTGTCATACATTACCAGCATGGGTTTGTTTTGTGCCATAACCAATCGCGCCTTGCGCAAGGCATCTCCCTCCAAACATCCTCCGCTAATGGCGCCGGTGAGTTGCCCATCATCAGTAATCAACATACGGGCGCCCGCACGGCGATAAGAGGAACCCTCAACATGCACCACTGTGGCAAGGGCGGTTTGTTTTCCTTCCTTATCGGCCTTGTCAAAAGCGGTTACAATATCTTGCAGTTCTTTCATTTGATATTAACAAATATAAACCATGTTGTTAATATAATAGTTACAATTACATGAATAGTTGCCGTGCTTAAAAGTCAAATCTGAATTTTCCATTGTTTACGCTACCTTAGTGCCGCAATGGAATCCTCCGATAATAAAACCTACCTATTGGTCGTAAATGGCAAGCCCGAGGGGCCGTTTACCATCGCGCAGTTAAAAGAGTTTAAAATAAAACCCGGCAGTTTCGTGAAAACCGAAGCGATGGACGATTACAAAGAAGCCCATGAAGTTGCAGAGTTGCGCCAATTGTTTGGTTTTCATAAGCAGTCGCTTATTCAATATTATGGAAGTTTTGACCAGCGCCTGCTGGCATGGGCTTTGGATTTATTTTTAGTATCAACGGTTTGCGTTATTGTTGCTTTTACAAGTTCGTTATTTGTTAGCGGTAAAATAGCGTTAATAGCCATTACATTCAGCCTGTTTATAGTTATACCTATCGTTAATTTGATTTACCACATTGTGATGGAGGCTTCGGCCAAACAGGGCACTTACGGCAAGCAGTTGCTTAAAATAATTGTTTGCGATATGCAAGGCGAAAGGCTGACCATAGCTCATGCTACCGGCAGGAACTTTGCCAAAATATTTTCGGTTCTCACCTTATTTATGGGCTATCTCTATAGCTTTTTCAATAAGCAACAACAATGCCTGCATGATGTAATAGCCGGTACATTGGTGGTGAAGGACAGGTTGGTTTAGGCCATCTTAGCTTAAGTCTATGTTTCTCAATTGGGTAATTGTTAAATCGAGGAAAAATATGCCAATAAGTTATATTGCCTAAACTTTAATAAAAAGTTAATTTATTAATAGTTAATATTACCAATTGTGCCCAAATATTAACTTAAAAAAATCATTATGTTAACAAATTCTTACTAATCAAAAAACTCAAAATTAATTCAGAATTGAGCGGGTTTCTTTGTGCTTTTCAAGTATACCACATCGCAAATACCCTTACTTTATGGCTCAATTTTTACTCTCAAAAAAAAATCTTTTAGTACTACTTTTCTTCCTGGCTTGTTCCCTTTCATCTTTTGCCCAAATTATAAAAGGGAGTGTCTCTGATGCCAAAAATGGTGAGCAATTAATTGGCGCCACCGTTCATATTGAAAATGGCAGCACGGTTTTCAATACATCAGTTAAGTTAAATGGTACGTATCAATTTAAAGACATACCCGCAGGGAGTTATAAATTACAGGTAAGATATGTAGGATACAAAACTACTAAAGAATATACTGTAGAAGCTGTTGCCGGCAAAACAACCGTCTTAAATATCGCAATGATCGATAATTCAACAGATTTGAATGAAGTTTCGGTTAGTGAACATGCCAGTAAAGAAAGCGACAACTCCGCACGAAACGGTGAAAAAATAGCAAGTAACACCATGAATGTGGTATCGGCCAATTCAATCGCTATATCTCCGGATGTGATTGTGGCTAATGTGCTCAGCAGGGTATCAGGTATATCAATTGATAGGAGCAATACAGGCGATGCACAGCACGTCATCATCCGTGGGATGGATAAGCAATATAATACCGTTTTAATAAATGGGGTTAAGATCCCCAGCCCCGACAACAAGAATAGGTATATCCCTTTAGATATTTTCCCTGCCGACCTGGTGGCACGAATTGAGGTTTCCAAATCACTGACACCTGATATGGAGGGTGATGCTTCCGGCGGGGTGGTTAATTTGGTAATGAAAACCGCACCCGACCATTTAAGGATCGAGGG
>Ga0193702_1000402_pt1 | contig 15255 bp, 10 predicted proteins | sample U3a1metaG_FD_143060 | JGI IMG/M metagenome (GOLD analysis project Ga0193702, IMG submission 143060) | Soil microbial communities from a riparian zone of the East river system, Colorado, United States - U3a1 | ecosystem: Environmental > Terrestrial > Soil > Riparian zone | place: USA: East River... | reverse complement strand
GCAGCCGGCGGCGCAAGCCTGGCGGCTGGCCGAACTGCATAGCGCCAGCACCGGCCGCGGCGTGCGGCTGGCGATCGTCGACAGCGGCATCGACGGCGCACATCCCGACCTGACCGGACAAATCACGCTGCGCGAGAACTTCGCCGATGGCTTGCCCGACGGCCCCGAAGCCCATGGCACCGCGGTCGCCGGCATCATCGCGGCGCACGCCGGCGACGGCGTCGGCATCGCCGGCGTGGCGCCCGGCGCCCGCCTGATGGCGCTGCGCGCCTGCTGGGAGGCGGCCGCGCGCGACACCCGCTGCAGCAGCTTCACGCTGGGCAAGGCACTCAACTTCGCGATCCTGCACGATGCGCGCATCATCAACCTGAGCCTGGGCGGACCGCCCGACCGCCTGCTGCAGATGCTGCTCGAGGTCGCGGCCGCGCGCGGCATCGCGGTGGTGGCCGCGGCCGATCCGGCGCGCGCCGGCGGCGGCTTCCCGGCCTCGGTCCCGAGCGTGATCGCGGTAGGGGCCCAGCCGAGCGCGGGCGAGAATGCGGTCGGCGTGCTGCTGGCGCCGGGCACCGACGTGCTGACCACCGCGCCCGGTGCGCGCTGGGGCCTGGTCTCCGGCTCGTCCTACTCGGCGGCCCACGCCAGCGGCCTGCTCGCGCTGATGGCCGAATTGCGGCCGGCGGCGAGCGCCGCGCAACTGCGGTCCGAACTCGTCACCTTGCATGGCGCAGGCACGAGCACCGTGTCGATCTTGTCCGGTGCGCGGCCACAAACTGGTACCATCGATGCCTGCGCGACTGTCGCGCGCCTCACCGGAGCCTGTACCTGTTCATGCACGACCACCGCCGCGATCACCCCCAGCCGCAGTCCCTAGACTGCATCGCGGCCACGCGCCTGGTCCTGGCGGCAGCCGCCCTGCTGGCCGCCGTTCCCGCGCCGGCACAAGTGAACGCCAGCATCGCGCTGGCGTCGGAGTACAGCGCGCGCGGGGTTTCCCTGAGCGACGGCCAGGCCGCGCCGCAATTGAGCCTCGGCTACGACGCCGCCTCCGGCTGGTACACCGGGCTGTTCGCCTCGCGCGCCGTCTTGCGCGATCGGGGTGGCGACACCGTGCTGATGGCCTACGGCGGCTACAGCGGACGCCTGGCGTCCGGCCTGAACTGGGAGGCCGGCGCCAGCAGCACCACCTTCCATCGGGCGGCCGAATACAATTACCGCGAAGTCTATGCCGGCCTGGCCGGCGACCTGCTCAGCGCCCGGCTGTACCTCGCGCCGTCCTACTACGGCTACGCGGGCCGCGCCGCGTATGCCGAGATCAACGGCTTCTACCCGCTGTACGAACGCCTCAAGCTGATCGGCCATGTCGGTACGCTGCGCCCGTTGCGCAGCGCCGGCGTGCGTGCGCGCGACACGGTCGACCTGCGGCTGGGACTGGGCCTGGACCTCGACCACTACAATCTGCAGCTCGCGTGGCAGGCCAGCACGGTCGATGGCGGACGGATCGCCGGCCAGGCCGCGCCGCGCCAGCTCTCGCTGAGCGCCGCCTACAGCTTTTAAACGCGCGCCGCGCGCGCACCATTGAACTTCTTCGGCTGGCAGGGAATGAACAGGGGAACGACCGTTCTTCACCGTCAGTCTACAAAGGAGTCACAATGGATACCCACTTTTACGACGCCCGCCTGCTCAAGGCCAGCTTGCTGGCCGCCGCGCTGGCCGCCGCCCTCGCCGCTTGCGGCGGCGGCTCCGGCGGCGGCTCGTCGAGCTATATGGCGCCGGCCACGCCGGCGCCGGCCGCGCCACCTGTCATGGCACCGGCGTCAGCCAGCAAATTCCTCGCCACCAGCCTGGTCTCGGACGCCACGGCCACGCCGCCGGCCGCGAATACCGATGCCAAGCTGGTCAATGCCTGGGGCATCGCCTTCAACCCGACCGGTTTCGTCTGGGTCGCCAACAACGGCACGTCGAGCTCGACCCTGTACGACGGCAACGGCGTGCCGCAATCGCTGGTGGTCGCGATTCCGGCCGGCGCCAGCGGGCCGGCCAACCCGACCGGCATCGTGTTCAACGGCAGCCAGGATTTCAAGGTCACGCAAAATGGCGTGACCGGCGCCGCCTCCTTCATCTTCGTGGGCGAAGGCGGCACCATCTCCGGCTGGTCGTCCTCGGTCAACCGCACCACCGCGGTCACGGTGGTGAACGGCGCCGGCCTGCTCAAGGGATTGGCGCTGGCCAGCTATGCGGGCGCCAACTACCTGTACGCCGCCGACTTCGACCACAGTTCGATCGATGTGTACAACGGCAGCTTCGCCAAGGTCACGCTGCCGGGCAACTTCCGCGATCCGACCCTGCCGGCCGGCTATGCGCCGTTCGGTATCCAGACCGTCGGCGACCGGATTTACGTGGCCTACGCCAAGCAGGCCGCGAGCGGGCCGGATGAAGTCAAGGGCGCCGGGCTGGGCGTGGTCGCCGTGTTCGACACCAGCGGCGGCTTCATCAAGGAGTTGGCGGCGGGCGGCGCGCTCAACGCACCGTGGGGACTGGCGATCGCGCCGGCCAATTTCGGCAGCTTCAGCAACATGCTGCTGGTGGCCAATTTCGGCGACGGCAAGATCAATGCCTACGACCCGGCCAGCGGCGCCTTCGCCGGCACCGTCAGCAAGGCCGACGGCACGCCGATCGTGGTCGATGGGCTGTGGGGGATTGCGTTCGGCAACGGCGTCGATGCCCAGCCCACCAACACCCTGTTCTACACCGCCGGCCCGGCCGACGAGGCGCACGGCTTGTACGGCAGGATCGACTTGCAGTGAGACCGGCCGCGGGCGGCCGCGACGCGCTAGCGGCGCGTGTCGGCCGCCACTTCGGCGGCACGCAGGCGCGGCGCCAGTTTGTCGAGTACGCCGTTGACGTACTTGTGGCCGTCGATGCCGCCGAACGACTTGGTCAGCTCGACCGCTTCGTTGATCACCACGCGGTAGGGAATCTCGAGGTTGTTCTTGAGTTCGAAGGCGCCGATCAGCAACACCGCATGCTCGATCGGCGACAGCTCGGCCACGCCGCGGTCGATCAGCGGCGCGAACGCTGCGCGCAGCGCCACCGACTCGTTGATGGCGCCGTACAGCAGCACGGCGAAATGGTCGGCATCGGCTTTCTCGAAGCCGTGGGCGGCGCGGATGTTGTTGACGACCGTGGCCGCCTCTTCGTTATTCAGCAGCCATTGGTACAGGCCCTGCAGGGCGAACTCGCGCGCGCGGTGGCGCGGCGTGCGGTTCTTGCTCGGGTTGGCGTGCGTGGTTTTTTCTGTCATGGTCTGCTTACCTCAGTCTTCTTCGGCCTGCAGCTCTTCGAGCGCGATCAGCAGGTTGGCCATCTCGACCGCGCAGCGCGCCGCCTCGGTGCCCTTCTCGGCCATGCGCGCTTCGGCCTGCTCGTCGTTCTCGGTGGTCAGCACGGCATTGGCGATCGCCATCCCGTAGTCGAGCCCGACGCGGGTGATGCCGGCGCCCGATTCGTTCGACACCAGCTCGAAGTGGTAGGTCTCGCCGCGGATCACCGCGCCGAGCGCGACCAGCGCGTCGAACTGCTCGGTCTCGGCCATCTTTTGCAAGGCCAGCGGGATTTCCAGCGCGCCCGGCACGGTCACGTGCAGCACGTCTTCGTCGGCCACGCCCAGATGCTTGAGCTCGGCCAGGCAGGACGACAGCAGGCCATGGCCGACATCGGCGTTGAAACGGGCCTGGACGATGCCGATGCGCAGCCCGGCACCGGTCAAATTGCTTTCATAAGTTCCTACGGTCATGGCGGACCCTCTTCATGGTGGTGGATGGGTGAGTGTACCGCGTCAGGCGCAGGGCCTGGCGAGATATCCGCTCACTTCGAGGTCGAAGCCGGTCATCGACGGCATCTTGCGCGGGCTGGCCAGCAGCTGCATCTTGCCGACCCCGAGGTCCTTGAGGATCTGGGCGCCGATGCCGTAGGTGCGCAAGTCCATGCTGGCGGCGCGCCCTTGCGGACGGGCGTCCGGCGTGTCCAGCGCGGCGAACTGGGCGAACAGCTGCGCGGCGTTTTCGCCGCAGTTGAGCAGCACCATCACGCCGCGCTCGGCTTGCTGGATCGCCCTCATGGCCGAGGACATGGTCCACGAGTGGGTGGTCGCCTTGTCTTCGAGCAGGTCGAGGATGGACACCGGCTGGTGCACCCGCACCAGGGTCTCGCGCTGCGGCTCGATCGTGCCCTTGACCATCGCCAGGTGGGCCGAACCGCTGGGCTTGTCGCGGAAGGCGACCAGGTGGAAGTCGCCGAACACCGTGCTCATCGGCCGCTCGGCCACGCGCTGCACCAGGCATTCGTTCTGGCCCCGGTAATGGATCAGGTCGGCGATGGTGCCGACCTTCAGCTGGTGCTCCTTGGCGAACTCGAGCAGGTCGGGCAGGCGCGCCATGGTGCCGTCGTCCTTCATGATCTCGCAGATCACCGAGGCCGGGGTCAGGCCGGCCATCTCGGTCAGGTCGCAGCCGGCTTCGGTATGGCCGGCGCGCATCAAGACCCCGCCCTTCTGCGCCTTGAGCGGGAAGATGTGGCCGGGTTGCACGATGTCGCTCGGCCTGGCGTCCTTGGCCACCGCGGTCTGGATGGTCTTGGCGCGGTCGGCCGCCGAAATGCCGGTGGTCACGCCCTCGGCCGCTTCGATCGAGACCGTGAAATTGGTGCCGAAGGAGGTGCCGTTACGGGCCGTCATCATCGACAGGTTCAGCTGTTCGCAGCGCTCTTCGGTCAGGGTCAGGCAGACCAGGCCGCGCGCATGCTTGACCATGAAATTGATGGCCTCGGGGGTGACGAAATCGGCGGCCAGCACCAGGTCGCCTTCGTTTTCGCGATCCTCTTCGTCGACCAGAATGACCATGCGGCCTGCGCGCAATTCGTCGACGATTTCCCGGGTAGTGGAGATAGACATGATGTTCCTTCGATACAGGCTTGGGGCTGCAGGCGGGGCTGCGCAATCCGCCATTTTAAAGGATTTACCGGATCTCATGCGGCCGAGCTGCGGCCGCCGCCTTCGGCCGCGCCGGCCCTGGATCGCCTGGCGCCGTCTTTATGTTGCAGTTTGGCAACATAAATAGTGTTTGTTGCTCTTTTTGCGTGCAAATTGTTAACTTATGTTATTTTGCATGATACAAATTGCAGTACCGCCCGTTTGCGGGCTGAAGATTGCTGGCAGCCTCATGCCGTGTCCCTGGAGTCCACATGTTCGTCCCCATCCACCTTGGCGCTGCAGCCGGCCGGGAGCAGCGCTGATGTCCACCATCCTGATCGTCGACGACCGCCCGACCAACCGCGCTTTCCTGATGACCTTGCTCGGCTTCACCGGCCACCGCCTGCTGCAGGCCAACGACGGCGCCCATGCGCTCGAGACCGTGCGCGCCGAACGGCCCGACCTGATCATCACCGACATCCTGATGCCGACCATGGACGGCTATGAATTCGTCCAGCAGCTGCGCGCCGATCCCGCGCTGGCCGCGACCCGCGTGATCTTTTACTCGGCCACCTACGCGCTGCGCGAAACCACGGCCATGGCGCGCAGCTGCGGGGTAGCTACAGTATTGACCAAACCGTCCGATCCGCAAGCGATCTTCGATGCCGTCAACATCGAACTCGGCCTGTCGGACACGCCGCCGCTGTCCGAGCCGCTGCGCGAGGCGCTCGAAGCGCCGCGGCTGGAGGCGGTGCTGGGCGGCAGCATCGGCGGCGAACTGCTGTCGGCCGAACAGGCGATCGCCGAGCTGGTGGCCAGGCGCGCGGCCAGTCCCACGCTGGCGCAGGAACTGGCCGGCCTGTTCCACGACCGGCTGGCCGGCCTGCACAGCTTCGCGGCGCGCCTGACCGCGCTCGAGGCGATTTGCCTGCGCCTGATCGGCGAGCGCAGCGCCGAGGCGATGATCGCGCGCTTCCTGCCCGGCGCCTGCGAGATCATGGGCGCCGACTACCTGGCGCTTTGCCTGCTCGACACCGGCGAACAGAGCGCGCGCCACCTCGCCGCGCACGGCTTCGACCGCGCGACGATCGAGGATGCCGCGCACGACGCCACGCGCCTGCCGGGCGCCCTGCTGCGCGAGAAGCAGGCGCTGCGCGCGCACGCCTTCGACGGCCGGGTCGACGGCCTGCCGCCGCGCCATCCCGCGGTCGGCACCCTGCTCGGCCAGGCGGTGCGCGACCAGAACCACCTGTACGGCTGGATCTACTGGGCGCGCAAGCCGGGCGCCGCGCCCTTCTCGCACGAGGACGAACGGATCGCCGCCACCCTCGGCGCCCAGCTCGCGGTGGCCTACGAAAACCTGAACCTGTATGAAGTGGTGCAGCGCCATGCGGCCCAGCTCCAGCTCGAAGCGACCGCGCGCCAGCAGGCCGACGCCGCGCTGCGCGAGAGCGAGCGGCGGCTGGTGCAGGCGGCGCGCATGCACGACCAGCAGGTCGATTATTTGAGCAGCCACGATCCGCTGACCCGCCTGCCCAACCGCACCGTGCTGCACGACCGCCTGCAGCAGGCGATGGCGGCGGCGCGCCAGGGCGGCGAGCAGATCGCCCTGCTGATGTTCAATGTCGACCGCCTGCAGCGCATCAACGACAGCCTCGGACACGAGGCGGGCGACGCGCTGCTGCGCGAAGTGGCGCGCCGCGCCGCCCCCCTGGCCGGCCCGACCGACACCCTGGCCCACCTCGGCGGCGACGAATTCGTGCTGCTGCTGCCGCAGCGCGACGCCGACGACACCATCGTCGCCGCGCGCCGCCTGATCGAGGAGATCGCCCAGCCGGTGCGGGCCGGCGGCCACGACCTGGTGGTCACCGCCAGCGTCGGCATCAGCATCTTCCCGCGCGACGGCGACAGCCCCGGCGACCTGCTGAAGGCGGCCGACGTGGCGCTGTCGCACATGAAGGACGACGGCCGCAACGGCTTCCGCTTCTTCAAGGGCGAGATGAACGCCCACGCGCTGCGCTGGATCACCATCGAGACCCAGCTGCGGCGCGCGATCGAACGCAAGGAACTGATGCTGCACTACCAGCCGCAGGTGATGCTGGCCGACGGCCGCATCTGCGGGGTCGAGGCGCTGCTGCGCTGGAACAGCGCCGAACTGGGGCTGGTGCCGCCGGGCGACTTCATCGAACTGGCCGAGGACACCGGCATGATCCTGCCGATCGGGAACTGGGTGATCCGCGAAGCCTGCCGCCAGAACAAGGCCTGGCAGGACGCCGGCCTGGCGCCGCTGCGGCTGGCGGTGAATGTCTCGGCCCACCAGTTCATGGCCGGCACCGTGCCGGCCGTGGTGCGCGCCGCGCTCGAGGAATCGGGCCTGGCGCCGCGCTACCTCGAAGTCGAACTGACCGAGAGCGTGATGATGCGCGACAGCGAAGCGACCGAGGCCCAACTGGCCGAACTGCGCCGCATGGGCGTCTCGATTTCGCTCGACGATTTCGGCACCGGCTATTCTTCGCTCGGCTACCTGTCGCGCTTCACGCTCGACAAGCTGAAGATCGACCAGGCCTTCGTGCGCAACATCACCACCGAGCCGCGCAGCGCGGCGATCGCCCAGGCCACCATCGCGCTGGCGCACGGCCTGTCGCTGATGGTGGTGGCCGAAGGCGTGGAGGACGAGGGCCAGTTGCGCTTCCTCGAAGGGATAGGCTGCAATGCGGTGCAGGGCTATCTGTTCAGCCGTCCGCTGCCGGCCGCCGAGCTGTCCGCGCTGCTGGGCCAGGATCGCCCACTGTTGCGCCCGGCGAGGGAGTAGAATCGCCTGCTTAGCCACTCCTCCGAAGAAGCCGATGACCAAGCACCTTGTCCCTGCCGCCGCCCTCGCGGCGCTGCTGCTCGCCGTGTCGCTGGGCGCGCAAGCGAAGATCAAACTCGATGACCCGATCCCGACCGGCCCCCAGGTCAAGGTCGGCAAGCTGGCCAACGGCCTGACCTACTACATTCAGCAAAACCGCAAGCCGGAGAACCGGCTCGAGTTGCGGCTGGTGGTCAAGGCCGGCTCCATCCTCGAGGACGACGACCAGCAGGGCCTGGCCCACTTCACCGAGCACATGGCGTTCAACGGCTCGACCCATTTCAAGCGGCTCGAGCTGATCTCCTACCTGCAGTCGATCGGGGTCAAGTTCGGCGCCGACCTGAATGCCTACACCAGCTTCGACGAGACGGTGTACGTGCTGCCGATCCCCACCGAGCGCAAGGCAAACATCGACAAGGGCTTCCTGGTGCTGGAGGACTGGGCCGGTGGCCTGACCATGAACGACGCCGACATCGACAAGGAGCGCGCCATCATCCTCGAGGAAGCGCGCCTCGGCAAGGGCGCGGGCGACCGCATGAACAAGGTGCTGCTGCCGAAGATCTTCAACGGCTCGAAGTACGCCAGTCGCCTGCCGATCGGGCAGGAAGAGATCATCAGGCACTTCAAGTACGAGGCCCTGAAGCGCTTCTACAAGGACTGGTACCGGCCCGATCTGATGGCGGTGGTGGTGGTGGGCGACATCGCGCCGGCCGAGGCCGAGAAGATGATCCGCGCGCATTTCGCGAAACTCAAGAACCCGGCCCATGCGCGGCCGCGCGAGTACGCGCGCATCGCGGTGCGCGCGAGCACCGAGGCGCTGGTCATCACCGACAAGGAAGCGACCAACAACAGCGTCTTGATCCGTTACCCGGTGCAGGACGCGCCCGACAAGGCCACCTTCGGCGGCTACCGCGAGAAGCTGGTCGAGGCCCTGTTCGGCGGCATGCTCGGCCAGCGCCTGCAAGAGCTGGCGCAGCAGGCCGATCCGCCCTTCCTCGGCGCCAGCAGTTCGGTCGGCCGGCTCACCGCGCGCTACAAGTCGTACACCGCGTACGCCGCGCTCGGCAAGGGCGGCGCCGCGCCGGCCATCGATGCGCTGGTGCGCGAGAACGAACGGGCGCGCCAGTTCGGCTTCGGCGCGGCGGAACTGGAGCGCGCCAAGAAGAACATGATGCGCAATTACGAGCGCGCCTACAAGGAACGCGAGAAGACCGATTCGTCCAACTACGTGGGCGAATACATGCGCAACTTCCTCGAACGCGAAAGCATTCCCGGCATCGAGAACGAGTACGACTACGTGCGCGAACTGGTGCCCGGCATCTCGCTCGACGAGATCAACCAGTATGCGCGCAAGACCATTCCGTCCGATTCGGCCAAGCTGGTCGTGTATATGGGATCGAGCAAGGAAGACAGCCCGGCGCCGTCCGGCGCCCAGCTGCTGGCCGCGGTCGGCGGCGCCGAGAAGGCCACGCTCAAGCCCTATGACGAAAAGGCCCTGGCCGCGCAGCTGATGGACCAGCCGCCCAAGCCGGGCAGCATCGTGGCCGAGAGCGAGGACAAGGCGCTGGGCCTGACCACGCTGACCCTGTCGAACGGGGTCAAGGTGATGCTCAAGCCGACCGACTTCCGCAACGACCAGGTGATCCTGAGCGCCAGCCGCTACGGCGGCGCGACGCTGTTCGACGAGGCCGACATCTTCAATGCGCGCTACGCCAGCGCGGTGGTGGGCGCGATGGGCCTGAACGGCATGTCGCCGCTCGACCTGCAGAAGGTCATGGCCGGCAAGACCGCCTCGCTGCGGCTGGGATTGAACACCTACACCGAAGCCGTCAGCGGCAGCGCCGGCAGCAGCGACATCGAGGCCATGCTGCAACTGGCCTACCTGCAGTTCACCGGCGTGCGGCGCGACGAGGGCCTGTACCAGTCCTTCATCGCCAAGCAGGTCGAGGCGACGCGCAACCTGATGTCGCGTCCCGAGTCGGTGTTCGGCGACGCGGTGCTGGCCACCATCTACAACAACAACCCGCGGGTCGGACGGCCGCCGCGGCCGGAGGACTTCGCCAAGGTCGACCTCGACCGCAGCATCGAGACCTACAAGGCGCGCTTCGGCAGCGCCAAGGGCCTGACCTTCATCATGGTCGGCAGCTTCGAGCTGGCCGCCGTCAAGCCCTTGATCGCGACCTACCTGGCCAGCCTGCCGACGCCCGACATCCCGCTCGCCTACCGCGACGTCGGGATCCGTCCCGTGACCGGGGTGGTGAAGAAGGAAGTGCGGGTCGGGGCCGAGCCGAAGAGCGTGGTCTCGCTGACCTTCACCGGCGAGGCGCCGTTCTCGGAAGAGGCGCAGCTGCGCTTTCACGCGCTGCTGGAGGTGATCAACATCCGCATCACCGACATCCTGCGCGAGAAGCTCGGGCTGATCTACGGCGGCGGCATGAACGGCAGCATGAGCCGCGTCCCCTACCCCAACTATGCGATCGGCGCCAATCTGCCGACCGGACCGGAAAACGTGGACAAGGTGATCGCCGCGACCTTCGACGAGATCCGCCGCATGAAGGAGCAAGGGCCGGACGCGGCCGACCTCGAGAAGGTGCGCCAGAACTGGCTGCAGGGGTACAAGCGGTCGATGCGCGAGAACGGCTACTGGGCCGGCCGCCTGCAGACGGCGGTGCTGCAGGGGACCGACCCGGCGCTGATCCTCGACTATGAGAAGCAGGTCGCGGCGATCACGCCGGCCGACCTGAAGGACGCCGCCAAGCGCTACTTCAACACCGACAATTATGTGCAGGTGGTGCTGTATCCGGCGGCGCCCAAGTAAAGCCGGGGCGCGCGTCGTTCCCGCGAAAGCGGGAATCCCATGCCGAGTATGGGTTCCCGCCTGCGCGGGAACGACCTCGGCTACCTTCCCGGTACTTGATAAAGAACCTTACTTCAAGTAGCGGTCGAACCAGGCGATGGCGCGGGCGCGCTGGTCGCGCTGGTTGTCCGGCTTGCGGATGGCGTGCCCTTCGCCGTCGTAGATCACCAGCGTGGTCGGCGTGCCCATCGCGCGCAGGCCGTGCCAGAACTCGACCGACTGCGCGGGCGGACATTCGACGTCGCGCTCGCCCACATAGATCAGGGTCGGCGTCTTGGCGGCCTTGATCGTCTCGATCGGCGAGGTCGCGCGGTAGATCGCCGGATCGTCGTAGGCCGAAGCGCCGAAGAACGGGATCATCCACTGGTCGATGCCGTTCTGGCCGTAGTAGCTGATCCAGTTGGCGATGCCGGCGCCGGCCACCGCGGCCTTGAAGCGCTGGCTGTGCGTCACGCCCCACATGGTCATGAAGCCGCCATAGGAATGGCCGGTCAGGCCGAGGCGCGCGTCGTCGATCGGCGCCACCTTCTCGGCCGCATCGACGCCGGCCAGGATGTCGCGCCAGTCGCCGCCGCCGAAGTCGCGCTTGTTGGCGCTGCTGAATGCCTCGCCCTGGCCGTAGCTGCCGCGCGGATTCGGCTGGAACACGAAGTAGCCGCGCCGGGTCAGGTCGCGCAGCATCGGGTTGGCCTGTTCGCCGTCGGCCACGAAGTGCGGGGTGGCGGCGGCCGAGGGGCCGCCGTGCACCTGCACGATCATCGGATACTTCTTGCCGGCGTCGACGCCGCGCGGGCCGATCAGCCAGCCCTGGATATTGAAGCCGTCATTGGTCCAGCTGATGCTGCGCGCCGAGACCTGGGCGCTGAACGCGTCGTTGTCATGCGTGATCGGCGCCAGTTGCGGCAGGCGGCCGGCGACGATGCGCGGCGCGTGCTCGAAGTCTTCGTGCACCGAGGCCGCGACCGCGCCGTCGGCGCTGAACGCGAAGCGCCCGTCGTGCGAGGCGCTGGCCGAGACCGGGCCGGCCCACAAGGTACGGGCGCTGCGTGCGGCCGGATCGATCGCCACCACGGCATTGTTGGCGCCCACCTGGGCCGAGGCCAGCAGCGTCTTGCCCTGCCACGCGAGGCCGTTGAACGAGCCGGCATACCCCGGCGTGGCGTTGACCGGTTCGCCGCCGGCCAGCGCCACGGTGTAGACGTCGCCGCCGATCGAACCGAAGTCGCTCATCAAGCCGCCGACGAAGGCGACGCGGCTGCCGTCCGGCGACACGCGCGGCAGATTCATCTGCATGCGCGGCGCCGCGATGATGCGCAGGCTGCCGCTGGCCGCGTCGACGTGGCCGAGGGTCGCGATCCACCAGTTGTTGTCGCCGTTGCCCTTGGCGCTGGTGACCACGAAGCCCTTGCCGTCCGGGGTCCAGTCGTATTCGTAGACGAAGGTGTCGGCCGGCGACAGCAGCTTGAGCGCGCCGCCGGCGCCGACCAGCGCCACGCGCTGTTCGTCTTCCTCGCTGCCGATCTCGCCCACTTGCGGCGCGCCCGCTTCGACCGCGCCGCGCAGCTTCCTGGCGCCGACCGTGGCCAGCAAGGCGAGCTGCTGGCCGTCGGGCGACCAGCGCACGGTGTTGGCGGTGCCCTTCACGCTGGCGGCCGTGCTGGCCTTCCCGTCGCGCACCACGTACAGGGTGGCGGTGCCGTTCTTCGCATCGGCGCCGATGAAGGCCAGCGCCTTCTGGTCGGGCGACCAGGCCGGATCTTCGTAATTACAGGCGGCGCAGGGATCGTAGCTGGCGACCACCTTGCCGCTGGCGGCGTCGCGCACGACCACGCTCGCATGCGGGCGTTTGGGCAGGCCGCCGGGGTTGACCGATTCGAGCGCCGCGATGCGATCGCCCGAGGCGCTGAGCGCGAGCCCGCGGTAGTCGTGCAGGCCGGCGGGCGTCGCGTAAGCGCCGGTGGCCGCGAGCAGCGCGCCCGCGAGAGTTGTATTGACGATCGTCTTCAGCTGAGGCATGGCTTCCCTGTGGTCGAATTTTTCCTGCGGGAAGTCTACGCCAAAAGAAAACGACCGTCACCCACGGCTGTGTAACAAGGCCGGTTCAGGCGCCGCCGGCCGACAGCATGCGCTCGACGTAGCGCGCGGCATCTAGCAGGCAAGCGCGGCAGCGCTCATCCTGCGACGCCGAACCATTGCCCCAACAATTCCCAAACCGCCCAATAGCAAGGCATACGTTGGCGGTTCCGGCACCGTCGAAACGGCGGCAATCGTCCAGCGCGACGCGTCGTAAGGACCTTCGGCTCCGGGCCCATCGGCATTTGCCGCATTCAGGGTCGAATAATTAGCGACATCGGTCGCGCCACCGTTAAATGGCGCCATGACAAGGAAGTTTGTAAAATTACTGTCGAATGCGATAAAGTTATTCTCCAATCCATTCAACGAGACTATCCCAGGGCCGCTGGCAAAAATGCCTGCCACGCCGCGGGAAATAAGCGCACCGCTGCCGTCGAAGGCGACGCCATCCAGGCTGATCGCCAAATTGGATTGGATGGTAATCAGGTTACCGTTGGCCGTGCCGTCAAACGAGCCCGTGATGACGTCGCCGGTGGTAAAGACATAAGAGAAATCGTAGTTAGACGCCTGGGTAATGGCGCTGGCCGCCATCATGAAGGCGAAGCCTGCAGCACGCAAGAAGTTTTTCATTGGCAATATTTCGCAAGAGGGATTGGAGATTTTTAGCACTATTTTAATGCTAATGAGCAATTTTCATTGATTATTTCCCATAAGACATGCGCATTCTATCCTGTCTTTTATGCATTAATGTAAATTTTTTTATAATAGGCGAATGAAGAGCCGAGTCGAATGACGAGACGCTATGGATTGAGGCCGGTCCGTGAAAGCGCATCAAGGAAGCGCTACCTGCCAGGCTCATCACCTCACGGCGGTCCAGGCCGCGACCGGCTCTTGCGTCGATGTCCTCGATCGCGGCCTGCCCATGTTTGAGGTGCGCGTTCTTAAGCCGCCGTACCCGCTTGCGGTCATTTTAAGATTTACTATCGGTATTGGACAGCGACAGCATGCGCTCGACGTAGCGTGCGATCAGGTCGATTTCGAGGTTGACCTGGCTGCCGGCGCGCAGGTGCTTGAGGGTGGTCACCGCGATGGTGTGCGGGATCAGGTTGATCGAGAAGCGGCAAACCGCGGCGGCGCCCAGGTCCTCGACCCGGTTGACGGTCAGCGACACGCCGTTCACCACCACCGAGCCTTTGAAGGCGAGGAACTTGGCCAGCTCGCGCGGAGCGTCGATCACCAGTTCCCACGATTCGCCGACCGCTTCGAAGCTGTGCACTTGGCCGAGGCCGTCGACGTGGCCCGAGACCAGGTGGCCGCCGAGGCGCTCGGCCAGGGTCAACGCCTTTTCGAGATTGACTTCACCCGGCGCGTCGAGGCCGACGGTGCAGTTCAGGCTCTCGCGCGAGACATCCACGCTGAAGCTGGCCGAGGTCTTGGCGACCACCGTCATGCAGGCGCCGTTGATGGCGATCGAGTCGCCCAGCGCGACGTCTTGCAGCGGCAGGCCGCCGGCGTCGATCTCGAGCCGGACGCCGGCATCGTGGCCGCCCTCGAGCGGCTGGACGGAATGGATGTGGCCGACGGCGGCGACGATTCCAGTGAACATACGCAGTGCTTTCTAAAGAGGAGTGAATCTGGCAAGGATACGCACATCGGCGCCAAGCTGCTTGACCTCGTGGAAGGCGAGCCGCTGTTGCTGGTCCAGCCGCTGCAGCGGCGCCAGCGCGAACATGCCTTGCGCGTCGCCGAGCAGGCAGGGCGCGAGGTAGACCAGCAGCTCGTCGACGCAGCCCTCGCGAATCAGAGATCCGTTCAGCTTGAAGCCGGCTTCGACGTGCAGCTCGTTGATCTCGCGCCGCCCCAGTTCGAGCATCAGCGCCGGCAGGTCCACCTTGCCGGCCGCGTTCGGCAGCAGGATCACCTCGTGGCCGGCGGCCTGCAGCGCCGCCTGTTTGGCCGGGTCGGCCTCCGCCGCCACGATCCAGCAGGCGTCGCCGGCGAGCACGCGCGCGTCGAGGCCGATGTCAAGCTTGCTGTCGACGATGATGCGGCGCGGCTGGCGCGGTATGTCGATCGCGCGCACCGTGAGCTGCGGGTCGTCGGCCTTGACGGTGCCGATGCCGGTCAGGATCGCGCCGGCGCGCGCGCGCCAGAGGTGGCCGTCGGCGCGCGCCTCGGGGCCGGTGATCCACTGGCTCTCGCCGTTTTGCAGCGCCGTCATGCCATCCAGGCTGGCCGCGGTCTTCAGGCGCACCCAGGGCCGGCCGCGCTGCATGCGCGAGAAGAAGCCGATGTTCATTTCATAAGCGGCATCGGCCAGCACGCCGGACGTGACTTCGACGCCGGCCGCCTGCAGCTTGGCCAGGCCCTGGCCGGCCACCCGCGGGTTCGGGTCCGCCATGGCGACGACCACGCGTCCCAGGCCCGCGCGCACCAGCGCGTCGGAGCACGGCGGCGTGCGGCCGAAGTGGTTGCAGGGTTCGAGCGTGACGTAGGCGGTGGCGCCGC
>Ga0193702_1000401_pt1 | contig 15261 bp, 16 predicted proteins | sample U3a1metaG_FD_143060 | JGI IMG/M metagenome (GOLD analysis project Ga0193702, IMG submission 143060) | Soil microbial communities from a riparian zone of the East river system, Colorado, United States - U3a1 | ecosystem: Environmental > Terrestrial > Soil > Riparian zone | place: USA: East River... | reverse complement strand
GGCCCACAGGTTACCCAGCAAAAAATTGCAGCTACGCAGGGAGGCGGACTTGGCTTTACGCCCAATCGTGTTTATGAGCTGTCAGGAAGCGCCAGCTGGGAAATAGATCTTTGGGGTAAATTAAAAGGCGCAAACAAAGCGGCGCTGGCTTCATTGCTGCAAAGCTATGCCTATCAAAGATCAGTACAAACACAGCTGGTTGCAAACATAGCCACCGACTATTATAACCTTCTGGCTTATGATAAACAACTGGCTATAACCAGGCAAACGGTTGAAAAGTATAAAGAGGATATAGAAACCAACAAAGCCCTGAAACAAGCCAACAGGGTGACTGAAGCATCCGTAGCACAAAGTGAGGCCAACCGGTATGCTGCAGAAGTTACTATTCCCGATCTTCAAAACAACATCAATCAAACAGAAAACGCAATATGTTTATTGCTTGGCAAACAACCCGGCGCCATCCAAAGAGATTCGCTTGATGTTGGGCATATGGATACTGTATTGCAGGCTGGTGTACCCGCGCAGTTATTGAGCAACAGGCCCGATGTACAGCAGGCCGAATACAATGTACGGTATTATTTTGAGCAGATAAATGTAGCAAGGGCATATTTTTATCCATCCCTTACAATTACAGCCCAGGGCGGCTGGCAGTCTTCAACTGTTGAGAGCCTGTTTAAAAGCGCATCTGTATTTGGCAATGTTGCCGCAGGCTTAACCCAGCCCATATTTAACCAGGGCCTTAATAAGCGCAGGCTGCTGGTAGCCAAAGCACAATACGAAGAATATGTGGCTACATTTCAACAAACTGTTTTAACTGCCGGCCAGGAAGTATCAAACGCAATGTACGCCTATCATGCGGTGGGAGAAAAAACCAACACTCGTAAAATGCAGCTGGATGCCTGGAAAAGATCGGTTGATTATAACCGTGAGCTATTAAAAGGCGGTTATGTAACCTACACAGATGTGCTTACATCTGAGCAGGGCTATTTATCGGCACAGCTAAGCAGCGTAAATGACAGGCTGCAACAGTTAACAGCAATAGTAACGCTTTATCAAAGCCTGGGAGGAGGATGGAAATAAATTTACGGCTCCCGCACGCCATAAAGCGATCCCGGGAGCAGTAACCATAACTCATTATTTATAAATTTAAAAGCTCTTATAATATGGGAAAAAATTCGAGAGTAACGGTTTTACAAAACATCCGTTACATTACTCTTTCGGAGCAATTGCGCGAGGAACTGGAATTGGCAATTGACAGCCTGTATGCGCAAAATCGCTTTCGCCACTATTCCATTATTAATTTAACCCGCTTTAACGAGACAGAAAATGATCTCTTATGCGCGTATATCCTTGGAAAATGGCGCGATAATTACATCCCGGCAGATAAATTACAGCAAGGTATAAATACCTGGTTCAATATGTATTATGACGACCGGCTATCGGTGATAAACAAATTCAGAACGTGTTATTACAGCGTAGTACCCTGTGATCAGATCATAACCGCAAATAACCTAAATATTATTTTTTGCAAATTTCTGATTAGCGAGCTACTTGAAATTTTAACCGAAACAAAATGGCAACCCATCGATAACACCGGATTAACAGACCCGCTAAATTAGTTAATAATGGAGACCGGCTTTGAGCGTAAGGAAACTTTAAAAAAAATAACAGAGAAAGCTCATGACCTTTTCTTTCGTTATGGCATCCGGGGTATTACTATGGATGACATTGCCCATGGCTTGGGAATGAGTAAAAAAACCATTTATAAGTTCTTCGGGAACAAGGATGCCCTGGTGGAAGAACTGGTTGATATGGAAACCAAAAAAAACATGGTTTCGTGCCAAATACTGTTAAGTATAAGCGATGATGCAATCATCGAATTGTTTTTTTTACTGGTTTACGCCAAGCGTTTATATTTAAAGTTAAATAGTTCCATTATCCATGACCTGGAAAAAAAACATCATGATATCTATATCAAACTGAATGATTATAAAAACGGATTTATCTATCAATCTATAAAAACGAGCATCTCAAAAGGGATCGGCCAGCATTTATATCAACCAGACCTTAATGTGGAGGTTATAGCCAGATTTTTTTTAGAAAGCCTGGTAATTGTAGCAGATAATAAAATATTCCCTGCAGAGCAGTTCAATTCCAATACCCTGGCGGAAGAAATCTTCGGGCACCTGATAAACGGCATAGCATCATCCGAGGGATTAGAGCTGATCAATAAGTATAAGAACCAGCAAGGGCTTATTTCATTGATAGAACCAGGGAATAAGCCTTACTGGGATGCCTGAAATCAGGATTTGAGTTTTAAAGACTTAAGCCGAAACTTCTTATACCCATATTTTGGATTTAAGAAGTTTCGGCTAATAACACTTAATGGATTGCGTAATTATGACGCCCATGCCCGTTTAAAATTTGGTGAAATTATTATTATTCGGTATTCTTGGCGCCGTACGCAGCCCCAGCGTACATTTCCCATCAAATTTAGCCAGATCAACAGAAATCAATGAGCACAAAAGCGTTAAGCCCTGACATTTTAAAAACCAAACAACATTTTGAAATTCTTGACGGATTAAGGGGCGTTGCGGCTTTGGCGATTGTATGCTTTCATTTTATGGAAATAGTATATTCAGACTATAGCCAAAATTTTATCGGGCATGGCTTTTTAGCGGTCGACTTTTTTTTCTGTTTATCGGGGTTTGTTATCGGGTATGCATATGATGACAGGATAGGGAAAATGGGAGTGCTGGAATTTTTTAAATCGAGGTTGATTAGGCTGCATCCCATGGTTGTTTTTGGTTCAGTATTAGGCTTGCTGGCGTTCCTGTTTGATCCGTTTGGCGGTCACCCTGAATTGTATTCCACCGGCAAAACTATCCTGGTATTTCTTGCTTCCGCTTTCCTGATCCCTTACCCGGCAATGCCCGATCGCTTTTTTAACCTGTTCGGTTTTAACGCGCCTGCATGGTCGCTTTTTTGGGAATATGTGGCCAATATTTTTTACGCTTTTATCCTCTATAAGATCAGTCGCCGCTATTTGCTTTTATTAACGACGGTTTCGGCAGCGGTACTTTGCGTGGTTTGTTACCGTGCAGGGAACCTGATGGGTGGCTGGAGCGGCCCGACCTTTTGGGATGGCTGCGCCCGCATCAGTTTCTCGTTTTTAGCCGGGTTATTGGTTTACCGCTCCAATTGGATCATTAAAAACAAGCTGGGTTTTTTAGGCATAGCGCTATTATTAGTACTGGCGTTTATCTCGCCCTTTTCAAAATGGAACTGGCTGACCGAACCATTTATTGTACTGCTCTATTTCCCTTTGCTTATTGCATTGGGAGCGGGTGCTGTGTTAACACCAGGGATTAAAAAGCTTTGTGTATTTTTCGGGAAGATCTCGTATCCACTATACATGACACATTATGCCGCCATGTGGATCTTTGGAAACTATTATAGCAGCCATAAACCGGGGACAACCCAATTGGCTTTTATCATCATAGTGGGAATGATACTTTTGGTTGGCGTGGCATATTTGGTGATGGTAATTTATGATATTCCGGTCAGGAGATATTTAAGTGATAAAAGGAAACGAGGATTGTTAAAATAAGACAGCTGCACCCGCGCTGCAAAGGCGGGCTCCCTTATGCTGCAACTTCGAACAAATTAACGGGCTGTTTTAACCTGGAAAACAAGGTAAAATCACCCTCGTAAATAACGTGTTTTTACGCTGGTTAAAGTCATGTTAAAAGTTTAATATTATACTTTAAAATTTTAACAGCCAACTTATTATCCGGTACTGTTTTGCCACTTAAAATTTAAAAACATGTCGAACAATCCCACTAACTCCGCATTTCAGGTCGGCATTTGTATGGCCGGCGCTGTGTCAGCCGGTGCTTATACCGCCGGCGTTATGGACTACCTGTTAGAAGCGCTCTCTGCCTATGAGGAAAACCGGGGCAAGGATGGGTTTCCTTCGCACAAAGTCGAAATTCCGGTTATGGGGGGCGCATCTGCCGGAGGCATGACAGCTATTATCACCGCAGCAGCTTTGCAACAGGGAATTACCCCGATAACGGCGCCGCTGGGCGACCCGCTGCAAGAGCGTCCTGAAAATATGCTGTATCATTCATGGGTTGATTTAACCGGCCGTGACATGTTTAGTAAAATGCTGGACAATGGCGATATCGGAACTGATGTTGTTTCCGCACTTAATTGCCAGTTTATAGATGAGGTTGCGCAGCGGGCCATCCGCCCTGCCGGGACTGTTAAATGGCAGGAAATGCCGGCTTTCTTTCCCCGGAAACTCAAATTGTTTACTACCTTAAGTAACCTGGAGGGCTTTACGTATGATATAGCGTTCAGATCGGCTGCGGCAAGCAGCTTTCACCCTTATTATATGCAGCTTCATAATGATTACGCGTGCTTTGAACTGCTAAGGCCCGGAGAGCAGCCAACCACTGACGGCTGGATGCCGCTTAATATAAAATCGGGCGAAAACACCCGCGCTGCTATGGATGCTGCTATGGCAACCGGGGCGTTCCCGGTTGGCCTTCGCTCCCGGATAGTGAGCCGGACTGAGAACACGGTTAATAATAATCCTTTGTACGATAATAAAACGCTTAAAGCCATTCAAATAGCCCGCGACCCCTATAACAGCCTGAATGTAGATGGCGGGATGATCAACAATGAGCCTTTTGATAAAGTACGCGAGCTGCTGATGGATATTACTGACCAGCATGAGCAGGAGGCTTATGAAAGCTATGATACCTTTAAATCAACGGTGTTGATGATCGCTCCGTTCCCAAGCACAAAACCAGCGGCTATAACCCTTGGCGATAAGCTGCTGCACGTAGTGGGGCTTACCCTTTCAGCAATGATCAGCCAGATGCGTGCCAAGGCTTCGCAAATTAAAGATGCAATGAACCCCACATGTGCCGGGCAATACCTGATCGACCCCTCACGCACTATTAACAGAAACACCCCCGAACAGAAGACCATCCAGGGAGAACGTGCAATTGCCTGTGGTGCGCTTGGCGGTTTCAGCGGTTTTTTGAACAAAGAATTTCGGGTACATGATTATTTTCTTGGCAGATATAATTGCCAGGTTTTCCTGCAGCAATATTTTACTATCCCGGCAGCTGCACTATCAATTAATCCTATTTTTAAGGAAGGATATGCCGGGGTGAAAGATCTGTCGCCATTTACCGCAAAAGACGGCGGCATTCAGATCATCCCCGTAGGGAACCAGCTATTGACGATGCCGGATATAAACTTTAGCGGGGGCAACAAAAAGTGGCCCGAACAAAACTGGGACAGCATTGACCAATATTCCGGGGCCCTGAAACAACGCATCGAGAAAGTGATCCTGAATGTAACTGCCTACAAACCTGTGCCTAAATTCTTTCTCAGGATTGGGGCCTTTATTCTTTTGCGCGGTTTGCTGGCCAAAGCGATCCTTAAAGCTGTGAAACAGGAACTTACCAAATGGCATTTACTAAAAGGCATGGAGCCTGAACCTGTTAAGGATCCTAAAACATTTCCGGTTGTTATTTTCAATTCAACAGTAACCGGTAGTTTCAGATATCTTGATGTGACCGTTAATGGCGAACCTGTTCCGGTAACAAAAACAGGCATTTCTTACCAGCAAAATCTCGATCGTTCTGTGCTTACCGTTGTTTACCAATTTTCAGGGGGGGCGGGAGATTTTATAATTAGTTATAACAGCAGCAAGGATGCTGTCATAATAGCAGACAAAAATAATCCATCAGGTGTTCAGGGTAAAATAGGGGCCGAAGGTCATCGTAAATTTATACTGGAGATTCCACTGGATTAATTACAAAATGCGAAGGAAGCCGCTTCACAAGGTTAGAGAATAGCGCTGTTACAGATGAATTTTATAAAACAACGAACGATAATTACAATTTTGTCTGCCTTTCCTTTCTGATCTTATCGCGGTGCATGGTACCCCAATCTGCCAGGGCGAGCAATACATTGCCTAATGTACCTGCATAATCCGTTACCTGGTATTCAACCACTATAACGGGTTGTGTATGAACGATCCTTTTAATTAAACCATTCAATTCAAGTTCTTTCAATTCACTTGATAATACCCGGGCCGAAATACCTTCTACGGTTCTTTGTATTTCATTGAAGCGTTTATTGCCTTCCCTCAATGACCCAATTACCCGCAATTTCCATTTACCGCCAATTACATATAGCGAGTCGCCAATTGCGGTCAAAAGACTCGTGCAATCCTGGGTGTTTACCGGTACAGTAGAATTCATAATTATTTGATTTTAAGGAAACTATACAAAAGGTTAGCGCTAACCTTTTGTATAGTGCTAACCTTTTGTAAGCAAATGTAAATAGATTTGACCAGTTAAAAATTAAAACGATGAAAAAAATACTTCATATTATTTCGAGCCCAAGGGGCGAAGCCTCATTGAGCATTAAACTGGGAAATGCTATTATTGAAAAGATCAAAGCCGAACATCCCGGCAGTACGGTAAAAGAAATTAACCTGGTTACGCAACCATTTCCTCACCTTGAAGAAGCACACCTGGCCTCTTTTTTTACCCCGGCAGAAAACTGGACATCTGAAAATATAGCAGCCATTAAATATTCGGAGGATGCCATACAGGAAATCCTGGATACGGATATCCTTGTGATTGGCGCGCCGCTTTATAACTTTAGTATTCCCTCTAACTTAAAAGCATGGATAGATCATATTGTTAGAAAAGGGATCACTTTTAAATATGATGAAAATGGTGCTGAAGGGTTAATAAAAGGCAAAAAGGTTTATATAGCGTTATCATCAGGCGGAATTTATTCAGATGGCCCAATGCAGCCTTTTGATTATGCTGAACCCTATTTAAAATTTATATTAACTTTTATTGGGCTAACTGACATCAGCGTATTCAGGGCAGAAGGCTCATCCATACCAGGCATGCAGGATACTGCGTTGGAAAAGGGGATCAGCAGTATTAACCTGAATTAAGGCAGACGGCGAAATATAAAAGCACGGTAACTTTCAATACTACCGTGCTTTTGTGTTTCTCACACTGCCGCCATTAATTGCGACACAGGAATAACACTGACAGGCTAATACCTCTTCTGTTTTATAAACTGGCGAAAATACTCAGTTTATAAATATTATCATGTTCGGGGGCTGCAGAATGGAGCCAATTTTGTAAGGCGACCCGGGTAGTACAAGGCCCATAGGTAATAATTTTAATTTTTCTTCGTAGTGATTCTTTCCTTAAGATCTCTAAAACCTCCTGCAGAATTTCACCCCGAAAGGGCGTAAACATAAAAAACACAGTTCCTTCGGAATAGTCTGCTTTCCGTGCGTCAGCATTTATAAAGGTAACATTGGGTAAATTAAGCTCCGCCGCGCAATCCCCCGCATAATTGCAAAAGGCCGGCTCGAACTCTATGCCTTTAACGGTAATTTCTGCGAGAAGATTTACCAGGATGGCTACCTGGCCCAAGCCCGAGCCCAGGTCAAAAAAAACGTCTTCTTTTGTGAAATGAGCTTTTTCGACCAGTTCAAAAACTATCCTTGCCGGCGTTTTCTGATAGTATACCATTTCCGGCTCTAAATCTTTAGTCTGTTCCGGGATGTTCTGAAAGGGGAACATCCTGTTGATAAAGACGTCAAGGTTATCATAACCCGGTTCGTCGTGGTGTTCATTAAGAGCCACATATTCATTAACCAGGCTTTTGAATAGGTTTCCTGTATGTCCTCCTGCCCGGATCTTTTCCTGAAGTTTTTGAAATAGCTTATTATCAATTTCTTCCAGTTCAGCCATTACTTTTTCCGCACGATATTTCAGCGCAATCAACTGATCCGGCTCAACTGTTTTTTGCAGGAGTGCTTCAATCTGATCAATAACATGAAACTCAATAAAGTCTATAACCTCACTATGTGTATCAAAATTTTTCTCTTCATAGAGTAAAGGGTCCGTCTCTATTGATTCAATATACGATTGTATTTCAATGATTTCCGGGAGATTAGAATTAATAATGTATGATTCCTTTTTAGTCAATTTGATGTTCTGATTTTAAATATGGATATCCTCTGAATTTCAAACGCACGTTTTGTCCTGCAATATTCTACAAAAGAAAGACTTTTATCACTAAAGAAAACCAATCTGTTATTAATTGATCTTATTGAATAGCCAGGGCCGATTTTAAAAATGGCTCCAGAACGTTTATCAGTCTCTTCATGCTTTTTTGGCAAGTTATTTATAACGGAACTCACAATGTATTCCTTGCGCCTTTGCATCTTGTATAATTGTTATAGTTTTGCAGCATGAAAAGATTTTTCAAGGGAAGTTTCGCTTGATTTTTATCTATATCAGGACTCAAATCATCCTCTTGCGAAAACTATGAAATTACACACTTACCCATTATATCCACTCTTAATTCTTTTTTGCTTTCTCTTTTCAGCATGTAAGAAATCTGAAATACCGAAAACTCCCCAAATTACAATATCCATTGCCCCATCTGCTGTAACCCTGGCAAAAGATCAGGCTTTTTTATCACAGTTAACGCTTACTATTCAGAATGCCCCGCCCGAAGAATCGGGTGAAGTTAAATGGAGTTCGGAGAACGAGCGGATTGCCAGCGTAACAAGCGAGGGTCTTGTACATCCTGAAGGCGCCGGAGAAACCTATATCGTAGCCACGCTGGTAAGTGGTAAAGGAGTTGCAAAATGCAAGGTTACTATTACAGATGGTGACGATTATAAATATCGAATAGTGTTAAAGGACAAAGGGACTTCCGGTTTCTCTGTTAACGCACCCGAGGCCTTTCTTTCTTCTAAAGCCATAGCCAGAAGGCGGAAACAAAAGATCGCTATTGATGAAACCGATTTGCCCATATCAAAGGACTATATTAAAGCCATCCAAAATGTTGGCGGAGTTGTGATTGCACAAAGTAAATGGCTCAATACCGTTAGTGTGCACTGTACAGATCAGTTTTTGATTGATAAATACAAAGCTCTTCCTTTTGTAAAGGATGTGATTTTGGTATGGGAAAGAAAAAGAACCGGTGCCCCAACAGGAAAGTATGTTGATATTCCGCAAACGGGATCAACCGGGACAAGCAATACACCAATTGATTACGGAGCAGCTTTTGATAATATCAATCCCAATAATGGCCAAATCCTGCACGGAAAAGGGTATAAAGGCTCAGGAATAGATATCGCGGTGATTGATGCAGGTTTTATAAATTTAAAAAACAATGCCGCGTTTAAAAACACCCACATCAAAGGGGCGAAATCTTTTGTTTATGAAAACAATGATCCTTATAGCATCGACAGTCATGGCGTTTGGGTTACCTCATGCATGGCTGCAAATAAACCTGGATATTATGTGGGTACGGCGCCCGAAGCCAATTATTGGTTGCTAAGGTCGGAAGATGAATCTTCTGAATACCCGGTTGAAGAAGACTATTGGGTAAATGCAATTGAATATGCAGATAGTGTAGGTGTAGATATCGTAAATTCGTCGCTGTCTTACACCACCGGTTATTACATTCCTTCATCCCGGTATACCTTTCAGCAAATGGATGGTAAAACCGCGTTTGCAACCCGCGGAGCCAACCTAGCAGTAAATAAAGGCATTTTTATTGTGAACTGCGCCGGCAATGAGCAGTCATGGGTAGGTACCCCGGCTGATTCCCCCGGAGTGCTTACCATGGGATCAGTAAATTCACAACTGAATATAGATGTTTTTAGTTCATGGGGCATTACCGTTGACGGGCGTATGAAACCTGATGCCGTTGCCAGGGGTGGAGGTGTGAACGTAATTAATATAGATGGGGTTGCAGAATCAAGAAGCGGCACTTCCTATGCCAGCCCCATCATGTGTGGTTTAGTGGCCTGTTTGTGGCAGGCTTTTCCAAAATTAACCAATAAGGAATTATTGGAGGTGATCAGGAAATCAGGCAATAGAGCCGGCAAGCCGGTAGTTCCTTATGGATATGGCATCGTCGATATGCAAAAAGCCATGGAATTAAGTAAAGTAATTTCTGCTTCGAAATAATTTGTACAATTATTAAACATACTGAATAGGCCACTTTTATCAAGTGGCTTATTTGTTCCTAAACTACAAAACCCGAACTCTTTTATAGCGGATTTGCGTAATGCGGCAGGTTCAGATCTATAAGTCTTTTTATTAAAACTTATGATAACTTTATCAAACGTATCGAAATTAAATCGGCTTTATTACAAATGAATATTCTTAAAATATCCAATCCGCAAAGAAAATGGTATCAAGTAATTTTGTGGTGGGAGATCAGGCGTATCCCTTATAACATTATAATGTATTTAACGGGGTTATTAAGTTTTTACATTTGTTTCGTAACAATCCCCCTTATCTATCTTTTGATTGGCTTGCTACTTAATATTATATATACGGTGGGATGGATATTTGAATTAATTTTCGTCAATAAATTCAAAGAACAAAAAAGACTGAATTATCCGATGTATGCGTTTATCTCCTACCTGATTTTATCCGCATTTTTTATATTGGGTTTTGCAGTATTTCTTTTCATTATTAGATGACCCAGGTGCTAACTTTTTTATGGACGCAAAGGGGCCTGCTGATAACAAAAAAGGCCTAAACTTTTATCTGAAGATTTCTAACATACAATTTACTTACCTTTTACTTTCTTAGAAAACTGATCCTGCAAATCGTTAAGCTCCGCATCGTATCCCTTCCTATCCATAAAAGCAGCCGGATTGTAACCGTCGCCGGGTTTATGTTTGCGATGAAGGTCAAACTGGCTTGCATGTGATGCCAGCCAAATATCAAACGATAGTTTTTTCATAGCATTTAAAGTGTAGGCATAATCCTTTTCTATACCGGGATAGGCGGGGATCTCTGAGAAGTTTTTATCTGTAACTATGGTAGGCATGTTGGCTATCAGTACCCTATAAGTTCGTTTATTATCCTTTACATCAAACAAAAAACTGCAGGAGCCTTTAGTATGGCCGGGATGATGAAGCATAACCAATTGCATTCCTCCTAATTTTACGGTATCGCCATTGTGTAATAAACGGTCCACTTTTACCGGGGCATAAGTGCTGGTGTTACCACCTAATGCGTAATCCGAACGGCCCCCATCTGCCACTACCTCCGCATCTCCATCATCCACCATCATTTTGGCGCCTGTTAATTTTTTTATCGCCGCCATTGCCCCCATGTGATCATAATGCGCCTGGGTTGTTAAAAGGATTTTGAGATCGGCAACCTTAAAACCCAAAGCTTCAATGTTTGCCTTGATCATAGGCAGTGAGCCGGCAATGCCGGTATTGATAAGCACACAGCCTTTGGGGGTTACAACAAGGTAGCAGGCCAGATCATAGGTGCCCACATAATAAAGATTCCCGGCAATTTGAAACGGCTGGGTAGGCTTTGACCATTCGGGATGCGAATTTGCGGGTTCTATCACTTTTTGAGCAGATGCCAAAAAGTTCACGAATAATAAGCTGATTAACAGCAGGGTTCTTTTAAGTGCAAATACCGGCATATAATTGATAAATGAGCACTAAATATATGCTTTGTTATTGATATCGGGATTGCATAAACCGTCATTTTATTTCCGTGGATTTTTTGTACATTTAATATTTAGCCTATTCTTAAAACCGATATTACATGCTCAGAAAATATTCGATTTTATTTGGAATAATTATTTCCCTATCACTGCTATTTGTAGCCACGTTATATTATCCGGGCGGCTCACAATATGACAAAAATGCTGTTGGGTACGACTGGAAAAACAACTACCTGAGTAACCTGTTTGGTGCAAAAGGAGTCAATGGTTCAGTGAGTGCATCCCGGCCCTGGGCTATTGCCGGAATGCTGTTTCTTTGTGCCAGCTCTGCGCTGTTTTTTTTCGACTTTTCAAAGAAGATCCCTGCAAAAGGATCAGCCAAAATAATCAGGTACTTTGGGGCCGGTGCTATGCTATTTGCATTTTTGGCCGTGACACCCTACCATGACGCAATGGTTACCATTGCTGATACGATGGCTCTTGTAAGTATGTTTTACATTACCGTATTTTTACTAAAGTCGCGCCTGCATTTATTAAAGATCCTTTCCATTATTTGCCTCCTTTTTTATTATTGCAGCAGCTTTGTTTATTATACCCGCATTTACCTGGAGTTTTTACCAATTTTACAGAAGCTTACGCTGCTCCTTACAGTTACCTGGATCATATCTTTACAGTATTTTACTACGAGGGCTGATTTTCAACCAGTGAAGAAAGCTGCAATAAAATAGATGATAGATCCGGCAAACTCCCAATTATCCTGCCCCCAATGGCTCTCCTGCGGGCGTCAAACTCAAAAAGCCTTTAGCGTTTCTGTTTAAAGGGCTTTTTAATAAACTTCCCCCGTTGTTGTTTTGATGCGTGCTCAGCAACTCCGGAACCTTTGCTATACAAAGATTCATTAAAGAAGCAAACAAGGTTGGCTCACTGTATTCGGCATAGATAAAGATGAGTTTAAGCCCCAGCGTATAAAGTTCCCGGCCCTTGTGTTTCAGGATTTGAATAGCTTTCATATTTGTTGCCGGGCTTAAACAAGTGCGTAATCATAGTTAATGAAGGTCTGCCGTGTGATGCTGCCTGCATCTTTCAAAATTGGCCGGCCACGCCCGAATACCATTTTATCAAAGTCCAGGTCGGTTACTTTCATAATGCTGCTGATGCCCTCCGCCATATTTTCATAGATGACGCTTAAACCAAGGCCGGTACTGTTCGACAACAGGTCGCCGGCTATCAGCACTTCTTCGTTCTCCGCAAGCAATGAGATATGGCCTTTTGTGTGGCCCGGCGTGTGGATAACGCGAAGCCCGCCGGCTAAAGGCAGCAGGTCATGGTTATCTAACTCTTCATCTATAACAACCGGCTCTATATTGATGCCGGAGCGCTTAATGGCCAGTTCGTAGAACAGCCAGTTTTTAAACCCGGGTGTGAGGCAGACCTCTTTGCGGCAGGCAATGCCATAGCGCATGATCTGCGCGTCCTCGCGGTGCGCCATTACCGGAGCCCTTAACATCCGCTTCATCTCTTCGGCGCTCCCGGAATGATCCGGATGTGCATGGGTAAGGATGATCCGTTTGATATCATAAGGGTTCTTGCCTCCGTTTTTAATTGCACTGAAAATTTTCCCCGCACTTCCTTTGGGCCCGGTATCTATCAGGGTGAGACCATTATCTTCTATCACAAAAGCGTTGACCCAGCCTAAGCTGATCTGGTATATATTATTGCTGATCCTTTTCATACGATTATAGATGTTTGATTTAAAAAACTTATTAATGCGTAAAAAATGAGTTCATAGCTCTTGCTTTCGGATTAAAGTATTTATTTAACGGTGATCATTTGTGCCTGCCGGTTGTTCTTTCTAAAAATACCTAAACGCTGTTTTATGCCACAAAAGTTCAAAAAGGGGGTGTTAACAAATGTTAAAATAGACGACCCGCCGCATTTTGCCTATCAATAGCCAAATTAAAGCGACGGGATCCAAATAATTTTTAGAGGAAAAAAGGCAGCGCCAGGCAATTAACAGGCAGGCATTCCTATTAATCCTTTAAATGACTAATACCTAAACTATTAAGCGTAGCTTAGGTAAATTCCGCAACTCACCATAACATTTACCCCTTGGATAACATTTTCGATGAACTTATAGATAGTTACCTGGCTACTAATGTGGGGGTGGTAAAAAACTTCCTGGATGAAAACCTGTCGCGGCATCTGGTAGAGAACTTAAGTCTGCTTTACGCTAATGACAAATTGCTTTTTGCCGGTACCGGGAACAATAACGTGGTGAATCATGATAAACTGGTCAGAAGTGATAAAATTTACTGGCTCGACAGGGTTCATAACAATATTCATGAGAATTCCTTTTTTGACCTTATCGATCGTTTTGTTATTTATTTGAACCGTACTTGTTACACAGGCATCACCGGGTATGAATTTCACTACACCCTTTACGAAAAAGATAGCTTTTACAAACGCCACCTGGATAATTTTGCACAAAATGGGTCAAGGGCTTACTCCATGATCATGTATTTAAACACCGAGGTTGATGGCGGCGACCTGCGCATCTACCAGGGCGGCAGTTCGCAGGATATCTCACCCAACGCCGGTAAAAGTGTATTTTTTAAAAGCAATAAGCTTGAGCATGAAGTACTGGTTACCCATTTACCCAGGATGAGCATTACAGGATGGTTAAAGGTTGGGGGATAATGTCTCTTAATCAATCCTCAATCCTGTAGAAGATCAACGCGTCCAATTTTTTACTTTTCCATTATCTTCAACCCAAATTTCTAAATAGACATCCTCTGAAATTGGTTTTCCTTTATCTTTAATAATGTCAAATTTGAGGCTTTTTAGTGCGTTGAGGACGGCATTGGTGCAATAGTCGTATTCTTTTCTTGCTTCCTGATCAATTTCTTCCTCTGATTTATATTTAAGCATATTAACTTTCGAAATTCTACCATACTCGTCAATTGTTATGATATACTTTTCAGAGCAATCGCAGTCATCGGAAGTTTTCCATCTAATTTTTTTGAGTTTTTCAAACAAAATGTCAGATATCTTAACTTTAAACCTTCTATCAATGGCTTTAGAATCGTCAACATAATTATTTACATTTTCTACATCTAATACCCTGCCGCTGGAAATATGTAATACGCTCTCCTTTTCATAAATAGTTTTGAAGACTCCATCCCATCTTAATATTTTATTAGTTAAAGGAAAACTAAGATCGCCGGAAAACCAATCAATAAATACTTTGCCATTTATAAGCCTATCGCTGAAAATTACCTGCATCTTTTTAAATGATGCATTTTTATCTAATGTCCTTCTTCGGAGGCTGCCACAATCGATAATATCAGCAAGAAAAAGACTATCGTTCTCTACTTTATAAATAGCCTGATAGCCTCTCCAACAATTAAATGATCCTCCATCACGGAAATTCAAACCAAATAATTGTTCCCGATTACCCTGTTGGTGCTTTTGCAAATATTGCTCAACAAGCAAGTTATAAGTTGCGATTGTATCATTTTTATAAATGATGTAATCAGGCATTTGTGGGCTGGCAAAAATATTTAAAGAAGAAAGTATTAGAATAATTAATGCTGTGCAACGCAATGAGGTTCTAATAGACAATTTCATATAAAGGTCAGATTCGGAGGCGCGTAATTGTATTTGCAATATAAGCTAATATATGAAATCAAAAAACCT
>Ga0193702_1000400_pt1 | contig 15317 bp, 10 predicted proteins | sample U3a1metaG_FD_143060 | JGI IMG/M metagenome (GOLD analysis project Ga0193702, IMG submission 143060) | Soil microbial communities from a riparian zone of the East river system, Colorado, United States - U3a1 | ecosystem: Environmental > Terrestrial > Soil > Riparian zone | place: USA: East River... | reverse complement strand
TGCCGGCGATCGCCAAGGCCTTCCGCGAAAAGCACAGCCAGTTCGAGCACCCGGCCAATGTGCTGTTCATCCACACCCAGGAACAGCGCGAGCTGTGCATCTCGGTCACCCCGCCCTGGCCGCTGGCGGCGATCCAGCGCGACCTGCTCGAAGTCTTTTGCCAGCGCATCGCGGCCGCCTTCGACAACCTGTATATGTTCGGCCAGCTGCGCAAGGCCCAGGAGGCGACCGTGGTGGCGCTGGCCGACCTGGCCGAGTTCCGCGACCACGGCACCGGCGGCCATGTGCGGCGGGTGCAGGACCTGTCGTCGCGGATCACCGCGCGCATGGTGGCGCACGGTGTGGACGACCCCGAACTGACGCCCCAGCTGGTCGACATGATCGGCCTGGCCAGCATCCTGCACGACGTCGGCAAGGTCTCGACCCCCGACCAGATCCTGCTGAAACCGGCCGAGCATACGCCCGAAGAGCGGCGCGTGATGCAGACCCATGCCGAGATCGGCCGCTCGATCCTCGAACGCGCCGCGCGCATGGTGGACGGGGTCAGCTACCTGACCTACGGCGCCCAGATCGCCGGCGCCCACCACGAGCATGTCGACGGCGCCGGCTATCCGTCCGGGCTGACCGGGCGGCAGATCCCGCTCGCCGCGCGCATCGTGGCGGTGGTCGACGTGTTCGACGCGCTGCTGCACCGCCGGCCCTACAAGGAGCCCTGGCCCTATCCCGACGTGGTGACCCACATCCGCGAGCGCAGCGGCAGCCAGTTCGATCCCGAGGTGGTCGCGGCCCTGCTCGACATCATCGAGAACGAGCCACCGCCCGCCCCTAGCGACGACGAATAAGTGGGGGGCTTCGTGGTGCCCGGCATTGCCGGTCCCCACCCCCCAGCGACGACGAATAGGCCCAGGCTGTCGCGTGGGGCCATCAAAACCCCGGTTTCGCCGCTTTTCAGAGGGCGAAAGGCTTGAATTTCAGTATTTTCTTCCCCAGCCGTAATATACTCACGGGAGATTGCCACGCCTCATTGGAAACTTGGAAATGAATGAACTTGACGGACTGTCCGCGCTGATCATCGAGCCGCACGCCGGCATGCGCGCGAGTATTCACAACATGCTCAACCTGTGCGGCCTGACCAAAATCGAGCATGCGGCCAGCTCGAACAACGCGATCAAGCACCTGGGCCTGAAGACCTTCGACCTGATCCTGTGCGAGTACGACCTCGACGGCGGCCAGGACGGCCAGCAACTGCTCGAAGACCTGCGCCACCATAAGCTGATCTCGCTGTCGACCATGTTCTTCATGGTCACCGCCGAAGGTAATTACGGCAAGGTGGTCAGCGCGGCCGAACTGGCGCCGACCGACTACATCCTCAAGCCCTTCACCGCCGACCGCCTGCTCGAACGCATCGCGCGCGCGCTCGAAAAGCGCAATGTCTTCATGCCGGTGTATCAATTCATGGAGGTCGGCAACCAGCGCGAGGCGATCGCCGCCTGTATCGAAGGCGTCAAGAACCACCCGCGCCACGCGATCGACTTCATGCGCCTGCGCGCCGAGCTGCACATGTTCCTGGGCGAACCGGCCGAGGCCGAGCCGATCTATACCCAGCTGTTCGAAGCCAAGGCGATCGCCTGGGCCCGGCTCGGGCTGGCCAAGACCCTGTTCATGCGCGAGCGTTTCGCCGAGGCCCAGAGCGTGCTCGAGTCGCTGGTCGAGAACAACAAGAAATTCGTCGACGCCTACGACTGGCTGGCCAAGACCCATGCCGCGGTGGGCGAGATGGACAAGTCGCAGCAGGTGCTGGCCGAGGCGGTGGCGGTCTCGCCGCATGCGGTGCGCCGGCTGCGCAAGCTGGGCGAAGTGGCGCTCGAAACCGGCGACACCGAGACCGCCGAGAAGGTGCTCAAGCAAGTCGTCGCGAAAGCCAAGTATTCCGAATTTCGCGACCCGGAAGACCATGTGAAGCTGGTCCAGACCCTGGTCAAGAAGGGCGATCCGGTACAGGCCGCGGCCGTCATCCGCGACCTCGACAAGTCGATGGGCGGGCAAAAGAACGCCGCCGTCTGCAGCGCCATTTCCTCGGCCATGGTGCACGAGTACACCGGCAACGAGACGCGCCTGGCCGAGTCGCTCAACGCCGCGCTCGAAGCCTGCAAGGAAGCGCTCGGGCTGTCGGCCGAAGTCAAGATGGAACTGGCGCGCAACTGCCTGCAAAACAATATGGAAGAGGGCGCCGCCGACGTCATGCGCGAGGTGATGCGCAACGCGCCCAACAACCTCGTCATGGCCAAGGCGATGGGCGTGTTCGAGAAGGCCGGCCGGTCCGAGCTGGCCACCTCGCTGGCGCAGGAAAGCCGCCAGCAGGTGGTCGACCTGGTCGCCTCCGGCGCCAACAAGGCGAAGGAGGGCGATTACCGCGGCGCGGTGACCCTGATGGTGGAGGCGGTCAACAAGCTGCCCGACAATCCGCAAGTGGTGTTCAACGCCGCCGTCGCGGTGCTCAAGTGCCTCGAAAACATGGGCTGGGAAGAGCGTCTCGGCCAGTACGCGCTGTCGCTGATCGATACCGTGCGCCGGCTCGACCCGATCAACCCTAAACTGCCCGCACTGGCCGGCCTGCATCAGCAGATACTCAAAAAATACGACAAGGGCACACGCACCAAGAAAGCGTGATGGTCCTGCAACACATCGGAATCCCCTATGGCAGCCGCTTCCCCCCCTTCGCAACCGGGCAATGAAACCCGTAAGGTCCGCGCCGCCCTGATGAACAAGGTGTGCGGCGACGAAGAGATGTTCGCCCTCGGCACCTCGGTCGCGCGCGTGGTCGAGATGACTTCGTCGGACGACCAGGGCAGCCACGACCTGGCCTACTACGTGCTGTCGGACGTGGCGCTGACCCAGCGCATCCTGCGCCTGTCGAACACCGCGCAATACCGCACCGTCTCGGGCACCACCGTGACCACGATTTCGCGCGCCATTTCGCTGCTCGGCTTCGACAATGTGCGGACCACCGCGCTGGCGATGCTGCTGGTCGACGCGCTGTCGAACAGCAAGCATGCGCAAAGCGTGCGGGTCGAGCTCGAAGCGGCCCTGTGCGCCAGCCTGGTCGGCCGCGAAATGGCGCGCCACAGCTTTTACCAGCGCGCCGAGGAAGCTTCGATCGGCGCGCTGTTCAAGAACCTCGGGCCGCTGCTGGTGGCCTCGCACGAGCACGAGCGCTACCGCGAAATCGCCTCGCTGATGGTGGGCGCCAAGCACACCCAGGGCCAGGCCTCGCAAATGATCCTCGGCTGCAGCTACGAGACCCTGTCGGAAGCGGTGCTGGCCGAATGGAAGATCCCGGAAGTGATCGTGCGCTCGCTGTCGCCGCTGCCGCAGGGCGTGCAAAAGGTGGCGCTCAACCGCGGCGAATGGATGCGCCAGGTGGCCTCGTTCGCGATGGACGTGGCCAAGCTGCTGGCGCGCTCGGCCAATCCGGCCGGCACGCCCGAGGCGCGCGCCCTGCTCACGCGCTACGGGGCGGCGCTGAACATCGACGCCGACCAGATGGAAGACTTGTTCTCCACGGTCCAGAACGGCATGACGAGCCTGCTGCAAAGCATGAATATGCAGCCCCAGCCCAAGCCGGAGGACGACGGCGAGGGCGAGGGCTTGCCGAACGTGCTGCTGCTGGCCACCATGGATTCCGGCGAAGCCCAGCAGGCCGGCTACCACCCCAGCGGCAAGCCGCTCAATGCGCGCGAGCTGTTGCTGGCCGGGGTGCAGGACGTGACCCAGATGCGGGCGTCGGGCGAGGGCAAGGTCAACGAGCTGATCCTCGCGGTGCTGGAAACCCTGTACCGCAGCATGGGTTTCCGCTTCGCGACGGTGTGCCTGAAGGATAACCGCGCCGGCCAGTTCCGCGCGCGCCTGGCCTTCGGCGACGACCACCTGGCGCGCCAGGCCGGCTTCGTGTTCCCGATGGCGCCCACGCGCGACCTGTTCCACCTGGCGATGGAAAACGACGCCGACCTGATGATCGCCGATTCCAGCAGTCCCAAGATCCGCGACCTGCTGCCGGCCTGGCACCGCAGCCTGCTGCCCGACGCCAAGAGCTTCATCGTGCTGCCGCTGGTGGTCGGCAAGACCCCGCTCGGCCTGTTCTACGCGGACCGCGTGCTGCCCGCGCCGGAGGGCGTGCCGCCCGACGAGACCTCGCTGATCAAGGCGTTGAAGGGACAGGTGCTGGTGGCGCTGGGACCTTGAGGTAGGCCAGGAATTGGGCGGCCGGCATCGGCCGCGCGAACAGGAAGCCCTGCGCTTCGTCGCCCAGCTTGTCGCGCAGGAAGTGGCACTGGGCCAGCGTTTCGACCCCCTCCGCCACCACCCCCAGCCCGAGCGAATGGGCCAGGCCGATGGTGGCCGAGACGATCATCGCATCGTTCGGGTCGGTCTCGATATCCTTGACGAAGCCGCGGTCGATCTTGATGCGGTCGATCGCGAACAGCTTCAGGTAACTGAGCGAGGAATAGCCGGTGCCGAAGTCGTCGATCGCCACCGTGATGCCGCGCTCGCGCAGCTGGCGCAGCAGGTGGCGCGTGCTCTCCGGGTCGTGCATGGCGGCCGTTTCGGTGATCTCCAGCTCGAGCCGGGCCGGGTCGATGCGGCTGTGCGCCAGCAGCCGGTCGAGCTGGGCCAGCAGGGTGGTGCCGGCGCACTGTCAGCACCCATTCGCCCAGCGGCAGGATCAGGCCGCATTCCTCGGCGATCGGGATGAAGCGCGCCGGCTCCACCGCGCCCAGTTCGGCGTTATGCCAGCGCAGCAGCGCCTCGGCGCCGATCACCTGGCCGCTGTCGAGCGCAACCTGGGGCTGCAGGTACAGCTCGAACTCGTTGCGCTCGAGCGCCTGCCACAGGCGGTTTTCCAGCATCAGGCGCTCGTGGGTGGCGGCGTTCATGGCCGGCGAGAAGAACTGGAAATTGCCGCGTCCGGCGCTCTTGGCCGCGTACATCGCGATGTCGGCGTGGCGCAGCAGGGTGTCGGCATCGTCGCCGTCGGCCGGGAACATCGCGATGCCGACGCTGGCGCCGCTGTGCGCGATCTCGCCGCCCAGCCGGTAGGGCGCGCCCAGCGACTGCACCAGCCGCACCGCCACCGCGCCGGCCAACTCGGGCGTGATCCCGCCCGGCATCACGATGATGAATTCGTCGCCGCCCAGGCGCGCGATGGCGTCGGCTTCGCGCAGCAAGTCCTTCATGCGCTGGGCCACCGCCACCAGCAGCAGGTCGCCCGCGTGGTGGCCGTGCGAGTCGTTGATTTTCTTGAAGCGGTCGAGGTCGATGAACAGCACCGCCACCGCCTCGCGCTTGCGGCGCGCCTGCACCAGCAGGTGCTCGAGCCGCAGGTTGAGCGAGAAGCGGTTCTCGAGGCCGGTCAGGGGGTCGTGGTGGGCCAGCCGGTAGATGTGTTCCTGCGAGCGCTGCTGCTCGGTCAGGTCGCGCAAGATGCAGACGAACAGGATCTCGTCCGGCAGCACCACCCGGCTGACCGCGACCGACAGCGGGAACAGCTGGCCGGCGCTGGTGCGCCCGACCAGTTCGCGCTCGCCGGACGGGTTGCGCGCCAGCTGCGGCAGCAGGCCGGCGCTGCCGTCGCCGGTCGCCATCGGCACCAGCACGTCGAAGCGCAGCCCGGCCAGCTGCTCGGGCGGATAGCCGAACAGGTGGCCGGTGGCCGCGTTGGCGGTCTTCACGCGGCCGTCGTGCGAGACGGTCAGGATCGCGTCGGCCGCATTGTCGAGGATGGCTTGCAGGCGCGCCTCGCGCTCGCGCAGCTTGGCCGTGCTGTCCTTGACCTGGGCCTGGATCTGGGCGCGCTCGCCGCTGATCAGCAGCATCAACGCGCCCATCAGGCCGGTCATCAGCAGGCCGGCGGTCAGCACGGTCCAGCTTTCCCAGCCGCGCTGCTGCTGCAGATAGGCGGGCGTCGGCGCCAGCCGCAGCAGGTAGCTGCGGCCGCCGAAATGCAGCACCCGGTTGGTGTCGTCGGGGCCGGGCGGGCGCCGGATCGCGTCGTGCAGCGGCAGCGGCAGGCCGGCCGCGGTGGTGTCGGCCAGCGCCGCCGCGAAGCCGGGGAAATCGGCCTGGGTCACCGCCTGCCGCAAATACGCTTCGAGCTCGAGCACGATGCACAGCACGCCGAACGGCGCGGCGTCGGGCGTGGCCGCGCCCACCGCCTGCATCAGCACCACGCCGTTGCCGGGCTTGAGCATTAGCTCGAGCGGGGCGGTGGCGACCGGCGCCCCGGTTTCCAGCGCCTGGCGCAGCGCGGCCGCGCGCCGCGGCTCGGAGCGGAAATCGACGCCCAGCTGCCGGCGGCTGCCGGGTGGCTCGATATGCAGGATCGGGAAGTATTCGGCGCGCCGCGGCGCCGGGCGCCGCGCGCCGTTGGGACCGTACTCGCTGATCGTGTAGCCGCTGTCGACGTGGCGCCGGGCCCAGGCCTCGAACGCGGCGCGCTGGCTGTCGGGCACCCGCGCCAGCCATTCGATCGCCATCAGCTCGTGGCGGCGGTCGAGGTAGGCGTGCGCGATGTTGGAGAACTCGGCGACCGGCAGCGTGCGGCCGTTATCGCTGAGCGCGCGCGCCAGCGCGTAGGTGAAGCGTTCGTGCTCGCTGAACTGGGCCTGCAGCAAGTCGCCCACCTGCTGCGCCTTGAGGCGGAAGGTTTGCAGGTGCTGCGCGTGTTCCCAGCGCAGGGCCTGCTCGTAAATCGTCACGAAGCCGCCCACCGACAGCAGCAGCGGCAACCCGACCAGGGTGCGGCGCCGGCGCCACAGCGCGCGCGGCTGGCCGCACACGATCCAGCTCAGCGGCGCGGCCAGCAAGATGCCGATGGTGTCGCCGGCCCACCAGCTGACCCAGTTGGTGGCCAGCTCGGCGCGCGGCAGCACGTCCAGCAGGCGCAGGCCGCCGACCGCGCAGCTGGCGCCGATCAGCGCCGTGAGCGGGGCCAGCAGCAGGAAGCGCAGCACGTCGCGCCCGGAATCGATGGCCGGGTTGATCCAGCGCCGGAACAGCAGCGCGCCGAGACCGGCCTGCAGCATCGAGCCGAGCGCGATCGGCAACGCCGCGTACAGGTTCAGCTGGGCCGGGGTATGCGCGCCGGCCCAGCCTAGTTGCAAGTTCAACATCAGCGCGCCGAGGCCGATGCCGGGCAATACGCGCCAGCCCACGGTGGCGGCCAGCGCAAGGCCGATGCCGGCCGGCGGAAACAGCGGCGTAGCATAGCCCGGCGGCAGCGCCAGCATCAGGCAGGCGCGACCGATGGTGAGGTAGGCCGCCAGCGCGCACAGGTTGGCGATCAGTACCGATTTCCACGGCCGAAGCCGCTCGTATAGATTTATGTGGACCACTCCATGCGTCCCTCCATTGTGGCGCGTACACCACGCTGATCGTACATCGCTGAACGCGGCCGTGGCGCACGCCAGCCGCGCCAAAAAAAGCGCGCCGCGAGTGGCCCTTGCACTCTGACAGGCGCACCGGTTACAATCACGGCCCGAAGCGCGGCACGCTGTTTTTGCTTGGATTTGATCGGGCAAAAATAGTTGACAGTGTTTTGTGCTTGCTTCATACTCTGCGGTTCCTCGCGGAGGGGTGGCCGAGTGGTTAAAGGCGACAGACTGTAAATCTGTTCTCTATGAGTACGCTGGTTCGAATCCAGCCCCCTCCACCAAGATGTTGCAGGAAGATTGAAGCGGTTGTGAATCACCTCGCGGGTGTAGCTCAATGGTAGAGCAGAAGCCTTCCAAGCTTACGACGAGGGTTCGATTCCCTTCACCCGCTCCAGGAATTCTCGCAATGCACGCAATGCAGGTAGTAATACTTGCCCTTTTAGCTCAGTGGTAGAGCACTCCCTTGGTAAGGGAGAGGCCACGTGTTCAATCCACGTAAAGGGCACCAGAATTCGGTAGTATCGGCAGGTCGCAGTACATCAACAGTCAGTCAGGCTGGGCGTCACACGACGTGCCTGAGCAATTCTCAAAAATCGTTAGGAGTCTAAAATGGCAAAAGGTAAATTCGAACGGACCAAGCCGCACGTCAACGTCGGTACCATCGGACACGTTGATCACGGCAAGACCACCCTGACTGCAGCGATCGCCACCGTCCTGTCGAAGAAATTCGGCGGCGAAGCAAAAGCATACGACCAGATCGATGCGGCGCCGGAAGAGAAGGCACGCGGCATTACCATCAACACCGCGCACGTCGAGTACGAGACCGCGAACCGTCACTACGCGCACGTCGACTGCCCAGGCCACGCCGACTACATCAAGAACATGATCACCGGTGCGGCCCAGATGGACGGCGCGATCCTGGTGTGCTCGGCCGCCGACGGCCCGATGCCGCAGACCCGCGAGCACATCCTGCTGGCGCGCCAGGTGGGCGTTCCTTACATCATCGTGTTCCTGAACAAGTGCGACCTGGTCGACGACGCCGAGCTGCTCGAGCTGGTCGAAATGGAAGTGCGCGAGCTGCTCTCGAAGTATGAGTTCCCAGGCGACGACGTGCCCATCATCAAGGGTTCGGCCCGGATGGCGCTCGAAGGCGACACCGGCGAAATGGGCGAGCAGGCGATCATGGCCCTGGCCAACGCCCTCGACACCTACATCCCGACGCCGGAGCGTGCGATCGACGGCGCCTTCCTGATGCCGGTCGAAGACGTGTTCTCGATCTCGGGCCGCGGTACCGTGGTGACCGGTCGCGTGGAACGCGGCGTGGTCAAGGTCGGCGAAGAGATCGAAATCGTCGGCATCAAGGACACCGTGAAGACCACCTGCACCGGCGTGGAAATGTTCCGCAAGCTGCTGGACCAGGGTCAAGCCGGCGACAACGTCGGTCTGCTGCTGCGCGGCACCAAGCGTGAAGACGTCGAGCGTGGCCAGGTCTTGGCCAAGCCGGGTTCGATCAAGCCGCACAACCACTTCACCGGCGAGATCTATGTGCTGTCGAAGGACGAGGGCGGCCGTCACACCCCGTTCTTCAACAACTACCGCCCACAGTTCTACTTCCGTACGACGGACGTGACCGGCTCGATCGAGCTGCCAGCGGACAAGGAAATGGTCATGCCAGGCGATAACGTGTCGATCACCGTCAAGCTGATCAACCCGATCGCGATGGAAGAAGGCCTGCGCTTCGCGATCCGCGAAGGCGGCCGTACCGTCGGCGCCGGTGTCGTCGCCAAGATCTTGAGCGAAGTCACCAAGTAAAGTCGGCCCGAGGGGAGAGAACATCGTTCTGTCCCCTCCGCATACTCAGGGGGTCGCCGGAACACGTCGGCCTCCGCCGGAAAATCGACTATTTGCCATGGGCGCGCGCCTGGTGGTACAATAGTCGATTCCACGAAAGCTTTACCGTAGGGACGTAGCTCAATTGGCAGAGCGTCGGTCTCCAAAACCGAAGGTTGGGGGTTCGATGCCCTCCGTCCCTGCCACCGTTCTGGTGCCGGGCACCGAAAGTTAAAACGTATGTCAAATCAATCCGTGCAAACCGTCAGCACGTCGAACGACAAGTTTAAGGTCGCGCTGGCAGTGCTTGCCATGATTGCGGGGGTCGTCGGGTTCTTTTACCTGAAAGGCCAAAATAAACCAGCTCTGATGTGCGCAGGCGCACTCGTGGCTGGTTTGGCGTTTGCCGTCCTGCTTTTGTGGACCTCTGCCTCCGGCCGCGAATTCTTGAACTTCGCCAAGGAAGCGGTACGCGAAACCAAGAAGGTCGTGTGGCCGACCCGCAAGGAAGCCACGCAGATCACGCTGATCGTGTTCGCCTTCGTGCTGGTCATGGCGATTTTCCTGTGGGGCACGGACAAGATTTTGGAATTCCTGTTGTACGACGTGATTCTGGGTTGGAAACAATAATGAGCGAAAATGTGCAAGATGAGGTGCCGGGCGATGTTCCGGCACAAGACGCTGGCGCACCGCTGAGTGTTCCCGTCAGCAATAAGCGCTGGTACGTCGTGCATGCCTATTCGGGCATGGAAAAGAGCGTGATGCGTGCGCTGACCGAACGCGTCGAGCGCGCCGGCATGCAGGAACAGTTCGGCCGCATCCTGGTGCCGGTCGAAGAGGTGGTCGAGGTCAAGAACGGCCAGAAGTCGGTCACCGAGCGTCGTTTCTTCCCGGGGTATGTCCTGGTCGAGATGGAAATGACGGACGAGACCTGGCACCTGGTCAAGAACACCAGCAAGGTCACCGGTTTCATCGGTGGCAAGTCGAACAAGCCGACGCCGATTCCTGCGCGCGAAATCGACAAGATCATGCAGCAGATGCAAGAAGGCATCGAGAAGCCGCGTCCAAAAGTGCTGTACGAAGTGGGCGAGCAAGTGCGTATCAAGGATGGTCCGTTCACCGACTTCAACGGCAACGTCGAAGAAGTCAATTACGAGAAATCCAAGGTACGCGTGTCGGTCACCATTTTTGGTCGCGCCACCCCGGTCGAACTCGAATTCGGCCAGGTCGAAAAAGTATAAGGTCGTCATTCCCGCGCAGGCGGGAATCCATGCTGAGTATGGACCCCCGCCTACGCGGGGGCGACGGAGCAAACGCTTAATCAGGGCGTCGCGCTAAGCGGAATCTGATAAGAGGAGCCTCGCCACGGACATACCGGCGGGGCGCTACTACTCATCCAAGATAGGAGCCATCATGGCAAAGAAAATCATTGGTTTTATCAAGCTGCAAGTGCCAGCTGGTAAAGCAAATCCATCCCCACCGATCGGCCCTGCGCTGGGTCAGCGCGGCCTGAACATCATGGAATTCTGCAAGGCGTTCAACGCCCAGACCCAGGGTGTCGAGCCTGGCATGCCGATTCCTGTCGTGATCACGGCATTCGCGGACAAGTCGTTCACCTTCGTGATGAAGACCCCTCCAGCGACCTACCTGATCAAGAAGGCCGCCGGCATCACCAAAGGTTCGCCGAAGCCGCATACCGACAAGGTCGGCAAGCTGAGCCGTGCTCAAGCCGAGGAAATCGCTAAATTGAAACAGCCCGATCTGACCGCTGCCGACATGGATGCCGCTGTGCGCATCATCGCCGGTTCCGCACGTTCGATGGGCATCACGGTGGAGGGTGTTTAATCATGGCTAAACTGTCCAAACGCGTTAAAGCAATCAAAGCCAAGGTCGACCGCAACAAGGCCTACGGCTTCGACAATGCCGTCGCCCTGATCAAGGAATTCGCCACCGCCAAGTTCAACGAATCGATCGACGTATCGGTACAGCTGGGCGTGGATCCAAAGAAATCGGACCAGGTTGTGCGCGGTTCCGTCGTGCTGCCAGCCGGCACCGGCAAGACCGTGCGGGTCGCGGTGTTCGCCACCGGTGAAAAAGCCGAGCAGGCCAAAGCCGCCGGCGCCGACATCGTCGGTATGGACGACCTGGCCGAGCGCATCAAGGCCGGCGACATGCCTTTCGATATCGTCATCGCTTCGCCGGACACCATGCGTGTGGTCGGTACCCTGGGCCAGATCCTGGGCCCACGCGGCCTGATGCCTAACCCGAAAGTCGGCACCGTCACCCCTGACGTCGCCGGCGCGGTGAAGAACGCCAAAGCCGGTCAGGTCCAGTACCGTACCGACAAGGCCGGCATCATCCACGCGACCATCGGCCGCAAGTCCTTCGCCGACGCCGACCTGAAGGCCAACCTGCTCGCGCTGATCGAAGCGCTGAACAAGGCCAAGCCGGCATCGTCGAAAGGCGTGTACCTGCGCAAGGTCGCGCTGTCGTCGACCATGGGCGCCGGTGTGCGTGTCGACCAGGCTAGCCTGAGCGCGTAAAGAATTGCCGGTCGTTCCCGCGAAAGCGGGAACCCATGCTGAGCATGCTAAGTATGGGTTCCCGCCTGCGCGGGAACGACGGGGTAAAGAATGAAGTCCATGGTGTGAGCCGTGGCGAATCTTTGGGCTGGTCGGGGTCTTCCCGGCCAGACAATCAAAGACCGTTGGGCCGAGGCAGCAGGCAGGCTGAGGTTAAAAAGTAGCTACCCAACGCAGATGGTGTACCCGAACAAGTTTTGTAGTCCATGCTGCGTGAATTCATCCGCTCAGTTGTACTTCTTAACTTCGGACGCCGTGTTCGAACCGATGTCAGGCATTTGCCGAGCATCATTTAAGGAGGTTGACCGTGGGTCTCAATCTGAATGACAAAAAGGCCGTCGTCGCCGAAGTTTCCGCAAAAGTAGCAACTGCGCAAACGATCGTCGTGGCCGAATATCGTGGCATCCAGGTTGGTCACTTGACGCAACTTCGTGCCAAAGCGCGTAACCAGGGAGTGTACCTGCGTGTTCTGAAGAACACGCTGGCACGCCGCTCCGTCGAAGGTACGCAGTTTGCCGGCCTCGCCGACGCAATGACCGGTCCGCTGATCTACTCGATCTCGGATGACGCGGTGGCAGCAGCGAAAGTCATCAACGACTTCGCCAAAACCAACGACAAACTGGTCATCAAGGCGGGTAACTACGCAGGCAAGCAGCTGGATAAAGCAGCTGTTGCAGCGTTGGCAAGCATTCCTAGCCGTGAAATCCTCATTGCGCAGTTGTTGGGCGTGATGCTGGCTCCGGTGTCGGGCTTTGCACGTGGTTTGGCTGCTCTGGCAGCGAAGAAGAGCGAAGGTTCTGCGGCTCCAGTAGCCGAAGAAACCGCTGCAGCCTAATCGCCGCCTCTCTTTTCAAGTTTTCCAACCAATTCAAAACAATTAGGAGTTTCAAATGGCAATTAGCAAAGACGACATCCTGGCAGCAGTGAGCGAAATGTCCGTGATGGACCTGAACGACCTGGTCAAGGCATTCGAAGAAAAATTCGGCGTGTCCGCAGCAGCAATGTCCGCTCCAGCAGCTGGCGGCGCCGGTGCTGGCGCAGCGGCTGTTGAAGAGCAGACCGAATTCAACCTGATCCTGTCGGACTTCGGCGCGAACAAGGTTGGCGTGATTAAAGCCGTTCGCGAAATCACCGGCCTGGGCTTGAAAGAAGCCAAAGACCTGGTCGATGGCGCACCAAAGTCGGTCAAGGAAGCGATTTCGAAAGCAGATGCTGAAGCCGGTAAGAAGAAACTGGAAGAAGCTGGCGCCAAAGCCGAAATCAAGTAATTGCAGTCTTGGGCGTGTAGTTCAGCGCCGGAGTCAAAGCTTGCGGTTCCCTTCCGACAGGAGGGGAATGCGGCTTTGGCTCTTTTGTCGTCCCTGTCGTATATGTCATCGCAGTCTGTAGTACAGTTTGTTCTTCTTTTCACCTGGCACGAAGTTCGAGACTTGAGGCCTTTCCAGCCAGCGCGCCGATCCGCGTGCGGCGTCCGCTGGAAATTCCTGAATTCTCATCCTTTCTGTCACTCACGGAGTGTCCATGCACTACTCATTTACTGAGAAGAAACGCATTCGCAAGTCATTCGCGAAGCGCGCCAACGTTCACAACGTTCCTTTCCTTCTGGCTACCCAGCTTGAATCTTACGAGAACTTCTTGCAAGCGGACACGATTCCGTCCACGCGCAAGAATGACGGCCTGCAATCGGCGTTTACCTCGATTTTCCCCATCGTGTCGCACAACGGGTTTGCGCGCCTCGAGTTCCTGTCCTACGTCCTGGGCGACCCGGCGTTCGACGTCAAGGAATGCCAACAGCGCGGCCTGACCTTCGCCTCGCCGCTGCGCGCCAAGGTGCGCCTGGTGATCCTGGATAAGGAATCGCCGACCAAGCCGGTGGTCAAGGAAATGAAAGAGCAGGAAGTGTACATGGGCGAACTGCCGCTCATGACCACCACCGGCTCGTTCGTGATCAACGGTACCGAGCGCGTGATCGTCTCGCAGCTGCACCGTTCGCCTGGCGTGTTCTTCGAGCACGACCGCGGCAAGACGCACTCGTCCGGCAAGCGGCTGTTCTCGGCCCGCATCATCCCTTACCGCGGCTCGTGGCTGGACTTCGAGTTCGACCCGAAAGACATCCTGTTCTTCCGCGTCGACCGCCGCCGCAAGATGCCGGTGACGATCCTGCTGAAGGCGATCGGCATGTCGCACGAGCAGATCCTCGCGAACTTCTTCGTGTTCGACAATTTCAACCTGCGCTCCGAAGGCGCGGAAATGGAATTCGTCGCCGAGCGCCTGCGTGGCGAAGTCGCGCGTTTCGACATCGTCGACAAGTCCGGCAAATCGCTGGTCCTGAAGGACAAGCGGATCAATGCCAAGCACGTGCGCGACATCGAAGCGGCTGGCATCAAGCACATCTCCGTGCCTGAAGACTACCTGCTCGGCCGCGTGCTGGCCAAAAACATCGTCGATCCGGACACGGGCGAAGTGGTCGCGTCCGCCAACGACGAGCTGACCGAAGAATTGATGGGCCGCCTGCGCGAAGCCGACATCACCGAAATCCAGACGCTCTATACGAACGACCTGGACCAGGGCGGCTACATCTCGCAAACCCTGCGCATCGACGACACCGCCGACCAGATGGCCGCCAAGGTGGCGATCTACCGCATGATGCGTCCTGGCGAGCCGCCCACCGAAGATTCGGTCGAAGCCCTGTTCAACGGCCTGTTCTACAGCCCTGAGCGCTACGACCTGTCGGCCGTCGGCCGCATGAAGTTCAACCGCCGCATCGGGCGCGACGAACTGACCGGCGCCATGACCCTGTCGAACGACGACGTGCTGGCCGTGATCAAGATCCTGGTCGAGCTGCGCAATGGCCGCGGCGAAGTCGACGATATCGATCACCTCGGCAACCGCCGCGTGCGTTGCGTCGGCGAACTGGCGGAAAACCAGTTCCGCGCCGGCCTGGTGCGCGTCGAGCGCGCCGTCAAGGAACGCCTCGGCCAGGCCGAAGCGGACAACCTGATGCCGCACGACCTGATCAACAGCAAGCCGATTTCGGCCGCGATCCGCGAGTTCTTCGGTTCGTCGCAGCTGTCGCAGTTCATGGACCAGACCAACCCGCTGTCGGAGATCACCCACAAGCGCCGCGTCTCGGCCCTGGGCCCTGGCGGCCTGACGCGCGAGCGCGCCGGCTTCGAAGTACGCGACGTGCACCCGACCCACTACGGCCGCGTGTGCCCGATCGAAACGCCTGAAGGCCCGAACATCGGCCTGATCAACTCGCTGGCACTGTTTGCCCGCCTGAACGAGTACGGCTTCCTCGAGACGCCTTACCGCAAGGTCGAAGGCAGCGTGGTGACCGACAAGATCGACTACCTGTCCGCCATCGAAGAAGGCCGCTACATCATCGCCCAGGCGAACGCGACCATCGACGCCAAGGGCATGCTGAGCGACGAGCTGGTCTCGGCCCGTGAAGCCGGCGAAACGATCCTGGTGT
>Ga0193702_1000399_pt1 | contig 15371 bp, 15 predicted proteins | sample U3a1metaG_FD_143060 | JGI IMG/M metagenome (GOLD analysis project Ga0193702, IMG submission 143060) | Soil microbial communities from a riparian zone of the East river system, Colorado, United States - U3a1 | ecosystem: Environmental > Terrestrial > Soil > Riparian zone | place: USA: East River... | reverse complement strand
CACCACCTATTTGTATTTGCTGGGTTCCATTAAAATACATATTTCCTGTGCCAAGATTAGGAATGGTTGTACGAGGATCAATTAGTATCCCGCCTCTAAACTCCATATCGGCGTTATTAGTTGTATTATCAATGGAATTTAACCCCCCTCCCGAATTTAAAGGTCCTATAAAAGTTATTTTGGACGTTGTTTTTATAAGCACTTTTACAGTACCGGAGACTGTCGTTGATCCATTAATTATTAATCCGGTTGTTATATTTTTAAAACCACTACCATCAAAAATTAAGTTATTATAATTTAGATTAATTACACTTTGATCTCCGAATCTATTATAAATTATTGTACTATTTAAACCCGGGGTTGGAAATGAATTTATATAATTGTTAGCCCCACCTAATACTAAACTACAAATTGTGGCAGTCGACATATCTATAGTTCCATTTGATTGTAAATCTCCTTTCACGGTTAGAGTGTTAGAAAAAAAGATTAAAGAACCCTGGATGTAGATGTTTCTAAGTATATAATTAGAAGCATTAAATGTAACCTTATGATCTATATACACATCATCCCCTGCCTGTGGATAATCATGCTTTTTTTTGCCATTGCTGATCCAGGTATTGGGGTCGTTAAAATTGCCGTCAGCAACAGAATACCATATGTTGAATTTCCTTAATATGGTTAGGGTGGGCGGCGATGTTGAAACTGCTATCATTATTAGAAACTCCTTAATTTTACCGTTACGTAAACATCTGCCGTTAAAGCAGCCTTATTTCGTACATATATTGAAATTCCACTCTCGAGTGTTAAAACGCGGTTGCCGGCCAGGTCCATATCAAATAATGCCGGCATTAATGATGCTAATGATGCCAATGCGGCGCTGCCGTTATTACCTGAGTTTGCAGGTACTGATATTTGTGCCCGATTATAATAATCGGTGGTATTTGAGCTTGTGGGACAAATTATTATGTCGAAATTCCGGGCGTTGGTGTCAATGTTTCTGAACAAAACGTCCAAAACTATACTGGCGTTTGTTGCACCGCTAACTATTAATGTGTCGGTATTTACTGCCAAGCCTGAAGTCAGTTTTACCGCCGGATATGTTCCGGTTAATGTTGCAAAAGATGTTGTATTTGAACTGCTATTCATAATATGGATTGATAAAAATTATATGAAAAATTTGATGAACTACTACTGCTTCCGCCTCCGGACGGTGGATCTACCCATCCTGTATCGAAGCTTGTACCTGAGTTTTTGGCAAGTATTTGCCCCGTTGTTCCTCCTGATGGAATGGTTTTAGATATTAACGCAGTAACCTGGGCCTGCAATTTGCCGAGTGCTCCTAAAATGGTATCGGTGGCGGTAATGGCCGTCGCGCTGCTAAAGCCTATTCCGGTTAATACCGATGCCAATACCCGTGCCGCTGTAAAATATTTATTTATGCTGCCTTCAGGCACGGCATCCGTACTGCCCGGTGATGCTACCAACTGGATATAGGCAGAGCCGCTCCAGCGGTATTCTGCATTATCATCAAGTGTTACGTATATTTTGCCGGTTTCTCCGGTTGCAGGCAACGCGGCATAATTGGCAAATTCTAAAACATCGTCAACATAGGAGGGGAGTTGTACAGCTGCAACTTTGCCGGAGCCGTCAAGCCCCGCATAACCATTTGCCTGGTTTTTATTTGCTGAGCTTTCGGGGATATAGCCTAAACTATCCTGCTTGGCTGATAAAGCTGCCGAGAGATTAACATTATCCGCCGGATTGCCGGAAAGGTTTGCAAATGAGTTATCCTGCCAATCAGTATTAAAATCAGTGTCATCTACTTTTACCAGTATCTGCCCGGCTGTACCGCCGCTTGTTACACCCGTACCAAATAATGAAACGCCATCGCCCCAGGCCCCTGCCGTTTTTGGTCCGAAAAGGGTATAGTTTGAGGTGTTTAGGTAAAAATTTCCGTTAATGCCTGTTGCGCTGTTTGATGGATTGGTAGTCCCGAAAAGTATAGTGTTCCCGTTGATCCCATTGATCCCATTTGTTCCTGCAGTTCCCTGCGGACCTTGCGGCCCGGTTGCCATAGAGAAAACCTGTGACCAGCTTCCGGACGACTTTTTATAAAAGATGCCGGTTAGGGTATTGATATAGCTATCCAGGTTTTTGCCTGTTGCTGATGCGGGCAAACCGGCGCCGTAAAGTAAGGTTCCATCAGCGGCATTGGCAGCCGGAAGTGTGTAAACCACAGTCCAGGTGCCGGCTACTTTTTGTGCAAATGATCCGGTTGTTGAATTTACAAATACATCGCCGTTTTTGCCTGATGTGTTTTGAGGCAGAACTGTACCAAAGGAGATATTTGCGCCGGTAGTAAGGTTGGCCTGCAAAAACTGCAGCAATAAGGTAAATGTATATTGATAATCTGTATCGCCATTTACAAGCACCGAAATGTCTGAAGCATTTACGGAAGTAGCTAAAGGTAATTCGGTTATTTTTTTATCTGTTGGCATAAGTAATAATTTTTAACACGATTACAGGATTTAGGGAGGGTTTACGGGATTATCTTGTCAATCTCTTAAATCCTTAAATCGTGTTTAGTTCATAAAATCGTAAATCGGGACAATACCGTCCGTGGTTTCGACGCCGTAGCCCGGGCTTCCAAAATCCGCTCTATCTATACTTCTTATCCTTGGGCCTGCTTGCCTGGCTGTTTTATTTTTAGCATTGTAACGCCAAAGCGGGAAATCTGTCCGATGATCCCAAAGAAATTTCTCGATCTCGTTGGCATGTGCATTGGCTACGCTGCGCTGTTGCTGAACCAACTTTACAATGTCTTTTGGCGCCACGGCATCGCCATTATCACGGTGTTTTATTACCGGGCCTGTTGGCGTATAATGCACAGCATCGGCCTCAATAAAACGGGCGAAGGTGAAGTAAACCAGCGTGGGCGCCAGGCCTTCATATAAAACAATGTGTCCGTATTTGTCCAGGTATTCGCTGCCGTTAAACAGGTCTTTGTAAGGTTGCGGCGCATCGTCTTCCAGGGTGCCGTCATCATTAAAATGCTGAATAAAATCGTAATATAAAGCATGTCCCAAAAATGGTTTCAGGTCAAGGTCCTGCGCTTTTTTGATGAATACGTTCAGGCGTTCGGGTTTTATGTTCACAGAGATATCCTCGTATCGCTGGAATGTTGTTTGGTTGATTAGTTGCATTTTAGTTGTAAGGGTTGTAGTTGTTGTAAAGGTTGTAGTTGTTGTAGATTGGGCAAGGGATATAACTTTTACAACCCTTATAACATCTTCAACTATTTCAACCTCCAAAAGCCATCGCCTCGGCCTCTGCCCGTTTAAAACCATAGGCATAAACCAGGATTGCAATTTTGTTTTCGGCGGGCAGATTGGATAGGAGCAATTGGTTAATGCTGTTGCCAGCTTTTATGCCGGCCGTGTCATCGGCAACGTTGGCGGGTACCGGTAATATGCTCCAGTTGTTTTTTGGGTTGATATTGGTATAAAAGTGACTAAAGATCTCTTCAAACGCTTCGGACAGTTCCAGTCTGTCGGACGCAGTGTTGTCGTTAAACTCACAGATGGCTTGTTTCTTTTCACCACCATTGCTAAGGCCGGATGATTTCTCTGCGTTGATCAGTTCTTTCGGGATTGAGAAGCCTTTGACAATGCGTGCCTCAACTGATTTTTCGGTGGTTTCAAAAAGCTTGTCGTTATTTTGAATAGAGTAGGGCTTAAACTCAGGTTTAGAGCTTTCGTCCTCATATTCAATAACGATGATCTTTTGAGCACTTTTTGCTCCCTGGAATGAACCAAGATCTTTTTCCAATTGCGATGGTGTATTATTTAATGGATGCTCATCGTTGTCGGGCCCATTGTTATCCGCTTCCTCTCTTCTGGCTTGCATAAAAAGCATTGTAGAGGGGAGGAAGCCGGTTGTAACTTCTCTGTTGTTAAAGATCTTAATGCCCGCTTCAGTTTCAAAATCCTCCCAAACACTATCGGCCTCAATTAAAGGATAATCGTCTACTTCCGGGTTAAAGTAATATAGCTGCCCTTTATAGTTTTGCCATCCGCCAGCGGCTAATACCTGGGTTTTTATTGCTTCATTATCCGGGTTATATTTATCAAGGAAAGTGATCTTGCTGCGCATGATGTTTTTCCAGGTTTTGCGGCCCCAATCAGAGTAGATGGCATATTTGTCTGCAGTATCCGGGCAATCGGTATCGCCCATCCGGATATCCTCGAACTTGATATAATTTACGGACGCTATTTTAAAATTAGCATTGTAATTTACATGGATGCCAAAGCCGGTAAATAGGGCCTTATCAGTAGCTATGGCTTTTAATAGTTTTGCAAGCGTTAAACCTTTGGGGTTGATGATCTGCCTGCCAAGTTCTGGCTGTTCAAAGCCATTACCGGCGATGAACTTTGTCCGTTTGTTCCAACAATCTTTTGCGGTAGGGGAGGCCGCTACCAACTCAAGCATTCGCTGCGGATAGGCATTATCCATGTCGTAATTAAGGATGCCGAAAGTTTGATTAGGTCTTACAAAAATGCGGCGTTCTATTTGTGGTAAGTAAGTTTTCATTCGGTTGTTGTAATGTTTGAATGTTGGAAAGTTGTAAGGTTATTGTACATCAGGCTGGATTTTGACAGCTTGTTTTCGCGGTCGTTGTTTTAAAAGTTTTGATTTAGCCTGCAACGTTTCAACCTTACAACTTTCCAACCTTTCAACAAATAAAGTAGCAATATGCGGATATCTTTCCAGGTACCATTCGGCTTCGGCATCGCTCAGGTTATCATTGTCATGCACCGCGTGCGAACCCGGGGCGAACTGGTGCTTGCCGGGTTTTAGGATGTATTTCTTGTTTGTCATTGTGTTTTAGTCCATGGTCCATAGACAATGGTCCATGGTTTTTGTGAGGTCATAAAATCAACTATGGTCTATCGTCCATTGACTATGGGCTTCTCCACTATACCGTCAACGCTTCCAGTGCCGCAATGGTACTTGCATAAGTTGCCGTGCCACTTTCGGGAGCAATGGATACCGCGCGTGGTGGGTAAGGTTCCCTTAACTTATCAGGATTGGTAAGCTTAAGCTTGTATCCGCCATCAAGGGTTTCATCGGCTGCGCTGCGTTCGGCATCGGTTAATATTAAACCGTTTACTGCACCGAATAATTCAATGGCTGAATCACTGCTTTTGTAGTTATTTACGGCAATGGCACAAACACGGCCGTAGCCCATCGCCATTAGTTGGGCCTTAACATCTACCGAAAAACCGGCTATATTAAAATCAATTTCTTCAGTATAGCGTGGTCCAACGGATGTTTTTGCCAGCTTCGACATGGTGTTGAAACTGTTGTTAGTGCCTTCAAATTTGTACACTTTGGCCGAGCTAACTGCCGTAAGCCCTTTAACAATCAGCGGATTCAGGGTATCATAAGTTAGGGTGATCTCATCCTGGTTAAAGATGTAGATCACGTCCTCAATACCGGCAGTAACGGGCGAGTCTGTCCCCAGGCTAAACCCTGCATTTATTTTATTGTAGATTGACATTTTTTTAATTAGTGAATTAGTGATTGGGTGAATTAGTGAATTGCGGATTAGTGAGTTAGTGAATTAGCGAAGTATTGAAAAGAATTATAGAATCGATTGGCGGTTTTCCAATCACTAAATCGCTCCCTCACTAATTCACTAATTATCACCTACGCGCTCAAATAAAACAGCTCGTTAGCAAATTTGTAGTTTACAGCAGCTTTCATGCGGGCCTTCATGCGTACTACGTTATCATTGGTGTAGGGCTTCATGTAAACGGTTGATAGTTCGGAAGCATCGCCTAACAAATCGACCCCTAAAAACAGGTTTGATGAGCGGGCACCCAAAATGGTGTTGGCCTGCCAGTGGTTCATGATCTGTAATGGGATGCCTAAGTAATCCATCTTCTTCATATCCGTAAAGGCATTGATAACGTTCAGCGCTTTGTTGGCTTGTGCCTGTGCGTAAGCATAACCTACATGCAGTGGAATCTGCAAGTTAAAATCATCCTGGATACGGTCTGCAGGGTCAAGCTGGGCATAAACGCTGCCTAAAACTGACAGTACGTTGCTTACGTTAATGTAGCTAACTGTCGCTGCTGTTGATGTTCCGCTGAAACTGGCAGGCTTGCGGCTGTTTACTTCATTGTAGTTACGTACCAGTTTAAATGTGGTTGCACTTGCTATTTGGATAAAGTACGATTGTCCCTGCACATCAATACCAGGTGCACCGTTTGTAGTGTCTTTACTTGAGCCGGTTACCGCTGTAATGGTAACGACATCGCCATCGGCTAAGGTTGAAGTATCGGCTACGGTTACAATGCCGGCTACGCTGATAGCGGTTGCTGCCATTGAAGTTGCCGGTTTGCTTAAGCCCACTTTGTAAACGCCCGATGCTGCCGCAATGGTTGGCAGTAAGCCGGGGAATGCAGCGGTAAAAGTTGCTTCTTTAGTTGAGCCTTTCCCAAGCCAATATAAGCGTTCGTTGGCAATCTGGATCTTGGTTAAGTAACGCTGTACCATAAAATCCGACAGGTCAACTACGCCTTCATAATCCAGGAATGCACCAGGTTTTAAACTTTGCGCTTCCCAGCTCTGGATTAGCTTGTCCCATTGTTCCTGTTTCATGAATTCATAAATTACCGGATCAAGGTAGCTTTCGTTTTGCAGGGCGGTTGTTCCCTGGTCGTGGAAAATGCCTGAGGGATCCTGTAATACTACGTCGTCATCAACGTCAAGGATGATCTTGCGTGCTTTAACGTCATTAATAACGGTAAGCAATCCGCGCTTTACAGAATCTGCTTCCAGCAGGGTGCTTGCCATAAACCCGGCCAGCGCTTCGCCGGCATAGGTATTGTTTGTAAATGTAAATTGAGCCATGTTTTTGTTTAAGTGTTGTTTAATTTTTTAACTATAGTTGGCAGTTCCCGGTGGGCAGTTGGCAGTTTTGAAAGGTAACTGCCAACTGCATACTGGCAACTGTAAACTAATTAGAGATCGCTTTCTTAACTGCGTTTTTAGCCAGCGTGCTGGTTGGCGCGAAAAATGCTACCGGTTCTGTTTTTGCTTTGTTACTGCGTTTGGAGCCTTCGGGGGTAAAGTCTGATTTGATTTCATTTTTTACTTCTTCCCTTGTTTTTTGCAGGCGGGCATTTGCTGTCTGAAGGGCTTCTTTTGCCTCGCTCAGCAAGGCGTTTTGGGCATGCAGTTTTGCTTTGATTTCCTGCAGTTTGTTTTGGATAGCCATTGGTTTTTTGGCAGCTTTGAACTTGTCCGTAGTTGTGTCCTCATCATCGTCAGCGGCGTCCGGGGCGGCATCGGGATCAGTTTCTGCGGGGCTTACCTGTTGCACCTGGCCGCCTTTTACGGCAATTTTGCTACCCGTCGCGGTAGTGTAGGTGTCGGCAGGGGCGGGGGAGGTCATGTCTTCGTCCTGGTACACTTCGGCGCCTTCGCACAGTTCGCCGGTGTGGTGCAGCGTGCCTTTGTCTGTAATGGTTTGTTTGTTCACTACCTTCTTAAAGAAGTTCATGATCTTATCCAGAACCGATGTGGTTTTTTCGATAAGTTCTTTGTTTTCGATGTTCATGTTGCTTTTATTGGTTAAGATTCTGTTAATGCATCTCTGGTACACGGCAGGTGCCGTGCTGGTATAATTTTTAATGATTGCACTGTTGGTTATTTCGGTGCTATAATCTTCAACCTGGTCAATAAATCCCAGGTCAAGCGCCTGGTCGGCAGATAACCAGGTGACGGAGTTGATCAAACTATTAACTGTAACACCGTCCAACCCGGTTTTATCCATATAGATCTGTGCCAAACGCGACTGAACTATATTTAACATCTGCACGTCTTTTAAAAGCTCATCGGCATTGCCGCCTGAGCCTACTAGCGGTTTATGGATCATGAGCAGTGCATATTTGCTCATTACCACCATTTTGCCGGCCATGGCAACTATTGAAGCTGCTGATGCGGCAAGGGCGTCAACATAGGTGGTTACGTTGCCCTGGTATTTTTTGAGCAGGTCATAAATGGCGATGGCATCAAAGGCGCTGCCGCCTGCCGAGCTGATGTGCACTTCCACATCCTGTCCGGCCGCAGCTTCAAGCTGTGTTTGAATGTAAGCTGATGATAAGTTGCCGGATCCTATGCAATCAGCGTCGGTATCGTATAAGTAAATTTTGTAGCTCATGGTTTTAGATGTGAGATTTGAGATATGAGTATTGAGATGTTTTTATAGTCCGGAAGTCCGGAAAGTCAGTAAAGACCGAAAGATGAATATGACTTTTTTTGTCGCTGTAGTGTTACGTAAAAATCGATTTGATAAGATCCTTCACTACGTTCAGAATGACCAAAGGATTTTAATGTTTTATATGCTGATTGGCATAATTCAAAGGTCGGGATAAGTTTTTGATTAAGTGCTGACAGCGTTTTGTCAGTATGATTATTTCTGAATCGGGATTTTTGGGATTAAGAGATTTTTAGGATTTGAATTGTAACAGGCATCCCCTAAATCCATTAATCTGCTTAATCCTGGTCCAGACTATTCAAAGATCGGGATAAGTTTTTGTTAAAGTGCTGACACTGTTTTGTCAGTAGGTTGTTATTTAAGCTGCTGGTTGTTTAAGATAAGATTTATGCGTTGCTGAATGGTAGTATCGCCTGTGATTTCAATTACCGGGCAGCTTAGTTTATTCAGCCAGTTTTGGTGTGCCTGCAGGTTTCGGCCGTTGGTGGTGTTATCATCATAACCTATTGCCCATTCAACAAATTCGTTATATAAACGATTGCGGGTGGCATCGGTAAATATAATATTGCCGTAGCGCTCCAACTCCCTGGCTTTTAAACGTTCTATCCTGATTGACCGGGGTAAATGTAAAAACACAACATAATCAAACGCCGTAAGCCACTCATCGCCCCAATTTATAATTGAACCGCCGAGGATCCAGTTGTTATGCTGCGAAAGATCATCTTTAAGCATCTTGTTCCTTTCTTCAAATGAATACCTGGAAGTAAAGGGTATTTCAGATGGCTGCCAAAAATACTTATCAGTATCAAAGTAAGGATAGGATAATTGTTTTGCCAGGGCCAACCCTAATGTTGTTGAACCTGCGCATGATGCCCCTATTATATGTATTTTCATTGCCCTGCAAATATAAATACGGGGATTAATAAATCGAATCAGGCGCTGGCATATTTCAAAGATCGGGATAAGTTTGGACCGGGATTAAGCTGATTTAATGAATTTATGGGATGCCAGTTGCCATTAAAATCCTAAAAATCCTGGTTCAGACAATGCAAAGATCAGGATAAGTTTTTGTTAAAGGGCTGATACTGTTTTGTCATTAGCTGATTTTTGAAACTTGATTTGTAGATTCAAAGATTACCTTGATTTATTTAAAAGCTTTGCATCCTTAAATCAGGTGAATCACGGTTAATATGGTTGAACTATTCAAAGGTAGGGATAAGTTTTTGATTAGGTGCTGACAGTGTTTTGTCAGCACTTGATTTTTTGAACCTGGATTTTTAGATTAGGGGATTTATTTAAAAACTTTGTATCCTTTCATTTTTAAATCAGGCAAATCATGGTTTAGACAATTGAACTATTCAAAGATCGGGATAAGTTTTTATTAAAGTGCTGACACCGTTTTGTCAGCACTTAATTGTAAATTCGGTTTCATCTTTTACAATGAAAAAAGCATTTCTTATCCCTGCAATATTTCTTTGCTCATGCACTATGTATATGCCAAAACCAACAAACGCACGAAACCTTGTCAGGCGATATTTAGATAGCATTTATTCTCACAAGAAAGTTGATTCATTGACGTTTGGTGAACTTGCAACTATAGATGATAGTTATCTAATTAAAAACACAACTGATGATATTCCGGACTCTGTCTTAAAACAGATGTCTGATTCTGATAAAGTGACTCGCCAAAAATGGATAAAACATACGATCAGCAATAATAAAGGATATGATATAGTTTGTGTCTATAAAATAAATAATGTTCCTCATACCAATCTTTTTAAAATTGATACTACGTTTAATAAAGTGATGTTTATGGTTGAGGTTCATAATTACGGATTTAAAAAATAATTTTTAACACTCTTCCTCAAAACTATTCAGTGCCCGCCACACGGTGCGTTCATCCTTATCAAATTTGCTGCCGGCCTCAAGCACTGCCTGGCGCTTGGTTACCCTGCGGGTTTGCATTTGCGCCTGCACCCAAAGGTATATTTCGCGATAGATGAAAACTTTTGCGGTTATAAAGCCGGCTTTGTACAAGGCAGAGAATATGCCGTCGTCAAATAATGTGTTTGCTAGTTTGCTATTCATTGATTTGTGATTTCACTGATTAATAGAAGATTTTACCGATTACCTGGTGATTTATTGCTGAGAAGTGTTGCCTCAATACGCTTTTTACAAATCCGAAATCGAAATTCCGACTTCCGAAATTGGCGCGGGGCTGTGGGCAATGGACTAAAGGTTTACACGGTTAATAGTTTGCGCCAGTATATTTTGCTGGCTATTTACATCCTTCACATCCACATACACCGGGGGGAAATTATTGATCATTTGGTAAGCAATGGTATTGGCCAGGTTCTTTTGATCGGTTACGGGTTGGTTGTAGTAACGGTTGGCATCGCCGCCATCAGTAAAGATGCCACCTACGGCGTAACCACGGCCGGGGTTGGTCATAGAGAAATCCCTGCCGCCAAACCCTACGTTTATAGCGCTTACGAGGTTGCGCGCCCATGGTACCTGCATGGCTTCGGATACTACAATTCCCTCACCCGAGCGCAAATACGCATTAGTATTATCGGTACGGCTATAACCGGGCAAAACGCCGCCAAGTCCGTCGGATGAGTAATGCATACCACCCTTTGCATAAGCCGGTGGTTTTTGAGAGGCGACTTTTGCTACCTGCACGGCAGTTTCGGCAATAATGCCGGGGATAACCAATGGGCCTAACACACCGGTTTGCGCCTCGGCTTTTGTTATAGCAATGGCACCATTGATGATCGCCTGCGCTATAGATGCTTTCTGTTCATCTTTAAAGGCTTTTACTTTTACGGCGGCTTCCTGTTTTTTATACTTGTTTTCAATAGCAAGTTTTTGTGCCGATGTAAGGCTGTTGTTACTTAGTTCGGCAGCTTTATCTTTTTCAAGCGCTGCAATTTTTGCATCAGATTTCTGTTTTATGCTGTTTGTGAGCGTGCTCAGAGCAAAGTCTGCTATTTTTTCCTCTGATTTTTTTGCAAGCTCTTCTGCCTGTTGGAGCGCCGTTTTTTTGATTTTTACTTTCTTATCTTCCATGTCGGTTTTAAAACCTCCAGCTGGCTGTTGGGTTAAGGCATGATCAGTACCCGCTCCGGGAGTTGTACCGGGATCAATCGGTTCTTCCAGTCGTGGCAAATCATCCGTATTGCTTGTCGGTTGTGCTTGCGGGCTCTGGGGACTATTAATTTTTTCAGCTTCTTTATTCAATTTATGAAGCTTTTTTAAGCCATTGCTACTGGTTTTAATTAGTTGTTCAGTTTTATTTTGAGCAATTCCCAGTACCCGCGTGCCATATTTTTCTGTATCACCAATCGCGGTTTTCGCTAAAGCTTCGTTTTGCCTGTTTAAAAGTGTTGAATCTGTATTTAAATGGCTAATTGCAAGTTCTGCCTCCTTTGCTTTATCCTTTATGCCTGCAAGCGTTTGATATAATTGTGCTTCTTCGGTATCTCCGGTTGAAACAGTTCCTCCTCCAATTGCCGGGTGGCTTGTGTATTTGTTGTATTCCAGTTGTGCGGCGGCAAGTTCCTTTTTATACCCGGCCAGATCAGTTTTTAGTTTTTGAAGTTTATCTTCATTCCCCAATTGCCGCACCTGGTTTTTTACTATAATATCTTCAGCTGCCTTTGCCCGCGCAGTTGCTATTATTGCTTTAGTAAGTTCATTATAGCTTTTTGCTGCTTTACCGGCTAATATAGCATCGGTTGACATATTTCCAAAATAATCCGGATACCTGCTTTGAAGTTCCGAAATAACTTTTTTCCGCTCTTTTAAAGAGAGGTTATGATCCTGGCTTGCCCTGTATAATAATTTTAAGTGTACCAGTTCCTGCTGCGCGTCGTCTTTACCTTGTGCCCTTGCCTGGTTTACGGCATCCATTACAATTTTATTGTCTTTAAGCGTTTTGTTTAAGGCTGATAAAGTTGTATTGCCCTTAAACAACGCGCCAACCCAGTCGATTATTTCGGGTATAAAAGCAATTAATATTGAAAGGCCGGCTGTAAGTTCCGCTTCAAATGCAGCTGTAGCTCCTTTCGCAACTTCCATAATTTTACTCAACCCGCCAAAAGTTGAAATAACTTCCAATACGGTGCTTTTAACCTTATTGCCACCGGAGCTTAGATCCTGATTTTGCTTATTCATCTTATCAATAGATCCCGTGAGTTTCTGCATGTCCTTGTCAAGATTTGAAATGCTTCCTGAAAGGCCACTGAAAGGATCTGATAAGTTAGCCACAGAGATGCGCAGGTTATCCAAAGCTGTTTTGTATTGAGCAATTTGTTGTTGCCCATCGGTGTTAACTTCTACGCCGATAGAGATTTTTTTATTGATTTCGTCTGCCATAATTTTATTGTTTAAGTGTATAATTGAAAATCTTTTGTATCAAACCCGGAGTTAATTGTATGGAAATTTTAAAATCAAAAACATATCGCAGCGAAGACGACCTTGTGAAGTTTATTAATATTAATAAAATAAAGAGAGAGGATGTATTTACTGTTGTGTCGAACGGGTCGACCGGATTATATACTGTATTTTTTTATGCGGATTCTGAAGTTGAAGAGGTTTCAAGGGGCTTTTGGGGATGGGATAAATAGTTAGGCATGTATGAGATTCAAGGCAAGTTTTAAATATCTGATGTTAGGGTGTTACAAATATACAAATTATGTTTTATATGCCAAATGGAATATTAAACAAATTGCTAATATTTTTTGCATTTTTAAAAATGATTACCGAGTTTTATCAGCATTAAATCTTATCAAAAAAAATGAAAACTGTATTTCTCTGCCTGTTGGTATCAATTTTGGCTATTTCATGTAAAAACGGGCAATCTGCCGAAGACTATTATAACGCTGGTGTTGCAAAAATGCAGGAAAAATCTGATCCCAATGATAAATCGGGCAGTGTTAAGGCTGCTCTGCAGGACTTTGATAAGGCAATAGAATTAAACCCTGAATATGCCGATGCTTTAGAAAGAAGAGCAGTGATAAGAAGAAGCTTAAATGATTATGCCGGTGCAATGCAGGATGCTGAAAAAATGACTTCTATAAACCCTAAGAATAAAAATGCGTTTTATTTTATAGGACAGTCGAAACTATTCCATCAGGACTATGCGGGTTCAATAAAAGCATATACCCAGGCTCTTGCACTGGACACCGCTTTTGCTCAAAGTTATTACGAAAGGGGCAGATGTGAAAAAGAGCTTAATAATTATGATGCAGCTTTGAAGGACTTTAACCATGCTATATCTTCGAGCAATAAAAGCGACAAATTTTATCATACATTTTATCTTAGCCGGGGCGAATTGAAAATTGCCATGAATGATAAAGCGGGTGCCTGCGGTGATCTTTATGTTGCTGTTTCACTTGGTGATCCCTTTGCTCAGGACTTGATTAATTCGCACTGCAAATAGCATTACGTTTATCCCAACTTCACCAGTTCCACCTTTGCAGGTTGTCCTTTGCGCCAGGCGTCTATTTTATTGATGTAATAATAAGCTCCGTCTTGCTGAATATAAACCGGGATGAGCAGATCAAGCTCCAGGATGTCGCGCGGAGTTAGTAAAATATAGCGGACAATTTTTTTTGTTTGGGTGAGAATCTTTTCCAGCTCAGGATAGTACTTTTTACGCAGATCGTCAAACTTGAGGCTGTATGCACCATCGGGTTTGTAAAAGTAAGGGGTGCTTATCACATCGTTTATAACACGGTTGTTTCCGTTGCCATCTGTAAATGTTACTGTTTTGCCATTAGGTAATGCTGTTTTCTGATCTACCAGGATTCGTGGCGATACGCTGATGCTGAAATCCATGCTGTCGCTTTTGTCATCAATGCTTTTTATCTGGGCAATGGTGCCACCATAATAAGGGCGATTAAGTGTTGGAGCAAAAGGACTTGTAAACAGTTCGGCGCTGGCAGGCAGGGTTTGATCGGCAATGCTGATTTGCGACCAGCCGAACTTTTGTGGCAGCACATTATCATCGTTTTGGTATTGCATGTAATTTATCTGCGCATAGTTACCCAGCTGAAATGCCACCTGTTTACCCTGATTAAGGCATTTGCTGCTCCAGTCTTTTGCTTTGGGGATGTTGTTCACAATATCGCGCAGGGAATTAAAGGAGATGGTTTTACTTGCATTATCAGTTTGGCAAATAATACCAAAGCGCTGCAGGGTATCTTTCAATAAATCCTTTTGCGAAATATCGGGGAAAATGCGCTCACATTGAATTTTTTGACCGAATAGAACCTGGTGCCCATCTGTTGTTATGGTTAGTGTGGCGCCTTCGCCAATTGTAAAATTAGATTGTGTATAGCCATTAAACCTGTAGGCTATCCTTATTTTTCCGTTTTTAGGCAACTCTGTTTGAACGGATAGTTTTGAACTTAAGGTAGTTGTATGTCCAAACCTGTAGCGGTTGGGATCCCTGATCAGCAATGGATTGCCTGAAAGATAAAAATTAAGATTACCTAAAGGTACTTCTCCATTTACGGGATCGGTATACATAATTATTATGTCAACATTTGCATTATAATCCCCATTATAATTGCCATAAAAATAAAAAGAAGGAATGTTTAAAGTAATTGCAACGCTAATTATCTGATCGGCAGTGTAAATGCCGTTGCCCGCATTATACAAACCGCTTGGATTTGAATCAATATGTGGAAATATAACCGTTCCGGCAGGATCAGTAACATTTTTGTGCTGAATTGTTAAACCTTGTGCCAGTGATGCGATACATCCGAGGTTGTCCGGCTGATTTTGATAATCGGTACCGTGCTCAAAGCTGCCATTGCTAAACTGGCAGATCATTAATGGGTAAAGCGGATCGGCCAGTAAGGAGCCGGTGGCTTTATACCCCGCCGATTTAAGTAACAGTTCTATAGCTGTTTTTATAAAAAAACCAGGGCGCTGATAATGAACATTCACAGGCTTTGTAAAGTCGGTAATGTCAATAGCGCCGTAATCAACAACGGGCCAAATCCAGCCTTCAGTTTTGGTTTGTGAATCAGCAGTATTATCTACATCCCAGGTATGGTCATACTGCTGCCATAGT
>Ga0193702_1000398_pt1 | contig 15379 bp, 10 predicted proteins | sample U3a1metaG_FD_143060 | JGI IMG/M metagenome (GOLD analysis project Ga0193702, IMG submission 143060) | Soil microbial communities from a riparian zone of the East river system, Colorado, United States - U3a1 | ecosystem: Environmental > Terrestrial > Soil > Riparian zone | place: USA: East River... | reverse complement strand
TCTCTTTCGGCGCGCCAAAAGAGAAGGTTCTTGCAATTGACATAGTAGTAATGTGCGTGAAAGACGATGCGCCGCTTGCCAGCTTATATAAACCGTTGCCATCCAAACTTACCCAAGCCTCGCCATCTATCCCTGGTCTCGAAGCAACGTTGGTCCAGCTTGATGCTGTTGGGATAGCGGTTGTATTTCTCTTGGCCCAGGTTACGCCCACATCGGTCGACATATACATAAACCCGCCCTCGAATACGTAGAATTTACTGCCATTCACACAATCGGCGGCAGCAGGGAAGCATTTATCATATATATCATTAGAAGTACCGCTATCTGCGCCAAGCGGTCCATTGGTCGATGCGGTCCATGAAACACCTTTATTGGTGGTAGAATATATTTTCCCGGAGGCTCCGTGAGCAACGTATATCATTTTGTCGGGATTAAACGATGAAACAACTATCCGCCCGCCTGCTGTAATACCCGATGGCAAAGTAGCAGCTGTCCATGTGCCACCACTGTTTGCCGATGTAAGAAGTTGGATGCCGGATGCATCGTTATTATTGGTAGCGAGGATTGCGATATTTTGAGGGAATTGTTCACAATACGATATGCTGGTAATTTGCTGCGTACTATAAAGTGAAGTAGTTGGGTACGAAGTGAGGCTTGTATGCCTGAAGCCTCCAACGTCTGCACACCCCGAATAAACTAATGTACCTGCCCCTGGCGACGGTGCTGCCAAAGTTAGCAGATCAGTCTCTTCATGCCCATTTTCCTGTGCCGAGAAGTCGATCGATCCGCTTTGAAACATGTTGGCGGTGAACCAAATGCCAAACCAATCAGTATAATACATATTACCGCTGTGCAATGGGTCAAAAGCTACTGACGAAGTAGCGCTGCTGAACCATGTGCTTGGCCACCATCCCAGTTCGTTTGATTTTGTTATCGGCAGTGATGTGGTGTTTATTTTTGCCCAGGTAGTACCACCGTCAGTTGAACGGTACATCGGGTTGTTAAAAGCGCCTGTACGTACAGAGGCTGCCAACCTTAACGTGTTTGTAGGGTCGATAGATATGGCGCAATAGTTTTTGCCGGCATCGGTAGATGGGGTTATGTCAGTCCAGGCCGATCCATCATAAACTTTTATACCGGTACTATGGGTTACATATAGTTTGCCGCTTGCACCTATGGCCATGCGGTTTGGATTTGCTGGCGAACCGCTCATTAATGCGAAGCTGGTTCCGCCGTTTGTGCTCATATACACTCCCGTACCTGCAACTGTAGCATAAATTTTTGACGAACTGCCCGTAGAGCCGGAAGGGTCAATAACAACCGAACGCACATTTGCCCCTGTAGGAACACCGGACGCCTGAGAAAAGGAAGAACCTGTTGTGGTGCTCTTATATAAACCGTTGGCGCGTGAACCCACAAAAAGGGCAGAGCTGTTTAGCGGATCAACGGCTATTGGTTCGCCCGCCCATCGCAGGTCGCCGTTACCACTAAATGTCCCCGCGAAAGTGCTCAATTTAGACCATGTACCGCCCTGATCGTTCGATTGATAAAGGCCGGCATTGGTGGCAACATAAACGCGGTCGGCCACGTTAGCATCTAACGCTATACCATCCACATTGCTGCTTACCGCATCCAATATTTGCACCCATTTTAGCGCTGTGGCGTCCCATCGGTATGCACCGCCCACGTCTGTACGGATATACATTCTGTTGGCTGCAGACGGATGGATAACTATGCCGGTTACGTAACCCCCGCCGCCAATGGCAACATTGCTCCAATTGTAAGCAAGGGAAGAAAGTGGACCAACGGAAGGAAATGCGGATTGGGCATTTCCGGGAAGCGCCGGGCCTGTTTTCACCTCAGCAATTTTGCTGCAGGATGTCACGCCAAGCAACAACCCTAAAGCGCATGTCAGAATAAGTTTTGTTTTCATAAGAACACTTTTTGTTAAGGAAATAAAAGGCATAGCAAAGCTTTTTTGGCTGCTGAAAACACCAATCATTTCTGGTTAAAAATTAAGTTAATTGTTTATTATTTTAGAAAAACCGGTTTTGCTTAATAAAAAATAATATTTGGCAGCGATATGCCGCTAAATTGATTACCTGCAACTTTTTCTCAACCGTATGATGCCTTTGAATAGCATTAAAGGTTACATTGTTGCTGTCAATACCATACCAACCACCAACCTTAAAATCACGGGCAAAATCCATTTCAAAACGCTTAATTTGCTCAAAATGAATTAAATATCTATCAATTGGCCCTAAAATAAATTTGAATAGGAGCCAATTCATCAATGATGGGTTCATGCTTTTTTATTTCATTAGGTAACTTAGATTAAAGACCAATAAAATTTAAATTCTACTAATGCCACATCTTATTTTTATTAAAATAATATTTAACATCAGGTAAACCCGGTAAATTAATATAGGCTTTTGAACTTCAATCACATCGACAATGCCTGTTGCCAAGTAAAGCTGAAAGACTTAAAACTATGGAGGGGTTGCTGGATAAAGTAATACAGAAATGTACCAATATACAGCTGCATTATAAGACCGCGAATATTGCTGATAAACGCAAGTTGATTGGTTCGATGTACCCTGAAAATCTATGTTTTGACGGGATACGGCATCGAACCCCTTATTATAAGATTTACGATAGTCTCTTAATTTCTACTACAAACAGTAGCTAAAACACCTCTTGCTTTGGCGTAAGGAAAACAAAATTAGTCTCCTATACGGTCAACAATTTTTTTGAGCAAGCGACCCCGAATTTTTTGAGAAACTAAAGTTCACCGGAAAGCTTTAATATTTTGTTTGCAGATTGAGCATCCATTTGGGTATCAATCTTTTTTACATCATTGCCAAAGATGTCTTTGGAGGTATTGATAGTTATGATAGCTTTCCCGCTGCTGTCAGTGATCACTTTGGTTGTATTTCCGATGGCATCTGTAGCTGTTTTTAAAGTTGCAACGGTACGTCCCTGCCCGTCGGATATCACCTTTTGATCGTTTCCGAAAATGTCTTTCGAAACTTTGATGCTGCCTTGGGGCTGGCCATTGTTACCAGTTACGGTTTGGGTTACGTCGCCAAAGATATCGGTGGTGTTTTTGACAGACTTGACCTCCATGCCACTCTTATCGGTAATTTTTGTGGTTTTATCACCAAAAATATCTGTGGAGTTTGTGGCCGTATAAGCAACTGCACCTGTTGGGTCATGGTAGGTAATTACGGTATCACCAAAAATATTGACATCGCGGGAAGTAGTATAAGTTTGCGCATTGGCTGTAGCTGACATTACAACTAATAATATAAACAGCCGGATTATTTTGTGAATCATAAGGTTGTATTTTATAAATAAGATTAATAAACGGAAGGATGGTTTAAACAACCAGGAGAATAAATACTGTATGCCCTCATTATGGCGTGTGCCTCTTCGTCCGGATAACCAAAAAACAAAGCCGCCCTACTTTCGTAAAGCGGCTTTGTACCGTAGGGGAATCGAACCCGATTACCCTACGGTCTTTTACAGCTTTTGCGATTCATTCGCCTCAAAGCAATCATTAACCTCGAAAGAGTTTTACCTAATGTCGTCTTGCTATGCTGTATAAAAATTATTTTTTAATGGTCGATCTTATCTTCTTTGAGGCCTCTTGTTTTCAGGGGTAAAAATGCTCAAATCCCACTCTTTTAACCAATGGATCTCCATCTTTCCGGCAGCAGTAATTGTTATCGGCAGAAATACATGCTGAGATTCCGGCCGGCCGCCTCCGTTCCACCTGTCGCCCATATAGATATATGCGTCTTTATAGCCCGGTACTTTAAATATATAACAAGGCTGAGAATTAAAAGAATTATTACCCGCATCACCAATAAAAGGGCTTCCGTAGTCTGTATAAGGCCCCATAATAGCCGAAGCAGTATAAAATGCCCCCGGATTTGGTGTCCACCCTGAACATTGGCTGGTCAACAGGTAAAAAACGCCTCCCTTTTTTAGAATGCCGGGGCCTTCGCAATGCGCGTTTATATCCACGTCGTTGGCAGTAAAACTGAGGTAATCGGCAGACAATTCAACTACTCTTATTGTTTTGTTAGTGTGATCGGCAGCATAACCAATGTAGGCTTTTTTTGTTTCGGGATCGAAATACATTCCGATATCGCGCGATTCATGCCCATTAGGGCGGGAGTGTGCCTTAAGGACAAATGGCCCTGTAGGGCTATCACTCACCGCAACACCCATTTCTGCCAGGGTATAACCGCCGCCGCCGGTTCCGTTTCCGTCATAATGGAACCACATAACATACCGCTTGTTTGCAGCGTCATAAATTACTTTAGGGCGTTCAAATGTCCCAATATTCCCCTTGTCCATCACAACACCTTCGTTTTTCCAGTTATAAAGGTCTTTTGAAGAGTAACATGCTGCCCCGTGGGGTAGCCCCCTGTGTTCGCCGTACCAATAAAAAGTTTTTAGCGAATCGACATATATTATGTTTCCACCATGGCAGTCAATATTTACTCCATCGTTTCCATCCCATTCAACGCCAGGTTTAAATGAAGTGAAATTTGTAGGTTGTAGCGGCTTGGCAGATTGTTGGGCCGTTGCAGGCTGTTGAGCCATTGCAGCAGAATATAACAAGAATAGCGATAAACTTGTTAAAACTATTTTTAAAGTTGCCCTGTAACCCAGGTGTTCTGTTTTTATTTTCATCCGTTTCATTTTTACTGTTTATATAATTGTTATTTTAAATAAGATTTCTAACTGATAAGCCCCAGCCTTAAACGGAATAGCTATTGTTATCGCTCGTTTCCGCCGAAACCAAATGGCAAAAAGAAAAGCAAATTGCTAAAGATTAATACCCTGATTGTGGCCTGTAATTTATTTAAATTGTGTAATTGGTGAATGAAATTACATAATGATTTGTAATAAAAATCATAGCTTGAACGAATGACTGTTTTACCCCCTAAAAATTATTAATTTGTAGGCCATATTGATAAACAGTTTGCAACAAAAAAGCCGCCCTACGAAAGTAGAGCGGCTTTGCAGACGTTAGGAGAAACTTGTTGAAACAATTTCCGGTGATTTAAAACGTTTAACCTTCTTAATGCTTGCCCTATTCTGTAACGCGGGCAAGGCATATTGGCGTAGGGCCGGTGAACTATAGGCTTTTTACAATCGCCAGTGATTTTTCAACATGGTCGGTAGGTGAAATATGATCGGTTTCTGACGAAAAGGCCGCTATGATTTTACCATCTTTACCAATAACATAAGTGGTTCGCGGGATGAATCCGTGGTTAACTTCCATACCACGCACGTCTTTCATTCCAAGCTTTGGTGGATTAATTACCAGGCCATAGGTTGCTGCAATTTTGCCATCCGCGTCTGACGCTACCGCGAACTTGCCCGCACAGTAATTTGGATCAGCAGAAAATGTATTCAGTCGCTGAATATCGTCTCCGGATACGCCGATGATGGTGGCTCCAGCCGCTGTGAATTTATCCTTCATTTCGGCAAAAGCATGTGCCTCTGCATCACAGCCGCCTGTATAGGCAGAAGGGTAGAAATAGACTACAACAGGCCCTTTAGCAAGTGATTTTTTTAATGAAAAATTAAATTCACTGCCCGCCAGGCTGGCCTGGGCGGTAAATACCGGCGCTGCATCTCCTTTTGATAACATCTTCGATTGGGCAAAACCAGAAAGGGCTGTTAGGAGTGAAAAGCTTAAAATTAAAAAAGACAGGCAATAATAGTTCTTGATCATGATTAATTGTTTTTGATTGCTTAATGGTGTTTTTATCAAATCTACGATAGTCTGCGCAATCAGGTTGCCTGTCATCAAAATTTTACTGCGTTGTCGGGGGCAATAAAACAAAAAAGCCGCCCTACTTTTGCAAAGCAGCTTTGTAGAGGGTGGGCAAGGTGTTGAACCTTTTTGATGGCCTGCAAATCGTTATAAGGTCAGGGATGTTTAAATAATCACGAAACGCCACCGCCCGTTATGTTATTCAAGATACGCTATAATTTAATAACTATCAGTTGCTTTCGCACTCATTTGCAGCGTAATTTTCCCTCCTTTTAGAACATCGGCCAATGGCAAAAAAGGTGTATGTAATTGGTGATTATTTAACGAAAGGCTTTTAACATACTTATTAGTGGCCGAATTATTTCTCGTTTCAATAATGAATTTCTCGCCGCGGGCATATTTTCTGTTTAGCTTTATAGTGATCTTGTCAAACAATGGGCTACCTACTCCAAATGAAGATCTGATATCGGTTAAGCCTTTAACATCAAACAGGCCCATGCTCGACATTACATACCAGGCGCCCAGCTGCCCCTGGTCTTCATCTTGCCCATATCCATAACCGTGTATACCATCGGCCCCATAAAATTCATTGCAAATGTTGCGCACCCATTTTTGGGTTAACGACGGTTTGCCTGAAAAATTAAATAGCCATGCAATATGAAGATTGGGTTGATTCCCCTGGTTATAAGGCGCCTCCAAACCTGAAAAGGCATCGAGGGTGGTGCCCCCGCCAAAAGCACTTTTTTCTGAATTGATGAACACGCTGTCTAACCGTGTATTAAACTCGTCCTTACCTATTTTAGCAATTAACCCTTTTGGATCATGTGGTACATAATAAGTATATTGTAAGGCGTTACCCTCCTGGAAACCACGCCATACTTCGGTTGGTTTAAAATTGTCAATAAATTGCCCATTTGCCAGTTTAGGATGCATCAGCTTTAATTTGGGGTCAAAAATTTGCTCCCAGCCTTTTGACAACCGCATCAATTCTTTATAATCATTTTCCTTACCTAAAACTTTTGCCCATTGTGCAACCGCATATGAACTGAACGAATACTCCAGTGTATGTGACGCCGAATATTGCCAAAGCTCGCCGCCGCCTTTGCCCTTATCCAAATGGTCAACATACCCTTGCTTTACAAAACGGTCAACATCCAGTTTCCCGGCTCCGTGCGGGCGGTCTTTATCGTCCAACTCGTTTTTCCGCGCAGCGGCATAACCTTCATTGATATCAAAATCACGAATCCCCGACATATAAGCGCTGGCAATTACAAGGCTAACAAAATTTGTACCTACACCCGAAACATATTTACTGTTGGCTATACCATCGGCCAACCAGCCCGAATCTTTATAAACAAGCAATTGGCTTTTTACAAAGTCCGAGTAATATTCAGGGTATGCAATGGCCCAAAGCTGCGTAAGGTTCCAGAAGCCACCCCAAATGGCATCGGTATTATAATGGTTGTGCAGTGGCTTACCGTTTTGGCCGAGCAGTATTTGTCCCACAGTTCCGTCGTTTTTCGGATATGCCCCGTTTACATCGCTTGCCAGACCACGGCCCAGCAATGCATGATATAGGCCGGTATAAAACTTAACTTTATTTTCGTGATTTGCCGTTTCTACCTCAATGCGATGCAAATAACTGTTCCAAATGGCATTTAATTTTTTTCGCGCCGCGTCAAAGGTTAAACCGGTGGCTTCTTCCTGCAGGTTCAGGCGGGCGTTTTCTATTGATGTATAAGATAAACCGGCTTTTATGGTAATGCTTTCCTGTGCTGTTGTGTTAAAGGTTAGGTATAAGCCCGCGCCTTTTCCTGTTGCCTCTTTTTGGCCCGGAGTGATTTCAGCCCCTTTAAAAATGCCGTATGATGCAGGTTGTTTGTCCAGCACCGCCGAAAAATACATGGCAACCTGTGCGCCCGGCTGGTATTTGAGTACATAAACCGGCTGGGTAATCACGTATCCCTCTATATGCCCATCCGGAGTTAAGTATACTTTCGCGTCTTTTACCTCTCCACTTTCGCCCTGTTTATTACCTATATCAAATAATATATGCGATTCTTTACCGGCAGGGAATGTATAACGGTGAAAAGCAACCCGGGGTGTCGATGTCAACTCAGCCTTAACCCCATAATCTTTTAACAATACCGAATAATAACCTGCGGTTGCTTTTTCGTCTTTACGGTCAAAGTTTGAACGGTACCCTTCCTCGGGGTGTTCCAGGCTGCCCGGAATGGTTTTTAGCTTACCGGTTAATGGTGCAAATACCACACCGCCAACCTGGAACTCATGAAAGTTAGCAAATCCTTCGATAGACGTATGCCTGTAATCATAACCCACAGCATCCCAACCATGAGCGTTCCCATAATGCGCGTTGGTTGAAGGCGCGGGTTTTGCCATGCCAAACGGCGATGCACCGGGTGTAAAGAAAAACCAACGCGAATGCGCTGTTCCGATTAACGGATCAACAAATTGTGTAAGGTCCGTTTGTTGTGCCGAAGCGATTGCCGGCAAAATCAGTGTAAATGCCGTAAGGGCAGCCTGCAAAAGCAGGCTTTTTAAATTCTTTAACATATGCTTAGTGTATAGGTATGTGCTCATCATTGTATTGCTGTTGGCTGGCGTCAATACCTTTTTCCTTCCAGTAATTTTCAATATGCTCCAGCGACTGGCCTTTGGTTTCGGGCAATAGCTTATATACGGTGATAAATGCCACCACGCAGAAGAACGCAAAAAACCAGAATGTACCCGCGCTGCCCAGGTCTTTAAGTAAAATTGGTGTTAATTGCCCAACAATGGTGTCTGCTATCCACATGGTCATGATACTGATAGCCAGCGCCCGCCCGCGTATACTATTTGGAAATATTTCTGAAGCGACCACAAACTTTAGCGGGCCAATAGAAAATGCGAAACAAGCCAGGAACGAGAGGACACAAACCAGCAACCATATATTAGCTGTTGCACCAAAATAAAAACAAAGTCCGGTAGCGGTTAAAGTAATGGCTGCACCTGCAGTGCCCCACAAATAAAGCGGACGGCGGCCCCAGCTGTCCACTTTCCAAATAGCTATAAGCGTAAACACCATATTAGCCACCCCGAAAATAATTTGGCTGATGAGCGAGTTACTTAGCGATATGCCGGCATTGCTTAAAATTGTGGGACCGTAATAAATAATGGCATTTATGCCGCTAAACTGCGAGAACAAAGGCAGCAGTACGCCAATTAACAATGCCTTTCGCATCCCTGGCGCAAACAGTTCCTTGTAAGAGCCCTCATGGTGAACGGCCTGTTCGGCAGAGGCCGCATCTGCAGCATTGCCCGATATGCGGTTAATGATAGTTTGTCCCTCAGCGGTACGCCCTTTTTGTATTAACCAGCGGGGGCTTTCAGGTACGATGAATAACCCGCACAGGAACAATATTGCCGGGACAGCGCCTAACCCAAACATTGCGCGCCATATCTCATTTTGAAACAGTGCGTTGGCCGCCGCGTGCGCGGCATAATTAACCAACGCTGCATTGCTTAAATAAGCCACCAGAATACCAAAAGTTAATGCCAGTTGGTAATAAGTAACTAACCGCCCCCTGATATTGGCAGGGGCTATTTCTGATATATATAATGGAACTACGTTTGACGCTATGCCAATACCGATACCGCCTAATAAGCGCGATGCGATAACCCATGGCAATGATGGCAGGAAAGCACAGCCAATAGCCGATAGGAAAAATAAAGTTGCCGATAGCAATAATGGCTTTCTTCTGCCCAGCCTATCGCTCAGTTCGCCCGAAAACGCAACGCCGATGATGCATCCCACCAATGCTGCCGAAACGAACCAACCCTCCTGTGCGGGGCTTAAACTAAATTGTTTTTCTATAAATGGCAATACACCCGAAATAACAGCCATATCAAAACCAAACAAAAAGCCGCCAAGCGAGGCCACAATGGTAATGGTACTTAGGCTAATGCTTTTATCTTTCATTATATTGGGTTTAATAACCGGTTAATTTGAGTTCAGATTTGTTGACTGTTTATTTAAGATTATTATAGCCTCTTATTCTTTAAGGAATGCCTTGATCACCTTAGCCCGCGATGCACCGTGATTGTGTATTGTGTAAGAAACAGCATCTGCAGGAATAACCAATGTTTCGGCATAATGATAGGTGAATGTTGAGCTATTTGCTGTGGTAATCGATATCTTAGTGCCTTCTACCAGCATTAATACATGGCATGACCCTTCTGTCGGTATGGTGATAGATGAATCGAATTCTATGCGGTGCACATCGTAAAAATGTTCTTTGTGTGTTGGTAAATGCACAACTTGCCAGTCGGCGCCGGTTTGTATTACTGTTTGTTTAGATATAAGTTCATCAACCACTTTGCTGCCTTTCCTATCAAATTTAAGATTGTTGAAAGCATGCTCAATGTTAATAGCGCGCGGCTCGCCGTTAAGGTCAAGTCTTAACCAATCGTACATTTTAAAAGTAAAAATATACGGTGTTGCGCTAATTTCTAAAACCAGGTTGCCTGCGCCCGCGCTGTGCACGGTGCCATTGGGTATCAGGAAAAGATCGTGCTTTTTAGCGGGGTGCGACTGTACATATTTGGTTATCTCCACTTCGGTGCCGTTATCGCGGCTGTCTTCCAGATCTTTTCGGAAAACGCCCGGCTCTATATCGTCCTGGAAGCCTAAATAAACATTGGCTTTTTCTTCACAATCCAATATGTAATAGGTTTCGTCCTGGGTAATAGTTTCTCCAAAATGGCTTTGAATATAGGGTACCGATGGGTGGCACTGAATAGAAAGGTTGCCACCTTCCCAGGTATCTAAAAAATCAAACCTGATAGGAAATTCATCCCCGAATTTTTCTGCGTGATTGCCTAAAACGGCATCGAGCTGACTAAACATCAACATATCAAACGATACCTCTAACAAAATACCATTGCTTTCAAAAACAATTCCATTTTCGGGCACAATCAGTTCAAATGACCATGCGTAATTCACCTCATTTTTATTGATACCTTTAATATTGTTCATTATCCATTGGCCGCCCCAGGCACCCGGTTCAAACCATGGCCTTACACGAAAGGATGTTTTACCTAATTGCTGTAAACCGGCCCGAAGATCGGCAGCTTTCATCCAGGTTACATCCCTATCCCATTGTCCGTCGGCAATTACTTCTATTTTGTCAAGCGCGGCCTTCTTATATTCATTCAATATTACCCAATCTACAAAGTAAAAGCGCTTGTACATTTCAGCAGGGCTTTCGGGCACCTCATTACCTAAATTTGTAACCGACCCGGCGCGCATCCTTAATTGTAACTCATTTTTAGGCACGTCAAAATAAACGAGATGCGCACCCGGTGCCATTATACCGGCGGCAGTGCCTAAAACGATAGTCAGATCATAATCTGCAGCTTGTTGGGTAGCGTTATTAAAGTTATAGAAATCATTAACTGTGAGCCGGCATTTTGTGCCCCAAAGAGAGTTTGGTGTACCCAAAAAAGGAGTTACCATTTGTTGTACTGCATCCGGCGACTTTAGATAATCTGCTGTATCTATCCAGCATACGGACAGTCCTTGTTTATCAAATTCATTTTTCAGGCAGTCTTTAACGTCATTCCAAAACACACCGACATAACCGTCTATTGCTACGAATTTTTGTTCTGCTATCCATCCGGCAAGCAAATGGTAGCCATGGAATATTTTTTCGCCTCCTAATGAATGGTAAGGGAAAATGTCATATCCGTCGGGCTTGGTAACTTTAACATCTGCGGGCATTTGGGGTTGCATACCTGTTCTTCGATCTTTCACTTTTTTACTTGGTGGTATGTTTAACGTTATATCCATATAAATAGGTAATTTATTTTATTAAGTATTGTATATTTTGCACACCTTGTTTGCCCGTTTGCTTTACACATATGTATTTATAGCGGCACACAGGCTTTACCATAATTTCTGAAAACTCGCAGAGAACAAATTCAAATTTTATGATTGGTTTTTCTCACCAGGCGGGCATTGTTGTATAGTTAATATGTACAAACATATAAACATGTACATAATTAACAAAATATTTTTTTAAATTTGTTTAATGTTGTATTCTTATATTTAAAACATAGAGCATACATAATGTATAAACCTGTTCATAAAATCGACTTCGTTAAAGCCCATTCGTTAAAATAAATCTTAAATGAAATTCTCTATTAATCATAAAAGCCCTGTACCGTTACACATACAAGCCGAAGAATTATTACGTAACATTATTAAAGACCCTCAATATGCAGACGGGAAATTTTTGCCAAACGAGGTCGACCTGGCCAAACAATTGGCAATTTCGCGTACCACATTGCGGCAGGCGCTTAACAAATTGGTATATGAAGGCTTGCTGCTCCGGAAAAAGGGTATAGGTACAAAAGTCGCGGGGGCATCCGTAAGTTCAAAATCCAATAACTGGCTCAGCTTTTCGCAGGAAATGCAGGCAAGGGGCATACCTATCCGTAATTTCGAGCTGCATATTAGCTGGGTGAATCCCGATGAGCAGATCGCTAATTTTTTTGAGATAAGTACGGATAAGAAGATATTAAAGCTTGAAAGATTGAGAGGGCGCAATGAGGGGCCTTTTGTGTATTTTGTATCCTACTTTCATCCAAGAGTAGGATTGACCGGCGATGAAGACTTTAAACGGCCGCTATACGAGATATTGGAGAAAGATCATTCAACCGTTGCTAACCTGTCTAAAGAAGAGATAAGTGCCAAAGCCGCGGACAAGAATATTGCCGCAAAGCTTGAAATTGAACCGGGCGGGCCCATACTTTTCAGAAAGCGGTTTGTGTATGACCAGGGCGACCGGCCCATTGAGTTTAACTTAGGCTATTACCGTGCAGATAGCTTTATTTATACTGTAGAAAGCAGGAGGGAGTAGTTGTTGGCTATGGATTATACCAGCCTGATCAGGGCTATTTTTTCTTTAAGAAATCTTGCTCTTCATCTTTGTATTTAACCTGCAGAGCCTTTAATCGTATTTTCAGATCGTCAACAACCGGCTGGTATTCGGGCTTATTATAAATATTTGTCATTTCATGCGGGTCCTTTTTCAGGTCATAGAGCTCCCACGCGTCAATAGGATTATAAAAATGCATCAAAGCATATTGTTTGGTGCGGATACCGTAATGAGCAGTTAGATTAAACGAAAGCTCATAATAATGATAATACATTTCATCGCGCCATTTTTTAATAAGCGGCTGTTTGGCCAGCAGCGGTTTCATTGATTCTCCTTGCATATCAGCGGGTACTTTTATACCGGCAAGGTCAAGCAACGTAGGCGCTATATCCAGGTTCATAACAAACTGGTTTATTTTGTTTCCGGGTTTAACAGTGCGGGGATAGCGGATCATCATCGGTGTCCTGAATGACTCCTCATACATAAACCGTTTGTCATACAGGCCATGCTCGCCCAGGTAAAAGCCCTGATCGGACATATAAACCACAATCGTATTTTTAGCCAGGCCGGTAATGTCCAAATACTTTAATACACGGCCCACATTATCATCTAACGACATGATACAGCGTAAATAGTCTTCCATGTAGCGTTGATATTGCCAACGGGTTATTTCGTCTTTTGTATGCAGCTTTTTAAAGTCTTCGTATTTTTTTTGATAAGCTTTATCCCAAATTGCCCGTTCGGCAGGCGTTAGCCCCGCAAGCTCTTTTTGATATTCGCCGGGTGCCCACTCATTTATTTTAGTAACGGGGCATGTGTCACAGGGGATCTTACTGTCATAACGTATATCCAGGTCGTTTTTTATGGTGATGCTTTGGCGTTGCAGCGCGGGTTTATTTGCATAATCATCATAAAAACTATAAGGTAGCGGGAACTTTACGTTATTAAATTTATCCAGGTATTTCAAAGGCGGCATAGCATTACGATGGGGCGCTTTATGATGCAGCATCAGGAAGAACGGCTTGCTTTTATTCCTGCCAATCCAGTTAATAGCCATGTCTGTAATAATATCAGTTACATAACCTTCGTACATGGTATCCTTTCCCATCTTAATAAACCTGGGGTGATAATAATTCCCCTGATCTGGCAAAATGTTCCAGTAATCGAAACCGGTGGGGGTACTAAACAGGTGCCATTTACCTACAATGGCGGTTTGATAACCATATTGCTTAAATATTTTAGGCAGGGTTTGCTGTGCGCCATTAAAATAAGTACCATTATCTTTCATCCCATTGATGTGCGAGTATTTCCCGGTAAGTATAACTGCGCGGCTGGGGCTGCAAACCGAATTAGTCACAAAAGCATTCTGCATCAATGCGCCCTCGCGCGCTATTCGGTCAATATTAGGTGTTTTTACAAGTTTAGAACCATAGGCCCCAATTGCCTGGTAGGCATGGTCATCTGCCAAGATAAATATAACGTTGGGCCGGACTTTTGAAGAAGCAGCTGGTTTTTGTGCAAATGACCATTGGAACGATAATAATAATACGGTCTGCAGCAAATATATTTTAAGTTTCATATTGGTAAATATTGGGTTTAACAAAAATAGACAATTTTCCATGTATGTACATTATTACATTAAATTTATGTTATGATTTAATTATACTTTTTAAAAGCGTAAACAATTTTCAAATCAAGCTGTATTTTAGCAATATATTGTGCTCATGGTGCTATTAGGGCACAATCTGTTCTTTTAAGATTTGGTTTATCAACTTGGTTTTTGCACATACATAGCTTTATAAAAAGCAGTATGATCAAAAAAATAAGTAAAATAATTTGGAATAATAAAATTATTTATATGTTTGTACATTATAACATATAATATAAACCTTCAATCATCATACCGATAATAAGTGCCGACCGATAGGGTGCCTCTGATGATTGTGATCTGTACTAAAAATTATTTCGTGTAAACCGGCTTAAGGCCTATCATCATACAACTTGGTAACCAGCAGGCCGGATGCTGTCTATTTATTAATAAATTCTAAACAAAAAGAAATGAGAAAAAATGAACACACGCGCATTAACCCGGCTTAAAAACAGATGGCAGGCAGTTAAAGCAGCCAACCCGACTGGCGAAGGGCCGGTTCTTGTTAATCAATCCATTATAAACTAATAAACATGATTTAGTATTTACTATTATGAGACTTCCTCTGCATGATCGCCTCACAAAAACCGGGCAGAAACTTTCAAACGCTCCGCTTTTGTATCATTCAAACAGCCCCTGCAGCGCTTTTGCGGACCGGCGTTTACCATTAACATGGTTTAAAAAAACACTAACGCCGTTACTGGCGTTCCTGATCGGGATGATTTTTTCATTATCAACTTTTGCGCAATCGCAGGTACAAGGTACTGTTGTTGACGAAAATGGCAACCCAATGCCCGGTGTAAGTGTAAAAGTAAAGGGTACAACTACCGGTATTAACACGGATACCAACGGCCATTTCACCGTCGGTGCTACTGATGCGACAGTACTGGTGTTTACCGCCGTGGGCTACACACCGAATGAAGTTGCGCCAAACGGCCAAAAAAATATTAACGTAAAAATGCAACTCAGCAATTCGTCGTTGAACGAAGTTGTAGT
>Ga0193702_1000397_pt1 | contig 15400 bp, 11 predicted proteins | sample U3a1metaG_FD_143060 | JGI IMG/M metagenome (GOLD analysis project Ga0193702, IMG submission 143060) | Soil microbial communities from a riparian zone of the East river system, Colorado, United States - U3a1 | ecosystem: Environmental > Terrestrial > Soil > Riparian zone | place: USA: East River... | reverse complement strand
GCCGCTGTGGGGCGGGCCCACGCGGAACTACCGGATCGCCGCTGTAGGGTGGGTACGGTTCACCGTGCCCACGCGGGACGCTAGCTCAAGCTCTCGAGCCGGATCCGGGTCACCTTGCCGACCACCGTCGCCAGCGCCTCGATCTTGACGATCGCCGCATCCACATTCTTCTCCTGCGTCTGGTGCGTGAGCATGATGATGTCGGTGCGCGTCTCGCCTTCGGCCGGCTCCTTCTGCAGCACGGCGTCGATCGAAATGCCGGCGTCGGCCAGGATCCGCGTCAGGTCCGCCATCACGCCCAGCTGGTCCTTCACGTACACCCGCAGGTAGTAGCTGGTGGTGATCTCCGACATCGGCAGGATCGCCACGTCGGTCATCTGGTTCGGCTGGAACGCCAGGTGCGGCACCCGGTACTCGGGGTCGGCGGTGGCCAGGCGCGTGATGTCGACCAGGTCGGCGATCACCGACGACGCGGTCGGCTCGGCGCCGGCGCCCTTGCCGTAGTACAGCGTGGCGCCCACCGCGTCGGCCTGCACCAGCACCGCGTTCATCGCGCCTTCGACGTTGGCGATCAGGCGCCTGGCCGGGATCAGGGTCGGGTGCACGCGCAGCTCGATGCCTTCCACGCCGTTGACCACGGCGCGCTTGGTGATCCCCAGCAGCTTGATGCGGTAGCCCAGTTGCTCGGCGTAGCGGATGTCGATCGCCTGCAGCTTGCTGATGCCTTCCACATGCGCCTTCTCGAACTGCACCGGGATGCCGAAGGCGATGGCCGACATGATGGTCAGCTTGTGGGCCGCGTCCACGCCTTCGATGTCGAAGGTCGGGTCGGCCTCGGCGTAACCGAGGGCCTGCGCCTGTTTCAGCACGGTCGCGAAGTCGAGGCCCTTGTCGCGCATCTCGGACAGGATGAAGTTGGTGGTGCCGTTGATGATGCCGGCCACCGATTCGATGCGGTTCGCGGTCAGCCCTTCGCGCAGCGCCTTGATGATCGGGATGCCGCCGGCGACCGCCGCCTCGAACGCGACCATCACGCCCTTGGCCTGGGCCGCCGCGAAGATCTCGTTGCCGTGCAGCGCCAGCAGCGCCTTGTTGGCGGTGACCACGTGCTTGCCGTTGGCGATCGCGCGCATCACGAGCTCGTAGGCGAGCTCGTAGCCGCCGATCAGTTCGACCACGATGTCGATCTCGGGGTTGTCGACCACCGTGAAGACGTCGCCGACGACCGTACATTCGCCCTTGGTCAGCGCGCTGGCGCGCTCGGTGTTGCGCGCCGCGACCATCGTGATTTCGATGCCGCGTCCGGCGCGGCGGCGGATTTCTTCCTGATTGCGCTTCAAGACCTGGAAGGTGCCCGTGCCGACGGTGCCGATGCCTAGCAGGCCTACTTTGATGGGTTTCATAATTCTTTGTGGTGAGGTGTTAGCAGCGTCCGTGCCGCCGGCGATAGCCGTCGAGGAAACGCGCGATGCGGCCGCAGGCGTCGGTCAGGTCGTCGGTATTCGGCAGGAACACGAGGCGGAAGTGATCCGGCGCGATCCAGTTGAACCCTGTGCCCTGGACGACCAGGACTTTTTCCTCGGACAGCAGCTCGCAGGTGAACTGCTGGTCATCGGCGATCGGATACATCGCGGGGTCGAGGCGGGGGAACATGTACAGCGCCGCTTTTGGCTTGACGCAGCTCACACCCGGAATATCGGTCAGCAGTTTGTGCGCGAGGTCGCGCTGGCGCGCCAGCCGGCCGCCCGGCGCCACCAGCTCGGCGATGCTCTGGTGGCCGCCCAGCGCGGTCTGGATCGCGAACTGGCCCGGCGCATTCGCGCACAGGCGCATCGAGGCCAGCATGTTCAGGCCGTCGATGTAATCCTTGGCGTGGCGCTTCTCGCCCGACACCACCATCCAGCCCGCGCGGTAGCCGCAGGAGCGGTAATTCTTCGACAGCCCGTTCAGGGTCACGAACAGCACGTCGTCGGCCAGCGAGGCGATCGAGATATGCTGCTCGCCGTCGTACAGGGTCTTGTCGTAGATTTCGTCGGCGTAGACGATCAGCTGGTGCTGGCGCGCCAGTTCGACGATCTCGAGCAGCACCTCGCGCGGATACAGCGCGCCGGTCGGGTTGTTCGGGTTGATCACCACGATCGCCTTGGTGTTGGGCGTGATCTTGCGCCGCATGTCGGCGATGTCGGGGTACCAGCCGGACTGCTCGTCGCATACATAATGCACCGGATTCCCGCCCGACAGGCTCACGGCCGCGGTCCACAGCGGGTAGTCGGGGGCCGGCACCAGCACTTCGTCGCCGTTGTTGAGCAGGCCGTTCATGCTCATCACGATCAGCTCGGAGGCGCCGTTGCCCAGGTAGATATCGTCGATGCCGACGCCGGCGATCTGCTTGCCCTGGGTGTAGTGCATGACCGCCTTGCGCGGCGCGAACATGCCTTTCGAATCGGTGTAGCCGGCGGCGCCGTGCATGTTGACGATCATGTCATGGACGATCTCGTCGGGCGGATCGAAACCGAACACGGCCAGGTTGCCGATGTTAAGCTTGATGATCTTGTGCCCTTCTTCCTCCATCTGCCGGGCTTTTTCCATAGCCGGACCGCGGATTTCGTAGCACACGTCGTCGAGCTTGTTCGATTTCAGAATCGGTCGCAAAATAAATCCAGTCTGTGAAGCGCAAATGTTGCAGTGCGAAAAATACCATTCTGCCGAAAGCGCCCGATTTAATCAACCGCGGCGGGCTCGCCTGCATGGTAAAAACGTTACAATGCCGGGTTTTCGCGGCATAATCGCGGGAATTCGCCTCTCACACTAGCGTACAAGTCGATGAAGCTTCATTCCAGCAGCACTAAACAATACCAGACCGTGACCGGTTACGACGACCGCGGGGTCGAAATCAATGCCGAGCGCTTCGATTTCAGCCTGCTGCTGATGCCGGAAACCGCGCCGCGGCCCTGGCCCGTCACCTCCTTCGACGCGCTGGCGGAGCAGCATTTCGAGCAAATCGCCCAGGATGCGCCGGACGTCGTGATCCTCGGCACCGGCGCGCGCCAGCGCTTCGTGCATCCACGCCTGATCGGCGCGCTGTCGTCGCGCCACATCGGGGTCGAATGCATGGACAGCAAGGCGGCCTGCCGCACCTACAACATCCTGATGGGCGAAGGCCGCAAGGTCACCCTGGCCCTGATCGTCGACGCCGCGCAGGGCGGCCGATGAACGAACTCCACCGGCACAAATCCCTCGTCTGGAGCTTGCTGATCGGCTTTACCCTCGTCTGGCTGGCCATGCTGGGCTGGCGCACCCTGTTGCCGCCCGACGAAGGCCGCTACGCCGAAATGGCGCGCGAGATGTTCGCCACCGGCGACTGGATCACCACCCGCCTGAACGGCATCAAGTACTTCGAAAAGCCGCCGCTGCAGACCTGGATGAACGCGCTCTCGTTCACCCTGTTCGGCCTCGGCGACTGGCAGGCGCGCCTGTGGACCGGCTTGTGCGGCCTGGGCGGCGTGCTGCTGACGGCCTATGCCGGCGTGCGCGTGTTCGGCGGCCGGATCGGCTTCTACGCCGCGCTGGTGCTCGGCTCCTGCTTCTTCTGGGTCGCCTGCGGCCAGATCAATTCGCTCGACATGGGCCTGTCGGGCATGATGACGATCGCCCTGTGCGCGCTGCTGATCGCCCAGCGCGACGGCGCCACCGACCGGGAACGCCGCAACTGGATGCTGCTGTGCTGGGCCGGTATGGCGCTGGCGACGCTGTCCAAGGGCCTGATCGGCTTCGTGCTGCCGGGCGGCGTGCTGGTGGTCTACACCCTGGCCACGCGCGACTGGAAGCTGTGGACCCGGCTGCACCTGCTCAAGGGCCTGCTGCTGTTCGCCCTCGTCGCCGCGCCGTGGTTCGTGCTGGTCGGCCTGAAAAACCCCGAGCAGCCGCACTTCTTCTTCATCCACGAACACTGGGACCGCTTCTTCCTCAAGGAACATCACCGCGAGCAGGCGTGGTGGTTCTTCTTCGCGCTGACCTTCATCGGCATGGCGCCCTGGCTGGGCGTGCTGCTGCAAGGCCTGGCGCTGGGCTTCAAGCGCGAAGCCGGCCGCTTCCGGCCGCGCCTGATGCTGGTGATCTGGGCGCTGTTCATCCTCGCCTTCTTCACCAAGTCGAACTCCAAGCTGCCCGGCTACATCCTGCCGATCTTCCCGGCGCTGGCGCTGCTGGTGGCCTGCTACCTCGAAAACGGCAGCCGCCGCAGTCGCATGCTGACCGCCGGCCTGACCGCGGCGCTGGGCGCGGCGATGCTGGCCTTCGTGCCCTTCCTGCCCAAGCTGGCCAAGCTGGCGGGCGAGCTGCCGCTGTACCAGGCGACCCAGCCGTGGGTCCTCGCGGCCGGCTTCACGGCGCTGGTGGGCGGCGCGCTGGCGCTGCTGTATGCGCGCCAGCTGCGGCGCGACCTGACGGTCTTGACCCTTGCCCTGGCCGGCTTCGCCAGCACCGAGCTGGTGCTGGCCGGCTTCGAGCCGCTCGACCACCAGCGCGCCGCCGCCGGCATGGTCAAGGCGATCCAGGCCGAACTCGGGCCGCAGACCAAGATCTACTCGGTCGGCATTTACGAACAGTCGCTGACCTATTATTTGCAGCGCACCGTGGTGCTGGTCGATTACTGGGACGAGTTCACTTTCGGCCTGGAGCAGCAGCCGGAGCTCTCGATCCCGACCGTGCCCGCCTTCGTCGCGCAGTGGACGCGCGACGCCGCGGCCGGCGTGCGCGCCGTGGCCGTCGTCAGCCCCGCCATTTACCAGGACTTCCAACAGAAAGGCGTGCCGATGCGCGTCGTGGCCGCCGATGCGCGCCGCATCGTCATCGCCAACCAGTGACCATGAATTTATCGACTTTTGCTTTCATCATTACCGGGGTGCTGCTGAACGCCGCGGCCCAACTGCTGCTCAAGGCCGGCACCAATGGGCTGGGCGGGGCGATCCACGTGAACGCGCAGAACTGGTTCGCCACCGGCATCAAGGTATTTACACAGCTGCCGATCCTGGCGGGGCTGGCCTGCTACGTCATTTCGCTGCTGGTGTGGATCATCGGCTTGTCGCGCACCGACGTGACGATCGCCTACCCGATGCTGTCGCTCGGCTATGTGGTCAGCGCGCTGGGCGCCTGGATGTTCCTCGGCGAAGTCATTTCGGCCCAGCGCCTGGTGGCGATCGGCGTGATCATGGTGGGTGTCGCCTTGCTGGCGCGGACCTGATTGCAAGACTGCTAAAATGCGCGGATTCCAGCTATACGTGGGCATGGCTCCGCCATACCCACCCTACGCATTGGTTGGGTGGGTACGGATACCGTGCCCACCCAACCAATGCGTAGGGTGGGTACGGGTACCGTGCCCACGCGGCCTGCGGCAATAAATTTACTACGGGAAAACAATGACTGAACAGCTGCCCTTCCTGCCCTTCTCCAAGCCCAGCATCGACGAAGAGACCATCGCCGCCGTCGGCGACGTGCTGCGCTCGGGATGGATCACGACCGGCCCCAAGAACGCCGCCTTCGAAGCCCAGTTGTCCGACTACTTCGGCGGGCGGCCGGTGCGCACCTTCAACTCCGGCACCTGCACCATGGAGATCGCGCTGCGCATCGCCGGCATCGGCCCCGGCGACGAAGTCATCACCACCCCGATCTCGTGGGTAGCGACCGCCAACGTCATCATCGAAGTCGGCGCCACCCCGGTGTTCGCCGACATCGACCCGATCACCCGCAACATCGACCTCGACAAGGTGGAAGCGGCGATCACCCCGCGTACCCGCGCCATCATCCCGGTCTTCCTGTCCGGCCTGCCGGTCGATATGGACCGCCTGTACGCGATCGCCAAACAACACAATCTGCGCGTGGTCGAAGACGCGGCCCAGGCCTTCGGCTCGCAGTGGCAGGGCAAGCGCATCGGCTCCTTCGGCGACTTCGCCTCGTTCAGCTTCCAGGTCAACAAGAACCTGACCACCGGCGAAGGCGGCTGCCTGGTCATGAACACGCCGGAAGAAGCGCTCCTCGCCGAGAAATTCCGGCTGCAGGGTGTGAGCCGCAGCGGCGTCGACGGCATCGACGTCGACGTCCTGGGCGGCAAGTACAACCTGACCGACATCCTGGCCGTGATCGGCCTCGGCCAGATGAAGGTGATCGACCAGGTCAACGCCCACCGCCGCGCGCTGGCCGAACATTATTTCAGTTGTTTCGGCCCGGAGTTCGAGGCGCAGAGCGGCGCCCAGCTGCCGCAGCAAGCCTTCGGCAGCTCGAACTGGCACCTGTTCCAGATCATCCTGCCCGACAGCGGCCCCACCGCGCGCGCCGACTTCATGACCCGCCTGCAAAAGGAGCACAATGTCGGCACCGGCTTCCACTACGCGGCGATCCACCTGTTCTCCATGTACCGCGCGCGCGGCTTCAAGGAAGGCATGTTCCCGGTGTCCGAACGGATCGGCCGCCTGACCGTCACCCTGCCGATGTTCTACGCGATGACGCTCGCCGATGTCGAACGCGTGGTCCGCGCCGTGAAAGCCGTGCTCGCAAAATGACCGTCCTCCAGATGAAACCCGAACTGTCCGTCGTCATCCCGATCTACAACGAAGAAGCGGGGCTGGCCGCCTTGTTCGAGCGGCTCTACCCGGCGCTCGACAAGATGCACCTCGCCTACGAGATCGTGTTCGTCAACGACGGCAGCCGCGACAACTCGGTGTCGATCCTGGCCGAGCAGTTCCGCGTGCGGCCCGACGTCACGCGCGTGATCCTGTTCAACGGGAACTACGGCCAGCACATGGCGATCCTGGCCGGCTTCGAGGCGACCCGCGGCGAGATCGTCGTCACGCTCGACGCCGACCTCCAGAACCCGCCCGAGGAAATCCACAAGCTGGTCGAGAAAATGCGCGAGGGTTATGACTACGTGGGCTCGATCCGCCGCAAGCGCCAGGATTCGGCCTGGCGCACGATCGCCTCGAAGGCCATGAACCGGCTGCGCGAGCGCATCACCAACATCAAGATCACCGACCAGGGCAATATGCTGCGCGCCTACGGCCGCAACGTGATCGACCTGGTCAACCAGTGCGGCGAGGTGAACACCTTCGTGCCGGCGCTGGCCTACAAGTTCGCGCGCAAGCCGACCGAGATCGTGGTCGAGCACGAGGAACGCGCGGCCGGCGAATCGAAGTATTCGCTGTACAGCCTGATCCGCCTGAATTTCGACCTGGTCACCGGCTTCTCGCTGGTGCCGCTGCAAATGTTTTCGATGCTGGGCATGCTGATGTCGGCCTGCTCCGGCCTGCTGGTGCTGCTGCTGCTGGTGCGCCGCTTCCTGCTCGGCGCCGAGGCCGAAGGCGTGTTCACGCTGTTCGCGATTTCCTTCTTCTTCATGGGCGTGATCCTGTTCGGCATCGGCCTGTTGGGCGAGTACGTGGGCCGCATCTTCCAGCAGGTGCGCGCGCGGCCGCGCTACGTGGTGCAGACCATCCTCCAGCACACGCCGGGCAAGGACGACCTGATCGACGCCGCCGTCGAGAAGCGCCAGGTGGGCCGTTGATGGCTGCCCGGCGCGCCGTCGTCTTCGCTTACCACAACGTCGGCGTGCGCTGCCTGAAGGTGCTGCTGGCCGGCGGCGTCGACGTCGCGCTGGTGGTCACCCACGAAGACAGCGCCGGCGAGAACATCTGGTTCGAATCGGTGATCTCGGTCTGCCAGGCCGAGGGCATCCCCTACATCACGCCGGCCGACGCCAGGTCGCCCGAGTTGCTGGCGCAAGTGACGGCCGCGCGGCCGGACCTGATGTTCAGCTTCTACTACCGCCACATGCTGCCGGCCGCGCTGCTCGGCATCGCGCCGGCTTTCAATATGCACGGCTCGCTGCTGCCGCAGTTCCGCGGCCGCGCGCCAGTGAACTGGGCGGTGCTGCATGGCGCCGACGCGACCGGCGCCACCCTGCACGAAATGACCGCCAAGCCGGACGCCGGCGCGATCGTGGCCCAGACCGCGGTGCCGATCCTGCCCGACGACACCGCCTTCGAGGTGTTCGGCAAGGTCACGGTAGCCGCCGAGCAGACCCTGTGGGGCGTGCTGCCCGCGCTGCTGGCGGGGACCGCGGCGCGCACGCCGAACGACCTCACGCAGGGCGGCTACTTCGGCGGCCGCACCCCGGAGGACGGCCGCATCGACTGGTCGCTGCCGGCTCGGCAGGTGTACAACCTGCACCGCGCGGTGGCGCCGCCCTACCCCGGCGCTTTCACCGAGCTCGGCGGTGTGCGTTACCTTATCGAACGTGCAAGCTTATCAAAACAAAGCCTGGCAAGTTTGCCAGCGGGCTTGGCTGTAGTGGATAATCACATCTTTGGCGTGTGCGGCGATGGCCGCGCCTTGGCGATCTCCGCCTTGCTGGCCGATGGCGTGGCGATCACGCCGGCCGCGCTGCGCGAGCGCCTCGCAAGCGCCTAACGAACACGGGAAACTCCTCATGAAAAAAGTCCTCATCCTCGGTGTCAACGGCTTCATCGGCCACCACCTGTCCAAGCGCATCCTCGAGACCACCGAGTGGGAAGTCTATGGCATGGACATGCAGAACGACCGCATCAAGGACCTGCTCGCCAATCCGCGCATGCACTTCTTCGAGGGCGACATCACGATCAACAAGGAATGGGTCGAATACCACGTCAAGAAGTGCGACGTGATCTTGCCGCTGGTGGCGATCGCCACCCCGTCGACCTACGTGAAAGCGCCGCTGCGCGTGTTCGAACTGGACTTCGAGGCCAACCTGCCGATCGTGCGTTCGGCCGCCAAATACGGCAAGCACCTGATCTTCCCGTCGACCTCGGAAGTCTACGGCATGAGCGCCGACACCGAGTTCGATCCCGAGAACTCGAACCTGGTCTACGGCCCGATCAACAAGTCGCGCTGGATCTACGCCTGCTCCAAGCAGCTGATGGACCGCGTGATCTGGGGCTACGGCATGGAAGGCCTGAACTTCACGCTATTCCGTCCATTTAACTGGATCGGCGCCGGCCTCGATTCGATCCACACGCCGAAGGAAGGCTCGTCGCGCGTGCTGACCCAGTTCCTCGGCCACATCGTGCGCGGCGAGAACATCCAGCTGGTCGACGGCGGCCTGCAAAAGCGTTCGTTCACCTACGTCGACGACGGCATCGACGCGCTGGTGCGCATCATCGCCAACCAGGGCGGTATCGCCACCGGCAAGATCTACAACATCGGCAACCCGACCAATAACTACTCGATCAAGGAACTGGCTGGCATGATGCTCGACCTGGCCGCCGAGTACCCCGAGTACCGCGACACCGCCAAGCAGGTCAAGCTGGTCGAGACCACCTCCGCCGGCTACTACGGCGCCGGCTACCAGGACGTGCAGAACCGCGTGCCGAAGATCGACAGCACCATGTCCGAACTGGGCTGGTCGCCGAAGTTCGCGATGCGCGACGCGCTGGTCAAGATCTTCGATTCGTACAAGGACAAACTGGACGACGCCACCCAGCTCAATACCTGATCCCGAGCTTTCGTCAATACAAACCGGACTGCATGCAGTCCGGTTTTTTTTCGCGTTGCGCACTGTGTAAAGTAAAGTAAAAAGCGTCGCATTGACGATACGGCCAATGCGCCGCGGGCTAGAATGCGTCCAATTTCTTGTTAATTAGCCTATGAAAAAACTGATTTCGCTCGCCTGCCTGGCCGCACTCGCCGCTCCCTCCCACGCCCAAGACGTCGTCCCCGCTTCCAATCTCACGCCCCGCAGCGACGAGGGCAGGCCGGCCGTCGCCGGCGACGGCAAGCTCAAACAGATCGAAATACCCGGCTCGCGCGCCAACGACACCGATCTGCGCCGCATGTCGACCGCGTCCAAACTGATCTACGGACGCGAGGAGCTGGACCGCAACGGCGACACCACCCTCGGCGAAATCCTCAAGCGCCTGCCGGGCGTGGTGATGGGCGGACGGCCCGGACGCGGCGGTGCGGTGCGCATGCGCGGCATGGGCAGCGGCTATACCCAGATGCTGGTCAACGGCGAGCGTCCGCCGCCGGGCTTCTCGTTCGAATCGCTGTCGCCCGACCAGGTCGAGCGCATCGAGGTGATCCGCGGCACGGTGGCCGAGCACAGCACGCAAGCCATCGCCGGCACCATCAACATCGTGCTGCGCGAGGGCTACCAGCAAAAGAGCAGCGAGATCAAGCTGAGCGACACCGTCGAACAGGAGCGCCACCGGCCGAACGTGTCGCTCACGATCCCCGGCAAGGCGGGCGATCTGAGTTGGCTGCTGAATGCTTCGGTGTTCGCCAACCGCCAGCATGACGCGAGCAACACCACCATCCTCGACGAGCGCGCCGACGGCACGCTGGAGCACGACCAGCGCGTGACCGACACCAGCGACCGCCATTCGACCGGCGTCCATTTGTCGTCGCGCGTGAGCTACCGCTTCGACAATGGCGACCTGCTGAACTTCCAGCCTTTCCTGGTCAGCAGCCGCAGCAGCGGCAGCGGCGAGACCGACGTCGACCAGCTGGCCGGCATCCTGGCCCCGGTGTATGCGCGCCAGGACTCGGACACCAACTCCAGCTCGACCTTCCTGCGCGGCTTCGGCAACTGGACCCACCGGACCCAGGGCGGCGGCAAGATCGACGTCAAGTTCGGCTTCGGCAGCGGCCATACCGACAGCGCGACCCTGCGCAATACCTTCGATGCGGCCGGCGCGCCGCTCAAGAGCTATGTCGACACCGACGCCACCAAGGACCACAGCCTCAACACCGGCGGCAAGTACAGCGCGCCGCTCGGCCAGGGCCACCAGCTGGCCGCCGGCTGGGAAGTGGAAACCAGCCACCGCGTGCAGGAGCACGTGGCGCTCGACGACGGCACCGCGGAATTCGACGATTCCGGCGCCAGCCTGACCGCCGACACCCGCCGCTTCGCCGGCTTCGTGCAGGACGAGTGGGACATCACGCCGCAATGGGCGGTCAACCTCGGCCTGCGCTGGGAAGGCATCCGCACCACCAGCACCGCCAGCGCGAACGACGTGAGCAACACCAGCCGGGTGTGGAGTCCGGTGTTCCACGTGGTGTACCGGATTCCCGGCCACGCGAAGGACCAGGTGCGGTTCAGCGCGACCCACAGCTACCGCGCGCCGGCGCTCAACGACTTGATCGCCACGCCCAGCTTCTCGACCGATAACTCGCAGATCCGCCCTGACCGCATGGGCAATCCCAACCTCAAGCCGGAGCTGGCCAAGGGCCTCGACTTCGCCTACGAGCACTACCTGGGCCGCAGCGGCATCCTGTCGGCCGGCGGCTTCCTGCGCGACATCGATAACCTGATGCGGCGCCAGACCATCCAGCTGGCCAGCGACGGCAACCGCTGGGTCTCGACCCCGATCAACATCGACCATGCGCGCACCAGCGGCGTCGAGCTGGAAGCCAAGTTCCAGCTGGTGGAGCTGATGCCGGATGCGCCGAATATCGACTTCCGCTCCAACTACAGCCACTTCTGGTCGCGCGTGGACGGCATCCAGGGTCCCAACAACACGATCGACCAGCAGCCCACGCAGACCGCCAACCTCGGAGTCGACTACCGCATGAAGGCGCTGCCGCTGACGCTCGGCGCCAACTACAACTGGACCCCGGCCATCGCGGTGCAGACCAGCGCCACCGAATTCGTCAGCACCGGCGTCAAGCGCCAGCTGGACGTGTACGGCCTGTGGCGATTCACCGGCAACACCCAGTTGCGGGTCGGCGCCAACAACCTGCTGCACGCCGATTTCGGCAGCGGGAAGATCGACAACGCGAACGGGCTGCTGGAGTCGGCCTTCGTCACCGCACGTACATATACGACCTTGAATCTCAGGCTGGAAATGAAACTGTAATCTTCGACCGCAGGGTGTGCTACATTTTGGCCTCGGCCATCAGCCGTCTTTTATTTCGCCCCAAAAGGACACCCTGTGAAACGACATCTTCTGAGCACGCTGACCCTGAGTCTCGTGGCCGCCTTCGCCGGCGCCGCGGACAACGCCGCACCGGCCACCCCGGTCTCCGGCATCGACCTCCAACACATCGACCCCTCGGTGCGTGCGCAGGACGATTTCTTCTCTTACCTGAACGGCAAGTGGCTGAAAACGACCGAGATCCCGCCCGACAAGGCGCGCTGGGGCACCTTCGTCAAGCTCAATGACGACGGCCAGCCGCAGCTGCGCGGCCTGATCGAGGCGGCGCAGAAGGAGCCGCACAAAAAGGCCGGCAGCGAGACCCAGAAGATCGGCGACCTGTACACCAGCTTCATGGACCTGGCGCGCCTCGAGACCCTGGGCTACAAGCCGCTGGCGGGCGAGCTGCAGCGCATCCACGCGCTGCGCGACAAGAAGGGCGTGCCGGCGGCGATCGCCCGCCTGGCGCAGATCGGCGTGAGCGTGCCGTATTCGCTCTCGGTCAACCAGGACGCGCGCGAATCGACCAGGTATGCGGCCTACATCGGGCAGTCCGGCCTCGGCCTGCCGGACCGCGACTACTACCTGAACAAGGAAGACGCCAAGTTCGCCGACGTGCGCGCCAAGTACGAGAAGCACATCGAAAAGACGCTGGCGATGGCCGGCGAAAAAAATGCGGCCGCCGCGGCCAAGGCGATCGTCGCCTTCGAAACCGAGCTGGCGCAGGCGCAGTGGACCCGGGTCGAGAACCGCAACCCGGTCAAGCGCTACAACAAGATGGAGCTGGCCAAGCTCGAGGCGCTCACGCCGGGCTACGACTGGAAGGGCGCGCTGGCCGCCGCCGGCATCGCCAACAAGGCCGACTACGTGATCGTGTCGCAGCCGAGCTACCTGACCGGCTTCCAGCAGACACTGGAGAAGACCGATCTGGCGACCCTCAGGTCCTACTTCGAATGGCAGCTGCTGCGTGCCTACTCGCCTTACCTGTCGAAGCAGTTCGTGGACGCCGACTTCGCGTTCTACGGCACCGTGCTGTCCGGCGCGACCGAGATGCGCCCGCGCTGGAAGATCGGCGTGGCGGCGGTCGAGAGCGCGCTGGGCGAAGCGCTCGGCAAGCAGTATGTGGCGCAGTACTTCCCGGCCGAACGCAAGGCGCGCATGGAAGAACTGGTGAAGAACCTGCTGGCCGCCTACAAGCAAAGCATCGACACCCTGGACTGGATGGGTCCCGAGACCAAGAAGGAAGCGCAAGCCAAGCTGGCCAAGTTCACGCCCAAGATCGGCTATCCGAACAAATGGCGCGACTACTCGGCGCTGAATATCGACCGCACCGATTTGGCCGGTAACATGATGCGCGCGCGGACCTTCGCCTACAACCGCAACATCAACAAGCTGGGCAAGCCGATCGACCGCGAGGAGTGGGGCATGACGCCGCAGACCGTCAACGCCTATTACAACTCGACGATGAACGAGATCGTGTTCCCGGCGATGATCCTGCAGCCGCCGTTCTTCGACATGCGTGCCGACGACGCGGTCAATTACGGCGCGATCGGCGCGGTGATCGGCCACGAGATCAGCCACGGCTTCGACGACAGCGGTTCGCAGTCCGACGGCGACGGCAACCTGCGCGACTGGTGGACCAAGGAAGACCGCGACCGCTTCCGCGCCAAGGCCGAGATGCTGACCAAGCAGTACGACTCCTACAGCCCGCTGCCCGGCTATCACGTCAACGGCGCGCTGACCCTGGGCGAGAACATCGGCGACAACTCCGGCATCGCGATCGCCTACAAGGCCTACAAGCTGTCCCTGGGCGGCAAGCCGGCGCCGGTGATCGACGGCTTCACCGGCGACCAGCGCTTCTTCATGGGCTTCGCGCAGGTGTGGCGGATGAAGAGCCGCGAGGCGCAGCTGCTCACCCAGATCAAGTCCGACCCGCACTCGCCCGAGCAGTTCCGCGCCAACGGCACCCTGGTCAACCAGCCCGGCTTCTATGAGGCCTTCGGCGTGAAGGAAGGCGACAAGATGTACGTCGCGCCCGAAAACCGCGTCATCATCTGGTAAGGAGAACGACAATGAACCGATATCTGTTGAGCGCATTGACGCTGGCCCTGCTGGGCGGGCTGGCGCAGGCGGCGGACACCGCCATGAACGTCAAGGGCGCCAAGCCGCTGGCGTCCGGCATCGCGGTCCAGTATGTGGATCCGGCGGTGCGGGTGCAGGACGACTTCTTCCTCCACATGAACGGCAAGTGGCTGAAGGACACCCCGATTCCCGCCGATAAATCGAGCTGGGGCGCGTTCGAGAAGCTGCACGACGACACCCAGCCGCAGCTACTGGCGCTGATCGAAAACGCGGCCAAGGACCCGAACAAGGCGGCCGGCACCGACGCCCAACGCATCGGCGACTTCTACGCCAGCTTCATGGACGAGAAGAAGGTCGAAGAACTGGGTCTGGCGCCTTTGAGCACCGAACTGGCGCGCATTGCGGCGCTCAAGGACAAGTCCGAACTGCCGGCCATGATGGCCCACCTCGGCCAGCTCGGCGTGAACGTGCCGTATGACTACGGGATCCACCAGGACGCCAAGGATTCGACCAAGTACGTGGCCGACATCTCGCAGGGCGGCCTGGGGATGCCCGACCGCGACTACTACCTGAAGCCCGACGACGCCAAGCTGGCCGACGCGCGCGCCAAGTACCAGGTCCACGTCGAGCGCATGCTGGCGCTGGCCGGCAGCAAGAGCGCCGCAGCCGACGCCAAGGCGATCGTCGATTTCGAGACCGAGCTGGCCAAGGTCCAGTGGACCCGGGTCGAGAACCGCGACCCGGTCAAGACCTACAACAAGGTGGAACTGGCGCAGATGGCCACGGTGGCGCCCGGCTACGACTGGAAGGCCTACCTCGACGACGCCGGCATCAGCGCCAAGACCACCTACGTGATCGTCAGCCAGCCGAGCTACCTGAAAGGCTTCGCCGAAGTGTCGAACAAGGCCTCGCTCGACACCTGGAAGGCTTACCTGCAGGCGCACCTGCTCAGCGCCTACGCCAGCTTCCTGCCCAAGGCCTTCGTCGACGAGCGCTTCTCGTTCTACGGCACCACCCTGAGCGGCGTGACCGAGAATCTGCCGCGCTGGAAGCGCGGCGTGGCGACCGTCGAAGGCGCGCTCGGCGAATCGCTCGGCAAGCTGTATGTGGAGCGCTACTTCCCGGCCGAGCGCAAGGCGCGCATGGAGCAGCTGGTCCAGAACCTGCTGGCGGCCTACAAGCAAAGCATCGACAAGCTCGACTGGATGAGTCCTGCGACCAAGAAGGAAGCGCAGGCCAAGCTGGCCAAGTTCACGCCCAAGATCGGCTATCCGAACAAGTGGAAGGACTACTCGGCGCTGGTGGTCTCGCGCGACGACTTGGTCGGCAACGTGATGCGTTCGCGGACCGTGGAATCGAACCGCGAACTGAACAACCTC
>Ga0193702_1000396_pt1 | contig 15489 bp, 10 predicted proteins | sample U3a1metaG_FD_143060 | JGI IMG/M metagenome (GOLD analysis project Ga0193702, IMG submission 143060) | Soil microbial communities from a riparian zone of the East river system, Colorado, United States - U3a1 | ecosystem: Environmental > Terrestrial > Soil > Riparian zone | place: USA: East River... | reverse complement strand
GGCTGGTCAGGCTGGCGCTGGTCAGGGCCACGATCTGGTTGGTCGACAGGCCGCCGATCTGGTCGGTGGTCAAGGCGGCAACCTGGGCCGAACGCAGGGCCGCCATGGCGCCGGTGCTGAGGCCGGCGATGTCGCGCGTTTCGATCGCCGCGATGTCGTTGGTCGACAGCGCGTTGACCTGGGCCGTGGTCATCGCGGCCAGTTGGCTCAAGCTCAGGGCGACGATCTGGTCGGTGGTCAGGCCGGCGGCCACGTTGGCGGTGGTCAGGGCGACGATCTGGTTGGTCGTCAGGCCGCCGATCTGGTCGGTGGTGAAGGCCGCCACCTGGGCGACGGACAGCGCCGCGATGGCGGCGGTCTTGATGACCAGCAGGTCACGCGTTTCGAGCGCGGCGATGGCGTCGGTCGAGAGCGCGGCTACTTGGGCGCTGCTCAGGGCCGCGGCCTGGTCGGTGGTCAGGCCGACCGCCTGGTCGGTGGAGAGGGCCTTGGCCTGGTTGGTGGTCAGGCCGGCCAGGGTGGCGGTCTTGAGCGCGGCGAAGTCGCCGGTTTCGAGCGCGGCCACGGCATTGGTCGACAGCGCGCCGAGCTGGGCCGAGCTGAAGACGGCCAGGTCGTTCGAGCTCAGGGCCACGGCCTGGTCGGTGGAGAGGCCGGCGAGAGCGGCGGTGGTCAGGGCGACGATCTGGTTGGTCGACAGGGTGAACACCTGGTCGGTGGTCAAAGCGGCGAGCTGGGCCGACTTGAGCGCGGCGATCTGCGCCGTCCGCAGGCCGCCGATGTCGCGCGTTTCGATCGCCGCGATGCTATTGGCCGACAGCGCGCCGATCTGGGCCGTGGTCATGGCGCCGATCTGGTCCGACTTCAAGGCCACCACCTGGTCGGTGGACAGGGCGTTGGCCACGCTGACGGTGGTCAGCGCGACGATCTGGTTGGTGCTCAGGTTGGCGATCTGGTCGGTGGTGAAGGCCGCCACTTGCGCGGTGGCCAGCGCGGCGATCGCGGCGGTCTTGATCTGGACCAGGTCCACGGTTTCCAGAGCAGCGATGTTGTCGGTCGACAGCGCGGCGACCTGGGCGGTGCTCAGCACGGCGGCCTGGTCCGAGCTCAGGGCCACGGTCTGGTCGGTCGACAGCGCCTTGACCTGGTTGACGGTCAGGCCGCTGATGGCGGCGGTCTTGATCGCCGCGAGGTCGCCGGTTTCGAGGGCCACGATGTCGTTGGTCGACAGCGCGCCCAGCTGGGCCGAGCTGAAGGCGCCCAATTGGTTCGAGGTCAGGGCGACCACCTGGTCGGTCGACAGGCTGGTCAGGCTGGCGCTGGTCAGGGCCACGATCTGGTTGGTCGACAGGCCGCCGATCTGGTCGGTGGTCAAGGCGGCGACCTGGACCGAACGCAGGCCGGCGATGGCGGCGGTCTTGATGGCGGCCATGTCGCGCGTTTCGATCGCGGCGATCGAATTGGCCGACAGCGCGCCGATCTGGGCCGAGCTGAGGGCGCCGATCTGGTTCGACGACAGCGCGACCGTCTGGTCGGTGGTCAGGCCGTTGGCCAGCGCATTGGTCGACAGCGCGACGATCTGGTCGGTGGACAGCGCGCCGATCTGGTCGGTGGTCAGGGCCGCCATTTGCGCGGGGCGCAGGGCGGCGATGGCGGCGGTCTTGATGACGCCGATGTCGCGCGTTTCGAGCGCGGCGGTGGCGTCGGTCGACAGCGCCGACACCTGGGCCGAGCTCAGTACGCTGATCTGGGTCGAGCTCAGCGCGACCGCCTGGTCGGTGGTCAGGCCATTGGCCAGCGCATTGGTCGACAGCGCGACGACCTGGTTGGTGGTCAGGTTGGCGACCTGGTCGGTGGTCATCGCGGCCAGCTGGGCGGTCGCGAGGGCGGCGATGGCGGCGGTCTTGATGTTGATGAGGTCACGCGTTTCGAGCGCGGCGACGGCATTGGCCGACAGCGCGGCGACCTGGGCGGTGGAGAGCGCGCCGGCCTGGTCGGAGCTCAGCGCCACCGCCTGGTCGGTCGACAGGGCCTTGACCTGGTTGGCGGTGAGGCCGGCCAGGGCGACGGTCCGGATGGCGGCGAAGTCGGCGGTCTCGAGCGCGACGATCTGGTCGGTGCTCAGCGCGCCGACCTGGGCCGAGCTGAAGGCGCCGAGGTCATTCGTGGTCAACGCCACCACCTGGTCGGTCGACAGCGCGGCGACCGACGCGATGGTCAGGGCGACGATCTGGTTGGTCGTCAGTGCGGCGATCTGGTCGCTGCCGAGGGCCGCCAGTTGGACGGTGCGCAGGCCGGCGATGGCCGCGGTTTTCAGGCCGGCGATGTCGCGCGTTTCGATCGCCGCGATATCGTTGGCCGACAGGGCATTGACCTGGGCGGTGCTGAGGGCGCCGAGCTGGTCCGACTTGAGCGCGACGATCTGGTCGGTCGACAGGCCGTTGGCCACGTTGGCGGTGCTCAGGGCCGCGATCTGGTTGGTGGAGAGGCCGCCGATCTGGTCGGTCGTGAAGGCGGCCACCTGGGCGGTCGCCAGCCCGGCGATGGCGGCGGTCTTGATGTTGATGAGGTCGCGCGTTTCGAGCGCGGCGATATTGTCGGTGCTCAGGGCGCCGACCTGGGCGCTCGACAGCGCGCCGGCCTGGTCGGACGTCAACGCGACGGTCTGGTCGGTGGTCAGGGCCTTGACCTGGCCGACGGTCAGGCCGCCGATGGCGACGGTACGGATCGCGGCGAAGTCGCCGATTTCGAGCGCGGCCACGGCATTGGTGCTGAGCGCGGCCAGTTGGGCCGAGCTGATCGCGGCGAGCTGGTTGGCGGTCAGCGCGACGGCCTGGTCGGTCGACAGGGCGGCGATGCTGGCGGTGGTCAGCGCGACGAACTGGTTGGTCGACAGCACGTTGATCTGGTCGGTGGTCAGCGCCAGCACTTGCGCGCTGCGCAGGGCGGCCACTTGCGCGGTGCGCAGGCCGCCGATGTCGGCGGTCTCGATCGCCGCGACGTCGTTGGCCGAGAGGGCGCTGATCTGGGCCGTGGTCATGGCGCCGATCTGGTCCGATTTCAGGGCCACGACCTGGTCGGTGGTCAGGCCGTTGGCGACCGCATTGGTGCTCAGGGCAACGATCTGGTTGGTGCTCAGGCCGCCGATCTGGTCGGTCGTCAGCGCGGCCACTTGCGCGGTCGCGAGGGCGGCGATGCCGGCGGTCTTGATATTGATGAGGTCACGCGTTTCGAGCGCGGCGACGGCGTCGGTCGACAGCGCGCCGACCTGGGCGGTGCTCAGCGAACCGGCCTGGTCCGACGTCAGCGCGACGGCCTGGTCGGTGGTCAGGGCGGCGACCTGGCCGGCTTTCAGGCCGGCCAGCGCGGCGGTCTTGAGCGCGGCGACATCGCGCGTCTCGAGCGCGGCGACATTATCGGTGGACAGCGCGCCGACCTGGTTCGACGTCAAGACGCCGATCTGGTTGGTGGTCAGGGCCACCACCAGGTCGGTGGTCAGGCCGAGGTTGATGTTGGTAGTGGTGAAAGCTGGGATCTGGACGGTGGTCAATGCCTGCAGCTGATCGGTGCTTAACGCTGCAACATCCGCTGTGCCAAATCCAACGATTTGCTGCGTGGTCAGATTGGCAATCTGGTCGGTCGACATGCCGGTCACGATACTCATTTTTCTTTCTCCCTAAAAACTACCCAGCTCGGAAATTCTGACGCGGTGTGCGGCTGGCCGGCCTTGCCCGGTCCCTCCGCATCCACGCTCTCAATGGCGGTATTGCCTGAATTCGGTCTTCGGAAAACAACGATGGCGACGCAGACGGCTCGGCCATTGGAGGGAATCCTTACGTTCTTAACGACAACAATCTAGGGAACTTTAGCCATGTCCCCCACGTTTTCTTTCCAGGTTTTAACGAATTCACTGCAGCTTTTACAACTTGCTGCCTTCTTGGCACCGAACGGCGTTCAGAAATAGACAAACATGTCATTTAACAATTGGCGTTTTCGCGTGGAAATGTTTTTGTAGTCCATGTCCTACAGGTAAACGGCGGCTGAAGTGTGTCCTGAAGGCAATTTCAGAAAATATTTGTGCCCATTGGCAAGCCGACAACGCGGGCAGAACTAAGGCTGCGGCGCGCGCTCAAATAGATACCGAACAGGAGGCGCCATGCAACAAGAACCGGTTGTGCTCGGCATAAATCGCACGCAAGACGCCAGCATCTGCCTGATGCGCGGCGCGCAGCTGGTGTGGGCGATCCAGAAGGAGCGCCTGAGCCGGCTCAAACACCACTGGGGCAAGCTGGGCGACTTGCGCGAGTTGTACCGCGCGCGCCTGCCGGGGCTGGACCAGCCGATCGACGTGCTGGTCGAGTGCTATTCCTCCGATCCCGAGGTCGAGAAGCTGGCCACCTACGAAGAAGAAGTGGCCGCCACCCTCACGCTCGCGCCCGGCTGCCGGCGCGCCCGCATCTCGCACCACCTGGCGCATGCATATAGCGCGTTCCCGCCGTCGCCGTTCCGTTCGGCGGCGGTGATGATCGTCGATGGCCAGGGCAGCCCGGCCTCGGCCTTCACCGAAGACTGGCCCGGCGCGGCCGAGGCGCCCGCCGACTGGCGCGAAGTGTCGTCCTTCTACCATGCCGACCGCGAGCGCGTGGCCTGCATCGGCAAGCAGCTGTGGAACGGCGACGAGCAGCGCCTGGCCGGCCTCGGCATGTTTTACTTCCAGCTGACCCAGGCCCTGTTTCCCGGCGAGGGCAACGAGGGCAAGGTGATGGGCCTGGCGCCGCACGGCGACCCGCAGGTGCTGGGCCTGCCCCCGCTCGAGGTCGACGGTCCCCGCGTGACGATCCCGGCACGCTGGCGCGAGATCCTGCGCGACCGCGCGCGTTTCGCCTACCAGGCCGGCGACAGCAGCCGCTTTGCCGCCAGCGCGGCGCTGGCCGCGGCCGGCCAGCGCGCGTTCGAAGAGGCGCTGCTCGAGCTCGCCCACTGGCTGCACGCGCAGACCGGGGCCGAGAATCTGTGCTTCGCCGGCGGCACCGGCCTGAACTGCCCGGCCAACGCGCGGCTGCTGCGCGCGACCCCGTTCCGCCGCGTCTTCATTCCGCCCGCGCCGGGCGACGCCGGCACCGCCATCGGCTGCGCCGCCTACGGCCTGAGCGAGCTGGCCGGCCTGTCCTGCGGCTGGCGCTGGGAACACGACTACCTCGGCCCCGAGCCGTCGCCGGCCGCGATCGCGGCGGCCTGCGCCAGCGATCCCACCCTCATCGTCGAGCGCATCGTCGACCCGGCCGCGCTGTGCGCGCGCATGGTCGCCCTGCTCGAGGCCGGCGAGGTGATCGGCCTGTTCCAGGGCGGCAGCGAATTCGGCCCGCGCGCGCTGGGCCACCGCAGCATCCTGGGCGACCCGCGGCGCGACGGCCTGCGCGACTGGATCAACGCGCGCGTCAAGCAGCGCGAATGGTTCCGGCCGCTGGCGCCGATGGTGCTGCTCGAGCGCGCCGAAGCATTCTTCGACCTGCGCGCGCCCTCGCCCTTCATGCAATACGCGGCCCCGGTGCGCGCGGCGGCCGCGCCGCTGATCCCCGCGGTCACCCACGTCGATGGCAGCGCGCGCCTGCAAACCGTGGGCCAGCGCGACGACCCGCTGCTGCGCGCCCTGCTGCTCGCCTTCGAGGCGCGCACCGGGGTGCCGGTGCTGCTCAACACCTCGTTCAACCGGCGCGACGAGCCGATCGTCGAAACGCCGGCCGAGGCGCTGGCCGCCTTCCGCGCCACGCCGATGCAGGCGCTGGCGATGCCGCCCTTCCTGCTGCGCAAGCCGCCCGGCGCGGAGGACCGCGCATGATCCACGGCTATCCCGCCAATGCGAGCCTGGCGCCCGGCGAACGGCTGGTGCTGCATGTCTCGACCGACGCGCCGCGCTTTCGGGTGGTGGTGTACCGCTGGGGCGAGGCGCTGCTGCCGGTGCACCGGACCGCCTGGCTGGCCGGCCGCCACGCCGCGCCGCGCGGCGCCGACGACGATTGGGATTGGCCGCCCTACGCGATCCCGCTGCCGCCCGAGCTGCCGTCCGCCGTGTACATCGCGCATCTCGAAGAGCCGGACGCGGCGCCGCCTTCGCTGGCGATGGACAGCGCCGCCGCCCTGTTCGTGGTGCACGGCAAAGGCCGCAGCAAGCTGCTCTACAAACTGCCGATCGCGACCTACCAGGCCTACAACCACAGCGGCGGCGGCTGCTATTACAACAACCCGCCGCGCTCGCTGTCGCCGCCCGGCGCCAAAGTCTCGCTGCGGCGGCCCGGCGGCGGCATCGGCGGCCAGACCTGGGGCGCGGCCGACTACTACGACGCCAGCTCGCCGCGCCAGACCTTCGCGCACTGGGACGCGCCCTTCATCCGCTGGCTGCTGCAAGCCGGCTACCGGCCCGAGTTCTGCACCGACCTCGACATCCATCGCGATCCCTCGCTGTGCGGGCGCTACCGGCTGCTGGTCAGCGCCGGCCATGACGAGTACTGGAGCGAGACCACGCGCAACCGGGTCGAAGGCTTCGTCAGCGGCGGCGGCAATGTCGCCTTCTTTGCCGGCAACCTGTGCTGGTGGCGGGTCCATTACGCCGACGACGGCGCGGCCATGGTCTGCCATCAGGGCGGGCCGGACGGCGCGCTCGACCACTGGTGGCCGGCCAGCGGCGCGCATCGTCCCGAGGATGGGCTGGCCGGCGTCAGCTACCGCCACGGCGGCGGCTGGTGGGACGGTCCGCGCGACCCCGGCGGCTTTATCGTGCAGCAGCCCGCGCACTGGGCCTTCGCCGGCACCGGCCTGCGGCGCGGCGCGGTCTTCGGCGCCGACACCTCGCCGCCGCTGGTCGGCTACGAATGCGACGGCGCGCCGCTGGCCGCCTTCAACCCCGAGAGCGGACTGGCGGCGTTGTCGCCCTTGGCCGCGCGCTGCGGCACGCCGCCCAGCTTCCTGATGCTGGCCGCCTGCCCGCTCGACGAGCGCTGGCAGGAGCGCCCGCCGCGCGAAGGCTGCGACGCCGGCGCCGGCATCCATGCGGCGGTGATGGGCGTGTTCTCGCGCAGCGGCACCGTGTTCACGGCCGGCACCACCGACTGGCCGCAAGTCGTGGCCGGCGGCGACGCGCGCGTCGGGCGCATCACGCGCAACGTGCTCGACCGGCTGCTGGAGCACTAGGCCATGCCCGCGCTGCCGTCGTTCTTGCAAGTCGAGCCGGTCGGGCAGTGCAACCTGCGCTGCAAGATGTGCCCGATCCAGTTCCGTACCGACGGCCATGGCGGCACGCCGGCCTTCATCGAGGTCGACACGTTCGAGCGGCTGGTCGCGCAGTTCGATGGACTGGAAGAGCTGCACCTGCAGGGCCTGGGCGAGCCGCTCATGCATCCGCGATTTTTCGACATGGTGGAGTTCGCCGCGCGGCGCGGCATCCTGGTCTCGACCAACACCAACATGACGCTGATGAGCGAGGTGCAGGCCGCGCGTTGCGTGCGCAGCGGCCTGCACGACCTCCATGTCTCGCTCGACGGCGCCACGCCCGACTCGTACGAGGCGATCCGGCTGCGCGCGCGCTTCCACAAGGTGCTGCGCAACCTGCGCCGGCTGGTCGCCGCCAAGGCCGCGGCCGGCAGCGGCTTGCCGCATGTCCGGCTGGTGGCGGTGGCCATGCGCATGAACCTGGCCCAGTTGCCCGGCCTGGTGCGGCTGGCCAGGGCCGAGGGTGCGGAGAGCCTGTCGGTGCAGCAGCTGTGCCACGACTTCGGCGAGGCCAGCCTGCCCGCGCACTACCAGCCGATGCGCGCCTTCATCGACGAGCAAAGCCTGCTGGGCGAAGACCGCGCGCTGGTCGATGCCGTGTTCGCCGAGGCCCGTGCCGAGGCCGCGCGGCTCGGCCTGCCGCTGCGCCTGCCGCGGCTCGACGCGCGCCGGCATCGGCCCGACCTGCCCGGTCCCCAGCGCTGCGACTGGCCGTGGCGCGGCGCCTACCTCAGCTACGACGGTCATGCGATGCCGTGCTGCATGGTCGCCACACCGGACCGCATCCAGTTCGGCAACATGGCGCGCGAGGGCGTGGCCGCGGTGTGGGATAACGAGGCGTACCAGGCCTTTCGCGCGGCGCTGTCCTCGCCCACCCCGCCCGAGGTGTGCCGCAGCTGCGCCGTGTACGCGGGGACCTTCTGATGACGCGCCGCGTGCCGCTGCTGGAACAGATCGACGCGCGCAGCGTGGTGGTGTTCCGCGCGCTGCAGCTGGGCGACATGCTGTGCGCGGTGCCGGCCTTGCGCGCGCTGCGCGCGGCCCTGCCCGAGGCGCGCATCGCGCTGGTCGGGCTGCCGTGGGCGCGTCGGTTTGCGCAGCGCTTCGGCGCCTATGTCGACGACTTCTTCGCCTTCCCCGGCCACGCCGCGCTGCCCGAGCAATCGGTCGCGCACGAGCGCGTGGCCGAGTTCTACGCGGCGATGCAGGCGCAGCGCTTCGACCTCGCGATCCAGATGCACGGCAGCGGCGAAGTCAGCAACGGCATCGTCGCCAACTTCGGCGCGCGGCGTACGGTCGGCTTCGGCGCCCCGGCCGTGGCGGGGCTGGCGGCCGGCGGCTGCCCGTTTCCGGCCGCGGGAGCGGAACCGCTGCGCTTGCTGCGGCTGACCGACTGGCTGGGCGCGCCGGCGATCGGGGCCCATCTCGAGTTTCCGCTGGGCGCGGACGACGAGCGCGAACTGCAGGCCAGCGGCATCGGCGCCGACCTGACGCCGGGCTCCTGCCTGTGCATCCATCCCGGCGCACGCACACGCGACAAATGCTGGCCGCCGGCGCTGTTCGCATCGGTTGCCGACCGCCTCGCCGGCGAGTTCGGCCTGCGCGTCGTGCTGACCGGCTCGGCGGCGGAAGCGGACCTGACGGCCGCGGTCGCGCACGCCATGCGCCATCCGGCCATCGACGCGGCGGCCCCGCTTTCGATCGGCGCGATGGCTGCGCTGATGCGCCGCGCGCGCCTGCTGGTCTGCAACGACACCGGCGTCTCGCACATCGCCGCCGGCTTGAAGCTGTCCAGCGTGGTGATCTTCAGCAAGGCCGACATCCAGCGCTGGGCGCCGCTCGACCGCGAACTGCACCGCTGCCTGTGGGACCCGGACGGCCAGCAAGTAGCGGCCGTGCTGCGGCACGCACGCAGCCTGCTGGCCGACACCGCCCTGCGGCGCGAGGACGCTAGCGGCCCGCGCGCAGCAGTTCCAGCGCCATCCTGGTAACCTCGGCGGGCCGCACGTCGTCCACGAAGCAGGCGTCGTGCGGACAGCGGGTCGCGATGTTCTGTTCCCCGCACACCGGACAACGCACACGCAGCGACAAGGCGGCGCGATGCCGGTGCTGGCGCAGCGGCGCGGCCTGCAGCAAATTGGTCAGCCAGTAGATGCCGACGCAGGGAGTGCCGATCGCCAGCCCGAGGTGCAGCGGTCCGGTATCGTTCGACACCAGCAGCGCCGCGCGTTCCAGCAGCCCGCACAGGCAGGACAGCGACAGCCGTCCGCCGAGATCGGCCGCCGGATGGCGCATCTGGGCGACGACCGCGCGCGTCAGCGGCGCCTCCGCCGCGGTGCCGTTGACGGCGACCTGCGCGCCCTCCTGCGCCAGCGCATCGGCCACGGCGGCGAAGCAGGCGGCCGGCCAGCGCCGGCGCGGATCGCTGGCGCCCGGCTGCAACAGCACCAGCGGCTGACCGGGTGCGGGCGGCAAGGCCCACGCCGCCTCTGCGCGATCGCGCTCGGTGACCATCAGCTCGCGCTCGGGCATGGCGGGCGGCGCGCCCGCGAGCGCCGCCACTTCCAGCAACTCCAGCCGGCGATTGTTGATGGCGCCGAACCTGACCCAGCGGTCGAGCGGCCCGGCGTTGGCCGCGCGCGCGCCTATCGTCAGCCGCGCGCCCAGCTGCATGATGAAGGGATTCGAATAGCGCCCGCCGCCAAACATCTGCACCGCCAGGTCGAAGCGTAGTGCGCGCATCGCTGCCACAAAGCGCTCGACCGGATCCGGATCGACTACCGCGTCCGGCGGCTCGCCCACCCCGGCCACCGGCGGAATGACCACCACGCGGTCGATCGGACCGGGCCGCGCGTGCAGGAACTCGGCATGCCACTGCTTGCCGACGAACACCAGCTCGGCATCCGGATAGGCCGCCTTCAACGCGTGCAGGGCCGGCAGGGCATACGCGAAATCGCCGACCGCATTGGGCCGCAGCGCAAGGATCTTGCGCACATCCGGCAGGGGCTGGTTCATGGTTGCAGCAGGACCTTGGGCGCGTCGATCTCGCGGGCCGTGATGGTGGTCGGCAGCTCGAGATGATAGGCGCCGGAAGGAATGATGCCGCAGCCGCCGTCGCGCTCCATGACCCGCAGCTGCGCGAGCACATCTTCGCCGCAGTGTTCGGCCGGCAGCGCGTGCCAGAAATCGAAGCCGCCGGCGGCGCGCAGCTTGGCCGTGTCGAACAGCACGCAACCGCCGACCCAGGCCACGCGGTAGCAGTGCGTGCCGCCCGCAGGCAGCGCCGATTGCACGTGGAACAGGTTGGCCGCGCTGTGCAGATGATGGCGCGCCCAGGCCGCGCTACCCGGCTCGACGCGCTCGGGCGTCACGCGCGTCGCCCAGAATTCGATCCGCTGCTGATGCGGCCGCCTGTCGTCCACATGGCTGAGCCCGTGCACGGCGCTGCCCACGAAGCCGCAGCCCTGCTCGGCGATCGCGGCGTGCAGGCGCGCGATGAGGTCGGGCTCGATCAGCACATCGTCATCGAGAAACAGGCAGTACGGCGCGCTCGCCTGCGCCAGCAAAAAAGCGCGCTGCTCGGCCATGCCGCGGCGCGGCAGGTGGCGCAGCGCGAGCACTTCGCGGCCGTGCGCGCTCAGGTAGCGCAGCACCGCCACCACTTCGGGCCGTTCGAATGCCGTGCACGCTTCGCTCTGGTCGGAGATGACGATACGAAACGGCGGCCCTTGCTGCATGGCCAGCGCGGTCAAGGTGATGGCCAGCGCGCACGGACGCTTGCAAGTCGGAATCAGCACGTCGACCGCGAGCGCCTCGCTCATGACGCGGCCCCCGCGGCGCCTCCGTTCCGCGCCGCCTGGTAGAGATAGGGATTGAGCGCCGGATCGTTGTACATCTTGAACTGGCGATATACCTTGAAGTAGGCACCACCCGCTTGCGCGTCGGACAGCAGCCGGTTCAGGCAGGACGCGAGGTCCTGGCGCTGCACGCCGAGCCGCTGCAGCTTGGCGCTGCAGGCGGCCACATGCTCGGCGCCGGCATCGCTGCGCCGCGCCTCGCGTGCCATGTGGAACAGCTTGAGCGACAGGATGGACAGCCGGTCGATCATCGCGCCCGCGGTCTCGCTGCTCAGGCGCGCATCAGTTGTCGGATGCACGCCCGCAAGTTCGGCAAGGATCAGCTCGTCGATGGCCTCGACCGCGTCGTTGCGGCGCTGGTTGTACTGGTCGATCAGGCGCTTGCTGGTGGCGATGACGGCGGCATCGACATCGGTGCGGCGCGCCTTGTCTTCCTCATCCCACAGCAGGCTGTTACAGCGGTGGTTGGTTTCGATCCAGCGCCACGGGCCGTCCGCCATGGGGTTGTGGGCGTCGACCGGCCAACCGGCCTCTCCCAACTTGTTATCGTGAAACCGCAGAACCGACAAGGCATCGAATTCATCCAGCATGGCCGCCCCCACATGAGTACACCGCACTCAGGTTTGAGGACGCCTGCAGCCTAAAAGTTCAGAATCTTTGCGTGCAGCCTATCCAGTTTTCCAGCGGCAATCAAACGCATGATATCGGGATTAATTTGCTACCCTCGTCACCGGGATGTCGCGGCCCTGCTGGTGCAGCACGGCGTGCTGCACGCTGCCGTCCGCGTTCTTCACGAAGCGCAGTTCGGCGTCGACCTGGTTCGAAAAGAAAACCGTCTCGGTCATCGCGAACATCTCCAGTTTGGGCGCGTTCGGCACCTGGGCAAAGAAGCGGTCGCCCTCGCGGCTCACCGCGATCGCCTGGCCCGGCGCCACCTCGTAGCGGCCGACGTAGGTGTCGAACAGGGCGTTCGGAATCGCGATCGCGATGCGGGCCGCGCGCGCGGCGCTGATGCGCGGGTAGACCGTGGTCTTGCCATTGTCTTCGAAGGCTAGTTGCGTGATCTCACCCTTGCCGTCGCGCTTGAATTCGGCCGTCGTCAAGGTCTGTTCGAGCATGAAGTCGTACGGCGAATACGCCAGCAGACGGCGCGCCGGACGGCCGGTACGCTGCAGCATCAGCTCGCCTTGATGGACGCGGATCGTGTAGCTGTTCGCCGCGTCGATCTTGTATTCGCCGGTCAGCACCTCGAGCGCCTTGGCGTCGAGCGGGATCGTCTTGTGTTCGGCGAAGGGTTTGCCGATCGCGATCGCGGCCGCTTTCCTGGCCACGCTTTCCGGATACACCAAACCGCTGTCCGCATTCTCCAGCACCGCGACGAACAGCTTCTGTTCCGGCATGCGCATCGCGTAAGTCAGGTAGCCGTTGATGCGGCCGCCGTGGGCGATCACCGGCAGGCCGCGCAAGGTGTCGAGCTCCCAGCCGTAACCGTAGCCGGTCGAGCTGCCGTCGGCCAGCTTGTAGGGCGTGAACGCGCGCTTCCAGCTGGCCGGCTTGAGCAGCTTGCCGGCGGAGATCGCCGCATCCCAGCGCGCGAGGTCGTCGACCGTCGACACCAGCCCGCCGGCCGAGTAAGGCTGCGACATGCTGAGCGGCGCGTTCGGCACGTAGGCATCGGCCGAGCGCATGTAGCCGGCCGCGCGGTGCACCGGGCTGCGTTCGTAGCCTTCATACGCGGTCTGGCGCATTCCCAGCGGCACGAAGATGCGCTCCTCGATGAACTTCGCATACGGTTTGCCGGACACCTTTTCGATGATCGCGCCCAGCAGGAAATAGCCCGAGCTGTTGTACTTCCAGCGCGTGCCCGGTTCGAATTCGAGCGGCTCGTCCTTGAAGGTGTCGATCATCTGGACGATGCTCTTGTCCTTGGTGAGTTCGAGCGAGAAGCCGCGCTTGGTGGTGTAGTCGACGATGCCCGAGGTGTGGGTCAGCAAGTGCTCGATGGTGATGCTCTTGCCTTGCGTCGGATAGTCGGGCAGGAAGCGGCGGATGTCGTCGTCGAGGGCCAGCTTGTCCTCGTCGGCCAGCATCAGGATCGCGACCGCGGTGAACTGCTTGGTGATCGAACCGAGGCGCAGCGACATGTCCGGCGTCAGCGGCCGATGACCCGCCACGTCGGCCATACCGTAGGCCTTGCGGAACAGCGGCTTGCCGTCCTTGGTCACGATCACCGTGGCGCCCGGGTCGGCGGGATTGAAGTAGGGCGCGATGCTGGCATCGATCTGCGCCGCGAGCGGCGCGGGCTTGGCCGCGGCGGCGCTGAACGACGCCGGCAAGACGAGGAGCGCGGCAAGACAAATGCTGGGAAGCTGCGACATGGAGGTCTATCCTTTCTGTGATCGTCGGTGACGGGAAAGGGAACTCTATGCCAGCCGTATTTTTGTCCGGGCCGGCTTCCGACGAGTGGCGCCGCGGGATGGACGAAGGTATGCATATCGGGCGCGAACGGTTTACCGCCGCGCCGCACGCCTAACGTCAAACTGCGCTATGACGCTGGCTGGGCAGTAAGGCCGCCTACAGCACGCCGCGCGCCCGCAGGTCCGCGCCGAGGCGGCGGATTTCCGCTTCGCCAGTCTCGAGCGCGGCGTCGCTGGTGTGCACCGAGTAGTAGCCGCTCACCAGCTCATGCGGATGCTTGACCGCGGAACCGAGCACGAAGGCGGTCTCGCCTTCGGCTTCGAACTCGATCGCGGCCTCGGACTCGCTGAACACCGCCAGCTCCGCGGCCACGACTTCGCCCGCCGCGTGCAGCCGGCCCTGATGGACGAACACCCAGGCGACATCGTGCCCGGCCGGCGGCTGGTAGCGCCAGCGCTCGCCGGCCTTCAGCTGCACATGCAGATAGTTGATCGGCGAAGGCGCCTCGATCTTGCTGCTGGCCTTGCCGTAACTGCCGAGCGCGACCCGCACCGGACCGTCGCGCTGCACCTCATCGGGCGACAGGTATTGGCTCAACGGCGCCGCATGCTCGAGTTGCGGCGGCAGGGCGACCCACAGCTGGAAGCCGCTGACCCGCTCCGCGCCGCTCAGCGTGCCGGTATGCCAGACCCCGCTGCCGGAACGCATCCACTCGACGCTGCCGGCCGCCAGCTGGCCGGACTTGCCGGTGCTGTCGGCATACGTGGTGCTGCCGGTCAGCAGCAGCGTCAGCGTGGCGAGCCCGGAATGTGGATGCCAGCCGAACGCCGGTCCCTCGTTCGGCGTGGCGTTGAAGTAGTCGAGGAAGATGAACGGCTTGATCAGCTCGCCCACGTCCCCAGGACTCAGCACGCGGTTGATCGCGCCGTGGGCACGGCCGGCCGTGCGGTAAATGATCTCGCGCTGGGTGGCGAAGCCAGGTGCCTTGGCAATGACTGGGTTCATGAGATGCTCCAGAATCGTGGAATGTAAAGACATCATAATTGTTCCACAATCGATCCGGAAGCCATAAAACTGGATATCATTATTCTGTTTTTGGCACAATCGCGGGGATGCCGAAGCTCAGGCTGGAAAAGACCGTTTCGAAATCGATGCCGTCGGCCTGCTGCACAGGCTTGGTCCAGACCACATTCAAGAGCCAAGCGCCGCCGCTCGGCATGGTGAACCTCGCATGTCCGTCTGCATCGGTCAGCTGCGTCTCGACGGGAGCGTCATCGTGCTCGAGGTTGGTGAGCTTGACCAGGCCGCCGGCAAGCGGACGCCCTTCGTAGACCACGCGAACCGGCAGCACCGCAGGCCGCGGTTCGGTATAGGGACTGCGCTCCAGGACGATTTCCAGCGCCAGCCCAAGCTCCCTGGTCGCCTGGTCCTGCCCGCCGGTGCCGGCGGCACCCACCTGGATCAACGCTTTCGCCACGCGGCTGTAGCGCTCGAATCCATCCTCGTTCATCGACTGCCTTTCCGCGCGCTGGCGCAAGGCCGGCGTGAGGCCCTCGTCGCTGGTAGGCGTTAAAACGCGCGGACGACAGATGACTCTGCGCCCGATTGTCGGTTTCCAAAAACAAGAGATGGATGCCGGCACCTTGAAGCCGACAATCGAGCATCCCGCGCAGGTCGATCGCCTGGCCATCCGGCTTCACTTCGGCGAACCGCGTGATACGGCGCGCCGAGATCGGCGATCGTTGCCGGTCCGGCCCGTGTCCCGCCTCGAAGGTCAGCGATATGCTGCCGTCGGGCGCGGCGAGAAAATGGTTGGGCTGTATCCAGAAGTCATGCGCCCATGCCGGAAGCGTCATGACACCCACGCAGACCAGCGCCAGCGCGTGCAGGGTACTGTAGCTAGCCGGGCCGGCGTCGCGACAGAGCGGATCGCCCGGACATCGCGGGT
>Ga0193702_1000395_pt1 | contig 15499 bp, 11 predicted proteins | sample U3a1metaG_FD_143060 | JGI IMG/M metagenome (GOLD analysis project Ga0193702, IMG submission 143060) | Soil microbial communities from a riparian zone of the East river system, Colorado, United States - U3a1 | ecosystem: Environmental > Terrestrial > Soil > Riparian zone | place: USA: East River... | reverse complement strand
TACTGCGTGCGGATATGCATCGTTGGTCAATAGCGTGACCGCGTGCTTCAAGCTGGGACTGTCCTTGACGATGACGGCGATGCGCGTTCGCTGTTCGTACAGGGTGGCCAGCCAGCTACCCGATTTCCGTGCAGGCTGGAACTGACACTTGAGCAAATGCAGGAGCAGCTGCTCCAGGCGGGACCGCAGTTCATGGCGTTGGCTGCGTCCCACGGTCTCGATTTCCTCGATCAGGTTGTCCAGGTCCAGTTGCGCGAACTGGTTCGTGCGCAGGAGCTCGGCCTGGTGCGCGATCCATAAGGCGAAGTCGCGTTCGTATGCGGCCGGGTCGGGCGGATGCGGCGGTTCGTCGGGAGCGCGGCGTTTCATGGCGGCGGCGTGCGGTCGCTGAGAATCTCGTCGCGCGAGAATGGATTGGAAGCCGGAAATGTGCTTGCCGGCAGCGTCGTTTCGCGGGCCGCCTTCGCGGCCGCGTTGCTGTAGGCGCGCTCGGCGTACTCCATGACGTGCCGCTCGAGACTGGGATTTTGTTCGAGCAGCCCTTCGATGTGCACGCGCTGCACCGACAGCGTGGTGAGCCAACTATCGGACAGCCGCTCGGATTGGTACTCGCACTTCAACAGGTGGATGAGCACGATCTTGATGCGGTTGCGCAATTCGCGATGCAGGCTTTGTGCCACGGCGTCGACCTCTTCGGCAAGGTTGTCGAGGTCAAGCAGGTCGAAGCGCCGCGCGCGCAGCAGGGCGGCTTGGCGCTCGAGCCAGAGCGCGAAATCCTGATCGTAGCCTGCGGCGGCGTGGGGATCGCCGGCCGTGCGTTGCCGTTGCTGCATATGCGCCTCCGTCCAACGACGGTAGCACCGGGCGGCGCTCGGTGCAAGCGCCGCACCTTGGCCTGGCTCAACCCTCGGCGATGCGCGCGGCGATGTGGGCCAGCGCTTCGTCCACCTGGTCGATCAGGATCAGGCACAGGTCGCCTTCGCCGAGGCGCGCCAGCGCCGCGTCGATCGCCACGAACTCGCCGTTGATTTCCTCCACGTGCGAAGTGCGCTTGGCGCCGGCCAAGCCTTGGCGCAGCAGCCCCACCACTTCGCCGTCGGCGCGTCCGCGCTGGCACTGGTCCTGGTACAGCAGCACGTCGTCGAAGGCGGCGCCGAGGATCGCGGTCTGCTGCGTGATGTCCTCGTCGCGCCGGTCGCCGGCGCCGCTGATGACCACCGAGCGGCGCTTGGCCGGCATGCTCTCGACCGCATTCACCAGCGCCGCAATGGCGTCCGGATTGTGGCCGTAGTCGGCGATCACGGTCGCGCCGCGGTAGCTGAACAGGTTGAAGCGGCCGGGCGCGTTGTCGCTCTCGCCCTTGAAGGTCTTGAGGCCGGCGCGGATCGCGTCCCAGCCGATGCCCACGCCCCAGGCCGCAGCCACCGCGGCCATCACGTTCTCGACCTGGAAGCCGATGCTGCCGTTGCGCGTCAGCGGCACGTCGGCCAGCGCCACCTTGTGCACCGTCTTGCCCTGCGCCGCGACCAGCGTCTCGCCATCGATGTAGACCACGCGCTGGCCCTGTGCGCGGTGCATCGACATCACCGGATGGTGGCGGTCGGCCGCGAAGAAGGTCACCGCGCCGCGGCAGTTGTCGGCCATGCCGACCACCACCGGATCGGTCGCGTTGAGCACCGCGATGCCGTTGTCGGCCACGTTCTGCACGATCACGCGCTTGAGCACCGCAAGGTCTTCCAGGGTGGTGATGTAGTTCAGGCCCAGGTGGTCGCCCGAGCCGATGTTGGTGACCACCGCGACCTGGCAGCGGTCGAAGGCCAGGCCCTCGCGCAGCAGGCCGCCGCGCGCGGTCTCGAACACCGCGGCATCGACGTCCGGGTGCAGCAGCACGTTGCGCGCGCTGCGCGGGCCGCTGCAGTCGCCGCTGTCGATACGGCGACCTTCGATGTAGACGCCGTCGGTGTTGGTCATGCCGGTGCGCAGGCCGGAGGCGGCGAGCAGGTGGGCGATCAGGCGCACGGTGGTGGTCTTGCCGTTGGTGCCGGTCACCGCCACCACCGGAATGCGGCCGTCGTCGCCTTCCGCGAACATGTCGGCGATGATCGCCCCGCCCACGTCGCGGCCCTTGCCGAACGAGGGCGACAGGTGCATGCGCAGGCCCGGTGCGGCGTTGACTTCGACCACGCCGCCGCCCTGGTCTTCGATCGGCTGCAGCACGCTGTCGCACACCAGGTCGACGCCGCAGATGTCGAGCCCGACCATCTGCGCGGCCGCCACCGCGCGCGCCGCCACTTCGGGGTGCACGTCGTCGGTGACGTCGGTGGCCGCGCCGCCGGTCGACAGGTTGGCGTTGTTGCGCAGGATGACGCGCTGTCCCTTGGGCGGCACCGAATCGGCCGCGTAGCCGCGCTCGGCCAGGCTGGCCAGCGCGATATCGTCGAAGCGGATCTTGGTCAGCGAGGTCGAATGCCCGTTGCCGCGGCGCGGGTCGCGGTTGACCTGCTCGACCAACTGCGCCACGGTGTGCACGCCGTCGCCCACCACTTGCGGCGGGTCGCGCCGCGCGGCGGCCACCAGCTTGTTGCCGATCACGAGCAGGCGGAAGTCGTTGCCCGGCAGGTAGCGCTCGATCAGGATGTCGTCGCGGAAGCTGGAGGCGGCCTCGAAGCCGGCATTCAGCTGTTCGCGGGTGGTGATGTTGACCGTCACGCCCTTGCCCTGGTTGCCGTCGCGCGGCTTGATCACCACCGGCAGGCCGATCTCGCAGGCGGCGGCCCAGGCGTCGTCCGGGTCGCTGACCATGCGGCCCAGCGGCACCGGCACGCCGGCCGCGTCGAGCAGCTTCTTGGTCAGTTCCTTGTCCTGCGCGATCGACTCGGCGATCGCGCCGGTGCGGTCCATTTCGGCGGCCTGGATCTTGCGCTGCTTGCTGCCCCAGCCGAACATCACCAGGCTGCCGTCGGTCAGGCGGCGGTAGGGGATGTTGCGCGCCACGGCGGCTTTCACGATCGAGCCGGTACTGGGGCCGAGGCGCACGTCTTCGTCGAGGTCGCGCAACTGGATCAGCGCGGCGTCGAGGTCGAACGGCAGGTCGGCCGCGGTGGCCGCGCACAGCTGCTCGGCCAGTTTCAAGGCGAGGCGGCCGACCGCCTCTTCCGAATATTCGACCACCACCTGGTAGATGCCGCGTTCCAGGGTCGAGGTGGTGCGGCTGAAGGTGACCGGGCAGCCGGCCTGCGCCTGCAGCCCGAGCGCGGCCAGTTCCAGCACGTGCGCCATCGGGATCGTGTCGTTATGGCCGGTCGGCTGCAAAGGGCTCATGGCCGGGAAGCGGGCGCGCAGCCGGGTTTCGAATTCCGCCAGTTCGCTCACACATTCTTCGTCCGGCGTGCAGGACACGATCGCCTCGACCGAGGTGTGGTGACTCCAGAGGTTGGGGCCACGCAGGGCCCGTACGCGTGAAACTTCCATAAACCGTTAGTCCTTTGCCGGCGGCGCGGTGTGCGCCAGGCCGATGATATTAATAGTGGGTCTTCTTCGGGTATGCTTCGAAGGTCCTGAGGCCGGCCGCGATCATCTCGGGCGGCACGTCCAATGCCCACACCGCCGCCACCGCCGCCAGCACGCTGTCGATGTGCGCCGCGGTATCCCGTTTCAGCGCGGAGAGTTCGAGCAGCGCGGTCTCCTCGGCGCCGGCGCTCAGCATCACGTTCGCGTCGCGCACGAACACGGTGCGCTCGCCGGCCGCGCGGTGCGCCGCGAGCACGCTGTGGGCCGGATCGATGGCGTAGAAGATCACCTTGCCGTCGCACAGCCCGGCCAGTTCCGCCACCGCCGGATTGGCCGCGTTGAGCACCGCCACGCCGTGCGGCAGGATCACGTCGACCTGGGTGCGCACCACGTTGGCCATGGCGTCGAGGTCGCGGATATAGAATTCCTCGAGCGCCTCGTGGCCGTCCATGTCGGTCACGATGCCGACCGTGCACTTGTCGTAGGCCAGGCCCTCGGTCAGGATGCGGCGCGCATTGCTTTCGAAGACGGCGGCCTGCATGGTGCGGTTGATCAGCAGGCGCTGGCCGGCTTCCCATTTTGTGTTGTCGCCGCCGGCCACCTTGCGCTGGTCGAGGTAGATGCCTTCGGTGTTGACCACGCCGGTGTGCATGCCGCTCACGTGCAGCAGGCAGCCCACCAGGCGCGCCACGCGCGCGGTGTCGCGGCTGCCGGTCACGCCGATGATCGGGATGCGGCCGCTGTCGTCGGGCCCGAACAGGTGGGCGATGATGGCGGTGCCGACCGGGCGCGGCGCGCCTTCGGCCGGCTTCAGATGGGCCAGCAGGCCGGGGCTGGCGTTGACTTCGATGATCGCGCCGCGCTGCTCTTCGAGCGGGCGCGAGATGTCTTCGCACACCAGGTCGACGCCGGCGATGTCGAGGCCGACCACGCGCGCGGCCAATGCCGCCGCCTGCGCCACCGCGGGGTGGATCTTGTCGGTGACGTCGAACGCCACATTGCCGTTCGGCTGGATCAGCACGCGCTGTCCGGCCTTCGGCACCGAGTAGGCGGTCAGGCCCTGGCGTTCGAGTTCGAGGATGATTTCGGCGCCGTTTTCAGGAGCCAGCGCGTTGAGCGGCGCGTCTTCGCCGGTGCCGCGGCGCGGATCGGTGTTGATCTGGCTGTCGACCAGCGCGATCACATTCGCGGCGCCGTCGCCGGTCACCCACAGCGCTTCGCCCTTGGCCGCGGCCACCACCTGTTTGCCGACCACCAGCAGGCGGTGCTCGTCGCCGCGGATGTAGCGCTCGACCAGTACGGCCTCGCTGTCGCCCTTGCGGCTGGCGAGGTGGTAGGCCTTCTCGACGTCGGCCTGGGTCATCAGGTTGAGCGAGACGCCGCGCCCGTGGTTGCCGTCGTAGGGCTTGAGCACCACCGGCAGGCCGATGTCCTGGGCTTCTTCCCATGCCTCTTCGGCGCTGCGCACCAGGCTGCCCTCGGGCACCGGCACGCCGCAGGAGGCGAGCAGCGACTTGGTCAGGTCCTTGTCGCTGGCGATGCTCTCGGCGATCGCGCTGGTGCTGTCGGTTTCGGCGGTCCAGATGCGGCGCTGCGCCTTGCCGTGGCCGAGCTGCACCAGGTTGCCGTCGGTCAGGCGGATCGACGGAATCTTGCGCTCGGTCGCCGCTTCCACGATGTGGGCGGTGCTCGGGCCCAGGCAGTGCTGGTCGACCAGCTGCTTGAGCTGCGCGACGGCGGCGGCCAGGTCGAACGGCCGGTCCTCGATGGCCGCCATCAGCAGCTCGCGGCCGGTCGTCAGCGCGGCGCGTCCGACATGCTCGTCGCGGGTGCGGAAGGCCATCTTGTAGATGCCGCGCTCGCCGGTCGAACGGGTCTTGCCGAAACCGGTGCGCATGCCCGCCAGGTTTTGCAGTTCGAGCGCCACGTGTTCGAGGATGTGGGCGGTCCAGGTGCCCTCGCGCAGGCGCTCGAGGAAGCCACCGCGCTCGCCGACGCCGCAGCGGTGCTCGACCAGCCCCGGCAACCAGGCCAGCAGCCGTTCGTACAGGCCGGGCAGGGTGTGCGAGGGGTGGTCTTCGAGCGCGCCGATGTCGACCCAGGCTTCGATCACGGGGCGATAGGTCCAAATGTTCGGTCCGCGCAAGTGGGATACGCGGAGAAAACTAATGTCTTTCTTCTTTATCATTTAATAATTTCTTGATAACAGACCTGCTTGTTTTAATTTTCCGGTCTGTTCCAGGCTCTGCCTGTGTTTGCGCGCCCAGACGCGCATCATGTTGTATACTTGCTGAAACGAAGCTTACCGCGCCGTACCGATTTCTGCCAGTCTGGACCATCCGATAGAATACCGTAGATTGGTCTCCGGCCCTTCAAGCGCCGGCCGCCGGCTGCGTGTATCTGCAACAGTGCTTCCCCAATTCCGAATTCCCGCCCCCATAATAATGACAACTGAACAACTTGTTTCTTCTTCCGCGCTGGCATTATCGGCCGCCGTCGTGCCCGATTCCTGGCACCGCGAGGTGGAGAAAAAACTTGCATCCGGGGAAAACGTTTTAAGTAGCGTTGAGGTTGACCTCGATACGCGTTTACGTTTCAAGAGGGGCATTATCGTCGTCACCGACCGCCGCCTGCTGGCGCGCGCGGCGGGCGAGGCCGAGTGGCGCGAGTGGCCCTACCTGCCCGGGCTCGAGCTGCTGCACCACGACCACGCCGGCGTCGGCCACCTCGAACTGGTGGACCAGCAAGGCCGGCTGGCGGCCTGGCGCTTCACCCTGGGCCAGAACCTGCACGCGATCCGGGTGCAGGCCAGCTTCCGCGAACAGCTGGCCTGCCAGCTCAGCGGGCGGCCGCTGCCGGCGCCCGAGCAGAACGTCTGCCCGAGCTGCAAGGCGCCGCTCGACCCCGAGCAGGAAGAATGCCCGATCTGCACCAAGGTGCTGTACACCCCGCCCTCGACCTGGACCCTGTTCCGCCTGTGGCGCTTCGCCCAGCCCTACCGCGGCCAGCTGACGCTCGGCTTCATCCTCATGCTGCTCAGCACGGCGGCGCACATGATCCCGCCTTACCTGACCATGCCGCTGATGGACAATGTGCTGATCCCCTACCAGAACGGGCAGCACATCGACCCGATGCTGGTGGTCATGTACATGTCGGGCCTGCTGGGCTCGGCCGTGCTGGCCTGGGTGCTGGGCTGGGGCAAGACCTTTATCCTGGCGCTGGTGTCGGAACGGATGGGCGCGGACCTGCGCTCGGCCACCTATGAACACCTGCTCAAGCTCTCGCTCGAATTTTTCGGCGGCAAGCGCACCGGCGACCTGATGTCGCGCATCGGCAGCGGCAGCGACCGCATCTGCGTGTTCCTCTCGCTGCACCTGCTCGACTTCGCGTCGGACGTGCTGATGATCATCATGACCGGCGTTATCCTCTGTTCGATCAATCCCTGGCTGGCGGTGATCACGCTGGTGCCGCTGCCCTTCATCGCGTGGATGATCCACGTCGTGCGCGACCGCCTGCGCACCGGCTTCGAAAAGATCGACCGGGTCTGGGGCGAGGTGACCAATGTGCTGGCCGATACGATCCCCGGCATCCGCGTGGTGAAAGCCTTCGCCCAGGAGCAGCGCGAGGCGGCGCGCTTTCGCGAGGCCAACAAGCACAATCTCGCGGTCAACGACAAGCTCAACAAGGTGTGGTCGCTGTTCTCGCCGACCGTCTCCTTCCTCACCGAACTCGGGCTGCTGGTGGTGTGGTCCTTCGGCATCTGGCAAGTGTCGAAAGGCGAGATCACGGTCGGCGTGCTGTCCGCCTTCATCGCCTACAGCAGCCGCTTCTACGGCCGCCTCGATTCGATGAGCCGGATCGTGTCGGTGACCCAGAAATCGGCCTCGGCCGCCAAGCGCATCTTCGACATCCTCGACCATGTGTCGTCGGTGCCGGAGCCGGCCAACCCGGTCAAGCTGGACCAGATCGAAGGCCGCATCGACCTGCGCGAAGTCGGCTTCCGCTACGGCAACCGGGCGGTCAACCGCGGCATCAACTTGCAGATCAAGGCCGGCGAGATGGTCGGCCTGGTCGGCCACAGCGGCTCGGGCAAGAGCACGCTGGTCAACCTGATCTGCCGCTTCTACGACGTGGCCGAGGGCGCGATCCTGCTCGACGGCGTCGACATCCGCTCGTTCGCGGTGTCCGATTACCGGCGCCATATCGGCTTGGTGCTGCAAGAGCCTTTCCTGTTCTTCGGCACCATCGCCGAGAACATCGCCTACGGCAAACCGCAGGCCACGCGCGAAGACATCATCGCCTCGGCGCGCGCCGCGCACGCCCACGAATTCATCCTGCGCCTGCCGCAGGGCTATGACTCGATGGTCGGCGAGCGCGGCCAGGGCCTGTCGGGCGGCGAGCGCCAGCGCATCTCGATCGCGCGCGCGCTGCTGATCGACCCGCGCATCCTGATCATGGACGAGGCCACCTCCTCGGTCGACTCGGAAACCGAAAAAGAAATCCAGAAGGCGCTCGACAACCTGGTGCAAGGCCGCACCACGATCGCCATCGCGCACCGCCTGTCGACGCTGCAGCGGGCCGACCGCCTGGTCGTGCTCGATCGCGGCGAGGTGGTGGAAGAGGGCACGCACGATGCACTGATGGCGCGCGGCGGCGCCTATTTCCGGCTCTACGAGGCGCAGGCGCGCAACGTCGATACGGATATGGACGACAAGGACCAATGATGGCCACCACCGAATTCACACTGCGCCGCGACAGCTTCGGCAAGCTGGTGCTGACCGCGCCCGATGGCCAGGTCCACGAGGGCGTGGCGCCGGTGCGCGCGTTCCCGATCCAGGCGCCGGACCAGGGCATCTCGCTGGTGCTGCACGACGGCCAGGAAGTGGCCTGGATCGACGACCTGGCCGACTTGCCGCCGGCCATCCGCAGCCTGGTGCAGGACGAGCTCGAGGGGCGTGAATTCATGCCCGAGATCCTGCACATCGTGCGCGTGAGCGGCTATGCCACGCCCTGCGCCTGGCAAGTCAGGACCGACCGCGGCGACGCCGAGTTCGTGCTCAAGGGCGAGGAAGACATCCGCCGCATCGGCGCCGCCTCGCTGCTGGTGGCCGACAACCACGGCATCCACTTCCTGATCCGCGACATGTTCACCATCGACCGCCACAGCCGCAAGATCCTCGACCGTTTCCTGTAATCGAACGGCCGGGTGTTGTTATCGAGGGGAGTATTTCCTTATTTCAAACCTAAGCGCGCTACCGCACAGTAATGCACTTTGGAAAAAGGAATAGTGGGCCGCAATGGCTGGGTGATGCATCCAGCTACTTCGTCGGATTCGGCGAAGACAGCGTCCACGCAAAGGAAATAACAATGAACGCCCTCAAGCGCTACACCACCACTCTATTCTGTTCGGCCGGATTCCTGGCCGCCTCCTTGCTCGCCGGTTGCGGCGGCGGGGGCGACCAGGGCCGCGACCCGATCCTGGGCCTGCCCGCGGCCGATCTCGTGACGCTGGCCGTCACGCCTGCCGCCTCGAGCGTCGGCATCGGCGGCGCGCGCGCCTTCGTTGCCACCGCCAGCTATTCGGACGGCTCGTCGCGCGATGTGACGGTCGGCGCCGCATGGAGCTCGGCCACGCCGGCCGTCGCCACGGTGAACGCGACCAGCGGCGTGGCTGCCGGCGCCAGCGTCGGCAGCTCGCTGATCACCGCCGCGTTCGGCAGCAAGACCGCCAGCGCCACCCTCACCGTGGTGCCGGTCGCGCTGACCGCGATCGCCGTGCTGCCGGCCAACCCGACGATCGGCGTCGGCGCCACCCAGCAGTTCACCGCGATGGGCACCTTCAATAACGGCAGCACCGCCGACATCACGGCGCTCTCGACCTTCGCGTCGGCCACGCCGGCCGTGGCCACCGTCAACGCCGCCAGCGGCCTGGCGGTCGGCCTCACGGCGGGCAAGTCGGTGGTCACCGCGACCTCGGGCGCGCTGAGCGGCTCGACCACGCTGACCGTGACCCCGGCCGTCGTCAGTTCGATCGCCGTCACGCCGCAAGCGCCGACCGTGCCAGCCGGCGCAACGCGCCAGCTGGCCGTGATGGCGACCTACTCGGATGCGACCACGGTTGACGTCACGCATACCACCACCTTCAGCTCGGCCACCCCGGCGGCGGCCACGGTCGGCGCGGCAAACGGCCTGGTCACCGGCGTCGCCGCCGGCTCCTCGGTCGTCACCGCAGCCTTCGGCGGCAAGACCGCCACCACCACCGTGACCGTGCCGTCGGTGACCCTGGCGAGCATCGCCGTGACGCCGGCCAACGCCAGCGTGGCGGTCGGCGGCACCCAGCAGTTCGTCGCCACCGGCACCTACTCGGACGGCTCGACGGCCATCATCACCAGCGGCGCGAGCTGGACCTCGGGCAGCACCGCCAACGGCACCATCCTCGCGACCGGCGTCGCGACCGGCGTTGCGGTCGGCACCACCACGATCAGCGCCGCCTCGGGCGGCAAGAGCGGCAGCGCCGTGCTGACCATCGGCGCCACCGCGCCGCCGCCTGCAGCCGGCCTCGACCTCGGCCGCGCCACCAACTTCGCCGTGCTCGCCGGCACCTCGATCACCAACAACTCGGGCGGCACCACGCTGATCACGGGCGATGTCGGTTCGCCGTCGCAAACCACGCCGCCGCCGGTCGCGCCCGGCTTCGTCAACCTGACGTCCGGCGCCGTGCTCGACGGTGCGCTGGCCGACCTGCAAGTGGCGATCACCGACGGCAACGGCCGTACCTGCGACGTCAACTTCCCGTCGGGAATCGACCTTGGCGGCCTGACCCTGGCGCCGGGCGTCTACTGCTACGCCGGTGCGATCAACATCACCGGCACCCTGACACTGAACGGTCCGGGCGTCTACATCTTCCGCACCGCGCTGACCCTGAACGCCACCGCCAACGCGATCGTCGCGCTGAGCAATGGCGCCACCGCCGCCAACGTGTTCTGGCTGCCGGTCGGCCCGACCACGCTGGGCGCGAATGGCGCCTTCAAGGGCTCGGTACTGGGCCAGTCGGCCGCGATCACGGTGGGCGACAACACCACGCTGCTCAACGGCCGCGTGCTGAGCGGCGCCGCCGTGACCCTGCGTAACAACCAGATCAGCAAATAACCCCTACCGGAACAGGACCCACCATGACTATCGCAAAAACCATCGGCACCTTCAGCGCGGTCGCTTGCGCCCTGCTGGCCGGCCCGTCCGCCTTCGCGGCGGACGACACCTTCATCAACCCGGACTGGGCCAACCACGCCTGGTACCTCGGCGCCGGCATCGGCCAGTCGCGCGCCAATATCGACGACCAGCGCCTGATCCGCAGCCTGACCGCCAACGGTGCGACCATGAGCTCGTTCACCAAGGATGAGCGCGACGCCGGCTACAAGCTGTATGTCGGCAAGCAGCTGAACCAGTATTTCTCGGTGGAGGCAGGCTATTTCGACCTCGGCAAATTCAACTTCAACGCGGCCACGTCCGGCAACGGTGTGCTGAACGGCGAAGCGGGCTTTCGCGGCGTGAACCTGGACCTGGTGGCGATGCTGCCGCTGTCCCAGCGCTTCTCGCTGTACGGCCGCGCCGGCATGAATTACGCCAAGACCAGCACCAGCTTCAGCGGCAACCGCTTGTTTGCGGCGACCAATCCGAACCCGAGCGAGCGCAAGCTCAACGCGAAGGCGGGCGTCGGCCTCGAATACAAGCTCAGCGAGGCGCTGGCCGTACGCGGCGAAGTCGAGCGCTACCGCGTGAACGATGCGGTGGGCAATCGCGGCGACGTCGACCTGGTGTCGCTCAACCTGGTCTACAAGCTGGGCCGTCCGGCGGCCAAAGCGGCGGTCGCGTATGTGCCGCCGCCGGTGGCCGAGCCGGCGCCGGCGCCGGTCGCGGCGCCAGCCCCGCCGCCACCTGTGGCGCCGGTGCCCGTGTCCGAGAAGGTCTCGTTCGCGGCCGAAACGCTGTTCGATTTCGACCGCTCGGCAGTCAAGCCGGAAGGCAAGGCCGCGCTCGACGATCTGCTGGTCAAGCTGCAAGGCATGAACACCGAAGTGATGATCACGGTCGGGCATGCCGACTCGGTCGGCTCCGATGCCTACAACCAGAAGCTGTCGCTGCGCCGCGCCGACGCGGTCAAGGCTTACCTCGTCTCGAAGGGGGTCGAGGCATCGCGCGTGTACACCGAAGGAAAAGGCGAAACCCAGCCGATCGCCGACAATAAAACCGCCGCAGGCCGCGCCAAAAACCGCCGCGTGACGGTCGAAGTGGTCGGCACCCGCAGCACGAACTAAGCCAGCCGCGCTTGCCGCACAGCCGCCCCGCGCAAGCCGGGCGGCTTTTTCCTTGTCGGGTGTTTCCTTGGACTAAGCTGGCGGCGCTGGAAGCGGCCTCATGATAGGCTATTGGACGCGTAGTCAAATACTATTTCAAATGTTTTTCCAATAGCCTTATACTACGTCCCGTATAACCTTTCCTCAACCTTGCAAGGATGATTCAATGAAAACTGTAGGCGAAAAATTAGACGCGTTTAGTGTTCCAGCAGCGAAGCCAGGCTTCAACCACCACGAAGAAAACGGCGTGTCGGCATTCGAGACGATCACCGAAGCTTCGTTTCCGGGCAAGTGGAAAGTCATCTACTTCTACCCGAAAGACTTCACGTTCGTCTGCCCGACCGAAATCGTTGAGTTCGCCAAACTGAACAACGACCTGAAAGACCGCGACGCGGTGCTGATGGGCGGCTCCACCGACAACGAGTTCTGCAAACTGGCATGGCGCCGTGAGCACAAGGACCTCGACAAGCTGAACCACTACGCCTTCGGCGATGCGACCGGCGCGCTGGTCGACATGCTCGGCGTGCGCGATCCGGCCGCTGGCGTGGCCCTGCGCGCGACCTTCATCGTCGATCCGGACAACGTCATCCAGCACGTGTCGGTCAACAACCTGAACGTCGGCCGCAACCCGTCCGAAATCCTGCGTATCCTGGACGGCCTGCAAACGGACGAACTGTGCCCATGCAACCGTTCGGTGGGCGGCGCAACGCTCTGATCGGTCTTGTTGGAAACCCGCTTCGGCGGGTTTTTAAAACGCTAGACAATAGGATTTAACAATGGAATTTCTGAATTCGATTAAAGAACTGATCCCGGATTACGCCAAGGACATCCGCCTGAACATCGACGGCACCATCGCCCGCTCCAGCCTCGAGGGCAATGACGCGGTCGGCGTGGCGCTGGCGGCGGCGTTCGCGGCCAAGAGCCGCAAGATCATCGACGTCATCACCGCCAGCGGCGCGCTGAGTGCGGAAGAAAGCACCGCCGCCCTGACCGCGGCCGCGCTGATGGGCATGAACAATGTCTGGTATCCCTACGTCGAGATGACGGAAGACGCCGACCTCAAGGGCCAGCCGGCCCAGCTGCGCATGAACGCCTACGCCACCAACGGCGGCGTCGACAAGCGGCGCTTCGAGATGTACGCGCTGTCGGCCTCGATCATCGGCAAATGCCAGTTCTGCGTGAAGTCGCACTTCGACCTGCTCAAGAAAGAGGGCATGTCCTCGCAGCAGCTGCGCGATGTGGGCCGGATCGCGGCGGTGGTGAATGCGGCGGCGCAGGTGATCGCGGCGTCGAGCTGATCAGTGGACGAAGAAACCGGCGCCGCCGTTCAGCAGCTCGGTCGAGCACAGCAGGGCGGTGGCGGCAGCGGCCAGTGCGAAATGCAGGGCGGTCCAGGTCATCGGGCGTAAGCGCATCATGATGGTCCTCCTGTCGTGCTTGTTCGGATAGCTACAGCTTAGGCGCTGTTCTGAATGGAAACTATCGGCCAAGCGAGCGCCACGGTGTAGGACAACCGCCCGTCTTCTTGCTATTTCGTAAATACAATGGCGCTGGCGGGTCTCCTACGCGGCGGCTGGATGGCGTCCTATAGCGGTGCTCGGCAGTGCGCCTTACAGTCGGCGCATGACGACCCATGACCCCCAACTCTTGAACCAGGGCTTGCGTGCGGCGCGCCGCAACGCCATCCGCACGCTGCTGCGCAGCGTGTTCGGCGTCGAGCATTTGCGCGACGGCCAGCGGCAAGTCATCGACCAGGTGCTCGACGGACGCGACACGCTCGCCATCATGCCGACCGGCAGCGGCAAATCGCTGTGCTACCAGATTCCGGCGCGCCTGCTCGACGGCACCACGATCGTGGTCTCGCCGCTGATCTCGCTGATGAAGGACCAGCTCGAAAAGCTCGACGCGCTCGGCATCCGCGCCGCGCAGCTCAATAGCAGCCTGACGCGCGAGGAAGAGGCGGCCGCGCTCGACGGCCTGCGCCACAGCGGCCACGAAATCGTATTCTGCACGCCCGAGCGGCTGGCGATGCCCGGGTTCCTGGAGCTGCTCAAGCGGGTCAAGGTCGCGCTGATGGTGATCGACGAAGCGCACTGCATCTCGCAATGGGGCCACGACTTCCGCCCCGCCTACCTCGAGCTGGCCGCCAGCATCGATGCGCTGGGCCGCCCGCCGCTGCTGGCGCTGACCGCCACCGCCACCGACGAGGTGGTGGCCGACATCGGCAAGCAGCTGGGCCGCCCGCGCATCGGCGTCGTCAACACCGGCATCTACCGGCCGAACCTGCGCTACCGCGTGCTCCAGGTCACCAATGCCGACGAAAAAACCGCGCAGGCGCTGGAGCTGGTGCGCCAGAGCGCCGGCGTCGGCATCGTCTACGCGGCGACCGTGAAGGCGGCCGAGGAACTGCACCAGGCCCTGCTCGACGCGGGCGAGGACGCGACGCTTTATCACGGCAAGCTGCACGCCGCCGAGCGCAAGCAGAACCAGGACCTGTTCATGAACGGCGCGCGGCGCGTGATGGTCGCCACCAACGCCTTCGGCATGGGCATCGACAAGCCCGACACGCGCTTCGTGCTGCACCTGCAGATACCCGCCAACCTCGAAGCCTACTACCAGGAGTCGGGCCGGGCCGGACGCGATGGCGAGGACGCCGACTGCACCCTGCTGTTCCTGCAGGACGACAAGCGCGTGCAGCAGTTTTTCCTGGTGAAGCACTACCCGCAGGCGGCCGAGCTGAAGGCGGTGTACGAGCGGGTCGCGCAGCTGGCGAAGGAAGGCCCGGTGAGTTTCGACGCGCTCGGCGAGGGCGACGAGGAGCTGCCGGCACAGAAGATCAAGGTCGGCCTCAAGCTGCTCAAGGACGGCCGTCTGCTGCGCCAGAACCGCAAGCTCGGCTACCTGTTGACCGCGACCGTGCCGCGCGCTGCCCTGTACCGGGAGCTGGCCGATATCTACGCCCAAAAGCGGGCGCGCGACCGCGACGCGCTCGAGCAAATGGTATCGTATGCGGTGAGCGGCTTTTGCCGCTGGAAGGTGCTGCTCGATTATTTCGGCGACCCGCTCGAGGGCTTCGAACGTTGCTGCAAGTGCGACAATTGCGTCAACCCGCCGCTGCTCGAACTGTCCGGGATCCGCGACGACGAATTCGAGCCGGACGCCCCGTCCGCGCCCGAGCCGCTGTTCGCAGTCGGCGCGCGGGTCAAGGTGCCGAAGTTCGAGGTGGGGACGGTGCAGGCGGTGGCCGGCGACCAGGTCACGATCGCCTTCCCCGACCGCAGCACCCGCACATTCCTGGCGGAGTACGTGGCGCCCGCCTGACACGAAAGGACGCGCATGGCTGACATGGTGGTGGTCCGCAAAGAGGGCCTATACTGCGTGCCCGGCCAGTTCTACATCGACCCGTGGCGGCCGGTGGCGCGCGCCGTGATCACGCATGCGCACGGCGACCACGCGCGCGCCGGCCATGCCCATTACCTGGCGGCGGCCAGCGGGGTCGAGGTGCTGCGTTCGCGCCTCGGCCAGATCCACGTCGATGGCCTCGCATACGGCGAGCGCGTCGAGCACAACGGGGTCGCGATTTCGCTGCACCCGGCCGGCCACGTGCTTGGTTCGGCGCAGGTGCGCATGGAGCA
>Ga0193702_1000394_pt1 | contig 15525 bp, 10 predicted proteins | sample U3a1metaG_FD_143060 | JGI IMG/M metagenome (GOLD analysis project Ga0193702, IMG submission 143060) | Soil microbial communities from a riparian zone of the East river system, Colorado, United States - U3a1 | ecosystem: Environmental > Terrestrial > Soil > Riparian zone | place: USA: East River... | reverse complement strand
AGCCGGGGGCTGCTGTTTGTGAAATTCCAGGATTGGCAAGACCGCCCGCAAGCGTACTTACTACACCAGCCGGAGTTATCTGGCGGATCAGGTTATTATCACGATCGGCCACATAAACAACTCCGTTAGCATCAACAGCGACACCCGACGGACTGCTAAACTCCGCACTCGTACCGGCGCCGTCAACATAACCGGCTACACCATTACCTGCAAGGGTACTTACCACACCTGCTGCGGTAATTTTACGTATAACATTATTTCCAAGGTCGGCAACATAAGCATTGCCCTGTGCGTCAAAAGCAATGCTTCCTGCACTGTAAAACAAGGCGCTTGAAAGCGGCCCGTTAACCAAGCCAAGCGTTGGTGTTGTTACAGTTGATACCAAACCGGCCGGTGTCATTCCCCTTATTGCATTATTAAGGATATCGGATATGTAAAAGTTATTCTTAACCGGGTTAAATGCGATGTATTGCGGGCCGCTAAACAGCGCTGATGAACCGGTACCATCTGCAAAACCATAGCCTACAGCGGCATTGCCCGCAATAGTACTCACACTGGTTGTTAGTTTAGCCGCAGTGGGCAGTGTTTTAAATGTGATCACAGCGCCATAACCTGTTCCGGCTGCATTGGTGGTATAGGCACGTAAATAATAAGTAGTTGCGCCCGTAAGCCCCGTTATTGGACTATTAAAGCCGGTATTTACAGCGGTTATGGTGTCTGTTGTTTTAGAATCGGCTACGGTAGGTAATTGGTTTGTTGAGCTGTAACAAACCCCGTTTGCCCTTATGTCACCATAATTGTTGGTAGTGGTAACACCGCCGCTTAAAGCAGTGGTTTGCGTTACAGTGCTTATAATATTGTAAGTTGTTACCGTTGGAACGATGGTGCTGTTAGGGTCGGTAGGGGTCTTACTGCATCCGTGACTTAAAATAATAAATGATAACAATATTAATGCTGAAAATATATTGCCTGATAGCGGTTTTCTCATATATAAAAAAATGACGCATATTAAATGCGGTTGCAAAGATAATGTTATTGCTGCTTTGAATTAAACAAATGTTTAAGCCATAGCTTTAATGTAAAATAAATTTTTTAAATATATGAGTTCAAATTTTATTTACAGGTCCAACAACCCTCTTGTAACGCATTTTTAACAATTATTAACATATTGGTGAGTGGTGAACCCGCCACAGATAAGGCTGGCAAAACCATTTTACTTTATGGTTGTATGGTATTAGATACTATTATGAAAGCCCTGCCAGTTTTTTTTGCCTTACTGATCGCTGTTAACAGCGTTGCTCAAAACCATACGCCGTTGCCGCACGGGTCTATTTTTGGTACCAGGCCAAATACCGTAGGCATGATGGATGCTTCAAAGGTTGAAAGCTTTATGGGTAAAAAAACACGTATCAGCGTCACCATCCGGGGTAAAATAATTAAGGTAATCCAACCTAAAGGCGGCTGGTTTGAGCTGGATGCCGGGGGTGGAAAAATAATAGCCGCGCACTTTAAAAACTATGCGGTCACCATTCCAACGGATCTGGCAGGGAGAACAGTAATAGTTGAAGGCGTTGCCCAAAAGCAATTTATTGCCGATGACCTGCAGCATTTGGCCGGGGATACAGTATCGGGCAAAAAGCAGCATACGGTAAATGTTGACCCTAAGAAACGGCTGACCTTTGAGGTAAAGGGATTAATGGTGGATAAATAGGCATCAACAAAAAAGGCGAAAGTTAACTTTCGCCTTTTTTGTTGATTCAATCCCGACATTTCTCCCCTTTAGGGGTTGGGGGATTTATTTACTCAAGTACATCGATTTCTCTTTATACAAATGCCTGAAGTATGGGTCCTGTAAATTAGGGATAAAACGTATGGCCTCGCCGGTTGACTTCATTTCGGGGCCAAGCTCCTTATTTACCTCGGGGAATTTATCAAAAGAAAATACCGGCTCTTTTATGGCATAGCCCCATAGTTTGCGCACAATGGTAAAGTCTTTCAGTTTATTAACCTCGAGCATAACTTTGGCGGCTATGTTGATGTAAGGTACATCATAAGCCTTAGCGATAAATGGCACGGTACGTGACGCGCGCGGGTTAGCTTCAATTACATATACCTTATCGTCTTTTATAGCAAACTGGATGTTTAGCAGCCCCCTTACATTTAATGCATTGGCTATCTTAACCGTATATTCTTCCATTTTGGCGATCACATTATCGGACAAGTCAAACGGTGGCAATACGGCAAATGAATCGCCGGAGTGGATACCCGCAGGCTCAATATGTTCCATCATACCAATGATATGTACATCGTCACCGTCGCTGATAGAATCAGATTCCGCTTCTGCTGCACGGTCAAGAAAGTGATCTATCAACACCCGGTTGCCGGGCAGGTTCTTTAACAGGCTAACAACCGCTTTTTCCAGGTCTTCGTCATTAATCACAATGCTCATGCCCTGGCCGCCTAATACATAGCTTGGGCGCACTAATACAGGGTAACCTACATGATGCGCTACTTCTAATGCTTCTTCGGCACTTTCGGCTACGCCATATTTTGGATATGGAATATCTAATTCTTTCAGCAAGTCAGAGAAACGTCCACGATCTTCGGCAATATCCATGTTATCGAATGAGGTACCGATAATTTTGATACCATGCTCGTGCATTTTCTCGGCCATCTTCAAAGCAGTTTGCCCGCCTAACTGGACGATAACACCGTAAGGTTTTTCCATCTCGATGATCTCGCGCACATGCTCCCAAAATACCGGTTCGAAATAGAGCTTGTCGGCCATATTAAAATCGGTGGATACCGTTTCGGGGTTGCAATTGATCATTATCGCTTCAAAGCCCGATTCTTTAGCTGCCAGCAAACCATGTACGCAGCTGTAATCAAATTCAATACCCTGGCCTATACGGTTTGGTCCCGAACCTAATACAATTATTTTCTTTTTGTCGGATACTATGGATTCGTTCTCCCCTTCGTAAGTAGAATAGTAATAAGGCGTTTTTGCCGGGAACTCGGCAGCACAGGTATCCACCATTTTGTACACCCGCTTAATTCCCAGTGCTTTTCTGCGCTGGTAAACCTCCTCTTCGGTGGTATTGGATAGTATATAAGCTATCTGCGCGTCAGAAAATCCTTTTTGTTTTAAAGTGAAAAGGAAATCTTCGGGGATATTATTCAATGAATAGCGGCGCAGTTCTGTTTCCAGGTTAACAATATCCATTATCTGGTTTAAAAACCAGCGGTCTATTTTTGTCGCTTTTCTTACGGATTCTATCGGCACACCTAAACTTAGCGCATCGTAAATATGGAACAGCCTGTCCCAGCTTGGGTGCTCCAGGCTGTGCATTATCTCTTCCAGGTTACGGCTTTGTTTGCCATCGGCACCCAAACCTGCACGGCCAATCTCTAAGCTTTGACAAGCTTTTTGCAATGCTTCAATAAAGCTGCGGCCAATGCCCATAACCTCGCCTACCGATTTCATGGTAAGGCCAAGCTCGCGGTTAGCACCTTTAAACTTATCAAAGTTCCAGCGCGGTATTTTAACGATCACATAATCCAATGTCGGTTCAAAATAAGCTGAAGTGGTTTTGGTGATCTGGTTTTCTATCTCATCTAAATTGTAACCGATAGCCAGTTTAGCCGCTATTTTGGCAATAGGATAACCGGTAGCCTTCGAAGCCAAAGCGGATGAGCGTGAAACGCGCGGGTTGATCTCTATAGCGATTATGGAATCATCCGCAGGGTTTACAGAGAACTGCACATTACATCCGCCTGCAAAATTACCAATGGCGCGCATCATTTTGATAGCCTGGTTACGCATTTCCTGGTAGCAGCGGTCGCTCAGGGTCATGGCCGGGGCCACGGTTATCGAGTCGCCCGTATGGATACCCATCGGGTCAAAGTTCTCTATAGAGCAAATAATAATAACATTATCGTTGTTATCGCGCAGTAATTCCAGCTCATATTCCTTCCAGCCTAAAACAGCCTGCTCCACCAATACCTCGTGGGTTGGCGATGCCTGTAAGCCGCGGCTTAGTGCGGCATCAAAATCTTCTTTTTTATGTACAAACCCGGCCCCTTTACCACCTAATGTATAGCTTGGGCGTATAACCAGCGGGAAACCGATGATCTGTGCCGCTTCCTTGCCTTCTAAAAACGAGTTGGCGATTTTTGAAGTAGCCACCCCTACGCCAATATCCACCATTAACTGGCGGAAGGCTTCGCGGTTTTCTGTTTTTTCAATGGCCTCCAAATCAACACCAATGATCTTAACTCCGTATTTTTCCCAGATACCAAGCTCGGCAACATTAATGCAAAGGTTAAGTGCGGTTTGACCGCCCATGGTAGGTAGTACCGCATCAATTTTTTGTTCCTGTAAAATCTTTTCAATACTTTCAGGTTCAAGAGGCAGCAGGTAAACATGGTCTGCAATAACCTTATCCGTCATGATGGTAGCCGGATTGCTGTTGATGATGGATACCGAAATCCCTTCGTCTTTTAACGACAGGGCGGCTTGCGAGCCGGCATAATCAAATTCACAGGCCTGGCCAATAATAATAGGGCCTGAACCAATAATAAGTACGGATTTGATGGAGTTATCTTTGGGCATAGTTTTTTGGGTTATGGTTCATGGTTAATGGTTCATTGCGGGAAACTATTACTTCCAATCTATGAACTATGATCCATTAACTATGAACTATATTCTATGCGCTGAAGCGAAAAATCCCGGTTTCAGCGTCGGGATGCAAAGATAGAATTTTATATAGCTAATTGGCCGTATTTTTTAAATTTTGTGTCATAATGCCGTCTTAAAATGTCACCGGGAGTACGTACCGGGTTTCAATAGGCTTGCCTAATAAGATTGCCGGTTTGTTACCGGTATTCATCCTGATGCGGTCCGTTACTATTTTTAAAGCAGATCTATCCAGGTCTTCGTTTAACGATTTTGTGATTTTAGCGTCTATTGTCCTGCCGCTTTTGTCAATGGTGAAAGAAACTATTACTGTACCATGCTCCTGTAGATTAGCAATGTTTGGTGTAGGGCCAAACGTTCCGCTTGTCGATGGCATATTCATCCTGGAGGATGTCGGCGGGGCCGACCCTGCCGGTACACTTACAAGCCGTGTTGTTGTAGTTACCGATGTCATTTCTGTCCTTATTATCGGGGCTGGTTCGGGCACAACGTCTGATGATATAGCAAGCTCCCGGGTTGGCCCATCGGGGTAGCCAACATTTAACAACGCCACCTCTGTATGATAGGTGTATTTTTTATTATTTGCTGTAGTGCATGTTCCGGTTAAAAGGTTTCCCTGGTGGTATTCTTCAACAAAAGTTATTTTATCGGTAGGGTAACTTCCTTTCCATACGCCTTCCTTTTTCCCGTTCACAATTTTCCCTTCAGCATAACGGTCATTCATTTCAATTTCAAAACCGGCAAAATCACCGTTGCCATCGGTAACCAGGGCCTTACCAGTTGTATCATTATAGGTTGTAAGCGTAAAATTTTTATACTTGTTAGCGTTGGCTAAAGCTTCAGGGTATTCTCTTATTGCCTGGGGTTTTCCATTGGGGTAATAAGTAGACGAGGCTTTTTTGACCCCATGATCAAACTGTTCTGTTGCTGAGCGTTTCCCATTTGGAAAATAACTGATCGCCCATTCTTCAAAAGTAAGCGGCTCAACGGTCGATGATTGGCCCGTAAGCTTTATTTTGCCACTTTTATAATACTCTAAAACTTTAAAGTTCACGGCGCCGGTATCCGGCTCACGTACAATGCGTATAAAATCGGCACTGTCGCGGGTTGCTACTGCGGCACCATCGTATTTTAAAAAATAAACATTCTGTTTTTGCGCAAGACAGGTGCTTGTGATTAGAAAAAGAGGCATGAAGAGGCTTAGTTTCATAATCAAAACTAAGAAATTTTAATTGGGATTTATCATCTTAGTTTATTCCCCACCTTGAAAAATAATTATCGGCTCATACTATTAAAACATTATCTATCAACCGTGTATTGCCAACCTTTGCAGCTGCCAGCGCAACAATGTTTTTTGTGTCTTTATTTGCCGGGTGCAAAGTATCTCCATTGGCTATTTCAAAATAAGCCAATTCTACATCCGGCTCACTACTAATAGCGATTTCTGCTTGCCTTATTAATTCGGGTATTTTACCGACGTCAAAATTTTGTTTTACCCAATTTAAGGTTTTAGACAGGATAAGGGCATGTTGCCTGTCATTAGCAGTTAAATGGATGTTTCTCGAACTCATTGCCAGGCCGTCCGCTTCGCGTTGTATGGGGCACATCACCAGCTTAACGGGCAGCTGCAATAATTTAACCATGTGGCTAATTATTAAAAATTGTTGGTAGTCCTTTTGCCCAAAAAAGGCAATATCCGGTTTTACGATATCAAATAGTTTATTAACCACCTGGGTAACCCCCTGGTAATGCCCCGGTCTTGAGCCGCCTTCCAGTAAATTTTCCAGTTCGCCTATGTTTAAATGCCATTGCTCATTGCCGGCATACATTTCACTTACCTCCGGGTTAAATAAAACATCGCAATTAACCTGCTCTAATTTCTCTATATCCGAATGAATAGGCCGTGGGTACTTTTCAAGATCAGCAGGGTCGCCAAACTGCGTAGGGTTAACAAAAATACTGCATACAACGATATCGCTTTGTTGTTGCGCCTGTTCAATTAATGAGATGTGGCCCCTATGCAGCGCACCCAACGTAGGCACCAAGCCAATTGTCTTACCCGTGGCCCGTGCCATTGACAGGTATTGCTGCAATTCTATTTTAGTGGTAAATTTTTTCAACCTGCTGTAATTAAAAAAAGTGGGCGAAGTTGCACATTTAATTAAAAACATCCAAAAACTACTTGCATAATTGATTGCTAATTGATATAATAATGCTTATATTTGCAAACCCAAATTTTTTGGGATATTATACTACATAACTTTTAATATTGATTTGGAGATGAGTAAATCTAAGCTTTTGTTTATAACTCATGAAATGTCACCTTTCCTTGATCTAACAAAAATTTCTGAAATAACACGCCAGCTTCCGCAGGCAATGCAGGAGAAGGGTTACGAAATTCGTATCCTTATGCCGCGTTTTGGAAATATTAACGAGCGCAGGAACAGGCTTCATGAAGTTATCCGTTTATCAGGGATGAATATTATTATTAATGACAATGATAATCCGCTGATAATTAAGGTTGCATCTATCCCGGCAGCACGTATGCAGGTTTATTTTTTAGATAACGAAGAGTATTTTCAGCGTAAACATGTGTTTGAGGATAAAGACGGAAAGTTTTATGCCGATAATGATGAACGTATGATATTCTTTTGCAAAGGTGCATTAGAAACGGTTAAGAAATTGGGTTGGGCCCCTGATATTATCCACTGTCATGGATGGATGAGTTCACTGGTGCCGGCTTATTTAAAAACTACTTATAAGGATGACCCCACGTTTAAAAACGCAAAGGTTGTTTATTCCATTTATGAAAATGATTTTAGTGGTGAAATGAACGCTGACTTTGCACAAAAAGCAGTAATGGGCGACATGACCGAAAAACACATTGAGGCCTACAAGCCGGGGACAAATTCGGCCTTATATGGCGGTGCTATCCAATACAGCGATGCAATTGTCCTGGGCAGCGAAAACATTGATGAAGATGTGTTAAATAATGTTAAAAACAGCCATAAATCGGTTTTAGACTTTAATTCTACCGCAGATTTCGAAAATTATTACAATTTTTACGACGAAATTGTCAATGAGGAATTGGCACACGTTGTATAAGCTTTGAGAGATCATAATATGAAATTTTCCAAATTAGACTTATTAACCCTGTTGATAAGTCTTTTTATTTTAAATAGCTGTAAAAATCAGGATACTATCGGGTTAGGGGTAAATACTTCTACTCAACTAAATGGTAACCTGATAGATACATCCACCATAGTAATCAATACTATCCCGGAAGACAGTGTATTTACAGAGAACCTGGTTAAAACACCTATGGGATTGTTTAGGGACCCCGTATTGGGAACAACCGAAGCCAACCTTGCTGTAGATCTGAATTTACCCAGCTTTTCGGCCTATACGATACCTACAGGAACTATAACAATTGATTCGGCCTTGCTGGTTTTAAGGTTTAGCCCGGGCTTTTATGGCGACTCGTTAGCATCGCGCTACAAAATAAACGCGTATCAATTAGCCGAGCGTATTTATAGTAATGCATCCTATTACAATACCAAGCAATGGAAATATAATACTACCCTTTTGGGTACAAAATCATTCTTTTCCAGGACACACGACTCCATTGGTATTACAGCTATTATAGCCGGTGGGGTTGACACCATTCAAAAAGTAAGGGCCCAGATAAGGATACCGATTGATCGTAATTTTGTTAATAATATATTATTTAATGCTAGCGCTACTCAGCTGGCATCAAATCTTATATTTAAAAACAATGTTAATGGCTTCTTCCTTAGCTTGGATAAAACGGGAACAACCGGTGCCGGGGGGATTTTCATGATGGCTGATACTACTACATTAGATGTTTATTATAAGACATTTGATGGGAGCACAACCGATACAACAATGGTTTCATTACCCAGCACGTTAAGTGCCTCTCAAATTAAACACACCTATTCGGCAGCGGTACAAACAGAACTAAATAATCAAACTACAGGTTCAAGAAATACCTTTTACCTGCAGGGGCCAGCCGGTTTAAGGGCTAAGATAAGCTTCCCATATATTAAGAACATTATTAAATCATTGGGAAGCGATATCGTATTAAACAGGGCCGAACTTGTAATTACCCCGGCCCCGGGCTCTATTATACCATTTGCGCCACTTCCCAAAATAACGATGTACCGGTATGACCTGGCCGGGCAGCGTGAGGAAATACAGGACGGTGTGCCTGATCCACGTTCCACCGGGCTTGCGGCATTTGGCGGTTATTATACTACAGCGGGAGCGGGTTACCATTTTATATTAACGGCGTATATATCAGACTTGATGCGTGGACTGACTACAGATTACGGCACTTTTCTCGGTGCGGTTGATGCCGGCAGCACAACAGCCACAACACAAGTTGATATAGCGGCTACCCCACAGGTTGCAGGCCGAACATTTGCTATAGGGACAGACAAAACATCTCCGTACCGAATTAAATTAAATATTATCTATACTAAGATCGCTAAATAATAAAAATCACTTTCAGCTTTTTTTTGTTATTTAGCTTAATGATTGGCACCATGCCGGTCATTTTTCTTTTAAATTATATTATATATGTGTGGAATTGTAGGATATATAGGCTTTAGAGACGCTTATCCCATAATTATTAAAGGATTGCACCGGTTAGAATACCGGGGATATGATAGTGCGGGTGTTGCATTATTGGATAACAAGGGCCTGAAGGTCTATAAAAAGGCCGGTAAGGTTAGCGATCTGGAAAACTTTGTTAAAGATATAAGCCTGACGGCAACCATTGGTATGGGCCATACCCGCTGGGCAACCCACGGTGCCCCAAGCGACCGTAACTCGCATCCACACTCTTCCGGCGACCGCAAATTGACCATCATACATAACGGCATCATAGAAAACTATGGTGTTATTAAAGAGGCGCTGCTGGCCAAAGGCCATGTTTTTATGAGCGATACCGATACCGAAGTGCTGATACACCTGGTTGAAGATATTGAACAGGAAACTTCGGTAGGCATTCGTGAGGCTGTAAGACTGGCTTTAAACCGCGTTATAGGTGCGTATGCTATTGTAATTATGAGTGCAGATGAGCCTGATCTGCTCATAGCCGCGCGCAAGGGCAGCCCCATGGTAATAGGTGTTGGTAAAGGCGAATACTTTATCGCATCAGACGCGACACCCATTGTTGAGTACACTAAAAACGTGATCTATTTAAATGATAACGAGATAGCTTATGTGCAACGGGAAGACCTGCTGATAAAAAACATAGACAATACTATCCAAACTCCCTATATACAAGAACTTGACTTAAAGCTGGAAATGCTTGAAAAGGGCGGCTATGACCACTTTATGATCAAAGAGATATATGAGCAGCCGCGGTCTATCAGAGATTGTTTAAGGGGCAGGATATATCCGCAACAAGGGCAAGTGCAGTTGGGGGGTATGAAAGAATACAGTGAAAAACTTAAAAATGTTGATCGCATTATTATAATTGCCTGTGGTACTTCATGGCATGCCGGCCTGGTTGGCGAGTATTTAATAGAAGAATATGCCCGGGTACCTGTGGAAGTGGAATATGCTTCCGAATTCAGGTACCGTAACCCTATAATTACAGAAAAGGATTTAGTAATAGCTATTTCACAATCGGGCGAGACTGCCGATACCATGGCGGCCATTGAATTAGCCAAAGAAAAAGGCGCCACTATTTTTGGTATTTGTAACGTGGTTGGCGCTTCTATACCGCGCACTACTCACGCCGGTATTTATACCCATGCCGGGCCTGAAATTGGTGTGGCGTCTACCAAGGCGTTTACTGCACAGGTAACCGTTTTAACGTTGCTTGCCTTTTATATAGCCCAGCAACGCGGCACCATTACACAAAGTAAGTTAATAGAATATTTAACCGAGCTTAATGAAATACCGGAACTGGTTGAACGTGCTTTAGAATCAAATGATCGCGTTAAAGAGATCGCCGAGAAGATAAAGGATACTAATAATTGCCTGTTTCTGGGCCGCGGCAGTTCATTCCCGGTTGCGCTTGAAGGCGCATTAAAGCTCAAGGAGATATCCTATATACATGCCGAGGGTTATCCTGCTGCAGAAATGAAGCATGGCCCTATCGCTTTAATCGACGAGGACATGCCGGTTGTTTTTATAGCAACTAAAAACTCATCATACGGAAAAGTGGTGAGCAATATACAGGAAGTAAAAGCACGTAAAGGCCACGTAATAGCAATAGTTACCGAAGGTGATACAGAAGTTAAGGAAATGGCTGATTATGTAATAGAGATACCCCAAACCGGCGAGGCTTTTGTACCCTTACTGGCAACTATCCCATTACAATTATTGGCTTACCATATAGCCGTAATGCGTGGGTGTAATGTTGATCAGCCGCGTAATTTGGCGAAGTCGGTTACAGTGGAGTAGTGAATAGTGATTGGAGATTTGTGATCAGGCATATCGCCAATGATTGATATATAATAGCCGATAGTTAGAACAACTATCGGCTATTTCTTTAAACAGATGGAACTAATTAACTAATCTCCAATCACTATTCTCTAATTTCCATCATCCACTGCAGGTTTGGCCCCGGTTTGCGGAATTACTTTTCGGTTTTTCAGGTCATATCGTTGCCCTTCGCTTAAAAAGAAGAAAGGGCCTGTTGTTGTGGCAAATGTTTCACGGCCATTGGTTACCCGCCTGCCGGCACCTGTTATGGTATCATAATCATAAATTCCAACGTATGATTTACCAACCACTTCCAGCGTATCATTATGTACTACTATAGCGGTAGCCTCGTCCAAGCCAATACCAATCAGATTTGGCGACATTTTGATGAGGTCGATCAAATCAAACTGGCGGTTGCGTTTTAATACATGCTGGTCTATAACCGAATTTTTTAGGAACCCCAACCCTTGCGTATGATCGCCGACTAAAACCTGTGCGCCCCGGGTATCGCCTCGCCATAAAAAGGACCCCTGTATAGTTGCACCGGCCGAGCTTCCGGCAATTACACCACCCCTGTTTAATACATCCCAAAACGCCTGGTGGGTAAGCGTATTTAAATAGGCATTGGCAATATACCATTGCCTGCCGCCCACAAAATAAACACCGGTAGCTTGTTTAAGTGGTTCAATAAACTTTTCACTATTGGCCTCCTTCAGATCGAAAGTATGCAGCATAACTACATTTTTTACGCCGGTATACTTTTTAACTGTGTCCACATCCTTTTGGTCATTCTTTGCCAAATCGCCTGCCCCGGTTGTAATTACTACGATCTTCGCTTTATCTTTCCCGCCGGCTAATTCGGTAAACTTTTTCCATACGGAAGCTGTTGAACCTACATTGCCACCAATAATCAGCAAATTGCCTTTTAACGGGCCATGCCGGGTAGCTGTGTTGCTTTGCATTGGCGATTGTGCCGAGGCGAACGAGGAATAGCATATAAATGCGATGAGGTAAACGTATTTTTTCATAAGCGATAAACTATTCCCTAAATATAAGTGTAAAACTGTTTAATAACAAAAGGCGGCAATTTTGCCGCCTTTTGTTATTAAACAAGCAGGATAAAAACTATGACATCTGCGGCATGTGCTTCATAGTCTCGTTAAGATCCAGTTCTAAACCTTTTGCTACCGCCATGCCCAGGCCAATATCGGCCCTGAACCAGTGGCAAAGCTGGCGGTTGGTTATGAGTTCTTTTTTAGGCCCATCAATCCCCTTCATAGAGTGGACTATATTTTTGATAAGATCGTGTTTTTGCTCATCTTCCATCAAACGGTACAGGTCACCTGGCTGGGTATAGTGATCGTTTTCACCTTCAGCATTACGGTCGTACCAATCGGCTACTGATGTGCCCAAATCCCATGATGGTTCTTTATAACTTTCATCAGCTACAATATCATCAAAACTATTTGGGAAGTAATTAGGCGCCGAGCCGTGGTTGCCATCAACCCGCATTTGCCCGTCGCGCTCATAATTATTTACGGCAAAGGGGCAGCGGTTTACAGGTATCTGCTCATAGTTTCCGCCTAAACGGTGGCGGTGCGCATCAGGATAAGATAGCAATCGGCCCTGCAACATCTTATCAGGCGAGTAGCCAATGCCATCCACTACGTGCGCAGGTGCAAAAGCAGACTGCTCTACGTGTGCAAAATAATTATCCGGGTTTTGGTTTAATTCCAGTACGCCAACATCTATCAGCGGAAAATCGCCATGCGGCCAAACTTTGGTCAAATCAAACGGGTTCCACCGATAGGTTTTGGCCTGCTCTTCGGTCATCACTTGTATCTTTAATTTCCATTTAGGGAAATCGCCGTTATCAATATGTGTAAGCAGGTCGTGTTGCGCAAAATCAGGGTTTATACCACGCATAGCACCGGCCTCTTCATCCGTAAAGTTTTTAATGCCCTGCTGGGTTTTAAAATGGAACTTTACCCAATGCCTTTCATTTTTTGCGTTGATCATAGAGAAGGTATGGCTGCCAAAACCGTCCATGTGGCGGTAGCCGTAAGGTGTTCCCCTGTCCGACATCAGGATGGTTACCTGGTGCAAACTTTCGGGGTTTAACGACCAAAAATCCCACATCATGGTGGCGCTTTTGCAATTGGTATAGGGGTCGCGCTTTTGGGTATGGATAAAATCGCCAAACTTTTTAGGGTCTTTTACAAAAAACACCGGGGTGTTATTGCCCACCAGGTCCCAGTTGCCCTCTTCGGTATAAAACTTTAAAGCAAAACCGCGCGGGTCGCGCTCTGTATCAGCCGAACCCTTTTCGCCACCCACTGTAGAGAAACGCAGGAAAGTTTTGGTTTGCTTACCAATGGTATTAAATAATTTGGCTTTGGTGTATTTTGAAATATCGTGAGTAACCGTGAACGTGCCGTATGCGCCCGATCCTTTTGCGTGCACCACGCGCTCGGGTATGCGTTCGCGATTAAAGTGCGCCATTTTCTCGTGCAGGATAAAGTCTTGTAAAAGTATCGGTCCCCTTGGGCCAACGGTTTGTGAGTTCTCATTCTCTGCATAAGGTATGCCCGATGCGGTAGTCAGTTTCTTCTTAGGAGTTTCCATAATGTCAGTAGGTTTATAATCAAATCTCCGTAAAACAATTCAATAGAAAAAATCAATAATTACTATATTTGAATAGATTTTATCTATATGACAGGCTTTCTTAGCGCCGTGGCTATTACTCACCCCGACTACGCTTCGCTGGTCGACCCTCTCTTCCGCTACGCGGTAAAGAGGGTTAAAAAAAGATAATTAATATATGTAATTGTATGACCATAGTTCAGTTAGAATACCTTGTAGCAGTTGATACCTATCGCAGTTTTGTGGCCGCAGCCGATAAATGTTTTGTTACTCAACCTACACTTAGTATGCAAATACAGAAGCTGGAGGATACACTGGGTGTTAAGCTGTTTGACCGTAGCAAGCAGCCGGTTACGCCTACTGAAATTGGTATTGATATTATTGCCCAGGCCCGTATTTTATTAGGCGAAAGCGAAAAGATAAAGGAGATAATCAGCGACAGGCAAAAGGAACTATCCGGCGAATTAAAGGTGGGTATCATCCCCACAATCTCACCTTATATCCTGCCAAAAATATTACAGGGATTTGTTGAAAAATACCCGCAGGTAAAGCTGATCGTTTGGGAGCAAACCACAGAAAATATTATTCAGCAATTAAAGTTGGGTATGCTGGATTGCGGCATTCTGTCGACCCCATTGCACGAGGCAACCCTGACCGAGATACCCGTTTTTTATGAAAATTTTGTTGCCTACACTTCAAAAAACAGTAAGCTGTCCAAAAAGAAAACCATCAACCCGGAGGATATTGATATGGAAGAAATTTGGGTGTTGAATGAGGGCCATTGCATGCGCGAACAGGTTTTAAATATTTGCCAGCGCCGCAGGGCTACGCAAAGCTTTAAGCATTTTGAATATAACACGGGTAGCGTAGAAACATTGAAACGTATGGTCGACCAAAACAACGGCGCCACTATTTTACCCGAACTGGCCTTGGCCGACCTAAGTGATAAACAACTGGACCGGGTGCGTTATTTCAGATCGCCGGAACCGGCAAGGGAAGTGAGCATTGTTATCCAACGCAGCTTTTTAAAACGGAGGATGATAGAGGCATTAAAGGCAGAGATACTGGAGTTTGTGCCTAAACGGATGCGAAGTAAGAAGAAGAAAGATGTGTTGGAGATTAGTTAAGCACGAATTGTCACGAATTAAGACGAATTTCACGAATTCATATCCACTATTAAAAAATTCGTGAAATTCGCCTTAATTCGCAGCATTCGTGTCTTCCTCACATCTTCATCATCATTGACGGCGTCACCCTTAAATAAACCTCAAACCCAATTGGCACGTTGCCATAAAGTTGTTTTAAAACTGTTGGCGAGACATTTAATGTTGCCTGTACGCCGCCCGTTAAATTGGTGTGTTTTACGGTTGATAAAATATGGTTAATCCCTAAGGTTAAAGCGTTAACAGCCAAATTGGGGTTTGTTGTGTAAGTGGCGACCAAATTCAGTTCATCGGCATCTTTCTGCACATATTCGTACCGGCCGTAAACGGCGGTTTTGTTGAGTTGCAGGCTGCTCTCTAATAATACAGACGGTAAAGTTTTGCCGTTATCAGAAAAATGATTTTGCCCGTAAACCAGCGTGGTGGCTATGTAGCTGTTATCATTAAGCATTTTGGTATAGATGGCAGAAGCTGTAGTGCGGATAACATTTTGCTGCGGTTCGGCTTCTTCGGGGCTATGTATCCACCCGTTTGAGACCTGTAATGCCCATTCTTTTGAAGGAT
>Ga0193702_1000393_pt1 | contig 15560 bp, 13 predicted proteins | sample U3a1metaG_FD_143060 | JGI IMG/M metagenome (GOLD analysis project Ga0193702, IMG submission 143060) | Soil microbial communities from a riparian zone of the East river system, Colorado, United States - U3a1 | ecosystem: Environmental > Terrestrial > Soil > Riparian zone | place: USA: East River... | reverse complement strand
GCGCAAACCAACCCGAAAGCTGGCAGGCAGCGCATCAATATCAACAAAGGCTGGAAGTTTTACCGGTATGATACGGCAGAAAAACCCGATAGCCTCATCTATGATGTGCGCCCGGATGCTAATGGCAATAGCGATTCCCGCGCTGCTGACGCCAGGCCGGATGAAGCGGTAAAAATTGCAGCGGCAAAAGGGGTATTAAAGCCCTATATCATGCCTGCCGGTAATGCTTTTATTAAAGACCCTACCAAAAGATATACTCGGCCTCTTGGCGACCCCGGCATGAATTTTCCTTTTGTTAAAGATAATTTTGATGATAGCAAGTGGGAAAGCATAAGCCTGCCGCACGACTGGGCCATAAAGGGGCCTTTTTATAAGGGCGCCAATACCATCATAGGCGGCGGAATGGGCCGCCTGCCTATACAGGGCGTTGCCTGGTACAGATGCAAGCTGGATATTCCTGTGGCTGATGCGGGTAGGTCTGTCTTTTTGGACATCGACGGGGCAATGTCATACGCTATGGTGTGGCTTAACGGCAAACTGGTTGGCGGCTGGCCCTATGGTTACAATTCGTGGCGGGTCGACCTCACCCAGTATATCATTCCCGGTAAAAAAAATCAACTGGCTATCCGGCTGGATAACCCTGTAAATTCATCGCGCTGGTATCCCGGCGGCGGTATTTACCGCAATGTATGGCTAACCAAAACAAACCCGGTACATATAGCGCAATGGGGCACCACTTGCACCACAAGTAATGTCTCGGGCAAGTCTGCAAAGATCTATCTGAAAGCAGTTATCGATAACAATTCAAAAACAGCCGGAACAATCGGCGTAAAAACCGAAATTTATTTGTTGGATGCTATAGGGCATAAAGTGGGCCAACCACTTGCTAAAACCAATTTGGCAAACACAATTATCAAGGCTGGTTCAACCGATACGGTTTCCGCTTCAATTACTATCATCAATCCGCATTTGTGGCAACCATTACCCAATAAAAACCACAGCCTTTATACCGCTGTTACCACCGTGTTTGCGAAAGGCAAACCTGTTGATACCTATGAGACACATTTCGGTATCCGCGATGTAGTGTTTGACCCCAATAAAGGAATTTTGATAAATGGCCAATTAGCCTTTTTAAAGGGAGTAGATCAACATTCGGACCTTGGTGCACTGGGTATGGCCTTTAATGAACGCGCCGCCGAGCGCCAGTTGGAGATATTGCGCGATATGGGCTGTAATGCCATCCGCATGGCGCATAATCCGCCCGCGCCCGAACTGCTGGAATTGACCGACCGTATGGGTTTTATGGTAATGGACGAAGTGTTTGACGATTGGGAGCGCAAGAAAACACCGCTCGATTTTCACCTTATCTTTCCCGACTGGCACGAGCAGGATATCCGTGCCATGATCCGCCGCGACCATAATCATCCGTCCATCCTGTTATGGAGTTTTGGCAACGAAGTTGGTGAGCAATATACCGATAAAGAAGGGGCGGCATTAGCAAAGCGTTTATATGATATCGCAAAAGATGAGGACCCTACAAGGCCGCTCACTTTATCTATGAACTACGCCAAGCCCGATATGCCGCTGCCAGGGATTGTGGATGTGATCAGCCTTAATTACCAGGGCGAGGGTATCCGTAACGCGCCTGCTTATGCCGGGCTAAAAGGCATTAACACACCGCCTTTGTTCCCCGCATTTCACAAAAAATTTCCTGGTAAAGTTATCATCAGCAGCGAGAATGCCGACGCGTTGAGCAGCCGGGGCGAATATGATTTTCCTGTTGATAAAGGCATAAGTGCGCCCGTAAAGGATGGACAGGGGGGCAACTCCCAAACCCAGCAGGTGAGCGCTTATGAACTTTACACGGCCGATTTTGGATCATCTGCCGATAAAGTTTTTGCAACCATGGCCCAAAACCCTTATGTAGCCGGTGGTTTTGTATGGAGCGGGTGGGATTACCTGGGCGAACCAACGCCGTATTACTCGGCCCGCAGTTCTTATTGCGGCATAGTTGATTTGGCGGGTTTTAAAAAGAACCGTTATTACCTGTACCAATCCCAATGGCGGCCCGAACTGCCTATGGCACACATCCTGCCGCATTGGAACTGGCCCGATAGGGTAGGCCAGGTTACACCGGTACACGTCTTCACCTCCGGCGATGAAGCCGAGCTATTTCTCAATGGCAAATCGCTGGGAAGGAAAAATATGGCGCAATATGAGTACCGCTTAAGGTGGGACGATGTACAATACGAACCCGGCGAACTTAAAGTGATAGCCTATAAGAACGGCAAAAAATGGGCAGAGGATGTAGTAAAAACTACAGGCGATGCGCAGAAGCTCCAAATGTCGGCAGACCGTTCCAATATCAATGCTGACGGAAAGGACGTGTCGTTTATTACCGTAAGTATTACGGATAAAAGCGGGCTAACCGTGCCCAATGCAAAAAACGCCCTTAGTTTTTCAATTGAGGGCCCCGGCGAAATAGTAGCTACTGATAACGGCGATGCGACAAACCTGGTACCGTTCCCGTCGCACCAGCGCGAGGCTTTTAACGGACTTTGCCTCGTTATCGTCCGTTCAAAACCGGGACAGGTGGGGACCATAAAGTTGAAAGCGGAAGGATCAAAATTAGAAAGCGGAACAATTGTGATAAAGAGTAAATAAAAGATAATACAAGCTTTGTGCTGCTCTGTGTAACCTCTGTGAACTTTGTGGTTAAACTCAACTCCCAAGTATTAACCACAAAGTTCACAGAGGTGGCACAAAGGACGCAGAGATATGGCGTGTTTATACTTTCGGTGGTTTTTGGGCGTAGGCGGTTACCGGTAACAACAAAGTGTTATTATAAGGGTTTTTTTTAATTTGTTTTTATGGCTTTTTAGCTAAAGTATATACACCCGAAAAGTCGCTGTCTTCAAAGTTAAACATGTCGTCTATGCTTAATGGTCTGGGGGATGATACCGGTTGTAATACCACGATATTTATGGGTTGAGCGCTGGGTTTCATTGGGATGATCGGTTCCACATTTAACTTAATATTATACCTGATGCTTTTTACATCACTGATGGAACCTTCCAGGTATTTTAATGGGATAGCCAGTTCATAAGTGTATCTCATCTTTTTATCAAAGTTTGCCCCCACTCTAATTCCCAGGGTGTTATAAACTGATTGGAATGGGTCGGTTATTTCGGGTATTCCCGTTATATGTATTTCCTTGTATATCTTCGGGATATCCCTGTTTGAAGAAGCTATTAATGTATCGATTTTTGTTTTATTCTTTATCGTATCTTCCTTTAATATTCCATAAACAAATAGCGGATTGTGTCCTTCCAACTCGCCTCTTTTCTTAAAAACAGGAAAAGTAACCGATAAGCTGCTTGTCTTTTTTGACAAAGGGATAATAGTAAAAGTAATCCCTCCCCTCAATATTTTTTTACCACCCGCTATGTCATCCATGCGCGCTGTTAAGTAAAGATTGTTATCATCATTAGATAACGTATAATAGATATGATTAGGCTGGTTATGAGCCTGGAACAGATCATCCCACTCCGTTGTTTTGCCATCAATTTTTATATTGGCGGGCGCCCATACGCTGGATGCCTGTACTTTGGGTAACTTTTGGGCGTAGGCAATACTCCCTATCAAGAAAAAAGCCGGTAATATTTTAAGGATATTTTGCATTGTGGGTTATGGTTTTAATTCTTGTGCGCATTCGTCTTTTCCGATACCTTGGCGACTGGTATTATTTTATTCGATCTTCTCGGGCTTAAATGGTGGAAGCAGCCATTTCATTTCACCTTTCGGATCTTTTTTACTTTTGAGTTCTTCGACTTTAAAATATTCATGTATCAAATCAGATCCGTCAGCAGGTCCGGGCCATATTTCACCCTTAAAAACAGCAACCCATTTACCGGGTTTATTATAAGGTTTTAGGTAATGCTCCGCATAGCCACTCTTCGAATACAAATTAACCAGGTAAGAAAATTGACCATAAGTTTTATCTACCCGCAGATCCTGCTTACCGGGCTTCCTGCTTTTATATAGCGGAAAATCATCGGCTTTATACTTTGCGAGCTCTGAATTGTTGATATACTTTCCATCTATCCAGACCGCATAAACAGCCGGTTGTGTTTTCCACGATGCAAATAGCTCATTTGTTGGCGACTTTTTAGGCAACCTGGCGGCAGGAAGCGCTGTTTTTTCTGCCGCCGTCATGTCATCATATTTTTGGGGCATATACTTACCATCCTTATTTTCTATCCATATCGTTGCACCTTTAAAAAAGGCTTCTTTATTAGGATCTCCTTCCGCCTTAAGATGATCGTTAAAAGCCATAGGACTAAATTTGGGATCTTTTGAAACAGACCTCATACTAAACAGGAACAACATAGCGGCAAGAACCGGAATTATCGCTAAGCGGGCAGTCCAGGTCTTTAATTTGGAGGTGGTTTTGATCATCATGGTCAATCTTTTTTTGAGTGAGTAATTTAGATTACTGGTTAGCGGAACAGCTGTTGTTATAACAGTTCTCTCCAGCAGGAGATACTGGTATGCGGAGACTTCAAACCTGCTCAAAACGGCTTCATCGGCAAGGAACTCGTGATTAAGCTGAATTGCTTTTTTATAGAAAAAAAAGACCGGGTTGAACCAGAACACGATCTTCAGCATCTCGATGAAAAGGATATCCCATGAATGCATCTGGCGCACATGTGCCAGCTCATGTTCCAGTAGTTGCCCATCTATGCCATCGTCCCGGTAATCATGTTCGTTAAGAAATATATAGCGCATGAAACTATGGGGCAACACATCATCTGTTAATAGTACCAATGATGCTCCATTTATTTTGCGCCCGGCATTTTTATTAATTCGCGACCGGATACGCAGGATGTTCCAGGTAAATTTTGATGCAAAACCAGCTGCCACTAATACATAAATGAATATCAGCAAAGCTTTCGGGTTATAAGGCGGCGAGATTTGTTTAACAGCTATGCTTTCTTTTACAGCCGACTGAACAGATTCGGGAATTTGTTGTTCGGTTATTGTTTTTGACAGAATTGGCGTATAGTTTAACGTTGCTGCGGAAATTTCAATAGTTATTAGCGGCAAACTCAGTCCTATCGCCAGGCTCAACAAAAGATAAAACCGGTTGAACTTGTGCATCTTCAGGTATTCAAGAAGAAGGTGATAAACGGCTAAAAGCAATGTCAGGCAGATAGCTGACTTTAACAGGTATGCTATCATTTTTTCTTTCTTTTAATTTCCGTTTCTATTATTTCTTTTAACTCCTCCAGTTCTTCTGAAGTTAAGTTGATCCTTTTAGTAAAAAATGAAGCAAATTGTGAAGCAGAATCATTAAAATAATTCTTTATCAGCCCGTTAACGTGCTTTGAAAAATAGTCTGTCTTAGCTACCATTGGGTAATATTCCCTTGAATTGCCATACACTTTAAAACCTACAAAGCCTTTATCGCCCATTCTCTTTAATAAGGTGGCTATAGTGGTTGGTGCAGGTTTTGGATCGGGGTATGAATCGATCAACTCTTTCATAAAAGACTTCTTCCGTTCCCACAGGTGCTGCATCAGTTGTTCTTCAGTTTTAGTAAGTTGCATATTCTACAAATAGTGTTTTATAACTACAAATGTAGAAACATATTTTGAATTTGCAAGTTTTTTTAGTGGGGAGGATAGAAAGGCGGAAAGACGGGAATTCAACAGGCGGGTATTCGGGCAAAAACGAGGGCGGAAGGCGCTAAATTAGAAAGCCAAACTATTTGATAAAGAGCAAATAAAAGATAATGGAGGCTTTGTGCCGCTCTGTGTAACCTCTGTGAACTTTGTGGTTAAACCCACCACACAGGTATTAACCACAAAGTTCACAGAGGTTACACAAAGGACACGGAGATATGGATGTTTATAATCAGATATTATTTTCCGTATTGCTCGTCCGTTACCTGCTCCATCCAATCAACCGGCGAACCGTTAAGCTTTTCCTGTATGGCAATATGGCTCATTGCGGTAGTTGCTGTTGCACCATGCCAATGTTTCTCGCCGGGCGCGAACCATACTATATCCCCCTGTCGGATATCCTCAATAACGCCGCCCTCGTGCTGCACCCAACCGGCACCTTTAGTGATGATAAGCGTTTGCCCCAGCGGGTGGGTATGCCATGCGGTACGGGCGCCCGGCTCGAACGTAACCAGCGCCATCGCTACACGGGCAGGGTCCGGCGGACTAAAAAGCGGGTCTATCCGTACCGATCCGGTAAAATATTCTGCCGGCCCTTTACCTGAAGGCTGTGAGCCGCCGCGTTTAATTTCCATAAATTTCTTAATTTATATTGATTAACAATATTTATGCATCAAAGTTTAGCGAATGAGTGACTCTGACGGACTGTAATAATTTTTACCCTCATCTGCACATCTGCACATCAAATCGTCAGTGCAGCCTTCACCAAATAAGGCAATATCTCTTTTTGGAAAGAAACAAAATTCTTGCGCACGTCCGAATCGCTTACCGATGTAAAGGCAAAACTAAACACAATGCTTTTGCTGCATTTAATGAGGAAGCGGATACGCTGCTGGTAGTTTTCCGCCCTGCGGATACCGTCCAGCTGGGTAAAGGAGGCGATAAGCAGGTCTTCCAGCTCGTTAGACAGGTTTTTCAAAAAATCCTGCGAGTTGGTGCTTTCGCGGATAAAATCCCAGCCGATAAACTCGTTGCAAACCGTATAGGATAAGCGGCAGGTTTTCATGATCAGCAGGCTTAGGTGGGCTTCATCGTCAACTTCGGCATGCTGGCTATGGATCAGGTCGTCAACACTTACGCGGATGTAATCCATCAGCAGGCTGTGTAAAACATCCTCTTTACTTTCAAAATACTTATAAATTGTGGCTTTGGCAATTTTAGCCCGCCGGGCAATTTCGTTTACACTTGTTTTATGGTAACCAAATTTGCGGAACAGTTCCTGCGCGGCACGCTTAATGCTATCTTTTATTTTGTCAGCTTCCATGTATCAATTCGATACAAATATCTCAAAATTACTCACATTTACCGCATAAGCCCTTAAGGATCTTGTAGCCGGGGCCTTTACAGGCGTACCATCAGTTAAAGAAAATTTAGAGCCGCTGCATGGGTCGGTTGCGGTTAGGCTGGGGTTGTCTAAAGTTATGGCACAATGATTTTGCGGCTGATAGCTGCTGCAACGGTCATAGGCCGCATAGCTGCCATCCGCTTCGCGGAAGATGACCAGCCCGGCAACGCCGTAACCATTAACAATAACGGCCCCGTTTATGGTTTTTAAAGCGCTTAAACGCGGGTCGGTAAGGCTGGCCTCAAAATTTACCGCTACACTGGGTATTACATCGCCCGGTTTAACACAGGACAGGCAACTTAAAATTAACAGCCCTATAAAGCTTATTTTTTTCATTTAAATGATCTCTGTTTGAAATTGCTCCAGGAAACGGACATCGTTCTCAGAGAATAAACGCAGATCGCGTATAACATATTTTAAGTTGGCAATTCTTTCCATCCCCATACCAAACGCGAAGCCGGTATATACCTTGCTGTCAATACCGCAATTTTCCAGAACGTTAGGGTCAACCATGCCGCAGCCCAATATCTCTACCCAACCGCTGTACTTGCACATATTACAGCCCGATCCTTTACAGATGGTGCAGGATACATCCATCTCGGCAGATGGTTCTGTAAACGGGAAATAAGACGGGCGGAAACGCACTTTTGTTCCCTCGCCATATAATTCCTGTACAAAGTGATATAGTGTTTGCTTCAGATCGGCAAAAGACACATTTTCATCCACATACAAACCTTCTACCTGGTGAAAAAAGCAATGTGCACGTGCAGATATAGCCTCATTACGGTAAACCCTGCCCGGCATAATAGCACGGAACGGCGGCTTGCCGTGCTCCATCATCCGCACCTGTACAGATGAGGTATGCGTGCGCAAAGCGATATCGTCCTTGCCGCTATTTTTCTTGATAAAGAAGGTATCCTGCATATCCCTTGCCGGGTGCTCTTCGGGGAAGTTCAATGCCGAAAAATTATGCCAATCGTCCTCAATCTCCGGCCCTTCGGCCACCACAAAACCTAACCGCTTAAATATATCAACTATCTCGTTCCGCACTAAAGATAAAGGGTGACGTGAGCCAATAGTTAAACCATCGCCAGGAAGAGTGAGATCGATATCGGATTTCGGATTTTCAATTTCGGATTTAAGATTTTCCTTTAGGTCATTATATTTTTCTTCGGCTAATTGCTTAAACTGGTTAAGCACTTTGCCAAAAGTGCGTTTCTCTTCGGGGCCTACGGTTTTAAATTGCTCAAACAGGTCCTTAATAATTCCCTTGGTACCTAAAAACTTTATCCGGAATGTTTCCAGTTCATCCGCGTTAGCAGGCGAAAAGGCGTTTATTTCGGCGGTATATTTATCTATTTGGTCTTGCATTATAGTATTTGTAAAAATTGTTCCGCGGTCATGACTGGCAGATCAAATTGTTTGTAGTGTTTTATGTTCCTGCTGATTACAAGTTCGCAATTGTGCTTTTTAGCTATAAAAAATTGAATGGTATCTTCAAAGTCAATATGAATACTATTTAATGCTTGCAAAATATTCTCTGATTCAAAAGGTAACATATCGACAATGGAACACAACGTTTTTAATTGTTCTTTAGCTACAGATCTGTTGAATTTCTTTGCCACCATGTAAAAGACGTTCGCAAATATCAGGGTAGATGAACATAACTCGTAATTTCGATCCCGGCTTTCCTGTAACAAAAGCTGCCCATATCTATTAAAAGGCTCTCTCGACAGCAACACATCAAGCAAGACATCGCTATCAACAAATATCTTTTTATAGTCCATGTTTTTCTTTCAGGTATTCATACTTTACGTCCCAAATATTAACATCATCCGGGTACTTTCCCTTAAGTATGCCTGACAAAGCCAGAATATCATCTGATATTTTTACATCTTTATATTTTTCTAATAAAGGATCTTTTTTCTTTCTCTTTTTAGCCAACTCATTTATCAGCGTTTTAAACAATTTAGATACACTAATATTATCTTCTGATGCAATACTTTTTGCCATCAAAACAGTGTCTTCGTCAGCACTTAATGTCAATTTTACAGTTGCCATATCATTCTATTTTATACGTACAAATATAAAAAATCTATACGTATTATTTTATCACCTTTAATTCCTTACCCACCTTGGTAAATGCCGCGATAGCCTTATCCAAATGCCCCATATTATGCGCGGCTGATATTTGCACACGTATGCGCGCCTTGCCCTGTGGTACTACCGGGTAATAAAACCCGATAACATAAATACCTTCGTCCAGCATTTTGGCGGCAAACTCTTGCGCCAGCTTGGCATCATACAGCATTACGGGTACAATAGGGTGTACACCCGGTTTAATATCAAAACCGGCATCCGTCATTTTTTTGCGGAAGTACTGGGTATTGCTTTCCAGTTTATCGCGCAGCTGTGTGGTTTCGCTCAACATATCTAAAACAGCTATAGAGGCACCCGTAATTGATGGCGCTAACGTATTCGAAAATAAATAAGGGCGCGAACGTTGCCTCAGCATATCAATAATTTCTTTCCTGCCGGAGGTAAACCCGCCCGATGCACCGCCCAATGCCTTGCCTAACGTACCGGTAATGATATCTATCTTTCCCATCACGTTATGATGCTCATGTGTGCCCCGCCCGGTTTTACCCATAAAGCCCGAGCAATGGCTCTCGTCTACCATCACCAAAGCATTATACTGTTCGGCCAGCGCGCAAATTTTATCTAATTGCGCAATAGTACCATCCATAGAAAAAGCGCCATCGGTCACAATAATACGGTGACGGCATCCGGCGGCTTCCTTAAGCTTAGCTTCCAGGTCGGCCATGTCATCATGTTTATAACGCTGGCGCTGGGCCTTGCATAAGCGCACGCCGTCAATAATGGACGCATGGTTCAGCTCGTCGGATATAATGGCATCCTGCTCGTTAAACAATGGCTCAAACACCCCGCCGTTGGCATCAAAGGCAGCGGCATATAAAATGGTGTCTTCGGTGCCTAAAAACTCGGCTATCTTCTTTTCCAGTTGTTTATGTATATCTTGTGTACCACAAATAAAACGTACAGACGATAGGCCGTAGCCGTGGGTATCCATCACTTTTTTAGCGGCCTCAATTACTTTTGGATTGGATGAAAGCCCCAAATAGTTATTGGCGCAAAAGTTTATCACTTCCTTGCCGCCCTGCACGGTAATATCAGCGCCCTGCGGCGAGGTTATTATTCTTTCGCGTTTGTAAAGGCCGGCTTGTTCAATTTCTGCAAGTTCCTGTTGTAAAACAGGCTTTAAAGTGTTATACATAATTATAGTTAATAGCGTTTGCAAAATTAAACATTAACGCCGCATTTTAGGTGCGCAAAACACGCTTTATAATTTATAACAAACATTTTAGGTTAAAAACCCTTTAATGTAAATAGTATGAAAAGATATTTACTGTTCACTTTTATTACGTTAACGTTCTTAACCTTCAAAGCATCTGCACAGCAATTTGTTTTGTCGGGCCGGATAACCGATCAAAAAAACAATCCGGTGGCGTTTGTATCGGTCTATATCAAAAACTCAACTTACGGTACTACCACTAATGAGAACGGTACTTATCAATTTAAGCTAACCCGCGGCAATTATGATATAGTTTACCGTTATGTAGGTTACCAGGAACAAATTGAAAAGGTAACCATAACCGACCATGACGAGCAGCGGGATGTGCAGCTACAGGATGAGGTGTTTAAATTAAGAGAAGTGTTGGTTAAGGGCAATCGCGATACGGCAGCTATGAATATTATGCACAATGTAATTGCCAAACGCGAGTTTTATTTGAACGAAGTTAAGTCCTACTCGTGCGTAGCTTACATAAAAGGGATGCAGCGGTTAACCAAGGCGCCAAAATCATTACTGCGCGAGGGAGTTTCAAAAAAACTGGACCTGGATACCAACGGCAGGGGGATAATTAACCAGTCGGAATCGTTATCGGATTTTAGCTTCCAGTTACCCCATAAATTTAAAGAGGTTACCATATCTTCCCGGTTGGCGGGTATCGAACCAAGTTTTGGGTACAGTAAAGCTTCCGACCTGCAGACCGATTTTTACGAAAATATTTTTACCATTAAAGGTTTAAGCAGCCATGGCTTTGTTTCGCCGGCGGCTAAAAACGCGTTTTCTTATTACAGGTACCGGCTGGCGGGTACCACTACCGAAAATAACCGGGTTATTGATAAGATAGAACTCATACCGCTGCATGAGCACGACCCCGCGTTTAAAGGATATATTTATATTTTGGAAGGCGACTGGCGCATTTATAGTGTAGATGTTTACCTGACAAAAAAAGATAACGACTTAAACCTGGTGGATACCATGGCCATAAGCCAGCAGTATGTACCCATAAAAGATAATATCTGGAAACCAGCATCGGTGAAATATAATTACAAGGGCGATGTATTCGGGTTTTATTTTGAGGGTTATTATATCGGTATTTACAATAACTATAAGTTTGATATTGCAGCCCCGCCCGGCTATTTTAATGGCGAGGTGCTTAAAATAGATACTGCCGCCAACATAAAGCCCGAATCTTATTGGGTGGCTAACCGTCCCGTTCCGTTAACGCCGCAGGAATCTTTGTACTATCATAAAAAAGATAGCAGCGATGTTGTTAAACAAACCAAGCCATATTTAGATTCTTTACAGCATGTAAAAAATAACCTGATTGTTATACCCTATACCGTATTTGGCTACACCGCAACCAGCCGCGACAAAAAAGATTCTTTGTACGTATATCCGTTCCTGCAAACGGTGTTTTATAATACCGTGGAAGGATATGGCTTAAATTTAAAGGTGCGTTATTCAAAAACCCTGCCCGATTTTCGCTCCATCACTTTAATACCCGCTATCCGTTACGGTTTTGCCGATAACCAGTTTAACGCCAACTTCCATATCAAGTATAATTACGATCCGTTTAATGCAGGCAACTACTTTTTAGATTTTGGTACCGATGTGCTCGACCTGAATAATGTGGGCACGCGTTCAAATTACTTCAATACCCTAAGTACTTTATTGAGTAATAACAACTATGTTAAATACTATCATGCGCAATTTGCCGGTTTTGGGTACCAGCACGAAATAGCCAACGGGGTACTTTGGACCAGCAATTTATCCTACGCCAACCGCACGCAAATGTATAATATATCGTACAATCATATTTTTGTAAGTAAGACCAGGGCATATACTTCTAATAATCCACTGGCGCCGGGCGGTACGCCGGCGGATGACCGGTCTTTATTATTTCCGCAAAACCAGGCGTTAACTTTTAAAACATCGTTTAAAATCACGTTCGATCAGCAATATATTACCCGGCCAACGGGCAAGGTTTATTTGCCATCGCCTTATCCAACACTTACTGCAAGTTACCGCGCAGGGATACCCGGCATATTAGGATCTGATGTGAACTATAATTTTGCTTCTTTGGGAATATCGCAGGACAGGATGCAATTAGGCTTATTAGGCTATTCATCTTTCCAGTTAACGGCAGGCACCTTTTTTGGCAGCAATAAGTTGTATTTTATGGATTATTACCACTTTTTGGGTAACCAGGGTACCACTTTCGACCCTACCTATGTGGGTAGTTTTCACTTTTTACCTTTTTACACTTTTAGCGCTAACAGCAAGTTTTTTGAAGCTCATTACCAACATAATTTTTCGGGCACACTGCTAAATAAGGTATCGTTTTTAAGAAAGTTCAAACTGGAAGAGATCGTCGGCGCCAATTACCTTACCGAATATAATAACCCCAATTACACCGAGTTTTATGCCGGCCTGCAACGCCTCATCTTCCGTGTTGACTACGGCGTATCTTACGCCGGTAATAAAAAATATCTGCAGGGGATAAGAATATTTTACGGGATAAGATAGGGAGGCTTAAAGCAGAAAGCTTTGCACTTTCAGCTTTTTGCTTTATTCTTTCGGCTCAAAAACTTATCTTTGCCCCTCATTTAACACCGTTTGCAGCGGTATCAATGATTTATGGAAAAATATAACACACTACTGTACTATTGTTATTCGACAATAGCAGACGGCGAGCAATTTGCTGCCGATCATTTAAAATTTTGTAAAACTCTGGGCTTAACCGGGCGCATTATTGTGGCTACCGAAGGGCTTAACGGTACCGTTTCGGGCACCGCCGAATCTTGCAAAATCTACATAGATACTTTACATGCCGACCCGCGTTTTGCAGGTATTGATTTTAAGGTGGATGCGGTGGATACGCCTTCGTTTGTAAAAATGCACGTGCGTTATAAGTCAGAGATCGTACACTCCGGCCTGCGCGATCCGAATATCATCAACCCGCAATTACAAACCGGCAAACATTTAGAGCCAAAGGAATTTTTGGCGATGAAGGACCGCGAGGATGTGGTAATACTGGACGTACGCTCTAATTACGAGCACTCTTTAGGCAAATTTAAAAACGCCGTAACGCTGGATATTGAGAATTTCAGGGATTTCCCGGCTATGATAGAAGAACTGGCGCAATACAAGGACAAAAAGATACTCACCTACTGCACCGGCGGTATTAAATGCGAAAAGGCATCGGCCCTGCTGTTGCACGAAGGCTTTAAAGATGTTTACCAGTTGCACGGTGGCATCGTCAAATACGGCAAGGAAGCCGGCGGCGAAGATTTTGAAGGCAAATGCTATGTGTTTGATAACCGTTTATCTGTTGATGTGAACCAGGTAAACCCGGTTGTTATATCCACCTGCTACAATTGCGGCACCACTACGCATAAAATGATCAACTGCGCCAACCCCGAGTGCAACGAGCATTTTACCCAATGCGATGCCTGCGGCGAAAAAATGGACGGCTGTTGCAGCGATCTCTGCAAAACACACCCCCGCAAACGGGTTTATGATGGTACGGGCTATTATGTAAAAATTCCGCAGCCGGTTAATGTGGGTAAAAAAATGCTTGTTTAACAACAAACTACCCAACCACCGCAGTCGCTCGGCTCCAGCCGAGTGACCTATATTCATAGGCCTCCGGCCTATAGGGTGTGTTTGATTGATATATCCCTGCGGCAAGATGCCGCTTTATATTGCTCACTCGGCAAGAGCCGAGCGAGTGCATTTGTTGCATTTGTTTTTTATTTATCCGCAGTCGCTCGGCTCCAGCCGAGTGACTAATATTTGTAGGCCTCCGGCCTATAGATTATCTGATTGATATATCCCTGCGGCAAGATGCCGCTTTATATTCCTCACTCGGCAAGAGCCGAGCGAGAGCGGTTGTTGTTAGTATGTTATTCTTAACTTTCGTCAACCTTAAAAGGCGAATCCGGATTGGCGCTGCTATAAACGTAACTGGCTTCATCATTTACCTGCAAAGCAGCAACCGGGTTATGATGAATATAATTCTTCTTTTGTTCAAATACTGCCCCGGTAAATAATTCTGTAGGATGTGTTGTTTTTTGCCAAAACTGGTATTCGCTATTTTGCTTATTAAATTTGGCAAAATATTTAAACAAATGGAGCAACCACTCCTTACGGCTTTCTAACGGGTTATTCTCAATCATTTCTATTATCCGCTTTGCGGTATAACTTTTCAGGTCGCGGATAATTGCGGGCAATTTCGCTTCATCGCTTGCAATTATCAAGTGTATATGACTGCTCATTATACAATAGGCATAAACTTTTAAACCTTTGTTTTTACGGCAATACTCCAGGTTATTTATAAACTCATCGCAATAATCATTACGGATAAATACATCTATCCAGCCAACAACTGTTAGCGTAACAAAAAATGGATAATCGGTATTGGCTTTACGTAGCTCAGACATTAAATTGACTTTTTCTACTGCGGCAAGATGCCGCTTTATATGGCTCACTCGGCAAGAGCCGAGCGAGTGCATTTTTTATTTTTTTTCCGCAGTCGCTCGGCTCCAGCCGAGTGACCAATATTACAAGGCCTCCGGCCTGCAATCATCACCCCACCAACTCCATCATCTCCAAAATACTATCCGCATACTCACGGTTATTAGCCAGGCGCGGCACTTTGTGCTGCCCACCCAATTTGCCTTTTTTCTTAAGCCAGTTATAAAAAGTACCTTTTGGCGCCCTTCTCACTATCGGACGGCGCAAAGCCATGTCCTTGAAGCGTTTACTGTCGTAATCAGAATTGATACGGCGCAGGGTTTCATCCAGCAGGTCTACAAAACGTTCAAACTCGGCGGGCTTCTTTTCAAATTCTATTATCCATTCATGCGCGCCACTTTGGTCGCCATCAAAATATACGGGGGCAGCCGTATAATCCCTGATGATAGCTCCAGTTTGCTGGCAGGCCTCATCTAACGCGCGTTCGGCATTGTCAATTATCAACTCCTCGCCAAAGGCATTAATAAAATGCTTGGTGCGCCCGGTAATTTGTATCCGGAAAGGAAATAGCGAAGTAAACCGTATGGTATCGCCTATTAAATAGCGCCATAACCCGGCGTTGGTG
>Ga0193702_1000392_pt1 | contig 15599 bp, 9 predicted proteins | sample U3a1metaG_FD_143060 | JGI IMG/M metagenome (GOLD analysis project Ga0193702, IMG submission 143060) | Soil microbial communities from a riparian zone of the East river system, Colorado, United States - U3a1 | ecosystem: Environmental > Terrestrial > Soil > Riparian zone | place: USA: East River... | reverse complement strand
TCCGGGGTAATCTTGGTTAATATTTTAGTCAGCAGGGAATAAACCCAAACCGATGCGCAATGTAAATTATACCAGTATTATAGTAGGTTTTATGCTGCTGTTACACTAAAATAGTGTTAACAGGGTGTAACAGCAAAAAGTTGGCCCGAAGTACTAAAAAGTGCGTTTTTGCATTAATAACGCACTTTTTACCTCATCTGCTATGGTGAAAAATGCGAAAAGTGCTGACAAACCAGTGTCAGCGTTTTTTGGAAAAAATTGCGTATGCCCCTCCTGCTCTAAAAAGCGATTTTTCTTGTCCCGGCAATCTTAAAATCCTATAAATCATAGTTCAAAATTATACCTTTGCGGCTTTAAAGCATCCGGAAAGCAGATGAACGAGCAGATAGAGAAACTACAGCAGGCTATTGAGCCTTTAAGGCAGCAGATAATTAACCATAAAGTTTACAGTTTAATAACCAGTATTGATGACCTGGGCATTTTTATGAATCATCATATTTATGCCGTTTGGGATTTTATGTCGCTGCTGAAAGCTTTGCAGCAAAATTTAACCTGTACTACAGTGCCCTGGTTCCCGGTTGGGTCGGCAAATACCAGGTATTTAATTAACGAGATAGTAGCCGGTGAAGAATCAGACATAGATGGCGAGGGTAACCGTAAAAGCCACTATGAAATGTATTTGGATGCTATGCAGCAATGTGAAGCGGAACCGGTAACTTTTTTTGACTTTATTGCTGCGCTTAAAAGTTCAGGCAATGTTAGCACTGCTTTTGATGCTTTGGATACCCCGCTAACAGTACAGGGCTTCGTTGAGCATACTTTCGAAGTAATAAACAGCGGCAAATCCTATTTACAGGCAGCAGTGTTTACATTCGGCAGGGAAGATCTTATCCCCAATATGTTCCTTTCCATAGTTAACGATTTAAACAGCAAATTCCCCGGACAAGTATCCCAGTTTAAATACTACCTGGACAGGCACATAGAGGTTGACGGCGATCATCACAGCCACCTGGCATTGGAGATGACCGCCGAGCTGTGTGGCACTGATCCGCAGAAATGGGAGGAAATAAGGGCAGCGTCAATCATAGCGCTGCAAAAGCGGATAGGCTTGTGGGATGGCGTGTATGAGGAGATCACAAGCAGCAGGGTTATGGCTGATAATTTATAGCATTATTCTCCGCTTAAATAATCGGCCAGATCACCTTTACCATTAGTTTCCATTGCCCTTTCAAGCCAACCATCACCTATTGAAATAAAACCGTCAAATTCCGGTTTCCCCTCATCATGCAATTTTGCCTGCACTGCCCTCGTAAGGTAATGCTCGTAAATATCAAGCACATGAACTGCATATGCCTGCACGAGTTTTGGGTTATTTTGCACAATAATCAGGTTTTCATCGTTGCTGTATGATGCCTTAAACCCTGCATTATGGCTGCCGAATACTACTGCCGCGTTTTCAGAGAAAGGGTCAATAACAACTATTTTATCATGGATGATAGCATGCCCTGCGCTATACAATTCGGCCTCAAAACTACCTACAATGTCATTTTCTCTAAAGTTATATGCCCTAACTATGTGTACATTTTTATTATCATAGGTTGTGGGGGTTGGCACCTTAATATCTGATGGGGCTTTTGAATCATCATCGCCGGAGTCGCTGTCATCTTTTTTAGGTGGAGCAACATAATTAGGCATAGCTGTAGGATCACTTACAGCGCCGTACACCAGCAGCGAACTGTCCTTGCTGCCAAGATCGATAGCCTCGGTGATAACATTGGTCATAATATCGCTGTCTGCCGCGTTATTAGATCTGCCGGGCAAAAAAACAGCAAAAAATATAGCTTTGTCCGCCTTGCGCATCAATGAGTACACAAATGAAAGATCAGGGGGCATTTGTTTTTTATCCACATTTACTTTCATGGTATTTGGTGAAAACCAAACGGTTATTTTGGTGCCGTCAGCAAGGGTAACCGGGCTTTTCGGTACAATATCTGCTGATCGTAATGTAGGTCCCTGTACATTTTTGCCTGCGGCTGATACAGGACTTGGTGTTTTAAACAATGCTGTATCAGCCTTTAATTGGTCCCAGTAATCATCGTAATACTTTGCTAGCGCGCCTGATTCTATTACAACGGCATTATTACTTTGTGCGCAAAGTCCGTTTGAAGTCCAGTTTGTACTGCCTGTCATTACAGATTTCGGATCATCATTTTCAAGATATATCACAAATTTATTGTGTCCAATATGTGCATTATTAAAATAACGGTCATGTACGGTTATTCCTGCATTCTTTAGTTTTATCCTGTTTGCGCTGTTCTCATCATCCCAGCCATTAGCGCCTTTTGAGGTGTTTGATAAAATAATTTCGACCTTATCTTTTACAGACAATATAGCGTTAACCAGTTCATCATCGTCAAGTTCATACAATGCCAATTTTAATTTCGCATTCTCTTTATCCTTTGCCTGCAGCAAAAGCATTTTCAATGTATTAAGAACCTCTCCTGTTAAATATTTCCTTATGACGTTACCCTGGATTTTTATTGCCCCAGTTAGAGCATCCTTTAAATTTTTACCCGGATACATTGCTTTTAATGTATGCGTCAGCCATTGCGTGGCTAAAATTCCATTGGTAAATGTAGCCCTTATGTCGCCATACTGAGTACCAACCTCTACTATATTTGTAGTAAAACCTTCATCCAAATAAGATAGCTTAACGAGTTTTCCGTGGTAAGTGACTGGCAAGGTGGTTGTTACCTCTGTTAGGGCTGGGTTGTGTGCCACAATCGGACGGATTAAATATTGAACTTTTGTGTTTTGTTTGTTAAGTGCAAGTTGGTCTCTTTTTTTTACCAGGGTAAGATCGCGCCAGCTTAACTTTTGAACAGGCCAAACACTAGTATTTTGAGGTTTCCAATCGGGATTCGATTGTCCTTTAAACGGCACCCATGCCGGAAGAATCGAGTTCTGTGTAGTATCATCAGGGTAAATCCGTGTGATTTCAAATCCAAGACAGCTATTTATCATTGAATCAACTTTCCACGAAATGTAGGCAACTTCGCCATTACTGTAAGCTTTGGCTTTAATAATTCTGCTCATATTGTTTAAGGTTAGGTTATTTAATATGTAAATGTAAAAAAATATTTTACAGATCAAGCCAAAAGTAATTGATTAACAACAATTTAACATGATTTAAATGTGTTCGCAAACAAATAACCGGTGAGCCTAATTGTACATCAGCAAATAAGTATATCGTTATGAATTTTCTATTGACAGATCAAATAACAGTGTAGTGAAATGTTTACATAGTTTGGCTGCTAAAGAAACATTTTACCATCCCCCGCGTTTGTATCGCATAATAATTAGTTTAGTTTTGGATAAATATTTCTAGATGCAGCGCCCAAGTCTTAAAAACATACACATTAATCCTAAATATATCCGCATTGCGGCAATTGTGCTGGCTTCCCTGTTTGTCCTGTTTTTGATAGGGGGCTACATTGCCTATTCAAAACGCGAAACCCTGCTTCAAAACGCAATAGCAAAAGCAAAGGCAAAAGCCAGGAGCACCTATAATTTAGACCTTGAAATTGGTTCGGCGCATTTTACAGGGCTTAGTACCGTTGCGTTCAGAGATATTACAGTAGTACCCGATCATCGCGACAGCCTGTTAAGCATCAAGCAGTTCCAGGTAAGCGTTAAGCTGTTCCCGCTGATATTTGGCAATGTTAAACTGGCTGACGTTGAACTGGAACAGGGGCATCTGAACCTGACCGACATAAAGCACATAAAAAATTTCGATTTCCTTTTTAAAAAGAAACGCGATACTACCGTAAAAACAAAGGTTGACCTTTCTGAACTATCCAACAACCTGATCAACCAGCTGCTTTATAAAATTCCCGATAACCTCAAGCTGAGCAATTTTTTGGTGTCTTTTAAAAATGATAGCAGCAGCTTTACCGCATTGGCGCAATCTGCAATAATAAAAGACGGGCAGCTAACTTCAACTATCAATGTAGATAATGGACTAGCCTTGTGGCATTTTGACGGCCGCATGCACCCTTCAGACAAAGACATTGATATTAAGCTTTACGCTGAAGGGAAAAAAGTTGAAATTCCGTTTATTGAAAAGCGCTTCCATTTAAAAGTAACTTTTGATACGGTAAGCACCCGTTTGAGCAAGGTTGAGCATAGCAATGGCGAAACCCGGATCTATGGCTACTGGGGCGTAAAAAACCTCCTTATAAATCATCCCGGCCTGTCGGCAAATGATATCATTATCCCCAATGCGGGTATTGACGCCAACCTGTTTGTAGGGCAGAATTATTTATCGTTAGACAGCACATCAACTATCCACCTAAAAAAAATAACAGCACATCCCTATATAAAATACACGCTTAACCCGGTTAAAATTTACGAGTTAAAACTTAACAGCGGCTGGCAAAATGCACAGGATATTTTTGACTCGTTCCCAACGGGCATGTTTGAGTCGCTCGACGGGATCCAGGTTACGGGTAAATTGAACTATAACCTCAATATTTTCTTAAACACCGCCAGGCCTGATGATGTTCAGTTTGATTCGCGCCTGGATAAGCAAGGGTTTAACATAGTTAAATATGGCAAAACCGATTTAACCAGGCTAAACAAGGTTTTTGTTTATACGCCATACGAAAAGGGTAAACCTATGGGGCCGCATATAATTGGTCCTGAAAACTCGTATTATACGCCGTTGGAAGACATTTCGCCAAACCTGCGCAATGCAGTAATGACAGCCGAAGATCCGTCTTTTTATACCAATCATGGTTTTGTTGAGGAGTCGATCCGCAAGTCACTGGCTACTGATTTTAAGGACAAAAAGTTTAAGCGGGGCGGCAGCACCATCTCCATGCAGCTTGTTAAAAACACCTTTTTAAGCCGCGAAAAAACCCTTTCCCGCAAAATTGAGGAGATCCTGATTGTGTGGATGATTGAGAATAACCGCATTATGAGTAAAAACCGGATGCTGGAGGTTTATTTTAATATTATAGAATGGGGCCGTAATGTTTATGGAATTGGCGAAGCTTCAAGATATTATTTTGGCAAAGCGCCGTCTGAGCTTACCATTGGCGAAAGTATTTATTTGGCAAGTATTGTGCCGCACCCTAAAACCGGGCTATACTCATTTATGCCCGATGGCTCGTTGAGGCCAGGCTTGGCAGGTTATTTTAACCTGATAGGCAACCTGATGGCCGGGCACGGTAAGGCGCAGCGCGACAGCAGTAATTATGGTTTTTATGATGTACGCTTAAAAGAAAGTATGCGGCGCGAAGTTGCCCCGGTTAGCACCACCGTGGCCGACAGCCTGATGAAGCAAAACGATGATGATGAAGCAGCTGTTCCGGTAGTTTTTACGGAACCTGAAGTAAAGAAGCCGACATTTTTTCAACGGTTATTTGGCAAGAAGGATACTACTGCCAAAAAGGAAGAAATAAAGAAGGTTGATGCAAAGGAAAAGTTAAAGGCTGACATTCAAAAACTGAAAGACGAAGAGAAGCGAAAAGAAGCATTAATTGATACAGCCGGAAAAACTAGGAAAGAGATCCGCCAGGAAAAAAGAAGACTTAGAGATGAGGAGAAGGAAGCAGAGAAGGCGCTGAAGGAGTTGGTTAAGGAATAGGAAGCTCTTATGCCTTTCTTCTCTCAGGATGTTTTATGTACTTCTCAAACTCGCAAAAGCCCTTACAGGGAAAGTACCTGCGCCTTCAATTTTTGGCGGTACCGCGCTAAACAGGTAATCGCTTTCTGGCAGCAATTCAAGGTTACATAAATGCTCAACTATTAATATTTCTGCGCTTAGCAGCGTGGTATGCACAGGCCTTGTTTTACCTGTGGTATTATCAATGTTATGGCTGTCAATCCCTACCAGTTTAATATCGCATTCCTTTAAATATATTGCGGCCTCTTCAGTTAGGTAAGGGTGCCCTTCAAAATAATTGGTGGTGTTCCAGTGTTTTGCCCAGCCGGTATAAACCAGCACCGCCTTGTTCCTGATCTCTTTGCCGGTAAAATATTCCTTGCCAATTGCCGTAGCATCTTTTGCGTTAATGGTGATGGCGTCCAGTTCGGCACATTGTTCCAAAGCTATCTGCGAAAGGTCTTTACCATGCTCAAACCTGTGGAACGGGCAATCTAGATAGGTACCGGTATTGGTAACCATCTCAATCTTCCCTATCTGAAATTCAGTCCCGGCTTCATAAAATTCTTTTGATCTTTCCCGGCTCAGGTAATCGCATATTATTGGGGCGGGCAACCCTTTGTAGGTTACCAGGCCATCAAAAACGGTATGGCTCAGGTCAATCAGCTGCTCATCTGATGACGCATCAACAGGTTTACGTTTATGCTTTTCTTCAATATAATACTTGTTCAGGATCTTTACTTCGCCCACCATCAGTAGCTGCATGTCCTGCACAATATAGTCGGCTAATTCCTTATCACTAATCGTATCGCCATCAATATCCAGCCGGAAATCCTGTCCCTGGATGCCGCCGCCATTGGTAAAGGCTATGTCGAAATCAAAAACAACTCTTTTGTCAGGCATATTAGTTAGATTGAAGTGTTAGACAGTACATGATGGTGGTACTTAATTTAAAATATAAATTTGTTATTGTCTGGCAAACCTAATCAGATCTACCAATTATGAGAAACAAAGTGTCAACTTTTTTAGGATGTTTAGCAATCTTTTCGTGCTTTTTAATGGCTGGCAGCGCAAGCGCCCAAAAAACAAACCAAACAGTTAAAAAGAAATATGATGTAGCCGCGTTCCTATACCCGGCCTATATCAGTAACGAGCCACGCATCCGCCCGTTTTGGCCGTCTGGAATAGGGGAGTGGGAAACCGTTACCAACATGCAGCAACGCTACCCGGGCCATTATTGGAACCGTAAACCTTTGTGGGGCACCGTAAATGAAGCCGACCCCGCCGTAATGGGGATGGAAATTAACGAGGCGACAAAGCACGGCGTTAACGTTTTTATTTTCGACTGGTACTGGTATGATGGCCGGCCATTTATGGAGACGACATTAGACAGTGGCTTTTTAAAGGCTGATAACGTAAATAAAATGAAGTTTTATTTAATGTGGGCCAATCACGATGTGGTGAATACCTGGGATACCCGGTTGAATAAAATTAATGATGGCAACGTAATTTGGACGGGAAAGGTAAACCGTGAGGAGTTTGAAAAAATTTGCAAGCGAAATATTGAAAAGTATTTTAAGCTGCCGCAATATTACAAGATAGACGGAAAGCCTGTGTTTATGATTTACGATGTGCCCCAGCTTATAACGGGCCTTGGCGGAATAGAACAAACAGCCGCCGCCCTGAAGTGGTTTAAGGAGGAAACGATAAAGGCGGGTTTTCCGGGGCTGGAACTGCAATTAACCATGTGGTCCATAAACGTTAACTATAGCGGGTTTGACGGCAGCAAGACTAAAAATCCTGAAAATGCATTTGTAAAAAAATTGGGCTTTACCAGCGCAACGCATTACCAGTTTGTGCACTTTACCAATGTGAACGATGATTACCTCAACATCATCGACCGCGCAAAAAAAGAATGGGCCCGCATTGATACCGCATTTACCTTAAAATATTATCCCCATGTAAGTATTGGGTGGGACAACAGTCCGCGCACGGGGCAAAGCGCAGTAGTTAAAAACAACACCCCGGAAAATTTTGCCAAAGCATTGCAAATGGCCAAAGATTACGTTGATGCCCATCCTCACCAGGCGCCGCTAATAACCATAAACAGCTGGAACGAATGGACCGAAACCAGTTACCTTGAGCCTGATAATGTTTATGGATATGGGTATTTGGATGCGGTGAAGAAGGTGTTTGGGGGAGAGAAGTAAAATCAATAAGCCGTTATCATTGATAGTCCGATAAGATTTTTATACTATGTTTACAACATATTTTTATGTAATAGCGCTTTCTTGATCACAATGAGCTTTGACCTTTACTTTTACAAGAAAAAAGACAACCCGGTAACAGAACGAGATGTTGCAAACTATTTATCTAATAACTTGCCATTTAACACCAGCCAATCCCCCCGGCAGTGGGATTGCGAAAACCCTGAAACCGGTGTTTATTTTGTAATAGAATGGAATGAGCCGGATGTGGAGGATGAAGAGTTTGATGGATTTACAAATCTTAATTTTAGCTTCAGCTTAAACTTTTTTCGCCCCGAATTTTTTGGTATAGAGAGTTTTCCAATAATTGAAAAATTTGTGGATGACCTTGATCTATTCATTTTTGATCCACAAGATTTCAACGAGCACGTTGTCCCTGTCAAATTTCCGAATGGCTATTTAAAAGAGGAATGGATAACACACAACAATCAGGTTACTTTGGATCAGTTTGAAAAGTTAAATTTCAAATATATGCCTGTTGAAAAATCAAATTATGTATGGAATGTTCAATTCAACCGGGAAAAGCTCGAAAACACCTTAACCGAGGATATTTTTGTTGCAGGTATTTTAGTGTTAGAAAGTAAAAAAGACGAGCGTTTATACGCATTTAGCGTATGGCCAACACATATCCCGATTATTTTACCCAAAGTTGATTATGTAATTATCAAAAAGAAGTATAAAAAATTCTTTAATAACATTGAGGAATCCGGACTTGTTGCTTATGATACGATTATGGCCGAACTTGGAGATTCATTTGAAAAATTTGACCACGAAGTGCCCGATTTAAAAGTGTTGCGACAAAATAATGCAGATAAAATAAGCAAGCAGTTCAATAAATTGAAGATTGAATGCCCTGCTGTTGATTTCGGAAAAATGATAGCATTGGACAAATTTGTGAATGTTCGCCCGGTTTAATAATTGAGTTACACTCCCACCACTTCCCCAATATCACTCAACAAAACAACGGCCTGGTCAATGCTATGCACACCTTCAATACTCAATCGCAGCGTGTTTTTAACCTCTTTTAAATTGGTTCGGCGTGGGTTGGCCTGCACAAAGTTCAGCACATTTCTGAATGCTTCAGTTTCAAAATAGGGCGATTGCTGGTTGGTAAGGAAATAGCCACGCAACACATTCTTTTTCAGCGAGATCTTTTCAAAGCCGATTGATTTACCCAGCCATTGCAGGCGCATGGTGTTCAGCAGGTCGTTGACCTGCGGCGGGATAGGGCCAAACCTGTCATGCAGCTGCTGCTGGAAGGCCTGCAGTGTTGTCTCGTTTTCCAGTTTGGAAAGTTCGGTATATAAGTTATAGCGTTCAGCTATGCTGGTCACATATTCATCCGGGATCAGGATCTCCTGGTCGGTGTCTATCTGGGTGAACGAGATAAAAGGCCTTGGCTTATCATCAGGGAACACGCCTTTAAATTCGTCTTCCTTCAATTCCTGGATGGCCTCATCCAATATCTTATGGTACATCTCGAAGCCTATCTCGGCAATAAAGCCGCTTTGCTCGGCGCCAAGCAGGTTCCCGCTGCCGCGAATGTCAAGATCGCGCATGGCAACGTTAAAGCCGCTGCCCAGGTCGCTGAACTCTTCAATGGCGCTCAGGCGCTTGCGTGCCTCGCTGGTAAGCGTTGACAACGGCGGACTCAGCAAATAACAATAGGCCTTTTTATTGCTCCGCCCAACCCGGCCCCGCATCTGGTGCAGATCGCTCAGGCCAAACATGTGGGCATAATTGATAATGATGGTATTGGCGTTTGGAATATCCAAACCGGCTTCAATAATGGTAGTAGCCACCAGTACATCATACTCATGGTTCACAAATTTCAGCATCACATCTTCCAGGGCATCGCCCTCCAATTGTCCGTGCGCTATGCCTATCCGCGCCTTTGGTACCAGCTTGTGGATCATCCCGCCAAGCTGCGGCAGGTCGGCGACGCGGTTATGGATAAAAAAGATTTGTCCGCCACGGTCTATCTCGTGCTCAACGGCTTCTTTTATCAGGGTGTCATTAAATACATGCAGCTCGGTAACCACCGGCTGCCTGTTTGGCGGCGGGGTTGAGATAATGGAAAGGTCCCTTGCGCCCATCAGCGAAAAATGCAGGGTACGCGGAATTGGTGTGGCGGTTAACGTAAGCGTATCCACATTGGCACGCATTTGTTTCAGCTTTTCTTTGGTTGATACGCCGAATTTTTGCTCCTCGTCAATGATCATCAGGCCGAGGTCCTTAAACTTTACGTCTTTACTCACCAGGCGGTGTGTGCCGATGATGATGTCTATTTTTCCTTCCTTAAGCTTCTCCAATGTTTCTTTGATCTGTTTGCTGCTTTTAAAGCGGTTCACATAATCAATATTGGCAGGAAAACCCTTCAGCCGGTCGGAGAATGTTTTATAATGTTGCGCCGCTAAAATGGTGGTTGGCACCAATATGGCAACCTGCTTGCTGTCAGCAACGGCTTTAAACGCTGCGCGGATGGCAACCTCAGTTTTACCAAAGCCCACATCACCGCAAATCAGGCGGTCCATCGGGTGCGGCGATTCCATGTCTTTTTTAAAGTCGCTGGTGGCTTTCTCCTGGTCGGGCGTATCCTCGTAAATAAAAGAGGCTTCCAGCTCGGTTTGCAGGTAACTATCGCGACTAAAAGCATTACCCACCTGCGTTTTCCTGATGGCATAAAGCTTGATCAGGTCGCGGGCAATGTCTTTAACTTTTTTTTTTGTTGTTTTCTTCAGCTTTTCCCAGGTATCGGTACCAAGCTTGTTCATCCGGGGAACAGCACCCTCCTTACCGCTGTACTTACTGATGCGGTTCAGCGAGTTTATGTTTACGTACAGCAAATCGTTATCCGCATAAACCAGGCGGATCATCTCCTGCATTTTGCCGTTCACCTCAACCTTTTCAAGCCCGGCGTATTTGCCAATACCGTGATCAATATGGGTTACATAATCACCGGCTTTTAGCTCGCGCAATTCTTTCAGGGTGATGGCCTGCGAACGCTGGTAACCCTTTTTTAGCTTGTATTTATAATAACGGTCAAAAATCTGGTGATCGGTATAGCAGGCCAGTTTCTGTTCCCTGTCAACAAACCCTTCGCGGATGGAGATACTGATCGGCGTAAACTTTACGGTTTTATCAAGATCATCCAGTATGGCGTAAAGCCGCTCAACCTGCCGGGCAGAATCGGTAAGAATAAAGTTCTCTATTTTCTCAGCCTCGTTGGCTTTAAAATTATGGATCAGTAGACTAAAATCTTTATTGAATGATGGCTGGGGGCGCATCTCAAAATTGAATTTCAAATCCGTTTGATAAAAAAACTGTTTGCCAAACTCAACCAGCGGAAAATCATGCAGCTGGTCGGCTATCAGCTTTTCGTCTGTAAAGCTAAATTTGGGGTCTATCCAATCCTGGTTCTGGTTTTTTTCATCCGCAGACAATGCCTTCCAGAGCGCTGTTGCTTTTTTATAGCCGCTTTGAATAATATCAAGCGTAAACTGCACATCTTTTATCCAAACCTGCGTATCAGGCTCAACATATTCCAGCAACGAAATGTTGCTCTCCGTTAAAAACTTCGATTGCACATTGGGCACAATGGTAATGCTTTTAACCTGCTCAACAGATAGCTGGCTCTCGATCTCGAACGTGCGGATAGATTCTATCAGGTCACCAAAAAACTCAACCCGGTAAGGCAGCTCGTGCGAGAAGGAAAAGATATCAACTATGCCGCCGCGGATAGAAAACTGGCCGGGCTCGTAAACAAAATCAACCCGGTCGAAATCGTATTCCACCAAAAACTCATTGATAAAATCAAGGCTCAGCTTATTGTTTACTGAAATTTCAAGCGTGTTTTTTTCCAAAGATGCCCGGTCAATCACCTTTTCGGCAAGCGCTTCGGGATAGGTAACTATCAATTGCCCAAATTCCGAAGAGTGGCTCAGCTCGTTCAATACTTCGGCTCGGGCCAAAACGTTGCTGCTGTCGGGCTGGGTAAATTCAAATGGTTTTCGGTATGATGAGGGGAAAAGTAAAACCTCTTTACCGGTAAGGCTCTCCAGGTCGGCCTGGAAATAACCGGCTTCTTCACGGTCGGGCAGCACAAAAACCATGTGCTTATGCTGCAAAAAGTACAAAGCTACCGCAATGGCCGCATCACTCGATCCGACTAAGCCTCGCAGCTGAGCTCTTGGGTTTTTTGAAGCATTAAGCGCTTGCGCCAATGCTGTTACCCGTTCATCAGCCTTGTATCTTTCTAAAATATCACGGATGTTCAAACTGTTGCAAATATATGCAAAAAAGGCTTTTTAATCTGCCCCGGCACAAAACATGAAAAATTATCGCAAACAATATTGCAGTATAATTACTTTAATTATTAAATTTATATATAAATCAGGGATTGGAGGTCAGAGACCAGAGATTAGGTAACTAACCTCTGAGATCCGGTCTCTGACCTCTCCAACCAACCAAAACCATAAACTATGAAGAACGCAATTATTTCAGGCCTTTTTATTGGGGTTTTAAGCGGCACATGGATGTTTGTTATGCATGCGCTTGGCTATTCGCCGCAAAGCAGCACCCTTGCACCTATTGAATATGTATCGGTATTTATCCCCCTGATAGTGTTATATTTTGGCGTACGCAGTTACCGCGCCCATGAATGTGGCGGACACATGGGCTTTTTAGAGGCCCTGATGCAATGCTTTAAAATTTTAATTGTTGGTGGTATAATAACAGTAGCGGCAGCAATAATTTTTATTGATGAGTTTGCCAGAGAAAGCAGCCTTATGGATTTTTCAAGCCGTATTTTCGGGGCATTATTGTTGGGGATCCTGTTTTCATTAGGAATCGCGGTATTGTTAACTACTAAACCCAATAAGGTTGATTAAAACAGTATTCACCAAATACTTTGAGCTTGCTTTTTGGGTAGCAGGACTGGTATCCCTGGCGTTTACTGATCCAACCAATCAGTCACATTTTTCGTTATGCCCGTTAAAAATGCTGGGGCTAACCTGGTGCCCCGGTTGTGGCCTGGGGCATTCCATTTCTTTTTTGTTTCATGGCGATATTAAAAGCTCCCTGCATGCCCATTGGCTGGGGATCCCGGCTTTGCTAGTTATTTTATATCGCATTTATGTTTTGGGGCGGCTGCGGCTGTTTCCTGCTTTTCCGGATGGTACAATTCCGGCGGAATAATATAAGATGTAACCGAAAGCCGAACCGGTTAGCGGCACTTTCCGTAAATTCAAAAAATGCGCGGCTTCATCCAAAAAATCTGCACATTTGCATATCTGCATATTTGCAGACCAGCAAAAAATGTCATTATCCGATTTTTTCACACCTATAGATCAAAAAATGATCGTCCCTGCAAAGGGTTATTATACCAGTCAGCTAGGAAATAAGATCGAATATTTTGCTGTTGATTTTCCATCGATGGAAGATAAAACAGACATTGCCATTATTGGTGTTCAGGAAGACCGCAATGCTGTAAACAATCCGGGCTGCGCCTTGGGCCCCGATTACGTGCGCGAAAAATTATACCGGCTTAATGAAGGTAATTACAATACAAAAATTGTCGACCTTGGGAATATCCGCAGGGGCGCAACAGTTACCGATACTTACATCGCCCTCAAAACTGTTGTTAGCGAGCTGGTAAAAAAAGACATCATCCCCGTTATAATTGGCGGCGGACAGGATCTTACCTACGCCCAATACCTGGCTTATGAGGACCTGGAACAAAAAGTAGACATGGTGATAGTAGACTCGCATTTTGATCTGGATGACGATGACCGCACATCGGAAAGCATTGAAACCACATCAGAATCATATCTCAATAAAATATTTTTACATGAGCCCAATTACCTGTTTAACTACAGCAACCTGGGTTACCAAACTTATTTTGCCAGCCAGGATAGTTTACGGGTGATGGAAAAGCTTTACTTTGATGTTCACCGGTTGGGCGAGCTGAGCGGCAATGTTGCCGTTGCTGAGCCCATTATCCGTAATGCCAGCATGATCAGCTTTGATATAGGGGTCATCAGATCATCAGACGCCCAGGGAAACGCGAATGCCAGCCCTAATGGATTTTATGGTGAAGAGGCCTGTCAGATAGCGCGTTATGCCGGTTTTAATGATAAGCTGACCTCTATCGGCTTTTATGAGTTTAACCCCGCTTATGACAGTAACGGGCAAACCGCAACCCTGCTGGCCCAAATGGTTTGGTATTTTATGGATGGCGTTTATAACCGCAAGCGTGATTTTCCGCTTAATCCTAAGTCACAATATCTTATTTATAAAACCAGTTTAAAACACGACGACCATGAAGTCGTGTTTGTAAAAAGCAAAAAATCCGACCGCTGGTGGATGCAGGTGCCTTACCCTGCCGGCGGGTCAAAGAACGAGCGTTTTCACCTGGTGCCCTGCCAATATGACGATTACAAGACCGCTGTATCCGGCGAAATGCCCGATCTTTGGTGGCGTACGTATCAAAAATTAAACTGATCAGGATAATTCAAACCCAATTTTAACGTTATCACAGCTTATACGCTGATAAACAACAGATGAAGAAAATACTTCTTTTTATAATAACACTATTGCCCGTTATGGCAATGGCACAAACCCCGGAGAACTTTTTAATAAAAAGCAAAATTGGAAATTTAGGTGCCCCATCAAGAGCTTACCTTATTTACAAAGTTGGCGCTAACCAGGTGATAGACTCTGCAATTATAACCGCAGGAAACTTTGAATTTGATGGCCAGATCATGAACCCGTCCAATGCCGTTTTGGTAATTGACCATAAAGGTGTAGGCTTTGACAAGCTGGACAGTACCGCGGATGTTCTGAACTTTTATATTGATAAAGGAGAGTTTGCGCTGACCAGTGCCGATTCGGCATCAAAAGCGCAGATAACAGGGTCGAAGATTAATGATGACGACAAAAAGCTGAAAGCGCAGTTAAGCCCGATAAAAGATAAAGCCCAAAAATTAACTGCCGAGAGAGCAGCAGCCACGGGAGCGTCAAATACACCGGAATTCAGAAGCGCAATGCAGGGAAAATACAAGGCATTGCAGGCAGAACAAAAAACCGTCATCAAAAAATTTATATTGGGTAACCCCGATAGTTACCTAAGCCTGATGGCTTTGTATTCGGTAGATGGGCCATCGCCTGATCCGTTTGAGCTTGATTCGCTTTTCAATTCATTATCGCCGGAATTGAAAAACACGGAAACGGCAAAGATCTTCAAAAACTCGCTCGAACCATTAAAACATACCGCGCCGGGTACAATGGCGCCCGATTTTACACAAGCTGACGTGAACGGCGTTCCGGTTAAACTTTCCTCATTAAGGGGGAAATATGTTTTGATTGATTTTTGGGCATCATGGTGCGGCCCCTGCCGGGAAGAAAACCCCAACGTGGTAAGAGTTTTTAATAAGTATAAAGAAAAAAACTTTACCATTATCGGTGTTTCGCTTGATAAGCAAAGTGGCCGGGCCGACTGGCTTGCTGCCATAAAAAGTGATGGTTTAAACTGGACACAGGTATCGGACCTTAAATTCTGGAACAATGCTGCTGCTGCTTTATATTACGTATCATCCATCCCGGCAAATTTCCTGGTTGACCCCAACGGCAAGATAATAGCAAAAAACCTGCGTGGCGATGATCTG
>Ga0193702_1000391_pt1 | contig 15618 bp, 17 predicted proteins | sample U3a1metaG_FD_143060 | JGI IMG/M metagenome (GOLD analysis project Ga0193702, IMG submission 143060) | Soil microbial communities from a riparian zone of the East river system, Colorado, United States - U3a1 | ecosystem: Environmental > Terrestrial > Soil > Riparian zone | place: USA: East River... | reverse complement strand
CGATCGTCAGCAGGCTGCGCGTGTGGCGCGGCAGGCCGGGCCGGGTCCAGACCTCGCCCCACGCATAGCGCGTGATCAGGTCCTGGAACTCCTGATTCAGCGGATTCAGATTGGCCTGCGCGCGGTCGACGTGGGCGTCGCCCAGCACCGCGCGGCGCACGCTCATCCCTGCATCGTGACGTTCGCGTTCATCCATGGTTGGCTCCTTCGGTCAAGAAATCGGTGAGCGCCGCGCTGAACGCCGCGGCCTGCTCGAGGTTGGACAAGTGGGCCGCATCGAGTTCGACGTACTGCGCGTCGAGGATCGCATCGGCGATCGCGCGGCCGTCCTGCGGCGGCGTCGCGAGGTCGTGGCTACCGGCGATCACCAGCGCCGGCAGGCGGATCGCGGCGACCTGATGGCGCTGGTCCATATCGCGCACCGCGGCGCAGTTGGCGACGTAGCCGGCGGGCGGGGTCGCGAGCAGCATGGCGTGCAGCATCGCCGCCGCATCCGGCGCGCGCTGGCGGAACGGTGCGGTCAGCCAGCGCACGAGCACGCCGTCGACGATCGCCGCCATGCCGCCACTCTCGACGGCGGCGATGCGCGCGTTCCAGATCTCGGCGGTGCCGATCTTGGCCGCGGTATTGCACAAGGCCAGGCGCAGCAGGCGTTCCGGGTGATGCACGCCCAGCCACAAGCCGGTCATGCCGCCCATCGACAGGCCGCAAAAGTGGGCGCGTGCGATGCCGCAATGGTCCATCAGCGCGAGCACGTCGGCGCCCAGCTGATCGACCCGATAGGGCCCGGGCGGCACCCCGGAGGCGCCGTGGCCGCGGGTGTCGTAGCGCAGCACGCGAAAGCGCGCGAGCAGCGCCGGCATCTGCGGCGCCCACATCGCGAGGCTGGTGCCGAGTGAATTCGACAGCACCACGCATGGTGCGCCGGGATCGCCTTCGAGTTCGTAATGCAGCGCAAAACCGTCTGTGTGGAACGTGGACATCGCTTACTCCTGTATGGCGTCTTGGCGCGCGCGGTGGGTGCGCAGCACGCGCTCGACGAAGTGCGCGGCCTGCCCGGTGTAGCCGAGCGGGTCGAACAGCCGCTCCAGCTGATTCGCATCGAGCAGCGCGCCGACCTCGGGCTTTTCGGCGAGCACCTCGCGCAGGTGGCGGCCTTGCGCGCTCGCTTCGCGGCAGGCGTCGCCGACCAGATGGTGCGCGGCCAGCCGGCCCATGCCCGCACCCAGCGCGAGGGTGACCGCTTCGGCCATCAGCTGGCCACGCGTGAGATCGAGGTTGGCGCGCATCGCGGCCGGGTCCACCTGCAGGCCCTCGGCCGCGTGCCGCATCTGCTGCAGGCTACCGGCCGTCAGCAGCACGATGTACGGCAGCGTGTCCCACTCGGCCTGCCAGCCGCCCAGGGCGCGCTCGTGTTCCTGCACCATCCCGGCCAGCATCGTGGCGACCAGGCCGGGCACCCGCACCGCCGCCGACAGCGCCACCGCGCAGCCGACCGGATTGCGCTTGTGCGGCATCGCCGACGAACCGCCGCGGCCCGGCGCCGCAGGTTCGGCCGCCTCCCCGACTTCGGTCTGGGTCAGCAGCGAGATGTCGCGCGCCATCTTGCCGAGCGAGCCGACCAGCATGCCGAGCACGGTGGCCGCTTCCGCCACGCGGTCGCGCTGCGCGTGCCAGGGCGCGTCGGGCAGATCCAGGCCCAATTCTTCGGCGAGACTCGCGGCCACCGCGGGCGCGGATGCGCCAAGGCTGGCCAGGGTGCCGGCCGCGCCGCCGAACTGCAGCGCGAACAGGCGCGCGCGCAGTTCGCGCAGGCGGTCCTGGTGACGGCCGACCGCGTCCAGCCAGCCGGCCGCCTTCAGGCCGAGCGTGGTCGGCAAGGCTTGCTGCATCCAGGTGCGCGCCGCCATCGGGCTGTCGCGATGGTTGGCCGCCAGCGCCGCCAGCGCGACGGCCAGCGCGGCCAGTTCGGCCTCGATCAGGTCGAAGGCTTCGCGCAGTTGCAGCAGCAGGCCGGTATCGATGATGTCTTGGCTGGTGGCGCCCCAATGCACGAAGCGCGCGGCCTCGGGATCGATCGCCGCGACCACGCCGGTCAATTGCGCGACCAGCGGGATCGCCAGGTTGCCGGCACTCGCGGCGGCGTTGGCGAGCGCGGGAAAATCGATGCGCCCTGCCTCGCAGCCGGCCGCGATCGGCGCGACCGCGGATGCCGGGATCACGCCGTGCAGCGCCTGGGCGCGCGCCAGCGCGGCCTCGACGTCGAGCATGCGCTGCACGCAGCGGCGGTCCGAGAACACCTCCAGCATCGGGCCGCTGGAACCGAGCGGCCCGGTCAGGTCAAACTGTAAATGCGTCATGGTGACGATCGGCGAAGTGACGAGGTGCCCAGCATAGCCTGACTAGACGTCGAAGAAAACCGTTTCCTCGTCGCCCTGCAGCCGGATGGTCCATTCGAGCACCCCGGGACGGCCGGCCGCCGCCTGCGCGACCAGCGTGGCGCGCCGCTCGGACGGCACCAGCTTGAGCACCGGGTCCTCGCCGTTCGCCGGGTCACCGGGAAAATACACGCGCGTGACGAGGTGCTTGAGCAGGCCGCGCATGAACACCAGCACCACGATATGCGGCGCCTGCAGGCTGCCGCCCGGCCCCGGCACACGCCCCGGCTTGACGGTGCCGAAGCGGAAGCAGCCCTCGGCATCGGTCGGCAGGCGGCCGAAGCCGGCGAAACCCGCGTCCGTCGGCAAGCCGCGCGGATCGTCGGGATGGGCATAGCGCCCGCCCGCATTGGCCTGCCAGATTTCGATCACGGCATCCGGCACCGGCGCGCCGCCGGCGTCGCGCACCTGGCCTTCGAGCACGATGCGCTCGCCGCTGCCGGCCAGTTCGCCGTTATTCAGCCAGTCCATGCCGATGTGGAGGAAGGGCCCGACGGTTTGCGATGCGGTCATTTGCAGGCTCATCTCACTTCTCCATGGGGGTGTCGTTACGGCCGCGCAGCACGATGTCGAAGCGGTAGCCGAGCGCGTGACCGGGCGCGGTGGTCTCCCAGTCGAACAGCGCGATCAGGCGGGTGCGCGCCTTCTCGTCGGCGGTGCTGTTGAAGATCGGGTCGAACGGCAGCAAGGGGTCGCCCGGAAAATACATCTGGGTCACCAGCCGGGTCGCGATGGCCGGCCCGAACAGCGAGAAATGGATATGCGCCGGCCGCCACGCGTTGTGGTGATTGCGCCAGGGGTAGGCGCCGGGCTTGATGGTCTGGATCCGGTAGCGGCCATGCTCGTCGGTCATGGTGCGGCCGGCGCCGGTGAAGTTCGGGTCGAGCGGCGCATCGTGCTGGTCGCCCTTGTGGACGTAGCGCCCGGCCGCATTGGCCTGCCACACTTCGATCAGCGTGTGGCGCACCGGGCGGCCGTTCTCGTCGAGCACGCGGCCGCTGACGATGATGCGTTCGCCCTGCGGCGCGCCCGCATGCTGCGCGGTGAGGTCGGCGTCGCCCGGCTGCACGCGGTCGTGGCCGAACACCGGGCCGGTCACCTCCGACAGCGTTTGCGGCAGCAGGATCAGCGGCTTGGACGGCGCGCGCAGCATGGTCGAGCCGTAGCCGTGATCGAGGTATTCGGGCTGGGTGTTGCGTGCCGGACGGCGGTACTGCGCTAACTCGTTCATGCTGGTCTCCGGTGTGCGGTCATGGGGTCAAGGCGCGCCAGCCGAGCGGCACGCCGGTCATCGCCTGCAGTGCGGCGAGGTCGAGGCCATCGACCATCTCGCGCACCACCAGGCCGTCGGGCGTCACGTCGATCACCGCGAGGTCAGTATAAATGCGATCGACGCAGGCCACCGCGGTCAGCGGATAACTGCATTCGGCGACGATCTTGCTGGTGCCTTCCTTGGTCTGGTGCTCCATCATCACGAACACGCGCTTGGCGCCGAGCGCGAGATCCATCGCGCCGCCGACCGCGGGAATCGCGCCGGGCGCGCCGGTGTGCCAGTTGGCCAAGTCGCCGCGGCGCGAGACCTGAAAGCCGCCCAGCACGCAAATGTCGAGATGGCCGCCGCGCATCATGGCGAACGAATCGCCGTGGTGGAAAAAGGCGCCGCCCTTGAGCAGGGTGACCGGCTGCTTGCCGGCGTTGATCAAGTCGCCGTCCTCCTCGCCCGGCGCGGGCGCGGGCCCCATGCCGAGCAGGCCGTTCTCGCTGTGCAGGAAGATGTCGAGGTCGCGCGGCAAATGGTTGGCGACCATGGTCGGCAGGCCGATGCCGAGGTTGACGTAAGCGCCTTCGGGCACGTCGCGCGCCACCCGTGCGGCCATCTGCTCGCGCGTCATCCGTTGGATCATAGGCCCTCCTGCGCGACCACGCGCTGTACGAAAATGCCGGGCGTGACGATCGCCTCGGGATCGAGCTCGCCCAGCGCGACGATGCTGCCCACTTGCGCCACCGTGCACTTGGCCGCCATCGCCATGATCGGCCCGAAGTTGCGCGCGGCCTTGCGGTACACCAGGTTGCCCCAGCGGTCGCCGCGCTCGGCCTTGATCAGCGCGAAGTCGGCGTGGATCGGCGATTCGAGCACGTAGTGACGGCCGTCGATCAGGCGCGTTTCCTTGCCCTCGGCCAGTTGGGTGCCGTAGGAGGTCGGGGTGAAGAAGCCGCCGATGCCGGCGCCTGCGGCGCGGATGCGCTCGGCCAGGTTGCCCTGCGGCGTGAGTTCGAGTTCGATCTGGCCCGCCTTGTACAGCGCGTCGAACACCTGCGAATCGGCCTGGCGCGGGAACGAGCAGATGATCTTGCGCACCCGCTTCGCCTTGAGCAGCGCGGCCAGGCCGGTGTCGCCGTTGCCCGCGTTGTTGTTCACCACCGTCAGCTCGCGCGCGCCCTGCGCGATCAGCGCGTCGATCAGCAGCGAAGGCATGCCGGCGTTGCCGAAACCGCCAATCAGCACGGTCGCGCCGTCGGGGATGTCGGCCACCGCGAGCGCCGCGGAGGCACAGGTCTTGTCGATCACGCTTGGTCTCCTGATTTGACTTTGTGCGTTAATCGCACTAATGTTTGGTGATAGCACACACACGAATCGAGTGTATCGGCTGCCTCCGGCCGGCGCAAGTAGGCCGCGCCGATTGTGTGCGGTCGCCGAACGCAATCTCCACGAAAGCTTCGCATGCCCCGCCTGCCCGCCACACCCGCCGCGCCGGAAGCGCCGCCCGCCCTGACCATCGCCCAGGAAATCGACGCCCTGACCGATCCGAATTTCATGACCTCGCTGGCGCGAGGGCTGGCCGTGCTGCGCGCCTTCAGCGACCAGCGCCGCCACCTGACCATCGCCCAGATCACCCACAAGACCGGGATCCCGCGCGCGGCCGTGCGGCGCTGCCTGCACACGCTCAAGCAGCTGGGCTACGCCGACTCCGAGGGGAATAATTTTTCGCTCAAGCCGAAAGTCCTCACGCTCGGTTACTCGTATTTATCGTCGACGCCGCTGACGGTGTCGACCGCTCCCTACCTGAACCACATCAGCCGCGCGCTCAACGAATCGTGCTCGCTCGCGGTCCTCGACGGTAACGAGGTGCTGTACGTGGCGCGCTCGGCGACCTCGCGCATCATGTCGGTCTCGCTCAACACCGGCAGCCGGCTGCCCGCGTATTGCACCTCGCTGGGCCGGGTGATGCTGGCCGCCCTGCCCGAAGATGCGCTCGACGCCTACTTCGGCCAGGTCAAGCTCAAGGCGTTCACCCCGCATACCGTGGTGTCGCTCAAGCGCCTGCGCGAGATCCTGGCCGCGGTGCGCGCCGGCGGCTACGCGCTCAACGACGAAGAGCTCGAGATCGGCCTGCGCTCGATCGCGGTGCCGGTGCGTGGCGCCTCGGGCCAGGTGGTGGCCGCGCTCAACGTCAGCGCGCAGGCCGCGCGCGTATCGGTGCGCCAGATGCTCGACACCATGCTGCCGGTGCTGCGCCAAGGCAGCGCCGAACTGTCGGTGCTGCTGCCCTGAGAGGCCTCTCATCCTAGCGTTTGGTCGCGGCGAGGAACGCCTTGACCCATTTGTCCTGCAGATCGAGGGCCTGCGCCGGATCGATCATCTTGAGCCGGACGTCGCCGATCGGCGATGGCAGCTTCCTGCTGGTCGGCACGAAGTACTGCTTGGCCAGTATCTCCTGGCCCTCGTTCAGCACGAAGTCGTAGAACAGCGCGGCGGTGTTCGGGTGCGGCGCGTTCTTCAGCATCGCGAGGGTGCTGAACTGCGCGATCACCGGCTGGATCAGCCAACCCTCGATCGGCGCGCCCTTGGCCTTGAGCTGGCCCGGATTCCAGCTGTACACCGATAGGGCCAGCGGCACTTCGCCGGACGCCACCAGGGAGGCCAACAGCGAATGTCCCTTACGCACCGACATACCGTTGGCCGCGATGATTTCGTTCAGCAGCTTGGCGCCTTGCGGCTCGCCCAGCGCTTCGCTCAGCGCGGCGAACCAGGCCTGGTCTTCCGCCTCCACACCCAGCCGGCCCTTCCATTTCGGGTCGAGCAGGTCGCGGTAGGTCTTGGGCAGTTCTTCCGGTTTGACCTTGGCGGTGTTGTAGGCCGCCGAGTAGACGTCGAGCGTGATGCCGACCCACTCCTTGTGCGGCGCCAGCGCGTTCGGCATCAGGTCCTTCAAATACGGCGAGGCCACCGGCATCAGCAGGCGCTCGCGGTGCGCGGCCTCGTTTTCGGGCGCGTTGTTCTGCACCACGTCGACCGCGTACTTGCCGGCGCGCGCTTCGCTGCTGATGCGCTGCAGGATATTCTCCGAGCCCGAGCGCCAGGCCGTGACCTTGATGTCGTACTTCTTGCTGAAGGCCTCGGTCAGCAGGATCAGCTGCGAATAGGCGTGGTAGACGCTCAAGCCGCCTTCCTTCTTCGCGCCCTCGATCAGGCGCTCGGTGCGGTCGCTGCCCTGGTAGGTGGCGATTTCCTGCAGCGTCAGCGGGCCCTTGGCGGCGGCCAGCGCGCTCGCGCCGCAGGCCGCCAGCAGCACCAGGGCGCGCAGGGATGTGAGGATAGGTGTCAGCACTTTTGTCTCCAGTGGAATCGTCGTTCCATTTATCAGAGCATGTCGCGTCCGGCCGCGCGGTATACCTTGCGCCGCAAGAATTCGAAATTGATCGCGTACTGCTCGGCGCGGACGATGGTGTCGTGCAGGCGTTCGATGTTATCGGGCGCGAACTGCTCGCCAATGCCGCCGGCCGCCTGCGCCAGCAGCTGGATGCGGCAGGCGTTATCGAGCATGATCGCGAGGATCACCGACTCTTCGACCGTCGCGCCGACCACCGCCACGCCATGATTGCGCAGCATGACCGCCTTGTGCGGACCGAGCGCCTTGGCCACGCCGACGCCCATGTCGCGCGTGCGGATCAGCTCCATCGTCTCGGTGTAGTACGGCACGCCGTCGGCGAAGGCGGCGCCGGGCTGGCTGATCGGCAGCACCTGGCTGCCGGTCGCGCTGAGGGCGACCGCATGGTCGGGATGCGAGTGGATCACGCTGCTCACGTCGGGCCGCGCGCGGAAGATCTCGGAGTGGATGAACACCTCGCTGTGGCGGCGCCCGCCGCCGCCGACCTTCTCGCCATCGAGATTGCAGATGACGATGTTCTGCATCGTGATTTCGTCGAAGCCGAAGCTGTGCGGCTTCATGAAGAACAGCTCGGGATTGCCCGGCACCCGCACAGAAATATGGCCGCGGGTCAGGTCGCCCTGCCCCGCCGCTTCCAGTATCAGGCCGCCATCAATCAGCTTTTGCCTGGCTTGCTGCTCGCTCAATTCGACCTTCTGGCTGTCCATGCTGTCTCCTCCTTGGGTGTTGAACAGTTTCTTTCTCGGGAATGACGGCGCTCTCCTGGCATTCCACCATCGACCGTTTAATACATGCCTGCCGGTTCGCGTGCCGGCTTGGCCTGGGTGCCGCGTTCGCCTTCGAAAATGTCCACCAGCTCGGACGCGATCGGCGAGTACTTGGCGTGCGTGCGCAGCATGAAGCTGGCGAAGCCGTCGCTGTTGTGGTGCTTCTTCTTTTCGTTCGGCAGGTCGATGCGCACGTCGCGCTGCGGGTCGCGCAACACGCCCATCGGGTCGATGCCGCTCTCGACTTTCTTCAGCTCGCGCTTGAGCACCTTGCGGTACATCGCCACGCCGCGGTCGGAGGCGCCGAGGTGCTCTTGCGTGCGGTCGGCGATCGTACCCTGCGAGATCCAGGCCATCATGTCCTGGCCGTCGACGTTATCGACGATGAATTCGCCTTTCGCATCGACGAAGGGCACCTCGTAGGTATGCACCTTGGCGGTCAGGTGGGCCGGCACCGTCACGCCTTTCGGCGGCACGTAGGCGTTGAACCACAGGTGCAGGGTGTGCTCGTTATCGACCGGCACCCGCATCTGGAAGGAGTAGTAGCGCGCCGCTTCGTCGCCGTTGCCGACCGCGAGGATGTTGGGGAACAGGATGGGATGGCCGGTGCGCCAGTCGTCCGAGTCCTCGGACTGGCCTTCCAGCAGGCGGTGCTTGGTGATGCCGAACTCGAACTCCTTGAAGTCGATCTTCTCGTGGCGCGCGCTGATCGCGACCTTGACGCCTTCCTGCTCCTTCTGGAATTCGTAGTGGTGGCCGTGCAGCCATTCGGTGTGGATCGGATCGAGCGAGTTCTCCATGATCTGCAGCCAGTTGATCGGCAGGATCGCGCGGCCCATCATGCGGATCGTGCCCGGTTCGACGAAGCCGTCGAAGCGCGGCAGGATGGGCGCCGGCAGCGGGCCGAGATAGGCGAACAGCATGCCGCCCATCTCCTTGACCGGATAGGCGTCGGTCGCGACCTTCTCGCGGAAGCAAGGGTTGTCCGGCTCGTTCGGCTGGTTCAGGCATGCGCCCTGCGCGCTGAATTCCCAGCCATGGTAAGGACAGCGGATACCGTCCTGGGTCGGAATCCCGTGCGCGAACGAGGCGCGGCGGTGCGGGCACTGCTCCTTGATCAGGCCGAGGCGATGCTGGCGGTCCTTGAACAGCACCAGGTCCTCGCCCAGCAGGCGCAGACGCCGGGTCCACACGCGCTCCATGTCGGAAGCGGCGCCGATCGGCTGCCAGTAGCGCCGCATCAGTTCGCCCATCGGGGTGCCCGGCATCACTTCGGTTAATTGTACGTTTTGTTCCGCAGTCAACATCGTGGTGTGCTCCTCGTCGCAAGCTGTTAAATGTTCTGGTAAATCAGATTATACTTAGGTACCATAGAAGTCAACGTCGCACGCGATGACCGTTTAAAATACTGTGCGATTACCGGCATACCGTCATTCCCGCGCAGGCGGGAATCCATACTCGGCATGGGTTCCCGCCTGCGCGGGAACGACGCTTCCGCCGCAATGCAGCATAAAACGATTAGGTAGCTAAGTCAGGAAAACCCCTATGTCCGAACCCACCATCGCCCCTGTTTCGCCGGCCTACTGGCGCCAGGGCGTGTCCAGCGAACGCTTTGCGCACCTCATCAAAATCGCCTACCGCGGCTTTTCGCGCAGCCTGCAACTGCGCCTGCGCAGGGAGGAGCTCTTGTACGGCCACTGGACCCTGCTGCGCATCCTGTGGCAGACCGACGGCATTACCCAACGCCAGTTGAGCGACCAGGCCGGCGTCACCGAACCGACCACCTTCGGCGCGTTGAAAGCGATGGAGAGCCTCGGCTACGTCACGCGCCAGCGCATGGGCAAGCAGGTGCGCATCTACGTGGCCCCGCGCGGCGCGGCGCTCAAGCACCTGATCGTGCCGGCCGCCGAAGAAGTCAACCGCATCGCGCTGGCCGGCCTGCCGCAAGACGACCTCGCGGCCACCCGCCGCACCCTGCTCGCGATGATCGAGAACCTCGCGGCCGACGAATTGGATTGGGCCGACGCCGAGAGTCCGGTCGAGGAGGCCGCGCCATGAGCGGCGGCCCGCAGGTAAGGATCGGCATCGTCGGCCTCGGCGCGGCCGGGCGCGGCTTCCTGCCGGCGATCGCGAAGCATCCCGGCCTTACGCTGGCCGCTTTCGCCGAGGCCGACGAGCAGTTGCGCGGGCGCGCCGCCGCCGAGCTGGATGTGCCGGCCTACGCCGGCATCGAACAGCTGCTGGCGCACGCGGGCCTCGATGCGGTGTATATCGCCACGCCCACCCAGCTGCATCCCGAGCATGTGGCGCTGGCCTGCGCGGCCGGCAAGCATGTGCTGGTCGAGAAGCCGATGGCGGTCGAACTGGCGCAGGCCGAGGCCATGATCGCGGCCGCCGAGCGGGCCGGCGTGCAGCTGCTGGTCGGGCACTCGCACAGCTACGACCTGCCGATCCAGCGCATGCGCGAACTGATCGCCGGCGGCACGCTGGGGCGGGTCCGCATGGTCAATACCTGGTGCTTCACCGACTGGATCTACCGGCCGCGCCGCCCCGAAGAACTCGACACCGGCATGGGCGGCGGCGTCACGTATCGCCAGGGCTCGCACCAGTTCGACATCCTGCGCCTGCTGTGCGGCGGCATGGTGACCCGGGTCCACGCGCGCACTTTCGACAACGATCCCGCGCGTTCGGCGATCGGCGCGCACCTCGCCCTGCTCGATTTCGCGGATGGCGCGGCGGCCACCGCGGTCTACAACGGCTACGGTAATTTCTCCAGCATCGACCTGTGCTTCGACATCGGCGAATGGGGCCTGCCGCAGCCGAACTCGCGCCTCGCGCGCGCGGAAGGCCTCACGCCGGAACAGGAGCTGACGGCCAAGCAGGAGCGCGCCAAGCGTGCGATCCCGGGCCAGGCGCCGTTCCAGCCCTTCTTCGGCCTGACCGTGGTGAGCTGCGAAGGCGGCGACATCCGCCAGTCGCCGCACGGCCTGCTGGTCTACACGCGCGACGGCCGCAGCGAGATCCATCTGCCATCCGACCGCAGCCCGCGCGACCTCGTCATGGCGGAGTTCTACGACGCCGTCACCGGCGCCGCGCCGGCGCTGCATACGGGCCGCTGGGGCCTGGCCAACCTCGAAATTTGCGCCGCCGCGATCGCCTCCGCCGCAGGCACCGACCTGCCCTTGCGGCATCAGGTGGCGCTGCCGGCATAACCCATCCGAACCTGGAGCAGAGCCTTGAGCGATTTCACCGACACCGGCGCCGCCCCGGCGCCCAGCCTGTCCTTGCAGGTCTTGGCAAAGCGCGCGATCGCGCGCGACATCACCCTGTTCGAACTGGCCGCACCCGACGGCGGCGCGCTGCCGGCCTTCGAGGCCGGCGCCCACATCGCGGTGACCACGCCGAACGGCCTGTTGCGCCGCTACTCGCTGTGCAATCCGCCCAGCGAACGGCATCGCTACCTGATCGCGGTGCAGCGCGACGAGGCGGGCCAGGGCGGCTCGAAGAGCATGGTCGATGAGCTGGCGGCCGGCGACACGGTCGCGGTGTCGGCGCCGCTCAATTATTTTCCGCTGGCGCCGCAGGCCGCGCACACGCTGCTGCTGGCGGGCGGCATCGGCATCACGCCGCTGCTGTCGATGGTGCACGAGCTGCAGGCCAGGCAGGCCGATTTCCAGCTGATCTACTGCGCGCGCTTCCCGGAGAACACCGCCTTCCTCGACCAACTCGCGACGCCCGAACTGGCGGACAAGGTGCATGTGCACCACAGCCATGGCGACCCGGCGCGCTCGTTCGCGATCGAGCCGCTGCTGGCCAATTACGCGGAAGGCACGCACCTGTACTGCTGCGGCCCGCGCCGGCTGATGCAGGCGGTGCGCGCGGCGAGCAAGCATTGGCCCGCGGGCACGGTGCACCTCGAGGATTTCGGCACCAGCGAGGACCCGAAGGCGGCCGGCGACCGCGCGTTCGCCGTGCATCTTGCGCACAGCAAGATCACGGTAGGCGTGCCGGCCGATGTGAGCATCCTCGAAGCGCTGCGCAGCCGCGGCGTGCCGGCGCCCAGTTCCTGCGAGAGTGGTACCTGCGGCTCCTGCCGCACGCGTCTGCTGGCCGGCAAGGTCGACCATCGCGATTATGTGCTGGACGATGAGGAACACGATACCGACATCATGATCTGCGTTTCGCGCGCCGAGCGCGATTGCGAACTGCTGGTGCTCGACCTGTAGCGCCGCGGCCTAGCCGGCCAGCGACCACAGGGCGCCGCACGCCGCGGCCCCCAGCACCACGATGGCCGGACTCAGGTCGCCGATGCCGACCGCCAGCGCGACCACGGCCACGCCGCCTATCTCGACGGCGCTGAAATGCAGCGGCAGCGCGGTATCCCAGGCCGCCGCGATGATCATCCCCGCTACCACGAAATTGGCCGGCAGCGATACGCGCGCGATGGCCGGCTCCAGCTTCCGGTAGGCGGTCGACACCGCGGCCGAGCCGCACAAGGCCGTCAGCGTGATGCCGGCGATCGCCGCCACCGCGCCCGTCACGCCATGCACGTAATAGCCGACGCCGGCCAGGAAGCCGGCCTTCGGTCCCGGACTCAGGTAGCCCAGCGCGAGTGCCCAGGCGAACAGGCCGGGATCGAGCGCGCCGGTGCCGACCCAGCGGTCCTGGATGACGGCCGCCGGCCCGTTCCCGCCGCCGATCGAAAACAGGCTGCTCAAGGCCGTCACCAGGAATACTTCGAACAGGCCGACCTTCATGGCGCATCGCCTTCGCTGTCGCCCAACAGCAGCGGGCCGATCGCAAAGCCGGCCAGCGCGGCCAGCAGCAGCGGCACGCCGGCCATCGCGGCGCCGGCCACCGCGGCGGTCAGCGCGACGCCGACGATGCGCTTGCGGCGGCTGGTCCTGGCAGCCTTGACCTGGTGGCAGGCGTTACCCAGCAACAGGCCGACCACGGCGATGCTGATCGCGCGCAGCACCGGCGCCAGCGGCGCGCCGATCGACGCGGGATTGAGCAGCGCGGCGCCGAGCAGCACGAACAACGAGCCCGGCATCATCAGCGCGAGCATCGCGATCACGCTGCCGCGCCAGCCGCGCAGGTGATAGCCAACCAGCCCGCCGAACGCGAGGAATTTCGGCGCCGGGATCAGCGTCGCGGCGACCATCAGCGACTGCTGGTGGCTGACGTCGATCCAGCGCTTCTTGAACACCAGTTCATCCTGCAACTGTCGGGTCGCGGCCCACATGCCGCCGAACGAGGTCGTGCCAATCCATAAGAAGGTCATCGCCAGTTCGGCATAGGACGCGGGGACAGGCGCTTCATCCATGGGGCACCATTTGCCAATGTTCCGATATACGGACCGATGGTCTACATACAAATACGATGCTAGAATTAACGCAGCAGCAGCCGATTCCCGCATCAGGAGAACGCCCATGAAAATCGCCGTCGCAGTTACGCTTGCCGCATTGTTCGCCGCGCCACTCGCCCATGCCGACGGTCCGGCCGGATCGGCGGTCAACGGCAAGGCGCTGTTCATGAAAAATATGTGCTACACCTGCCACGGCACCGTGGGCCAGGGCGGCGAACGCGGCGCGGGGCCCAAGCTGGCGCCCAATCCGTTTCCCTTCGCGGCCTTCGAGATGCAGCTGCGCACGCCGCGCGGCGTGATGCCGCGCTTTCCCAAGCAGTTCGTCAGCGACCGGGAACTGGCCGACATCTACCAGTACGTGGCCTCGATCCCGGCCGGTAAGCCGGCCAGCGAGATCGCGCTGCTCAAGGGCCGCTGACGCCATCTTTCAACGCGCCTGGCAGACCACGTCGAGCAGGGCCGGCAAGCCGCTCTTGACCACCGCCAGCGCGCGCCGCAAGGCCGGCCCGAGCTGCTCCGGATCGCTGATCGGACCTTCCGCCCACACCCCGTAGGCCTGGGCCAGCTTGGCGAAATCGATGGCCGGATTGTCCAGCGCGTTGCCGATCCAGGCCTGGTCCATGCGCCGGTTGTGCATCGCCGCCATGCGCTGCAAGTGCATGGTCTCTTGATGATAGCCGCGGTTATTGTGCATCACGAACAGCAGCGGGATCTTGTGATGCGCCGCGGTCCACAGCGCGCCCGGCGCGTACAGCGAGTCGCCGTCGGGCTGGAAGGTCACCGACAGCAAACCCTTGTCGCGATTGGCCAGCGCCGCGCCGACCGCGCCGGGCAGCGAGTAGCCGACGCCCTGTCCGCCCGAGCCGCCCAGCATCTGGTGGAACTCGGTGGTCGGCCACAAGCGCCGCGCCCACGTGATGCGGTCGCTGACCACCAGCGACCACGGCTCCTGCTTGATCGCGTCCCACACCTCGGCCGCCAGCCGCGCGGTGCTGACCGGGCTCGCATCCCAGCCCACCGCCGCGGCATCGCGCGCCCGCTTGTGCATGCCGTCGTAGGCGGCGCGCAGCTCGGGCGTGCGCGCCGCCAGCGCCGCCTTGCGCGCCGGCGCGATCGCACGCTCCAGTTCATCGGTGAAGGCCGGCAGCGTGGCCTGCACGTCGCCCGAGATCGGCATATTGATCGACTGGAAGCGCTGGAAGTCCTGGTAGTTCGACTTCAGGTAGACGTCGGAGAACGACAGCGTGATGGTCTGCACCTTGTCGCTGGCCAGGCGCCGGTATTCCTTGAACGGATCGCTGACCGAATTGAGCTCGCCCCATGGATCGGCCACTTCCAGCATCAGCAGCACGTCGGCGCCGCGCACCAGTTCGCGCCGCAAATCGGTCTGGCACAGGTAGTGGGTGGACGGGAAATTCATGCGCGCGCCGAGGTCGATCACCGGCGCGTTCAGCGTTTCGGCGAACTTCACCAGGCGCCGCACGCCTTCCTGGTCGCGCGCCGCGCGCTCGACGATGATCACCGGCGCCTTGGCCCCGGCCAGCAGCTTCGCGGCCGCCGCCAGCGCGCCGCGCTCGCCCTGCGACGGCAAGGTCGGCGACAAGACCGGAATCCGCAATTCCGCCTCGTGTTCGATCGCGTTCTCCTGCAGGTCGATGTCGGCCACGATCAGCACCGGCTCCATCGGCGAGGTGGTGGCGATCTTGTAGGCGCGCACGGTGGACTCGGCGAAGTGCTGCAGCGAGGCCGGCTGGTCGTCCCACTTGACGAAGTCGCGTACCAGGCTGGCCGCATCCTGGACCGAGTGGTACCACTCGGTGCCGGGGCGGCGCTGGGTCGCGTCGGTGCCGTTCCCGGCGAACATGATGATCGGCACCCGGTCGCACCAGGCGTTGTAGACCGCCATCGACCCGTGCTGCAGGCCGACCGTCCCGTGCATCATCACGCCCATCGGCTTGCCGGCCGCCTTGGCGTAGCCGTGGGCGATCGCCACCGCGGTCTCTTCGTGCTGGCACATGATCAGTTCCGGCTTGTTGTTGCCGCCGTAGTTGACCACCGATTCGTGCATGCTGCGAAAGCTCGAACCCGGATTGGCCGCGACGTAGCGCAGGTCGAGCGTCTTGATGACGTCGATCATGAAGTCGGAACCCGGACGCGGAATCTGCTTCTCGCCCGCGCCCTCGGCGCCCGCTTTCGGCGCGGCCGGCGCGGCCGCTTCCGGCAGCGCCGCGGCGCGCACCGCGGTGACCGCGCCCGCCGCCGCGGCGGCGCCCATCAGGAACCGGCGGCGGCCCTGCCCCGCTGGATCGGTGCTATCTGTCATAAGGTATGCCTCGCTTCCGACTCACAGGAAAAACACCGCCAGGTACAAGCCG